>Ga0209475_10001188_pt1 | contig 35163 bp, 30 predicted proteins | sample tdDd471_FD_187128 | JGI IMG/M metagenome (GOLD analysis project Ga0209475, IMG submission 187128) | Marine sediment microbial communities from the Atlantic coast under amendment with organic carbon and nitrate - tdDd47.1 (SPAdes)... | ecosystem: Environmental > Aquatic > Marine > Coastal >... | reverse complement strand
ATAAAGCAGACTCGATATCAATAGAAAGTCCATCATGCTTTTATGACTGGGAACCAGAACAGGAGTGCGTCCTTTTGTTTTTTCCATAACAGAGAGCAGATCTTCTCTATTATATTCTATTGAATCAAAGATTCGTTTATAGATTTTTTCCAGTGTTAAGGCGAAATATTTAACATATACAATAGAAAAATCAGCTGCTATTTCATTAAAGTATTTGTATGCCTTTTTTCTGTATGTAATTTTCATTTCTTCATTATCTGAAATAAGTTCGGCAATCTGTCTTTCAACCGGTTCACTCCACAAAATATCTTTTCTTATTTCATTCTTTGGTTTCAGGACAGGTCCCAGTACGATTCTTTTTTCATCTTCATACACCTGTTTTAATCCATCAACCAGTTCCCTGGCAGTATTAAAGTCAGACAGAGCTACAGGCTTTAACTCTTTAAAATACGGTGGTGTACTGCTTGTAAAAACAGTATAAAGAATCTGAAAGATATTCTTATTGCCCATAGTTGTTCGTCCGCCGATTGATTCGGGACTACGGTTCCAGAACAGCAAATGAGGGAGTAGAACAATATTTAGATTTCTATTTTTCTGAATATCTATCAGTTGTTGAACAGGGTCAGAAGCAGAATATATATACTGTTTCTTAAACAACTCTCTTGAAGAAAGAGTCAGTGCGCCATGAAAATCATGGTCTATTTCATCATTCTGCAAATCTATCTTTGAGTCTTTTTGCAGCAGGGACAGCAACATGCTTTTAATAGCCATGAAGAATGATTTCTTATAGCCACAGGTATAGCCGGTGAAACCGTCAAGCATCATGGAGGCAACAGTCAGGCTAAAGTGCTCATCAAAGAATGAAATGTTTATAAAAATTTCACCTCCAGATCTTTTATGTTTATTGTTCTTTTCTGTTGTAAAAAATCCCGAAATCCATCTGGCAACAAAAAGGCTGAAGAAAGAAGGTGAATGCTTCTCCCAGCTGTAATAATTAGTCCGCAAATTTTTCATAACTACCTCCAATACTGACCAGTCAGTCGATTTTGCGGAGTGTAATTGTACCTCTCAAAATGTCAAATAATTTTTACATATTATGCAAAAAGGGACATGTTCAGGGTGCGGTATTGTAGAGAACTGATATAACAAATTCAATATGAAGGAAGATATAATAACTGCAGGGAATATAAAAAAACAAACTCTCTTGAAATTGTCCGGTTTAACCAATAAATTATTAGTATATTAAAACACCAGGCAACTGATCGATGTCAAAAGACCAAAGCTCAAACACATACTCTTCTATTAACGGTCAGACCAGATCTGAGGAGATTTCAAACGCGGTTTCTCATGGTCTGGGAATCGGTCTCAGCATTGCAGCTCTGGTAGTACTTGTAGTTTATGCATCACAATTAGGAGACCCGTGGAAAATAGTTTCCTTTTCGATATACGGCATCTCTCTGGTTCTATTATATTCCATATCTACAATATACCATACAATTAAAGACGATAAAAACAAAAGAATTCTCCAGGTACTTGATCACTCTTCAATTTTCATACTTATAGCCGGATCATATACACCCTTCGTTTTGGTGAATATGCGTGGCCCATGGGGATGGACAATATTTGGCTGCATATGGGCAATTGCAATATTTGGAATTATATTAAAATCATCCAATAAACCTCTAAGTGAAAAAACAACCGTAATGATTTATCTATTCATGGGCTGGTTGATTATCATTCCAATTCACAAACTAATCGAAACACTTACTTTCGAGGGAACAATCCTGCTTATTACCGGAGGGGTCTCATACTCTTTGGGAGTAATTTTTTTCTTTTTAGACAGAAAGGTAAAATATGCGCATTTTGTATTTCATCTCTTTATCCTGGGAGGAAGTATAGTCCATTTTTTTGCTATTTACTTTCATGTTCTTTAAAAATAATACATATCACATAATACTTTAACAACAAATTCATGGTTTAACATTAAAGTTTTTTTATTACCTCCCGGGCAACACGTTCGCTGTAACTATTGGTTTTCCAATGCCCCGGACTCCAGCCTTTAAAAAACCGATGAAAATCCGTCCAGGCTACCGGATATAAAATACGCCACTCCTGTTCCAGAGCATCTGCATCTACAGTTCTTTGCTGTTTTTTCAGGGCTGCCCTCAGCTCCTGAAAGTAATAATTTAATATATCAGATTCATAGCTTTCACATTCATCTTCATTGAGACAGCTGCCGGAAAAATAAGCCACATCCTTCATACCGCAGCCGCCGCCAACATATTGAAAATCAACTGCAGCGACCCTGGTACCATCTAATGAAAAACAGAAATTAGCCAACTTTGCATCACCATGTACAAAGGTCTTAAAGCGGGCCTGCTTTAATTGTTGATCAATCTTTCCAGCTGCTTTTTTTAATGCTGAATCATCAAGCACTTTCAATTCATCGGGACGAGTGTCTAAATGCCAGTAGGTACCCTGCTTCCATAATTTATCTGGCACTTCTCCCAGGTAAACAGCATGAAAATTGGCCAACCAGGCAAGACATGTTTCTATCTCATTCCATGACACTCCATTTTTTCGCTCAGGAAATCCTGCAGCATCCAAATCTTCCAGAACCATCAAAAACTCATCACCCTGCCATTCAAGCGCCTGGCATTTAGGTACACGGCAGCCGTCGGTACAATTCACACTGTATTCTTTATACCAAGCCATTTCTACTTTATAAGATTTTAATTTTCTTTGATGAGAAACATCTGCATTCCAACCGCGGGGGTGATTATTCTTATTTGGAAGCCTTACATTTTTAACAATTATACTATTAACATCTGTTCCGGTAAGACCATACCGTAAAATTTTCCCATAACCACTCCATAAATCCTGAATTTCTTCGATTTCAAAGAGGTCTTTTGCTTTTGTTGCCTTTAGGATTATTTTTTTAAAATTGTTATTCATTTTCTGCTTTTCGAAATTTCCTCTCGTCTTCGAAAAGCATCGGCATCCTCTCCAAAGATTTTATTTTGAAGAGATACTATTTTTTCATTTTTTTCTTTTTCCGATAAATTTGGATCATTTAAAATTTGTTCTTCTCCTAGCCTGTACTGAGCATCCCGTTCTTTTCTTGCGTCAAGAAGAGCATCAACTTTTTCCAGGCGTTCCACAACTTCAGGTGAGAATAAATCTTCCCTGAATTCTCTAATTTTATCAGTTCTTTCTTCTGAATCTAACTCTTTTAAATCCCTGTCATAAATATTCATTTTTTCTCTATACCGGTCAATAGGCCTGACCCTTGCCTCAACAGCCTCCGCCTCATCACCCCACATGTCCCGATTCAATTTATTTATTTTATCTTCCTTTTCTTTACCATATAAAGAATCATCAACTATTATTGCCTTCCTGCGCAGGGGGTATTCCCTGGCCTTAATATCAGCACCGAAAAGCTTTAGGGCCACTTCCTCTCCAAAACATTCCTTCTGGTATTCATGCATTTTTTTAAGAATCTCAATGGAATTCCCAGAGGACATGCTCCCCATCCATTCTTTCATCTTTACCGCAAGGGCATCTTCATATTTGACAAATGTTTTATATAATGCAAAAAGCTTCTCAGCATCCTCTGCCGGTATTGATGCATAAAGATATTTCCTTACCGCATCAAGATGCTCCCCAAGGGTCTTGAACTCTTTAAATTTCATCTGCATGAATTTGAAGTATTTAAGCGTATAAGAATTAACAACATCTTCAGAGAAGTAGTCCGCTGCTTCGGATTCCTTGAAATTTGATTTTTTCAGCGACATCCGTATATCATCTAACTTTATACTGTTATTGTTTTTTAGAAGATACCCGGTATCATCGAATGAACTGTTCGACTTTAAAAACTGGTACACGACAACGGTCAGTATTAAAATACCCACAACGGCAATTATCTTTTTTTTATCCATACAAACTCCATCAGCAGTATTCCCGCTGTAATATACAGTATGCTGTAATATTGGTTATTTGCAATAAAAAAAGGCTGATCCCGGGGAACAGCCTTTTTAAAAAAATTTATACACAAATAAGAATTAAAAACCCTTATCTTTAATTCCCTCGACAACCTCGACAAAGAAAGCCGGGGCATCAAAACCAGGGGTTACTCCAAGCATCATGTTTATGAGCTCAAGATGTGAAACACCGTCACACCACCAGGCACCATCAATAATACCTTTAAAGTCTCCCCATTTTGCTGACTCTACAGAAACAAGCCCGTCATTTGCTCCCTCGTAGTATAAACATATTAACCAGGGTATCTCCATCAAAAGATCACCGGTCTTAATTTTTGCCGCATAGCTCTGGTAATACACACTGCTGCTGTTGGGTGTATTTTCATTAAAAGGAATCATAGCCGGCCTTGTGACATCCCATCCATTCTGAAGTGAATTCGGATCATCATTTCCAAATAGAATTGAATAGACTGAATTGGCCAGGGTTTCCACTAATCCATGAAGTGACTCAGGAACTCCATACATAATGGCGTCTGCAACCGAGCTGCCCCTGTGGGGTCCCGCCATACTTGTATGACTTGCTACATAAGGAGCAAGACCAAGATTAGAGATAGCATACCGTGAGTAGATGCATCCGTGTGAATGACCAATTATATTGACCTTCTGATTTCCTGTAATAGCCAGATACTCAAGAACCTGCCTGTTGAAATCTTCGGCCTTTGCCACCGTTGAATCCATACCATTTACCGAAGTTATAAGCACCTCGGCCCCTTCATCTTCAAGGGCATCATCAATGCCATACCAGTATTCCATTATCCTGACACCAAACAGTTCAATATCTGCCGAAGCCCCCATACCATGGGCCAAAACTACCGGATATTTGGTATCACATTTGTAATCTTCTTCACCGCCTGCAGCAACAATGGAAGGTAGTGCCAATAAGATGCTCATAAAAAGAATGTTTATTTTTTTCATACGCTCCTCACAATAAATGATATCTTTTTCTTTATGAATTCAAGATATAAAGGAGAATATTCTCCGTCAACAAAATAAAACCATACGGACGGTTTTATTTTAAAATTAACGCCGTTAATCGCCATTGCAGAGCATGGCTGCTGCAGGGCACAATATAAAAGCACCCTTTAACAGGTGCTTGAAAAAAACAGAATTCAGAAAAGTTTTTTACTACCGGAGAAACATTTAAAAAAAAATTATTTAAAGGAAGTTCTGTCTCCGAAGGGCCTCGGCTCTTCTTTGGAGAGCCCATTTTTCATGGCAATACGCTGGTTTTTTCTACCCAGAAGCCGTGCCTGCACCCACCGTTCCCAGAGCAATGCTTTTCTTGTGTCTGCCTTCCAGGTTTTCTTTAAAAGATATTTTGATGCAGCAACCGCATCAGGGGACTTTTCTGCAACAGTGCGGGCCAGTTCTTCTGCTTCCTTCATGGGGTCATCACTCAGCCTGCTGATAAGGCCAAAGCTATGACCTTCTTCAGCACTGAACTGTCTCCCCGTCATAGTTAGCTCCTGGGCGATATCAACACGGGTCAGACGGGAAAGTGTCACCATACCGCTCATATCAGGAATAAGACCCCACTTCATCTCCATAATTGACAGGTTGGCGTCAGGTTTTGCAATACGATAATCAGTCGCCAGGACAATCTGCATGCCGCCGCCGAAACAGTTGCCGTGAATCACCGAGATCACGGGCACCGGCACATCACGCCAGCAGTGAGCAATTCTCTGAGCAAGATTCATCCGGGTCCACGGCCATTTAAGAAAAACCTTTGGCACTATTGATGGATTTTTACTTACGGCTGAGAAATCAAGTCCGGCACAAAATGACGGTCCCTTTCCTGAAAGAATCACTACTCGAATTGTTTTATCTTTTCTAATCTTTTTTGCCGCAGCTACCATTTCCCGGAACATCCGCATGTCGAGACCATTGAGTTTATCGGCACGATTGAGATAGACCCATGCGATATTATCTTTTACTTCAGTTAATATTCTTTGTGATTCTGACATAATTTTATCCTTTTTGTCAAAACTCACTTATTCACTGATATTTATCAAGTTATTTGTCAGGTATCTTCAAAAAAAGAAATTACTATACCCTTTTTATATTACTTTTTCTTCCGCATCTTATACTGCATCGCCCGGCTCTCTTTCTGCATCGCTTTAAATTTCCCCGAGCCCCGGTGTTTTCCTGCATTTTTTAATTTGACCTGATATTCTATCAGGTTCAAGGCCTGTTTTTTCATTTCACGTGAATTTGTATTGACCATAACCTTTCTGACCCGGCTGTAGCTTGCAGATAGATTATCCTTTGCTTTTTTAATGTCACCATCATCAGCCTCATCCATGGCGCGTTCCATGGATTCAGATGACAGGAAAAGCTCAATGTCACTCAAGACAAGATGGTTAACATTCTTCTTTACAAGTGAAGCATTGGCTGTTCCGGTCAGGCTTATATTTTTTTTGAATTTTTTTCTTCCTTTAAAATCAACAGCATCATCATATTCAAGACGTACAGTGCCGGCAGAAGAAATATTTCTGCTTTTTGATACTTCAAATTCAATCAGACATATCTTTTTTTCCTCTGATATTAAATCACCAAACTTCACCACAACTTCATTTCTTTTTCGGTCATACTTAAAACCGTGAACCTGTTTCACGGAAACACCCCCGGCAGGAATGACATAGACCGAGCAATTCTGGGCGGCCACCGCAAGTAAACCGTTGAGCTCTTTGGAAAAAATACCGGGAATCTTATCAGATTTATCAATGTAATAATAATTAGCATTGCCATACTCTGCAATATTTGTCATCAGTTTTTCATTAAAGTAAGTGCCCACACCAAAAGTAGATGTTGATATTCTGTCAGAACGCCCCTTTGCGATTTTCTGCAATTGAACCTGATCCGTAATACCAACATTAGCCAGGCCGTCTGAAATGAGAAGCACCCGATTGACCTGGTTCGACCGGTAATTCTTTTCAGCCTGGTTATACCCCTCCAGCATTCCCCCGCTCAGGTTCGTACTTCCCCCGGGCCTCAGTTGAAGAACCTGACTGATTAATGACTTTTTGTTTTTTACGTTTACAGGTTCAATTATTGTGGCGACCCGACTGTCATAGGCAACCAGGGAAAAAGTATCATCAGGGGTAAGGTTTTTAATAATAAAGCTGATGGCCTCTTTTGCATTGGACATTTTCCCCCCGCTCGACATCGAACCGCTCTTATCAAGGACGACAACAATATTTAAGGGGAGCCTTTTAATTTTCTTAAGAATCTTTTTTGCGATAAAACCAGTACGTACAAAAAAACTTCCTCTACTTCCTTTTAAAAAATACTTATTCTGAGGCGTTACTTCTACATTCACATAACGGTGACCGGGAACAGAAATAACCGGGTTGCCGGTATCTCTAAATAATTTTTCACCGGTAAGCTTTGAAATAATATCACTGGAAAGATAATCGATACCGTCAATAATCGAATCTTTATCGGCACATCTCTTTTTACCGGCAGCTATTACTTTTCCGCTTTTCACTTCAGTAAGGCGGGCATCAATTCTAATCTGACTTCCCGCCTTTACGATTGCGCCTGAGAGTATCTGCCTGGCTGACAGCAGTTTCCCCACCTTCTGGAGATTACCTTCTGCTATTCCCGACATCACCAGACCATGCTGTTTTAAAATATTTTTTACCCTGTCCCGGTCAAGAATTGTAACCTTTGAAGAGAGGGCAAGGTTTGTAGAAAAAAGTTCAGCTGCAGCTATTTTCAAATACTCATACGATGGGTCGCCGCTGGCGTCTTTAAAATCCATTATGGCTATTACATAGTTTGGATTTGAGACGAGACGGCTGTTTGAGAAAGAAAAGAAAACAAGTAGAAGGGCAACAGGGATTAGTTTTTTCATAACAGTCCTTTAGATTCTGATATAGAATTATATGCAGGCTCTACTTTAGACAAAACAGCCCGCAAAAAAGTTCTTACTATTTTTAAAGAATACTGTTTTTTCAGCAAAAAATCAAAGGAATTTCAGTAATTATTTCTCAACTTTTTTGGTAAACCTTAACTCCAGCTCTGGTGGTTAGTGCCCCCCAGGGGGCACCACCCACCAGAGCTAAAGGACATTACACGACAATAATTCAGTGATTTTCATACACTGTTTTCGCGGGCATGCATGACAAAAACATCTTCAAGAGAAGGTTCTACGGCTTCAACAGACCACTGGTCAATTTGGTTTTTTCCCAGAAGAGTCTTTAAATATTTCCCAACAGGTTCTCCTTTGTCTGTAAGAATATGAATATCAGTACCGAAAAGAGCAACCTCATGGGCAAAGTTCCGGGCTGAAATTATATCAAAGGCCTTCAAATAATTTTCAGTTTTCAGCAAATGCACTTCATGGGGAAATTCCTTTTTTAAGTTTTCAGGACTGTCAAGGGCAAACATTTTCCCCGCAATGATAAGGGCAATTCTATCACAATGCTCAGCCTCATCCATGTAGTGAGTAGTCACAAAAATAGTTTTTCCTTCTTCTGAAAAAGCATATATCTGTTCCCAGAAGAGGCGACGCATCAATGGATCGACACCCGATGTCGGTTCGTCAAGAAATATAATCGAAGGATCATGAATCACCGCTGTTCCCAGGGCTAGACGCTGCTTTATCCCTCCCGGCAGCTCACCGACCATCCTGTTTTTCTGGTCTTCAATTCCAACCATCTCAGATACATAATTACTTCTTTTAATTAGCTTTTTTCCCCTGAGCCCGTAGATACTTCCAAAAAACTTTAGATTTTCATCAACCGTCATATCATCATAGAGAGAAAACCGCTGTGACATGTAGCCGATGATTTTTTTGATTTCTTCCTGTTCATCACGAATATTATAGTCAGCAACATGTCCTTCCCCGCCGGTAGGCTCAAGCAGTCCACAGAGCATTTTTATTGTGGTGCTTTTCCCGGCACCATTAGGACCGAGAAAACCAAATATTTCCCCTTTTTGAACAGCAAAACTGATACTGTCTACTGCAGTAAATTCTCCAAATGTACGGGTAAGATTTTTGACATCTACAGTAGTCGTCATTGCTATTCCATCCTTTTGCTGTATCTTTTTACACTGAGAAACACAAGAGATACCCCTATGGCAAGAAGAAGAAAAAGATCAGGCCAGAGTACCGTAAAGCCCACACCTTTGAGAAAAATGCCCCGGATAATAGTCATAAAATACGTAAGGGGATTAAGCCAGGTAACCAGCTGAATACTCCAGGGCATTGAATAGATAGGAAAAATAAATCCTGAAAACAATATAGCAGGGATAAAAAACAAAAACGACGAAAGCATCGCCTGCTGCTGGGTTGTCGATGACGTTGAAATATAGAGACCAATTGCCAGCATGGCAAGAATATAGGCCATGCCGCACAAAAGCAGAAAGATAAAACTTCCCCTGAAGGGAACCCTGAACCAGGATATCGCAATAATTGTAATGACGATAATATCAACAAAGGCGATAATCGCGAAGGGTATAAGCTTCCCCATAATATATTCAAAAGGATGTAGGGGAGATACATTGATCTGCTCAATCGTTCCCGATTCTCTCTCCTTCACTATTGACATCGAGGTCAGCATAATTGTAAAAAGAGAAATCAAAAGACCGATAACACCGGGAAGATAAAAATTAATACTGGCAAGGTTTTGATTAAAAAATATTCTTTCTTTCAGTATTACTGATCCGGGAAAAGATACTACCGGCGTCTTGCGTCTGAACATTGAAAGCCTGACTCTTTCCTTCATATGCTTCAGGGTAAAATCATTCATGACAAGATTAATATATGACACGATAACCGAAGCCCTGCTTGAATCAGTCCCGTCAACAATTACCTGAATTTCTGCTGTCAGTCCTTTCCTGATCTTCCTTGAAAAGTTCTTATCAATCTGAAGAAAAAAATCTATCTCGCCCCGATCAAGCATCTTAACCGCACCTTTTGGAGAAAACACATATGCATAACATGTAAAATATTCTGATGCAGTAAACTTTTCAATAACCTCACGACTCATTGCACTCTTCTCTTCATCAAGAACAGCAAAACGAACTTTATTGACATCTGTATTTACTGCGTAACCAAAAATCAAAAGCATCAATATCGGTGGTACAATGACCATTATCCTCAGCTTTGGATCACGGAAAAGCTGTTTAAACTCTTTCTGCAGCATGCTTTTAATATTATTCATATCTATATTACCGAACACGCTTCCCCCTAATCAGGCATCGTTAGACGAAATTTTTTCAGACTCAGCAAAAAGACCACCAGGGTGAAAATAATCATAAAAATTATCTGTGTCATCATCATACTTGCGGGAATTCCCTTTAAGACTATTCCCTTAATCAAAACAATCATGTATTTAGCCGGTATAAGATAGGTAATTCCCTGAATCAGTACAGGCATGTTTTTTACGGGAAAAATAAATCCAGACAGGATGAAAGAAGGCAGATAGGTAACAATCATTGCCGCCTGTATTGAAAGTACCTGGATCTTTGTGGCAGCAGAAATAAGAATTCCGAGAGCGGACATACCCATAAGAAATAGAATCGCAAGGGCCATCAGTTCTAAAAAACTTCCCCGGAGCTGAATATCAAAAACAAAATGTCCTACAAGGAAAGTCAATACTACATTAAAAGAACCAATGACCATGTAAGGCAGAAGCTTTCCCGTCATAACCTCAAAGGGACGTACCGGTGTAGTAATCAATGTTTCCATAGTTCCCCGTTCCCATTCCCGGGATATGGTAAGGGAAGTGATCAGCGCCGATACCAGCGCCAGGATAATTACAATCAACCCGGGGATGACATAATTCTTACTCTGCAGCTCTTCATTATACCATATTCTGTTTCGCACATCTATCGGCATCTCCATATCAGCTACCCCCGCTTTATTGAGGCCCTCCATCCGGGTCTCTATGTTAAACTGAGCGAGAATTGCCCGCACGTATCCAAGGGCAACTGTTGAAGTCATGGAATCTGATCCATCTACAAGAAGCTGTATGTCCGTATTTCTACCTGACTTTATTTTTCTGGTAAAGTCCACAGGGATAACCAGGGCAAGGGCAATCTTCCCACGGTCTATCAGGCCGTCGATGTCACGGTACTTGTCAACACGATAATTCAGGCTCAGGTATTCTGTATGAGTAAATTTCTCTACAAACTGCCGGCTGAAAGAAGTCCTGTCCTGATCGAAAACAGCGATAGAAACATTTTTCACATCCATGTTTAATGCATATCCGAATAGAAGCACAAGAAAGGCAGGAGCAACCATAGTTAAAATAAGACTCCTGGTATCCCGTCGTATCTGTATCCATTCTTTTTCAGCAACTGCCATTATTCTTTGAAAGGGAAGAAAAAGTTTCATATCGCTGATTCCTCCCGGGCGATCACCTCGACAAAGGTATCTTCAAGGGAAGGTATAATTTCCCGTATCACTTTCACTTTTATATTTTTTTTATGGAGGGAAGTTTTTATCAGATTGCGGTCCCTGGTTTTCTTCTCTACGAAAAGGCGAAGGGATTTCCCGGTACGAATAATCCCCCCGAATCCAGGAAGGCCTTTCAGAATTTCTTCGGCCCGCCGCGGATCGTCAGTCAAAATTTCCAGCAGGGCCATACCCGTCATAGACTTTATCTCACCAGGTGAACCGATACGAATAAAGTTTCCCTTATACATCAATGCGACTCTGCTGCACCGTTCAGCCTCATCAAGGTAGGCGGTACTGACGACAATTGTCACCCCGTCAGCAAGAAGATCGTACAAAATTTTCCAGAATTCACGCCGTGATACCGGATCAACGCCATTAGTAGGTTCATCAAGCAGTATCAGCTCAGGATTATGAACAAGGCAGCAGGCGAGACCAAGTTTTTGTTTCATCCCTCCTGAAAGTTTTCCCGCAAGTCTGTTCTTAAAAGGCTCAAGATTACTGAAATTATAAAGACCGGGAAGTTTATTCAGTATTTCTTTTTTCCGTAAGCCAAAAAGCTTCCCGAAGAAAAAAATATTTTCCTCTACGGTCAGGTCTTCATAGAGTCCAAAGCGCTGAGGCATATAGGCAATTTTCTCCTTAACATGAAAAGTATCTAAAAAGATATCTTTACCCATAAGGGATATTGTACCCTCATCGGGGAGAAGAATTGTTGACAGCATGCGAAGCAGGGTACTCTTGCCTGCCCCATCAGGGCCGACAATACCGAAGATCTCCCCTTCTCTCACCTCAAGGTTGAGTCCTGCTATCGCTTTAATATCCTTAAAGCTTTTCTGTAATGAACAGACCGTAATCACTTCTGCTCCTCAAGAATTATTTTTGCATCCGCAGGCATTCCCGGCTTCAGTTCAAGACCTGGATTACTAACGGCAATTTTTACAGCAAAAACAAGCTTCACCCGCTCTTCCCTTGTCTGAATTGTTTTGGGAGTAAATTCCGCTTTGTTGGCAATTGATACAATTTTACCGTAAAAGACCTTACCCGGGTACGAGTCAACAGTAAGTTCTGCCTTCTGTCCCGGTTTCACCAGTCCTATCTTTGTTTCCTGCACATAGATTTTAATCCACGGCTTTTTCAGGTCCGCAAGGGTAAGGATAACGGTCCCCGGAAAGGCGAGCTCTCCAACTTCAAGATTTCTTTCAAGGACCGTTCCCGCGACCGGGGAAAAGATTATAGCCTGATCAATAGTCGCCTTGATATAATTGTACTGGGCCATGGCGACACGGTAGGCGGTTACCGCATTATCAAAATCTTTCCTTGAAACAGAACCGCTTTTATACAGGCTCCTGATTCTTTTAAGGTTCTTCTCAGCATTAGAGAGACTGGCTGCCGCAGAAAGGCGCTGAGCCCCAAGCTCTTCATAGGCAAGACGTACCAGAAGGCTCCCCTTCTTCGCCGAATCGCCTTCATTAAAAGGAAGCTCGGTAACCCGTCCCGCAATTTTTGATCCTATCTCAATTTCCGTAACTTCAATAGTTCCTGAGCCCTCTATCATATCACCATTATTCCCCAGGTGGCGAAAAACCTCAAAATAGAGAGTCGCGCCAACAATCACCAGAAGGGCGACAAAAAGTGGAATCAGTTTTTTATTTTTCATTTGTATCCTCCATGAATACCAGTGCGTTCTTCTCTATTCCCATTTCTTTTTCAAGTTCAGCCTTGCTCACATAATAACTGTAGACAGCACTGATATATCCGGTACGCGCCCGGGTTAGAGAAAGTTCAGCATTGAGAAGATCAGCGTTTTTAACAACTCCCGCACGGTAGCTTTCCCTGGCTATGCGAAGCCCTTCCCGGGCCGTTTCTATATTCTGCTTACTTGAAAGTATTGTTTCGTATGCCGTTTTCAACCTGCCGAAATGAATCCTGATGGCTATTGCTGTCATACGCTTTAACTGTACGAGTCCGAGTTCTGCTTCTTTAAGCTTAGCCTTTTCTTCCCTTTCCCGGGCCCGGCTGGTACTGACAGGCAGAAAGTCTCCCCACCGGTAGGTTGCGGCTACCCTCACCTGCCAGGTATCCTGCCACTGCCGTGTGCCCGTCACCTGAGACAGGTCAAAAGGAGCTCCGCCAGTATCAATTGAATTAGGAAGCAGATAGGTGAAGCCGTAGGAGCCCTCGACACTGAAGGTTGGCCAGAGATAGGAAGCCTGGTGAATCTTTTTCATATGCGCAGCTCCTTCTTTATTTAATGTAAGCTGCAGCACCTCGGGGCGATGCTTCATTGCAAGATTTACCAGCTGCGGAATAATATTTTTCCCCCGGGGAGTTTTCACACCGTTAAAAAGAAGATCCGTTTCTTTCACCGTATACTGGATCGTATCACTTCCTTCATGAAAATTGAACATATCCAGGGCTGTCTGATAATCATTCTTCGCCTTAAGATACTCAGGCTCCCGGTTCTTCAACTGCACCTGTGCCTGCAGGAGTTCAAACTTCGGAACGCTCCCTGTCTGATGAAGGCGCCTCACGTCCTTAAGATTTTCTTTAAGCACCTGCAGAGAATATTCATTGAGCCTCACCATTTCATGAGCGAGAATTACATCAAAATAGCCCTTAATGACGTTATACGATACCTTATTTTTAACCCGGCGTAGTTCTTCCTTCGCGATACTGTGAGCCCGATGAGAAGCCTGAAGTGAATGATAAAACACCCCCGGATTAATCCCGAAGCGAACCTGGAGAAGTTTCAGATCATACTGACCATCGCTCAGGCTTATAAATCCATTACCAGCACCCTGGCGTACCATAGAGGCCTCTGACTCAAGAACCGGTAGCAGCTGGCCCCAGACCTGGTTTACTTTTTCCCGCGCCTGCTTTGTTTTCTTAAGTACAATCCGGTACTCCTGGTTATTCTTCAAGGCAATAGCCACGGCTTCTTCAATCGTGACAGCGGCGGGAGAGACAGGGGACTTCATTTTAACCGCAGCGCCGTAAGCCTTACTTCCTGTCCCAATAAAGAAGAAAGCAATAAGGCTGACTGTAATTAATTGTAACGATTTGTTCATTTCCCCACCTCGGCAAAAAGACCTGATCTTAAAATTTTAATGAGATTTTCTGTGTAATCTACAGACGCATTCTCTTTAAAAAGAACATCACTCAGAGGTGTATCCTTCATGGCAACCCGGAGAATATTAAAAAAAACAATCGACCCGATAACAGGAATAATACTGTAGAGGGAATCGATATCACGAAAAATTCCGCTTTTTTTCCCCTCATCAAACATCTTCACCACCGAGGCGAGAACCGGGGCGATAAGTTTCGGCACGGTAATTTTCCTGAAATATTTACCACCGCTTGCAATCTCCCGTATCATTATTCGAATCCGCTCACCTTCGATCGTGGCAAGATGGTTCGAATAACCGCGAATTAATTCTTCAAGGTCATTTTGTTCAGGCGGCGTTTCAGGAAGCAGCCCGGCTACCGTATCATAAATACCGCTGACGGTGCTCGCAAGAACATGCTCATACAGGGCCTCTTTCCCCTTGTAGTGATAGTAAATCATCGCCTTGTTGATTTTTCCCCGTTTTGCGATATTATCTATACGGGAGCCATGATAACCATGCTCTGCAAATTCATAGACCGCTGCGCTGAGAATTTTCTCTTCTGTTGTTGTGTCACTTTTTTTTGGGCTCATTTAACTAACCTTTTATTCTAACTAAACGTTTAGTTAGAAACTAACAAAAAAGACCTCCATCGGCAAGTGAATTATTACTTTTTCCTGAAAAATAAATTTTAATGTGAGGGAAAATCCTTAAATGAAGCCCGTACCCCTTAATTGATAGCCCGGGGTTTAAACCCCGGGCTATCAATTAAGGGGTACGGCATGCAGAAAGTCACCCCCCCTTTCTTCGGGCAAAAACCGCCGCCCCCAGGGCACCCATAAGCTGAGGATCTTTCGACAGGGAAACTATTTCTGTACTGAGAACACTCTTTAATTCTTTTATCAGTCCCCTGTTTTTGGCGCACCCCCCGGTGACCGTCACCTTGTCCCGGATACCGACCCGCTTCAGGAGGCTAAAGCATCGTTTTCCAACAGCACACTGAATACCCGCCGCCACATCAGCGGGACTGGTTTTTCGGGCCAGAAGGCTTACAACTTCCGTCTCCGCAAAAACTGAGCACTGAGCTGTAACGGCTACCGGCTTTTTTGATTTGAGAGAAAGATCTGAAAAGCCAGGCAAATCCATATTAAATATTCTGCTCATAGCCTCATAGAATCTTCCCGTACCGGCGGCACACTTGTCGTTCATGGCAAACTCGAGAACCGAACCATCATCATTTACAGCGATTCCTTTTATATCCTGGCCGCCAATATCAACGATTGTCTTAATTCCCGGATCAGACTCAAAGGCGCCCAGGGCATGACAGCTGATTTCCGATACATTCTCACTGGCAAAGGGTATTTCGGCCCGCCCGTAGCCCGTTCCCACCAGATACGCAAAATCTTTAATTGAATGAATCCCGTCAATAGATTCAATGACCTCTGCAAGGGCATTTTTCGCGGTTTCTTCGGGATCAACTTCCCGGGGAACAATAGACGACGACACAATCCCTGTATCATCAAGAACAACAACCTTTCCAGTCGTTGATCCGATATCACATCCGGCAAATAATTTTCTACTCATAACGTCCTCTCTGCTTCCTTTGCTTTCATAATATTTTCCATGAAGTGATCTACCTGGGAAAAAATTCCCTCCCGAGACTCAATACGGGGATCTGAAAGATCATAATCAATTGCCAGAAGTGGCATGCCCCACTCGCGACATCTTTCACGAAGCATTCCATTCAATGCCTGAGTATTTTTACAGCCGATATGTCCAGCCACCCAGATCATATCAATGTCAAAAGATTTACATATATGATACATGTCATCAAAATAGTTTTCCGCAGGCCCCCGGGTATGACGCGCCATGGGTCCCTCCATAATTGTCCGTGCCAAACCAAGAAGCATCGACTCTTCCGTTGCGGTATCAATAAGAGGGAGACGATTAAAGGACATACTGTCCATAATAAGAGAGACGCCGTACTTCCGTTCTGCCCAGTTGAAAAGATCAATAGCATGAAGAGTGGGCGGGTTCCAGAGAAGGGCCCTCGATTTTTCATTTACCACCACGGGATTTCCTTTTTCAAGGTTTGTTTTTGCAAGTTTGAGAAGTCGATCAAAAAGCCTGGTACTCGATTCGGTTCCCGGAAACACATTAAAGGCCCAGAGGTGACTCAGGTAAACCGCTTCAGCGGCCATGGGCGCGGGTCGCAGGCGAATAATCTCCCACAACTCCAGCTCCCGCTCAATCATGACATTTCGCTGATTGCAGATATTTTTCAGTTTCTCCCAGTCCATTTTTCCAGGCGTATGCTCTTCGAGCCATGCAATCATTCCTCGTAGCTCTTCGGCAAAATAATCGGCCGCCCGGTCTTCTTTAAAACTAAAAGGAATATCAAGCCGATAAGTCGGCAGCCCTGTTTTTTTTTCAATAAGCGTATATGATGACATACCGCCGTCACAGGGAAGATTTGATGTCACAATGCCCAAAGCAGGAGGGATATGATCCTTCAGAGCAAGCCCCATGGTGGCCTTTGGGAGAGAACAGATATCCGGGGGTATCCCTTCATTTTCCGCCTCATCAATATACTGCTCCATGGCCCCCGGCTCGAGCATCGGCAGAAGTATCCCCAGCAGTTCCGGCATCCAGGGCTGAAGCCCCATGGCTCTCATTATTTCAGGAGGCACCATGTCTTCATGCAGAATCAGCCGGTCACTTCTATAGAAGATACCCTCTAAAAGTTCGATGACCCCGCGAACAACATCAGCAATGACAAGGGCGATAGCTTTTCTATAGTGATAGCGCCTTCCCACGGTGAGACGCTTGAGCAATCTATTTACCTTAAGAAATTCAAGTATCCACGGGTATTTTTTTATTTCCTGAATTGAGTCAAAGGGGCCGTGCCTCACAATCATGCGAAATACAGGCACCCAGTTGACTGCCCGGTAAGCGGCCAGCATAACATAATCCGTAATAGTAACTATTAAATGCACCACAGCAGCCCCCTTCTATTTCCCCATGCTTTCGATAAATGCCTGGACCCGTGTCTTCAACTGCCCTTCGCCGCTCAGGCGATACTCACGCTCGAGACGCAGTACTGGAATTCCTCCTTCACGCAGGGCCGCAACCAGGGGACTTGTCTCCACACCCCAGATGTCACAAAACTTCATCGCCTGAATAATGACACCATCTACGCGGTACTTTTTTATCACCTCAATGATAGAGGTGATCCTCTCGCTGAAAGCTTCCATCATTCGCGGACAGGAAGTTCGCAAAAGATAGTGACCTGCAATTGAAGCGACAGGATCACCAACTAACTCAATAGCTTCAAGACCGGGCATGGATCCGGTACAGAAACGGTCTGCCACAACCAGCCCCCCCTGAGATTCAATAGTTTCTATGAAAGCCGGGTCATCAAGCTCAGAACCAAGAACCATAAAACGGGCTCGCATGCCTTCAATGCTGTCCCGCTCTTCAAGCGAGCTGCGGTACTTTTTCAGATAATCAACAAAAAGGTGTCGGGGGGAAGTGAAGGCAGCAAGAAGTACCCTCTGAAACTCAGACCCGCTGATAGAGGGATTATCCTTCAGGCGCAGCTCTCCTACAGACCGAAGCTTTTCGAGAAACAGATTTTGATCAACGATGGCTTGAAGCAGCACCTCATCATTTACTGTAATATTGTAATGATCAGCCAAATGAACGAGAAAATTATTAATTTCATCAATAAACCACTCGAGAGCCCGTTCTGTAGTTTTATGAGGAACATCCAGAATATAATTAAAGTCAGGTTTTGCCAGGTAATCAAGATTGTCATAGAGGCGCCGAAGATGGTCACAGCTGGCGGCAAAGACACTCCCCTGGAGAAAATCATATCTTCCGTTCATATAACACTCAAGAAGGCTTCTTGAATAGGAGCAGATCACACTGGAAAGATAGGTGTCAGCCTGTTCAGTTCCCGTTATACCAGGGGCTCGAAGGCGGAGAGGGAAAAGATTCCCAAGAGTCAGCAATATATCCGGCACATAGCTGCAGGCATACCCGACAGGAATGTACCCGTCGCATACTGCTTCAGCAACGAGTATATTTTCCGGCTCTTTAAGCAATTCACGAAAAAAATTGTCCATAAGATTCATCCTTTATAAAAAAGGTACCTATCACAGCCGACAGCAATAAGCTGCAAACAAAGGAACTAAATATTCGTCATGCTATATAACCAGGTCATGCTTTTCACAATACAGGAGAATCATTTCACTAAAGGCAGCACACTGTTCCCTAAAGTCAACTTCCCCTGGATATAAAAGACGGTGATAAACAAGTCCGTTAAGAAAAAGTATAATCATTGAGCTGAGGGAAGGGGGCAGCTTTAAAGAATCAACAACGACCCTTCTATAATTTGCCATTGCCGCATTAAGCGTGGCAACGGTATCATTTGAGCTGTCATGCCTGAAATATTCAATAGTAAGAAGGAGAAGATCCTGAAAATACGTTTCCCGTTCTTCAATAAAGGCAAAAATAACCTCGAGCATTTTCGGAAAACCCGCTGCTGGATCAAGAATTTCTTTATAACTGTCAACATCCTGTTTTGTTAAAAATGCAAAAAGTTCATTTAAAATAGACTGTTTGGTGGGAAAATAATGGTAGAGTGAACCGGTAGAAATCCCAAGTTCACCTGCAAGTTTCCGCAGGGTAATGCCGTGGTACCCCCGGCGGGCAAAAACGTCATAACACTTAAGTAAAAGTTCTTCTTTATAAGTTTCGTGATCAATTACCTTTGGCACAGGGCATATCTCTCTTACTATAAATTGGCTTCCTGCCGAGTGAAGTGACTACAATGTTTTATTTAATACGGTTAACTGATATAAAAAAAACAGGAAACTGTCAAGAAGATATTTAATAATACCCGTGTTATTAATAGCCCTTTATATATTTCATGGTATCATAAAGCTTCATCACATGATTCCGCTCTTCGGCAATAATACGGTCAAGGAGGGGAAGGGCTTCAGCGTCACCGCTGTAATGACTTTTTAATTCGCTGTACAGTAAAATAGACTCTTTCTCGTCATGAAATGCCTTTTTAACCGCATCTTCAACTGTTTCAATTTGATCAAAATCATGGTCATTTTCATCAGAGAAAATCTTTCCCCCGCCAATCGACTTCATATAAAGATAATATTCCTCAGTAAAGACCCCTTTTTCGCTTTCATCGTCAGATTTCATCGACAGGAATAATTTCTTGTGAACCAACTCCTCATCAGCAAGAAATGTAAAGAGATCTTTAACCACCCGGTCATCAAATTTATCGATGCATTTTGCATAAAATTCATAACCCGCCTCTTCAAGTTCAACGGCAATATCAAGTATTTCATTTATCGAATACATTTTTCATCTCCCTAACTGGTATCACCTGCCCGAACTGGTAAAGGCGTGCCATCGAGACAAGGTTCGATCAATCAAAACAACTTCTTGAATTCAACAGCATCCATCTTCCCTTCCATGACCTTCCGGGCGCTTTTAATTGCCTCTTTATCACCAAGCACCACAACGCCTGCCGGCCTGCCATCCTTCATCTGGAATTTCATGTAAGAGTCACTTTTTTGAGAAACATACTGTTCGCTGTCTTCTAAAAATATATCTCCGGCAGAATAGAGATCAATGCCGGTAATTTTCAGCTGTGAAGACATTACCGTTCCCGTATATTCAGTCTTTACACCTGCCATGTTCAGCCCCGCAGCTTTCCCCTGTTCCTTCGCGGCGAACCAGAGGCCATAGACAACTCCCCGGTACTCAGCGGTATCACCTGCGGCAAAAATAGTATCTACAGATGTCTGAAGATAATCATTTACAATAATGCCCCGGTCGGTCTTAAGACCGGCTTTTTCCGCAAGTTCAAACTTCGGCCTTATTCCAGAAGAAATAATAACCGCATCGGCATCAACAACCTGGCCCGATTCAAGTACAACACTCTTGACGTTCCCCTTCTCCTCAATAATAGTTGAAACGCTCTCACCGGTATAAAAAACCATCCCCTTTTCCTCAAGCATTCCCTTCAGAATATTTCCCCCGTCCGCATCGAGTTGGCGGGGAAGCAGAGAAGAGGCAAGTTCAATAACAGAGACTTTTTTTCCCAGCAAAGCAAGGCTGTTGGCTGTTTCAAGCCCCAGCAGCCCGCCGCCGACTACAGCAATATGATCTAAATCTTTACAGTATTCAAGAATTTTATCTGAGTCAGTAATCCCCCGCAATGTAAAGGCACCCTTATGATTTACTCCTTTGATCGGCGGGACAAAGGGGACTCCCCCTGTGGCGATCAAAAGCCGGTCGTAAAAATACTTTTTACCATTTTCATCAACGAGAGAACTGTCCCCCGCGTCAATTGAAACTATTCTTGTATCATAGATATTCTCTATACGATTTTTTTCATAAAAGTCTTCTTTAAATATGCTGATCTGTTCAAGGGTGACTTTTCCTGCCAGGTATTCAACCAGCCGGGGCCTGAAATAATGAGGATACTTCGACTTGGTTATTATCGTGATATCACCTTCATCGTCATTTTTCCTGATAGCCTGAGCAGCTTCAATTCCTGCGATTCCATTTCCAATAATTATATACTTCATTTAGCTCTGTCTCCTATAATCGGGTCGACCTGTTACAGCACCCGGCACAACTTCAATTACAGTGTAATCTGTTTTTTTACTTCAGCCATTTTCACTACCGGTATCTTCAACTTCCCTGTACCAAGAACAGTATCAACTATTTTTTGAGGAGCAATGCGATACAGCAATTTTACGGATACAGAGATAGACTTACTTCCTTTCGCTGAAAATTTTATTTTTTCCTTAAGAGACGATTGCGGGGGAATACGCCGGTCTCTCAGAATCTCCCGCGCCTTTGCTATATTGATAACCCGGTTCCCTTTCCCGTCTCCGAAGATGGTATTATACATAATTGTCGTATCCGCCAGATACCCCCTGGGGCCAACCTTTCCTGAAGAATAAACAATTCTGTTTCTAGAATCTTTTACCTCAATCTCAAGCCACATCTGCCGAGTATCAGTTAAACCAGTTGGAAGAAAATGTCCTGCCCCGGTATTTTTCACAATCACTTCGATTTCACCACTGGCAGCTTTTTTCGCATCAATTTCAAGAACTGCCGCATTCTGCAGTCTTTCAAGGGCCATTTTATTTTTAGCTTCATCCCCCATTTTTCCGGGAACCAGACTGTTGCCCCCGACAAAGTAATGGGTAAAAATATGTTTTCTTTCAGGACCGTCATCGGCTGCCTTTCCTGGATTTGCCGGTCTCTCAGTTGAACCGGTTGCCGCGATTCCGGGACGCTGGTACATGTGACAACCCTGGCAGGTTATCCGCTTTGCCGGGTCTTTTGAATTATAGGGACCATTCTTCCACTCATCATAGGTTGACTCAAGAACTGTATCAAAAACCACATGCTTCACGTTATGGCATGTTCCGCAAATCTCTGAACCGGTATGAAATTCCGAGTAGGCTGATTTATGAAAATCAGATTTAGAGTCTTTAAAGGGTCCCCTCTTGGTTCCCGGATCTTCCATGCCGTTTCCCGGAGAGAGCACCAGACCATTGTTGTACATTTTTTTTGCCGATACCGCGGAATGACAATAGTCACACTGTATCCCTTCCCGGGCAATTTCAGCGACTTTGCTCCGGTCATCAGAGACCTTTGTCGGATACCCGCTGACAACGCCAACCGGTGTATGACACTTGACACACGACTCGGCCTCCTTGATTTCATCTCCATTGGTGAGGCCCTTTCTTAAGAAATGAGAAACCTGAACATAGAGAGGATCTTTATGAGCGGTGTTATGCATTGAATTCAACCACTGCTCATATATCTCAGAGTGACAGCCCCCGCATGTATCGGGTGAGATAAACTGTGAAAGTTTGAAATGCTGTGTCTTAGCACATGATAGAACAATAACGCCGGCGGTAAGCAGTGAAACAGATATGATGAATAACCTGTTGATGATAGTTTTCTTTTTCATTTGGAATATCCTGACTATTTTCATAACTCTAAAAAGGGAATACAGTCCGCCTCTTCAGGCTACCCTGCCCTGAAAACAACTGAGCAGAGATTTATACAAACCTCTGCTCAGGGAGAAAAAATTTCAATCACTTTCTACTCAGGGGCGAAACTATCTTTCCCGACACCGCATACCGGGCAGACCCACTCTTCAGCAACATCCTTAAAAGTGGTACCCGCCTTCGCTCCATTGTCGGGATCTCCCGCTTCAGGGTCATAAATATACCCGCAGTCATCACATACAAATTTTTCCATTACATGCTCCTTTTAAAAATAATTGCGCTGAACTGCTGTCAGCTTTATTTACAACTTTAAGTCAGCCGGTGTATTAAAAACCCGAGCCTCGAGTTCTTTATCCATCATAAAGATTCCATTACCGGAATCACCCACCAGATTAAGCTTTTTAATTATCGCGTCCACACTTGACTCTTCTTCCACCTGCTCATCAACAAACCAGTTGAGACAGGAACGGGTAGCATGGTCACTCTCTTCAATAGCCGCCGTCATAATTTTATTAATACGGTCAGTAACTATTTTCTCATGATTCAGAGCAGTCTCAAAAGCCGCTTTGAGTGACGGCCATTCCTTGTCCGGGGCGTCAATCTGAGTAAAGAAAGGCCTGCCCCCCCTTTCGAGGATATAATGATAAAATTTGGTTCCATGGTACATTTCTTCCTGGGTCTGAATTTTGAACCAGTGAGCAAAACCGCCAAGATCAATTGAATCACAATAGGCAGCCATTGCCATGTAAATATAAGCTGAATAAAATTCAAAATTCATTTGATCATTCAGCATCTTTTCTATTTTACTGTTCATGCTCGTATCCTCTTGTTTATTTTTTCCAGTGACCGTGCTTATTGCAGTATTCCCGCACAACCAGTTTGTCACTGTATTTTACATAGAATTCAGCCTCAGGCTTATCACCTGGCTTCAAATGTTTTCTGTTCACATAATCACCATTGAGAACTTCGATCCATTCAATGTAATGATCGTCTTCCATGGGATGGGCAACCGAACCGACTGTCACCTTGACTCCCTGGTCAGTTTCTTCAATAACCGGAACATGTTTTTCCGTAGCCGCGTCAGTATCATTTTCTTTCAGATACTTCATTTCTTCACCGCAGCATGTCAATACCCCCTTTGCTTCATGGAGCACCTGAACGATAAATCCGCAGTGCATACATTTAAAAACATCATTTTTCCCCGACATGTTATCCTCCTTGCTGAAAAGTTAAATTTTCATAGTTCCATTCTATTGTTTCGGCTCATGCCGATTCTCTGCATCTGAAAAACTTTTCTGTAAACTTCCTTTTACCATATCTTTTCTTTTTACTCCACTTAAAAAGGAAGTATCAATTCATTTTTTCTTTTTCTCTACAGCTCCTGCATCGTCCCTGAAAATCAATGGAATATTCAGTAACTTCAAAATCAGGAATAATTTGCCGGAAGTTGTTCTTTTCCATAAGCTTAAAGTCACACCAGACATCCTCAACCCTGCCGCATACCGTACAGGTAATATGATAATGCTTCTCCGGAAAACCGTCAAAACGGGCTGCTTCACCTGCCATGTTTATTTTCACAATGACCCCTGCCGCGGTCAGCTGCTCAAGGTTGCGATAAACTGTGGCAATACCCAGTTTTGGAAACCTCTTTTTTAACCGTGAGTATATTTCCTCTGCACCTGGATGATAATTCTTTTGAGATAATATCTCAAGAATACCGTTCCGCTGTTTTGACATACGCTCCATGGAAACACCCCGCTGACTAACGATAATGATTATTATTATCGTTAGTCCCGTTTTTGTCAAGCAATTCTTTAACTTTTTCAAAAGGGATTAATAGACACATACCCCTCTAATGCAAAAAAAACAACATTGAGACAAGGAAGACAAAGAAATAAAAACTATTTACATATCTCGAATTTAGTGTACACTGTAATAAACCGCGGTGTCTGAATTCCACTAATGCTGTCACAGAAAAAAGTCTTCAATCAGACAGGAAATCTGCGGGAAGCTGCTATCATGAAAAAAACAACTCTACTTTTAATCGACATCAAAAAAAAAGATGCTGATTCTCTATCAGAACTTCTTGACAGACACTATAGAATTGAGAGAGCCCCCTTCTCTAAGGCGGCACAAAGCATATCTGCTCCTGTTCCCCCCGCATGCATAATTCTCGAATGCTCCGATAACACTGATGCAAGTATTAAGAGACTCAAAAAAATAGAACAACAAATCCCTTTCGCATATATTCCCATCATTGTTTTGATGAAAAATAAAAATGCCGATACGATCACAACCCTCCTTGACAATAGTGCCGCAGATTATCTCATTAAAAACCATTTCGACCAGATAGACCTGCTTCAAACCATTAGAAAAGCCCTCGAAAAATCAACCATGCAAAAACTGATTGCAGAAAAAGTAACCCGTCTCGAAGAAGCAGATAGAAAAATCAATTTTTTCATGGCCAATGTTGCTGATATCGTCTGGACCCTCGACGAGAATCTGCAAACCACTTCTGCCAGCTCATCAATCGAAAAAATACTCGGTATTACCCCTGAAGAAAGAAAAAAACAGACCCTCGAAGAAATCATGACACCTGAATCACTCGAAAGAGTAACAACACGCTTCAGCGATGAGTTTCAACGGGAAAACAAAAAAGAAACTGACCCGGAAAGAATCATAAACATAGAAATTGAGTATTTTCACGCTGACGGTCACACCGTCTGGACTGACAACCGGATCAGAATACTCCGGGACAGCAAAGGACGTTTTACCGGAATCTACGGAGCATCCCGGGATATTACTGAACACCGAAGGGCTCAGGAAGCATTGGAAAGATCCGAAGAACAATACAGAACTCTTTTCGAGGGAGCGCCCGTTGGCATGTTCAGAACATCACTGGACGGTTCAAGAGTTCTGGCAGTCAACCAGAAGCTCTCTGACATTTTCGGAGTAGACCGGAAAGATCTTCTTTCCAGCAATGCCTTAATCCGCTGGGCAAACCCCGACGACAGGAACGAAATGACCAGAAAACTGTCCCGGGATGGAGAAACAAGGGATTATGAGATACAAATTATATCCGCGGGCGATAAAATTAAAACCGTACTCCTTTCCGCAACCCTTAACAGGGAAAAGGACTGGCTTGAAGGCACGATTGTTGACATTACAAAAAGAAAACTGACCGAAGATCTCCTGGCAACTGAAAAAAGAAGGCTCGCTGATATTCTCGAAGGAACCAATGTCGGTACATGGGAATGGGACATCGAAATAAATTCCGTCACCTTTAACGATAGATGGGCTGAAATTATCGGATACACCCTCAATGAGCTGTCACCCGTTTCTCTCAACACTTGGACAAAATTCTGCCATCCCGATGATCTCAAAAAATCCGATAAACTGCTAAAAAAGCATCTTAAAGGGGAGATCGCCTACTATGAATGTGAAGCCCGAATGCAGCACAAAGAGGGGCACTGGGTATGGGTTCTTGACCGGGGGAAAGTCACCACCCGGGATAACGAAGGCAGCCCCCTTTTCATGTCAGGAACCCACCAGGATATAACAGAACAAAAAAAGATAGAAGAAACAGCTCTCAATGCCAGCAAAGCAAAATCAGAATTCCTTGCCCGTATGAGCCATGAGATACGAACACCCCTCAACGCAGTCATCGGCATGACAGACATGGCCCTCATGACATGGGACGATGAAGAACAAAACCAGTACCTTGAGACCATCAAGCATTCCGGCAACCATCTTCTGCAGATAATCAATGACATCCTTGATTTTTCTAAAATTGAAAGCGGAAAGCTGCTCCTTGAAGAAGAAGAATTTCATCTCAAGAATTTATTTATAACTATTAAAGACTTCTTTCAAAGCCAGATCAAAAGCAAGAATTTATCTTTTAAAGTACAACTGGCGGACAACCTGCCCCAGCGTATTATTGCCGACGAACTCAGACTGCGTCAGATCATGATCAATCTTGTCAGCAATGCCCTCAAGTTTACCGACACCGGGGGAATTACTATAAAGGTCAACCTGAAAAACTGCAATAAATGCACTGAAGGCATATGCCCAGTTGAAATATCCGTAACAGACACAGGATGCGGTATATCTCAGGAAGCACAGAAAAATATTTTCACTAAATTTGAACAGGCTGAAAAAGGAACAGCAAGAAAATACGGAGGGACAGGACTGGGGCTTTCTATCGTCAAAGAGCTGGTAAAACTGATGCATGGACAAATCAACTTTTCAAGTACCCTGGACCAGGGAAGTGTCTTCACTTTCTCTATACCAATCAGGCCTGCTGACAGCGCATTCAAAATACCCGGTGCACTAGCCCAAAAGAAACCAGTCATTCCTGACACCAGGGGCATGAGAATACTACTTGCTGAAGACAATGCGATCAACACAGTGCTTGCGGTAACAGTGCTGAAAAAACTGGAATTCAAGGTAACTGCTGCGACAAATGGCCTCGAGGCCCTGGAGCTCATAGAAAAAAACAAATTTGACCTGGTTCTCATGGATATCGAAATGCCGAGAATGGATGGTATTGAAGCCACCAGGCTTATTCGAGCCGGCCGCTGCGGCAGCACAGCAAGCCGTCTCCCTGTAATTGCCATGACAGCCCATGCCCTCACCGATGTCCGAAAGGAAGCCTTTGATGCAGGAATGAACGATTACATTACAAAACCAATTAATATACTTAAATTAAAAGAAATAATTGAAACGACACTGATGGAAACCAGCCGTCACCACGACGAAGAAGCTCCCCCACCGCCAAAAGATCCGCCGCCTCCTGAATAAGAACTGCTTCCTGAACCTGATGAACCTGAACTGCTGGGAGAATATGACGAACCGGAAGAAGAACGGTATGATCCCGAGGAAGAATAACCTGAGCCGCCTCCCTGCATATCCATGGTATTGAGCATAAACATGAAAGACTGGTACATATTTGTAAAAATTAGAATCGGAAACAATATAGTTTCATTAGTCGATGTGCCGAAGGGATTGGGTTTGCTGATATCGAGAAGATTTATAATACAGACAAGACTCGCAATGGCCGGGGCAAGAGCCATAATGGTAAAGGCTATCTTCCCCCCAATCATGAGGGGTTCATCAATTACAGAGATAAGACCCGCTCCGGCAAAGGCGCCGGTCACATAGACAAAGGGCCGCCAGTACCAAACCCCGGGAAAAAATAACTGGATCAAAACCGGAACAGCGCCCCATAAGAAAAAAAATATCAGAAAAGAAACAGCCCTGTGAAACTTACACTTCCTTTTTAAAAGAACAAAGAAAATACCCACCAGCGCGCTGACAAGAAAAACCACCCAGTGAATCTCAGCCAGGTGAAAGAAAGCCCCCATTATTTTTCCCGTTACCGGTATAACCTTTCCCGCTTCAAGAGAACCGGTTGCATCGACAACACCCTGCACCACGGTTCGGATTCCTTTTCCGTAAGCTTTCCGGCGAAAATCTTTTTTTATAGATCCGAGAAGAAGACGCGCCTTCCCGTCAGGGACATACCCCTCAAGGCCGTATCCCACCTCAAGACGCATATGTCGGTTTCCCAGGGCAATAAGAAAAAGAAAACCGTTATCTCTTCCTTTCTCTCCACCCCCCCATTTTTCTGCAACCTCGAGGGAGTAGACTTCTATTTTCTTCGAACCGATGCCTCTCACCGTAAGAACAGCACCCTGAACACCGGTTTTCTTCCGGTGCTCCAGGAGCATCTGTGTTATCCGGTATTCATCGGCAGCGGTGATAATGCCCGCGTAATCATTGACTGGTTTTGTAATAGAAGGAACCCATGACGCAAGAGGGGCTGCAAAAAACACTGTCCCAAAAAAAAACACCAGGGAGAAAACAACAGGTCTCATTGCCGATCTTACCACAACTTTTTTTCTCCCGAGAGACGTAACTTGTGAGGAAAACGAAAAAGAGAAACCCATAACCTGCCGGGAAAAGCCCCCGCCCTCTCATTGTAGTCAGCCGCGGCCCGGTCATACCGGAGGCGCTCAACCCTGACCCGGTTCTCTGATCCCGCCAGCTCTCCTTCAATAAATTCACTTGAAGAACGATCACGGTACCGTTCTTTCACCACTGACTGGCGTTCAAGAACATTGCTCAGCTGGGAGCTCTGCTTTTCAGCAGCAACAAGAGAAGAGTTCAGCCGGGAGAGGGAAATAATCGACGGTACGGCAACAAGTATCAGCAGAGCAACTGCCGCCTGAAAAAAACGCTCATGAATTACTGAACCGGCACTTTCATCTATACTGACCCGATTGGATAGCTCATTTCCAGCCCCATCATCACCGGGGACCTTTTCCCGCAGGAGGTCACCTGTCATGGTTAAAGCTTCGATAAGCCCCGCGGCGATATCACCTTCGGCAAAACCACGGGAAACCCGATCTATGATTTTTTGCCAGTATTCCGGTTTCTGTGATCCAAAGATACCCGCCCCGGCAAAGACCGCGGCTCTTCGGTCTTTCAGGGCCACATAGAGGAGAACCCCGGTTTCTTCTTCGGTACGGTCCATACCAAGGTTAAAAAAAAGCTCCCGGGCCCGTTGAACCACATCCCGATGGGGAGAGCGGTGCTCAAGGTGAAGACGAACTTCCCCCCTGTTACCCTTCTCTGCCGCGGCGATGGCAGCCGTAAGAATTTCTTCTGTGAGGTTTCCCGGCATCGGGGCGGCAAAGCGCTGCTTCAGGTTCGATATACTAAAAAGTGATGATATATTCATAATGTATAGTCAATATACCATTCAGATCACCCTGTCAAGGGAAAGAGTCACGGGACATTGTCCCTGTTGGAGCAAAAATTAGAGTTTTTTTGCATAATGTTCGGCTATGCACTGGCATTTTTATTGCATAATTTATTAAGAAACAGTATTATAGGAAATAAATATTATTTTCTATAAAAATAAGGTCACTATCAGGCAATGAATAAAGAAAAATACATCCTCAATAGACTTTTGCTTAAATTCAATGAAGAATCAGCTGAAAAAGAATACCGTGAGCATATTACAGAAAGAACCCTTCTCTTCTGTCGTATTTCATGGGCAATGCTGATGGCTATCGGCCTCACTTTCGGCATTCTCGATAAAGATTACTTCGGCAGTGACGGCAACACGGTTCTTCTTGTTCGAATAATTCTGGTAATATTTTCAGGCATCATCCTGGCCTTAACCTTTACCAGAACCATGAAACGACACCTTTACCTGAGCTCTTCACTCTTTATTACAAGTCTCGGCCTCTTTGCTACCTTTCTGGTGGCCATGAGCAATCCGGCGGTTTTCACCCCCTATCTCACCAGTTTTTTCTTCGCCTTTGCCGGCATATTCACTACCGTGGGTATCGGCTTCAGGTTCAGTATGATCTCAATGACACTCAATCTCATGGCATTTGAAATCACCATCGGCCTTATCTTTCCGGTACCGATACGGCTTTTCCTTCCTTACACATTCTTTGTCACGGGAATTTTTCTGGTTTATGCCTACATCGGGTACATGGTTGAACTATTTTCCCGGGAAAACTTTGCCATATCAAAAAATCTTAAGAATTCCCTGGACGAGATCAAAACCCTGAGCGGCCTGCTGCCCATCTGTTCTCACTGCAAAAAAATCCGTGATGACAGGGGCTACTGGAGCCAGGTAGATGAATACTTTCGCGATCACGGCAATGTGACGTTCAGCCACTCTCTCTGTCCCGACTGCGTTAAGGTGCTTCATCCAACGTTGAAACTTAAGAAATAGCCCCCAAAGGGGCTTTTTTCAGCACCCCGCGGGCTGCACCTTGCTCTGTGTCTCTTCACTATTATCCGGCAAAAAACTGCTCAAGGGGGCGGCAAGCTTCATCCGTCCGTCCAGGGCAGTGGCTCCCTCTCCTTCATCAAAGACCCGGACCGGATTCAGGTCGAGTTCTTCAATGGCGGGGAATGCACGCATCAGGTGAGAGACTTTTGCAATAATCTTGACCAGGGCGTTAATATCGGCCGGGTTTTTACCCCGGGCCCCTTCAAGTATCGGGTACGATGTAAGCCGGGCAAGCTTCTCCCTGATTTCTTTTTCCGGGGCGGGACAGAGGACTGTTTCAATATCCTTAAAAACTTCCGTGTAGATGCCTCCATAGCCGAAAACAACCACGGGCCCAAAGGATTTATCCCGCATCGCCCCGACAAACATATCATGACCCGCCGGGGCCATCTGTGCCAGCCGTATTCCATTGATACGGGCGCCACTGCGGTATGCCTTTACATTTTCGGTAATGGCGCGAAAGGCAGCCCGAACTTCCTCTCCATTCTTTACGTCAACCACAACCCCGCCGGCGTCGCTCTTGTGAAGTACGTCGGGAGAATCAACTTTCATGACCAGGGGAAACCCGAGGGTCTCCGCCGCCTTCAGGGCTTCAGGTTCATCAGGCGCTACTATCGACGGGGCAACGGCAATCCCTCCGCGGCTCAGAGCCTCAAGGGTTTCTTCGCCGATATTTCCCGAGCACCCCTCCAGATAGAGACCCGTCTCACTAAAATCAAAATCACCCGGCGCGTCATCGCCCTGACTGCTCAGAGCTTCCCGTGCGTAATAATCCGCCTGAATTCTCAGGGCGGCAATGGTATCTTCGGCGCGGTTAAAGATTGGGTAGGGAAGTTTACGCTTCATTGTGCCCATCACTTCCCCTGGTGCAGACATGGATACACCAAGGGGTTTGTCGGCGGCCTCCATAAAACTAATGGTCTCTTCTGAGATATCGGTATGAAACATCTTTTTGAATATCGAATCATCATCTTCCGGAAACAGGGGCCGGGCGTGGCCGTAGACCGCCCCGTCAACAGCGTCACTGGCAAGGGCCTCACCGATTATCTTCGGGTAGGCATCAATATCATAAATGTCTCCCATATCAAGGGGGTTACTGAACTTAATAATGCCCCCGGCATTGGTATACTGGTTGAGACCCTCGTAGAACCGGGCGCCCGGATCGGCAAACTCAAAGCCGTACTTTTCAGCCAGGTCGGCCATCATAACCGCTGATCCGCCTCCCGGCGTCATCACCATAAGCCGGTTGCCCCGCATGGGCGGAAGCTTAAAGGCCCGTACCGCGGCAATCAGGTCATGGACATGCTCGACTCGAATGATTCCGGCCCGCTCAAAGGCCGCATCAACGATAGAATCATTATTGCTCATTGAGGCGGTATGGCTCATGGCGGCACGCCCCCCGGCTTCAGAGCGGTTCGCCTTCAAGGCGATAATCGGCTTATTAATTTTTGAGGCCACCTCGACCAGCCGCTCACCATTGGCAATCGACTCAAGGTAGAGGCCGATTACTTTTGTCTCAGGGTCACGGCCGAAATACTCAAGGACATCCGTTTCATCGACATTCAGCTTATTGCCAATACTGGCAAAACGGGCCATACCTATATTCTCATCGCGCATCAGGTTCCAGAGCACGAGAAAAAAGCCCCCGCTCTGGGATATAAAGGAAAAGCCCCCCTTCTCCATTTTTATATGAGGTATAAAAGGAAGACAGACCCCGCTTACCGCATCAGCTACCGTCAGGCCATTAGGCCCGAGAAAACGTATATCATACTCTTCTGCCGCCTCAAGAAGCTCTGCAGCCAAGGTTTCACCTGAATCACCTGACTCATTAAAGCCCCCCGCTAGAACCGCAACACGCCTGATACCGAATTTTCCGCATTCACGCATAGCCATGGGAACAAACTTTGCGGGAATAAGCATCACCGCGAGATCGGGAACTTCCGGCAGGTCATGGACAGAATCAAACACATCAACGCCCTCAACGGTTTCCCCGCCGCAGCCCGGCATTATCCCGTAGATTTTTCCTTCAAATCCCCAGCGCTGTGTATTGTCGAGTATATAGCCGGGAATCGATTTCTTCTTTTCAGAAATGCCAAAAATAGCCATAGATCGTGGGTTAAAAAAACTTTCCATAATTCTCTCCTTGTCTCTTACATCCTCATGCACATCCCACCGGGCAGTTAGTTAATTTCACTAACCTACCACCCTAAAAAAAATGTGGACAGCCCCTTACACTATTCACATTTACTGCAAGTTAGTTAATTTTACTAACCAAGTCAACTATTTTAGTTAATTTTACTAACCTTTTTGAAAAAATCCTTGAATTCCAGCTGTTTCTCAGAAAAAGTCACAGAAAAGAATCAACCAGGGAATAAAATACAGTGAAAAATAAAGAAAACCGCCGCCCGGAGCCTCCGGGAAAGATAAAAATCATCAACGCCCTGCGTACCCTTCTCGAGTCAAAGGACTTTACTTCTATCAAGATTGCTGAACTGGCCCAGACTGCCGGGGTAACCGAGCCGCTGATATATAAGTACTTCAAGGACAAGAGGGATGTTCTTCATTCCCTGCTCCAGGAATACCTTGAAACGAAGTTCAATGACGCCATCAGAGAACTGGACAAAATCAACGGTTCCCTTGTAAAGCTTGAGGCTTTTATTCACAGTTACATCAATGCCTATAACGAAGACCGGGTTATTGCCCGGGTCATCCTTCTCGAGGTGAGCAATTCATATGATTACTACGAGAGTGTCCCTTACCGGCTGCTGAAAAAGTACGGGGCCCTCATTTTTGACATTATAAAGGAAGGGGTTGCCGAGGGGGTGATTCGCGAAGACATCAATGCCCTCAACCTGCGCCATCTTCTTTTCGGAAGCATCGACCGGGCCTGCCTGACGCCCATTGTATTCAACAAGCCAATTAATGTTGAGGCTCTAAGCCGGGAGATGACCAGGCTGGTATTTGACGCCCTTGAGAAACGGTAACCGAACTAACTGATCTGCCCTCTCCCATATATACATTCAATATTTCTCAGGTTACTCCTGCAGGGAGAGGGAGAAAGCCGTACTCATTGCTCTTCAGCATTTTCAAAAAACTCCCTAAAGGCTTCAACAACACGGACACCAAATTCCTCTTCTGATTCAAAATCCTTGCGCTGCATCAGAACAATCTTTGCAAGATCCATGGCAATTGAATCATCAACCTTCTCAACAACACTTTTGATATCAATAAGATCGATTCCTTTTCCATGGATATCAAGTCGATTCCCCAGAACAATAAGAAGGAAGAAAGAGAGGGAATCAATAAACCGCTGCTTTTCTATTTTTTGCCTTTCCAGATACTGAATGTTATCCATCAACACCTCTTCAGACTGGTTGATCCGTTCTGCAAGGGTCTGAAAAAGCTGAAGGGCAAATTCGGGGTTACTGCGAACAAGGGCCTTCAGGTTGTTTTTATCCGCCCTGGCGAGAATCGAATCTTCAAGGGCCCGTGCTGATGCACTACGCTTTAAACCGGAAAAGACTGCAAGTTCACCAAATATCTGCCCATCTTCAATGGTATTAAGCTGAATAATCTCTTCATCTTCCCTCTCTTTAAATATTTCAATTTTTCCTTTTTTTAAAAGATAAAATTCTCTTGAAGGATCACCCTCTTTAAAAATTATTTCTCCTTCCCTCACCAACCGCTCTTTTTGCATAGTTGTTACGGGATGAACAAATAATTTACGAATAGTCTCAAAACCCGGAAGTTTAAAAAAGAAAATTATTCCCTTGCGAAGCCTGAAAAGATGATACCGCTGCAGGATCAAAAAAAACACCAGCGGTGGATCGAGTATTTTTACAATAGAACCTGATGGACTGAACCCGGGGTCATGGCTCTCCCAGACAACCTCACCGGTTAATTCAATAGATTTGAATCCCGGGAGATCAAGGGAAAAACCTAAAATTTTCCCCGTCCCGAAAGATTCAAAGGTGCGAAGAAAACAGCTGGAGGCAGTGATATCATAGGTAATATAAGTCTCTTCAGTCTCCTTACCCCGGTCCAAAACAACATCAAGAATTACGGGAATTTTTATTTCACTATACTTAAAAAATTCAGGATTCACCGCGCCTACTACAATAGTAGTTAAAGCCATAGACAAAGGAAAAACATGAAAAACAAGAATTTCGGTAGAGGAAGTTAGATTCAAATGAAAGCGGTACAGTATTATATTTTTATAATAAAAGCCTCCCACAGCCATCACCAGAAATATAATAAAAAGTAAAAAACCCGCTGCTCCCGGGCGCCAGACAAAGGGAGAGATAGGAATAGCAGATTCTTTATCCATCGACTGACTTATCCACCGTTCGTATTTTGGCTGTCGCCAGATCATCAGCCAGTCATCAAAACGTATTTCAAGTGCCTTAATTACATCCTGACCCGGAATGATAACCGCGCGGGAAAGGTTAAGTTCAAGGAACCCGACGAGGATAAACAGAAGGGGAACAATAAAAAAAACATTTTTACCGCCGGAAAAAACAGCTACATCAAAAAGAGAGTGCCCCAGCCAGGCGATTAAAAATCCTGTTAAAAGTGATTTCATTTTCAGGATTAGAGTATCGCTCATTTTCATCTTCCCGAGAAAGAAACCGAGTATGCCGCAGGTGGTAAGGTGCATGGGGACTGAAAAGAAAATTCTCAAAATTGAACCGGAAAGACCAAAATGTATTTCAAAGAAAACATTCTCCATTGCAGAAAA
>Ga0209475_10001187_pt1 | contig 35180 bp, 25 predicted proteins | sample tdDd471_FD_187128 | JGI IMG/M metagenome (GOLD analysis project Ga0209475, IMG submission 187128) | Marine sediment microbial communities from the Atlantic coast under amendment with organic carbon and nitrate - tdDd47.1 (SPAdes)... | ecosystem: Environmental > Aquatic > Marine > Coastal >... | reverse complement strand
GCTCTATGTGCTCATTTTTTGTCAATACCAGTTCCATCACAGGTTTTGTATTACAGACGAACAAATGATCCTTATATTTTAAATTATCATTAAAATTATCATATCGTACTAATTCACTGAGAATTATAATATGATGACCTCTGTAAAATGAATAAGGACTACAAAGAAACTAAAAACGAAATTAGTTTCCAAGCACTTTCTGTTAAAAAATATTTATTTCCATTCTATGCTGTCTAAGTGGATATTCGATAAGCGTAATTAATATTTAGTATCTTTATATACTTTAACAGACGAAACCAAATCTTCCTGCCTGATGAAAATCTCGAACTTATTCAAAACAGCATACTTATGTATGTTGATCTCTTTTCTATCAATAAATACAGCGAGTTCTCAAAACACTCAATATTCTTATATCTGTCCTGAACCAGGATCAAAGAATATTAACACAGAGCAAAATATCATCATCGGATATTCAAAGAGTCTTGATCCAATGACAATCAGTCCTGAAAATATTGATGTCAGGGGATCAGTAAGTGGCCTGATACAAGTTGAGGTGTTGGTGGATGATGACCACAAAAGAATCATATACAAGCCACTGGAACAATTCAAACCTGGTGAAATTATTGAGGTAAAGATAAAAGACGGGATATGTTCTGTTGATGGAGAAAATCTCCTGAGTATAGTATTCCATTTTACAGTAATTGACTATGACAAAGGTGATATTTACAAGCGGTGGGAAGAGTTGTCCGCAGATAATGATGATGAACTTATCTCTTTGGGAGCTAATCTGCCAATAAGACCCCCGACAGATAATAACCTCCCTCCCGATTACCCCGCCCCTACGGTTTATTCATATGGTGAGCATGATCATGATTATGTTTTTATAAATATGAACTGCCGAAATTCATCTCTGCCATGGGGGAAGTATATTACGATACTCGATTCATATGGTACACCAATTTACTTTCACAAAAGCGAAAATAACAGAATCAATTTCTCAATCTTGCCCAACGGCACTCTATGCTATTCTGTGAACAGGATTACCAACGGACCTGAGGAAAAATATTATATCATGGACAGTGCCTATATGATCATTGATTCAGTGAATACCGGCAATGGATATATTCTTGATGCGCATGATATGTTACTACTCGATAACGGACATTACCTGGTAATGTCATATGATCCTCAACCGGTTAACATGAGTCAGATCATTGCCGGAGGAAATCCAAACGCTATCGTCACCGGGCTGGTTATTCAGGAAGTAGATAACAATGAAAACGTTTTCTTTCAGTGGAGAAGCTGGGATCATTTTGAGATTACAGATGCTACTGCCGACATTGATTTGACAGCTGCAGGAATTGATTATGTACATGGTAACGCTTTTGAAATTGATATCGATGGGAATATCCTCTTATCAAGCAGGCATCTTGATGAGATCACGAAAATAAATTTCACAACTGGCGATGTAATTTGGAGGTTTGGTAAAAACTCTGAGAACAATGAGTTTCAGATTACTGATGATCCTTACGGTTTTACACATCAACATGACATCAGGTTACTACCAAATGGACATTACACTATTTATGACAATGGAAATTTGCGAGCACCTCAATTTTCACAGGTTCTGGAATATATATTAGATCAATCAAACTATACAGCACAACTAGCCTGGGATTTTCATCATTCTCCTTATGTATATGCAGGCTCTGCAGGCAGTTTCCGTACTCAAAGCAATGGTCAAAGGATTATTGGTTGGGGTGGTACGTTCCCACTCGCAGTCACGGAATTAAAAACCGACAACACAATTCTCAGGGAGTTTTTTCTTCCTGATTTTGTGAATACATACAGAGCCATCAAAAGTCCATGGGAGACGAATGTTTTTGAGACACAAGAACAATTGTCTATGGGAAATTTTGCAGGATACAGCGGTTCGAAAGAAAACCTCTTATACATCTACAATACTTCATCTGAGATCATAAGAATTTCCAGCGTGCATAACCACCTCCCTGAATATGAAGTCTTGTCAGAATTCCCAATCTCAATCTTTCCTAACTCCTATACTGTTATTACTGTTCTTTTTCATGCCAATGTTGAGGGAGAATACGTTGACAGGTTCACGCTGAATTCAGACAATGAAGATACCACACAAAGGATTGCCAGGCAATTGGAAGTTTACGGAATTTACGATGAAGATGTTCCTTCTGTATTTTTCATACCCTCACATGGTTCTGTGAATATAAGCCCACAAACAGAAATTATTATCGACTTTGATGAGCCAGTCATTAAGACCTTCGGTGGAGAGATCCTAAATGAAGAGATTCCGAGTTTAATTGACTTGAGAGAGAATAATAAAGATGGCCAGGAAATTAGCTTTAGTGGGATTATTAACGAAGAAAAAACCAGAATTATAATAACTCCCGATCAGGCCTTAGATGAAAACCAGCAATATTATATTCTTCTGAAGAGAGGTCAAATATCCGATTTTGAAGGGAATGTGATCAATCTTGATGAGGAGAGTTATTTCACAACTGGATTGATAATAAATATTGATAATAAAAGATTACAGGGAGTTTACATTTTCCCTAATCCCTTTAATGAAAGAATCAATATTCGAAACATCTCACAATCAGACTATAGTATCCAGGTGTATGATGTCAGGGGCCAATTAATTAGTTCAAGTGAGTACTCCGGATGCAGATTTGAAATCAATTTATCGTCAGTGACCAACGGCATATATTTTATCAGGATTCTAAATAAAAAAAGTGGTGAATCAATGGTTTATAAGACCATAAAAAACACCACTTTAAATTAATTCAATAATATGGATTGATAATTAATCTTTGTCCCACTCAGGAATACGTCCAGGTGTCCATGGGGCACCGATGGCATCCAGTTCAGCCTCCAGGCCTTTGAGTTCCACCTCAGATATTTTCTTCAGCTGCGCCAGGATAGGAGGAAATTCCTCTGCAAGGATATCGTACATCTGAATCTGTGTCTCCGCCACTCTTGAAGTAGATCCCCAGTGTGAATAAACCAGTGCACCTATCCTGTCGTTGAGCGGAGTTGGTCCCGGCCAGTTTTCTTCACGGCTTGCTTCAGGGCTTTGACCGTAGAATGTCCAGTGTATATCATCTAGTTGCTTCTCAATGGCCATGGCCTTTGCCAGCAATTGAGGAGGCGCATCAGGTGTGTTGGTGATGGCCTGCTTTACATACTGCGTCCTCTTTAGCAGGTTATTTGTAAGCTGCTGAGAGGCATAGATCGCACGTGTCAGCTTGGCTGTTTTCTTCTGAAAAGCTAACAACTCAGCACGATCAGGTGCCGACAGAGTCACATTATTCAATACCACAGTATTGAATTCAAGGGCAGGAATAAGCTCATTCACTTCACCGTCGACCCATTCAGACATGCTCACATAATACTTTCCAGGCATCACAGCCATTCCATCACGGCCGGTAGAAAGTGGATTGTACTTGTCATTGCTAAGTCGGACACTGTTCATGCCTGAATATCTCAGGTTCCAGGTCATCCTTTGAAGACCTTTGGAGTAGCTTTTGTGGATCTTCTTAACGATATTTCCATCCTCATCGGTGATTGTAAAGATGAGATAAGGCTTGATCTCGTTCTTCTCTGCCCTCAGCTCTTCCAGGGTCGGGATTGGGATGGGAGATTTCTCCTTGACCAGCTTCTTTTCTGCCTCTTTACGCTTTTGCTTGAGTGTTTTGGGAGATTCCTTCACATAGTATGTAAACACCGCGCCAAAATCGGGGTTCTTGCCAAAGTATTGTGTTGATCCCTGGCCATATTTTCCTCTTTTGCTGGTATACATCAAGGTCTCTTTAATGGGGAAGATAAATGCTGCAGAATCAAGAAGCTCATTGTTGAGAATACGTAGTGGTGTGTAGTCATCCAGGATATAAAATCCTCGTCCGAAGGTGGCCAGCACCAGGTCGTTTTCACGCTCCTGGATCACCATGTCTTTCACTGCTACAGAAGGCAGTCCTGAGCTCAGCTGTGTCCATATATTCCCACCGTCAATGCTGAAGAAGGCCCCAAATTCTGTCCCGACAAAAATCAGACCTTTAAGCTCATTATCCTGCTCTATGGTATGCACAGTGCCGTTCTCAGGCAGGTTGGTACTGATGGAGGTCCATGTTTTACCTTTGTCAATACTCTTCAGTATATAGGGTTTAAAGTCGTCGCGTTTGTGGTTATCGAATGAAGCATAAACCACATTCTCATCGAACTTGTCGGCGAGGATGTCACTTACGTAAGTATATTCAGGCACACCGGGGAAGGTCTTTGTCTGTGTCCAGTTTCCACCGGCATCTTCGGTGACAGAGATCACACCATCATCGGTACCCACATACAGGAGGTCTTCCTTCACACTTGACTCGGTTAGTGATACGGCCATACCGAAAAGTGATGTTGACACATCTTTTTGCACGGCATCCACGCCCCAATACCTGTCCATCACCGGCCAGGTGTTTCTGTCAACCTGGGCAGTGATATCTTCACTGATCACCTCCCATTTATCTCCACGGTTATCGCTCCTAAACACTTTATTGGCAGCAATATAAAGCCGGGTGCCGGAGTGAGGGCTGATAATAAATGGTGTGTTCCAGTTCCATTTGTAGGTATCTTCTCCTTTGCGGGGCTGTGGCTTGATGCCGGTATTCTGTCCGCTCTTCTTGTCGTGACGTGATATATTCCCATATTGATACTCAGAATATACGATATCAGGATTATCAGGATCGATGGCCTGGAAGAATCCGTCACCACCCAGTGTAACCACCCATTCGCCTGCGCTCACACCCTGGTAGCTCATATTTTGTGATGGCCCACCAAAGCTGCTGTTGTCCTGTGTTCCGCCATATACCCAGTAGAAGGGCCATGAGTTATCGACGTTGACGCGATAGAACTGCGTGACGGGGAGGTTCGACTTGAAGATATAGGTCTTTCCGGCATCAAAGGTTTCATATACACCTCCATCGCCACCGATCATAAAATGTTTGGTGTCGGAGGGATCGATCCATAGCGCGTGGTCATCAACATGACGGCCGTTATTCCCAATTCTATTCCATGTTTTACCGGCATCGAGTGTTACCCTGGAAACAGTCTCAACAGAATACACTTTATCAATATCTATGGGGTCACAATATATTTCGTTATAGTACTGTCCACTGGCATGGTGGCTGCCCATCTTCTTCCATGATTCGCCTCTGTCGGTAGTGCGGAAAAAACCTCCACTTTCACCGGCAGCTTCTATGATGGCATATACCACATCAGGGTTTACCGGTGAAATGGCGAGGCCAATGCCTCCCACATCGCCTCCCGGCAATCCTGACTTAAGCTTTTTCCATGTGGCTCCAGCATCTGTGGTCTTATGGATGCCTGATTCAGGGCCTCCGCCTATTTTGGTATGCACATGACGTCTTCTTTGCTCTGAAGAGGCATAGATCACATCGGGATCACGAGGATCCATTACCATGTCGTTGATGCCTGTATGCTCACTGATCTCAAGTACCAGTTCCCAGTTCTCACCACCATCAGTGGTTTTGTATAATCCTCTTTCACCGCCAGGGCCCCATACAGAACCTTCAGCAGCAACATAAACTACATCTGAATTCCTTGGATCAATTAGAATTTTTCCTATCTGACGGGATTCTTTCAAACCCATATTTTTCCATTTCTTTCCTCCGTTGAGCGACTTATATACTCCATTACCATAGCCCAGGGCGCGCTGGTGGTTGTTCTCACCGGTACCGACCCATATGACATTATGGTTGTTCGGATCCATGGCCAGGCAACCAATTGAATAGGTGCCATAGTTGTCGAAGATCGGGCTGAAAGTAGTACCATTATTGGTAGTCTTCCAGATATGCCCTGATGCAACCGCCACATAATATTCACTGGTGTTGCAAGGGTTTACTGCAAAGTCGGCGATACGCCCGGAGGTGAAAGCCGGCCCAATACTTCTCCATTTCAGACCGCTTACCTGGCCCGAGGTGATGGTGTCGTTCTTTTCTTCTTTTTTCTTTTTCTTCTGTGCATATGCCTCTGGCGCTGAACATACCATCAGCAGCAGCACAAGCATGAATAAAGCTTTGCTTAGCAAGGAAAGTAATGATTTCATTTTTTTGGTTTTTGGTTAGAAATTTTGGTAGAGAACCTCAAAGATAAAAAAATAAGGGAAAAGGCAGTTGACGGTTGACAGTTGACGGTTGACAGTGGGCGTTTAGTGAAAATGATTGTAAACTATACGGCCTTTTGACTTTCCGATATGTTCAGCAAGTTGCTCTTCTGTAGCTTCCTTTATCTTCTTCACCGACTTGAATTTCCAAAGGAGCTTTTGTGCCGTATTGAATCCTATCCCTACGATATCGGTGAGTTCTGATTTGATGGTTCCTTTTTCCATGCGCTTACGATGATGGGTGATCCCAAAACGGTGGGCTTCATCACGCAGGTGCCTGATCACACGGAGGGTCTCAGATGTCTTGTCGAGAAACATGGGCAAGGAGTCGCCCGGGTAGTATATTTCTTCAAGCTTCTTTGCGATCCCAATGATGGTGATCTTTCCTCTCAGTCCAAGTTTTTCCAGGCTCTTCAGCGAAGAGCTCAGCTGACCTTTACCCCCATCGATCACTATGAGCTGCGGAAGGTCCTTCTTTTCTTTCAGGAGCCTGCTGTATCTGCGGTGGATGATCTCTTCCATGGAGGCAAAATCGTCAGGGCCTTCCACCGTTTTAATATTATAGTGCCTGTATTCTTTTTTTGCAGGCTTTGCATTTTTAAAACATACCATGGCCGCCACGGGGTAGTCGCCCTGTAAATTGGAATTATCAAAACATTCAATATGCTCAGGTATCACCTTCATACGAAGATCATTTTTCATGGTCTCCAGTATGCGCCTTGAATGTCGTTCCGGGTCGGTGAGGTCAAGTCTCTTCTGCTTCTCCAACTTGTAATATTTTGCATTCCTTTCCGACAATTCCAGAAGTTGCTTCTTGTCGCCTTTCCTTGGAACGGTCACCCTGGTATCAGGAAAAATAACATTTGTTCTGAAAGGCAATATCATTTCTTTGCTGCTGTATCCAAAGCGTTGTCGAAGATCTGTTATAGCAAGGTTCAGAAGGTCCGACGAAGACTCATCAAGCTTCTTCTTCAACTCAAGCGTATGGGCCTGAACAATGGCTCCATTCACAACACGCAGGAAGTTGACATAGCCAGACTTCTCATCGGTAATGATAGAAAACACATCAACATTATTGATCTTAGGATTGACTACTGTTGACTTGCTCTGATAGTTTTCCAGCAGTTCCAGCTTTTCTTTGATGATCTGGGCTTTCTCAAACTCAAAAGTTGCAGCATGTTTCATCATCATCTTTTTCAGCTCACGGATGATGGTACTGATGTTTCCCTTGATGATCTCTCGTATCTCCTGAATTGACCTATCGTATTCCTCATCTGTCTGCTTTCCAACACAGGGTCCGAGGCAGTTGCCAATATGGTATTCAAGGCAGACCTTGAATTTTCCGCTTTCTACATTCTTCTTGCTCAGGTTATGCTTGCAGTTCCTCAAAGGATAGAGTGACCTGATCAGATCCAGCACCGTATGCATCATCCTTCCGGATGCGTAAGGACCAAAATATTCGGACCCGTCATCAATGATGTTTCTGGTTGAAAAAATACGTGGAAAACGCTCATCTTTAATACATATCCATGGAAAGGTCTTATCGTCCTTCAGCAAGACATTATACCTCGGCTGGTATTTCTTGATTAGATTGTTCTCTAGCAAGAGAGCATCCAGTTCCGAATCCACCACCATATGTCTGATATCTGTGATCTTCTTCACCATCACTGATATCTTGCCACTGAGGGAGCTGTCTTTCTTGAAATAGGAGGCGACCCTCTTCTTAAGGTTTTTGGCTTTTCCAACGTATATAATGGTGCCTTCACTATTCAGAAACTGATAAATACCGGGATTGTCCGGCAATACTTTTACCAGTCCTGAAAGATCATTATTTGAGGATTCCGGCATCAGGCCTCCGGCGACAATTTATCTTTAAGTCCGTCCCAGCCCTGGGCTTTGATGGTGATAGACATCCCATCGGAAGTTACCAGGTTCATCCCAGTCTCTGCATCCGTCATATGACCTATCACCGAGATTCCGTTGATGTCTTTTAACTTTTCATAATCACCGGGGCTGACCGTAAACAGAAGTTCATAATCTTCACCCCCGTTCATCACTGCCGTGTTGGGATCTATCTGAAAATCGGCAGCCATGTTCATGGTTACTGAATCAATGGGAAGCTTATCGGTATATATCTGACATCCCAATTTTGAGCCTTTACAAATATGCATGATATCAGATGCCAGTCCATCGGATATGTCTATCATAGCGCTTGGTTTGACCTTGATCCCTTCCAGCATCTTGCTGATATCTTTCCTTGCTTCCGGCTTCAGCTGTCGCTCCAGGATATAGTCCAGACCTTCAAGGTCGGGCTGCATATCGGGGTTGGCTTTAAAAACCTGTTTCTCACGTTCAAGCACCAGCAGGCCCATATATGCTGCCCCCAGGTCGCCCGTCACACATATGAGATCATCCACCCTTGCTGTATTCCTATAGATGACATCTTCCTTTTTTGCAGAGCCTATGGCTGTGACCGAGATGAACAGCCCGCTCAGGCTGGAGGTAGTATCCCCTCCTACCAGGTCAACATTATAAAGTTCGCATGCCAGCTTAAGGCCTTCATAAATTTCATTTATTGCCTCCAGTGAAAACCTGTTTGAGAGGGCAAGTCCTATGGTGATCTGCTCCGGCGTGCCATTCATGGCATAGATATCAGAGAAGTTGACTACTGCAGCCTTATATCCGAGATGCTTGAGAGGGGTATAGCTGAGGTCGAAGTGTACTCCTTCCACCAGGAGGTCGGTTGACACCAGGCTGATCTTACCACTATTATCAATCACGGCAGCATCATCGCCCACACCCTTGAGGCTTCCTTTGTTCCTTAATTTTATATCCTTGGTAATATGGTCAATGAGGCCAAATTCGCCCAGGTCTGACAGTTCTGATCGTTGTTTATCATCCATAATTTCTGATTAATACATTCCAAAATTATCAAAAAAACAGCAATAGCGGGAGAAAATCGACAATCGAAAATCAGCAATCGGCCATCGGCAATCAAATATCCCCTTTCCTCCCTGAACAAGATCCCTTTTCCATTGTTGTACATAGCAGAAGTTTCTGCCTCAGAAATGCACATTGATCATTGGTGGATAAATGTGTAAAAATGACTAACTTTGCAAGCCGCATTTTAGCGGTATAAAGACTTTTATACGTCTCATTATCATGGAAGAAGATAAAAATAAAATCATTGATGAAGTAACGCAGTCAGAGTATAAGTACGGCTTCGTTACCGATATTGAGATGGAAACAGCTCCCCCAGGCCTGAATGAGGATACTATCCGTTATATTTCTACTAAGAAAAATGAGCCGGAATTTGTCCTTGAGGCCAGGCTCAAAGCTTTCCGGCACTGGCTCACACTTGAAGAGCCTGACTGGGCGCATGTGAACTATCCTGAGATCAAATACCAGGACATCATCTATTATGCTGCTCCAAAACAGAAAAAAGAGCTTGAGAGCCTTGATGAAGTAGACCCTGACCTGCTGGAAACATTTAAAAAGCTGGGCATCTCCCTTGAAGAACAAAAACGTTTAAGCGGCGTGGCCGTTGATGCTGTCATGGACAGCGTTTCGGTGAAGACCACCTTCAGCGAGACCCTCGAAAAATATGGAATCATCTTCTGCTCTTTCAGCGAGGCAGTTCAAAACCATCCTGATCTTGTAAAAAAATACATGGGATCGGTGGTTCCCTATACCGACAATTATTTCGCTGCATTGAATTCAGCTGTATTCAGCGATGGTTCCTTTTGTTATATACCCAAAGGTGTGAGGTGCCCCGTAGAGCTATCTACCTACTTCCGCATTAATGCTGCCAACACAGGGCAGTTTGAACGTACCCTTATCGTTGCTGATGAAGGCAGCTACGTGAGCTATATGGAAGGATGCACTGCCCCTATGAGGGATGAGAACCAGCTACATGCTGCCATCGTAGAGATCGTTGCCCACGACAATGCCGAAGTAAAATACTCAACAGTACAAAACTGGTATCCCGGGAATAAGGATGGCGTTGGTGGCATCTACAATTTTGTGACCAAGCGCGGCCTCTGCAAGGGTGCCAACTCAAAGATATCATGGACACAGGTGGAGACAGGCTCGGCTGTTACATGGAAATACCCATCCTGTATTTTACTGGGTGAAAACTCCGTGGGAGAGTTTTATTCTGTAGCCGTAACCAACAATTACCAGCAAGCCGACACAGGCTCAAAGATGATCCACATTGGGAAGAACACCAAAAGCACCATTATCTCAAAAGGTATCTCTGCCGGACACAGCAACAACAGCTACCGTGGCCTTGTCCGCATCATGAAAAATGCAGGCAATGCCAGAAATTTTTCACAGTGCGACTCCCTCCTGCTGGGCGATAAATGTGGGGCTCACACCTTCCCATACATACAAACTGATAACCAGTCATCGATCGTGGAGCATGAGGCCACCACATCAAAGATCTCCGAAGATCAGATGTTCTATTGCAACCAGCGGGGCATCGACACCGAAGGAGCCATCAGCCTGATCGTAAACGGCTATGCCAAAGAAGTATTGAATAAGCTGCCCATGGAGTTTGCCGTTGAGGCACAGAAGCTGTTGGCCATTAGTTTGGAAGGAAGCGTTGGCTAAGGAATTGAGAATAGAGAATAGAGAATAGAGAACAAGGAATAAGAATAAGAATGGGGAATTAAAAATTAAGCATTAAAAACTAAGAATTATCGTGATGTTATTGAAGATTGAAGATTTGCATGTGGAGATTGGTGGGAAAGAGATCGTGAAAGAACTGAACCTTGAAGTGAATGAGGGGGAAACTCACGCCATCATGGGACCCAATGGTACAGGGAAGAGTACCCTGGCACTCGCCATTGCCGGAAAAGAAGGCTACGAGGTTACCAGGGGAAAGATCATCTATAACGGCACTGATATCACAGAAATGCCGGCAGAAGAAAGAGCCCGTGAAGGCATCTTCCTGGGCTTTCAGTATCCTGTGGAGATCCCCGGGGTCAGCATCACCAATTTTATGCGGACAGCCTTGAACGAGATCAGGGAATACAGGAAAGAGCCAGCTCTTACTGCCTCAGAATTCCTCGCCCTGATGGAAGAAAAAAAGAAACTTGTAGAGATACAATCCAAGCTGACCAACAGGTCAGTGAATGAAGGCTTCTCAGGGGGTGAAAAGAAACGCAATGAGATCTTCCAGATGGCCATGTTGGAGCCACGCCTGTCAGTGCTGGACGAAACAGATTCAGGACTTGACATTGATGCCCTCAAAGTAGTGGCCAATGGCGTGAATACGTTAAAACGCAAGGATAACGCTTTTGTAGTGATCACTCATTACCAGCGACTGCTCGAATATATTGTTCCAGATTTGGTGCATGTGCTTTACGACGGCAGGATCGTTATGTCAGGAGGCAAAGAGCTGGCAATAGAACTTGAAAATAAAGGTTACGACTGGATCAAAAAAGAATATGCCTGATCATATGAGCGACAAGCGGGATAACATATTACTCAAAGAACAACTGGAGCAACTTTTCGATGAGAACATTGAAAAGATCACCAGGCATGACTATGGCACTCTCAGTGGTAAGCGGGAGAAAGCCATAGCCGAGTTCTCCAAGAGTGGATTCCCAACCAGGGAAATGGAAGACTGGAGGGATACCGATCTCAGCAAAACATTCAGTGGTAAATACAGCACCATCTTCGAACCATCTCATGAAGAGATCAGCATTGATCAGGTGTTTAAGTGTAACATCCATGACCTTGAAACCGACCAGATCTCATTGCTGAATGGTTGGTATATTGATAAAAACAAACCTCTGGTGAAGAGTGCTAATGGGGTGATCTCAGGCAGCCTGGCAGCAGCCATGGAAGAATATCCTGAGATCTTTGAAGCCCATTATGCCAAATATGCGGACAGCAAAAAAGACGGCTTCCAGGCCCTGAACCTCGCCTTTGCTCAGGATGGATTTTTTATTTATGTCCCCGACAATGTTGTGGTAGATAAGCCCATGCAGATGGTGAGTATCATCAACTGGAATGAAGGGCTCTTTATCCAGACACGAAACCTGGTGATCTTAGGCAAGAACAGCAAGATGACCATGGTGCATTGCGACGACAGCACCAACCAGGAGGCCATGTTCAAGAACTCTGTCACCGAAGTCTTCGTTGATGAGGGCGCCAATCTTGAGCACTACAAACTGCAGAACCTGAACAACCAGTCGACCTTGATCAATGCCACCTGGTTCAAGCAGATGAAAGACAGCAGCCTCAAGTCCAATGCCATCACCCTGAACGGTGGACTGATAAGAAATTATACCCATGTCACAATGGACGGGGAAGGAGCTTCAGCAGAGGTATATGGTGTTTACCTGATGGACAAGTCACAGCATGTCGACAACCAGGTGTTCATCGATCATGCCAAGCCAAACTGCTACAGCAACGAGCTCTTCAAAGGTATTCTTGATGAAGAGGCCAGTGCAGTCTTCAACGGGCATGTGCTGGTCAGGAAAGATGCACAGAAAACCAATGCATTCCAGAATAATAAAAACATTTTGATGTCGGACACAGCCAGGGCCAATGCCAAGCCATTCCTGGAGATCTATGCCGATGATGTTAAGTGCTCACATGGCGCTACCGTTGGTCAGTTGGATCCGGAAGCCATGTTCTATCTTCGCTCCCGGGGGATCTGCGAAGCCAATTCCAGGCTCCTGTTGCTTTATGCTTTTGCAGGAGAGATCGTGGACAAAGTCAGCATTGATGCCTTGAAGATACGCGTCGACGACATGATCCGTAAGCGCCTGAAAGGTGAACTCCACATCTGTGATACATGTGCCCTCCATTGTGAGGGTCCGAATAAGGATATCTTATTTGAGATAGACTTGTCAAAAGTTTAAATCTAATTTTTTGTATTTTGAAGTTTGGAATTTGGAATTTAATAATTGTATATTTAACCCAAGAATATTTTAATCGTGGCATTTGATATAAATAAGGTTCGAGCTGATTTTCCTATCCTGAGCAGGAAGATATATGATAAGCCATTGATTTATCTCGATAATGCGGCCACCACACAGAAGCCGCTGGCAGTCATCAACAGGATATCCGAATATTACACCAGGGAAAATTGTAATATCCACCGGGGAGTACATTTAATGAGCCAGGAGGCCACCACTGCTTTTGAAGACACACGTGAGCAAGTGGCAGGATTCATCAATGCGCCTTCCAGGGAAGAGATCGTATTCACAAAAGGAACTACAGAGTCAATCAACCTTGTGGCCTCAGCTTTCGGAAGAAAGATACTTAAGAAAGGTGATGCTGTGCTGGTGACCGGCATGGAGCATCACAGCAACCTTGTACCCTGGCAATTGCTTTGCCAGGAGAAAGAAGGAAGCCTGAAGGTGTTGCCTTTCGATGAAAAGGGTGATGTTGATATCACTGTATTTGAAAATATGCTGAGCGAGGATATTAAGATCGTGGCCCTACAACATGTCTCCAATGCTCTGGGAACTATAAACCCTATTAAGGAGATGATATCCCTAGCACATAAAAGAGATATCCCTGTCCTGATCGATGGAGCACAGGCCATGTCACATCTTAAGGTAGACATTCAGGACCTTGACTGTGATTTTTACTGCTTCTCCGGACATAAGGCATATGGGCCGATGGGGATAGGTGTCCTGTATGGCAAGAAAGAACACCTTGAATTTATGACCCCCTATCAAAGTGGTGGGCAGATGGTTGACCGTGTGAGTCTATACGAGACCTCTTTTAATGAAGTACCTTTTAAATTTGAGGCAGGCTCACCCAATGTGGAAGGCGTACTGGGAATGGGGGCTGCATTAACCTATCTCGAAGAAACGGGCATGGAAGAGATCATGGCCTATGAGGATGACTTACTGGATTATGCTACACAAAAAATAAAAACCATTGAGGGGATCCATCTGTATGGTACTGCAAAGGCCAAGATAGGGGTGATCTCTTTTAATATTGGAGAGATCCATCCATATGATGTGGGAACGATACTTGACAGGCTTGGCATAGCAGTGCGGACAGGCCATCATTGTGCACAGCCCGTAATGGATAGCTTTGGCATACCGGGGACCGTGAGGGCCTCCATTGCCTTATATAACACTAAAGCAGAAATTGACCACCTCGTAGAGGCTCTCCACCAGGCAAAAAACATGTTCACCTAAAAACCAAACTTATAGAATGACCATTCAAGAAATTCAAGAGCAGATAGTGAAAGAGTTCAGCTATTCCGAAAACTGGATGGACAGGTATAACCACCTGATTGAAATGGGAAAAAACTGTCCTGTTATTGAAGAAAAGTACAAGACTAAAAGCTTTCTTATATCCGGCTGTCAGTCGAGGGTATGGCTTCATGCCGCCTTAAATGATGGCAAGATCGTGTTCACCGCTGACAGCGACGCCGTGATCACCAAAGGCATTGTCAACCTCCTCATACGAGTGTTCAATAAGCAACAGCCTGATGATATCATTAATGCCGACATCTCCTTCATAGACGATATCGGGCTTAAAGAGCACCTGTCCCCTACGCGTTCCAACGGACTGATGTCAATGATCAAACAGATGAAGTTGTATGCCCTGGCCTTTAAGACCAAAGCACAAACAAAAGGGGAATAGTATGGACATCAAGAAAACAGAAGCCCTGATCATTGAAAAGCTGAAGGAAGTTTACGACCCGGAAATACCGGTGAACGTCTACGAGATCGGGCTCATCTACGAGATCAATGTTAAGGAAGATGGCAGGGCGCATATCCTTATGACCCTGACCAGCCCCAACTGCCCGGTTGCTGAGATCCTGCCCATGGAAATAAGAGAAAAGGCCGAGGAGGTAGAAGAGATAAAAGAAGTAGAGGTTGAGCTCACTTTCGAGCCTCCATGGACCATGGATATGCTGACTGATGAAGCCAGGCTGGAACTGGGAATGTTCTGATTACAGTATCATTTTTCATATTACCTTTGTAAAGCACAAATAGCCTGAGTATTCATGAATGAAACGGTAGGACATCTGCTCTCCGGGATCAATAAAACATCTGATCTTAAAAAGCTGAAAGAAAAGCAGCTTCCTGAGCTCTGCCGTGAGATCCGTGAGTTTATCCTTGATGAGACTTCACATAATCCCGGCCACCTGGGTGCCAGCCTTGGCACCGTAGAGTTGTCAGTGGCCATTCACTACGTATTTGACACTCCTTATGACAAGGTCATCTGGGATGTAGGACACCAGGCTTACACACACAAGATATTAACAGGGCGGCGTGAGCGCTTCAGTTCCAACCGTAAGAAGGGAGGCATCAGCGGCTTCCCCAAGATGGAAGAGAGTGAGTACGATGCCTTTGGCACCGGCCATTCCTCCACCTCCATCTCAGCTGCCCTGGGCATGGCTACAGCCTCAGAACTCACTGAGGATAATGGACGTCTGCACATAGCCGTGATCGGCGATGGTGCCATGACCGGTGGCATGGCTGTAGAAGCCATGAACAATGCAGGCGTATCAAAGGCCAACCTCCTTGTCATCCTGAATGATAATGGGATCGCCATCGATAAGAATGTGGGAGCCATCAAGGAGTCGCTGGCAGATATGATCTCCTCCAAAACTTACAATAAGTTTAAAGATAAAATATGGCTGTTGCTGGGTGGCGGCACCAGGTACGGAAAGAACACCCGCGCTATCGTCAGGCAGGTCAGTAATGCTGTTAAGTCAACCATCCTAAAAAGGAGCAATATGTTTGAAGCGCTGAATTTCAGGTACTTCGGACCTATAGATGGCAATGATGTCATCCACCTGAGTAAAATGCTTCGCGACCTGCAAAGGATACAAGGGCCCAAGCTATTGCATATCGTAACAACGAAAGGCAAAGGCTTTGAGGAAGCTGAAAAAAACCAGACTACCTTTCATTCACCGGGAACCTTCGATAGGAAGACAGGCAGGCTGACCAATACAGAAGATGAAAAGCAAGCTCCAAAATATCAGACCGTATTTGGCAAGACCATCATTGAACTGGCGAGGCAAAACGAGAAGATCGTAGGAATTACACCAGCCATGCCCACAGGTTGTTCACTTAACCTCATGATGGAGGTCATGCCCGAAAGGGTCTTTGATGTGGGAATCGCCGAGCAGCATGCTGTCACCTTTGCTGCCGGGCTGGCAACCCAGGGCATGCAGCCCTTCTGTAACATTTACTCCACCTTTGCTCAGAGAGCATACGACCAGATCATCCATGATGTGGCCATTCAAAAGCTTCCCGTGGTGTTTTGTCTCGACCGGGGAGGACTTGTGGGTGAGGACGGCGCCACCCACCATGGTGCCTTTGACCTGGCATACCTGAGGGCGATACCGGAACTGACCATTGCTTCTCCCATGAATGAAGAAGAACTACGCAATATGATGTACACGGCCCAGATTCCCGGAAAAGGTCCTTTCTCCATCAGATATCCCAAGGGAAGAGGCGTGATGCCTCTCTGGGAAACACCCATGAAAGAGATCAAGATAGGGAAAGGAAGAAAAGTACGTGATGGGAAGGATATTGCTCTGATCAGTATCGGTCATGTAGGCAACTATGCTTATGAGGCCAGCATCAGGCTGGGAAAAGAAGGCATCACGGCAGCATTGTATGATATGCGTTTCCTGAAACCCATAGATGAAAGCCTGCTCCATGATGTATTAAAAGAATTTGATCACATCATCACCATAGAAGATGGAACCATCGTAGGTGGGCTGGGAAGCAGCATCCTTGAATTTCAATCCGATCACGAATATAAAAATACGGTCCGCCGCCTCGGCATCCCTGACAGATTTGTCGGTCATGGCAGCCAGGAGGAATTGCATCATGACTGCGGTTATGATGTGGAAGGGATAATCAGGGAGGCGAAAGCTCTGTTAGGAAGCTAGAATTAAATTAGTTCGAAGTGCGGAGTGCGGAGTGCGAAGTTCAAATTTCAAAATTAACCCAACATCCAACATCCAACACTTAACACCTTTTTTTATCTTTACGAAAAATAAATAAAAAGTGTCGGGAAGAATTACTGCTATTTTCATGGTCTTATTGCTGCTCCTAAGCAGTTTGTCATATGCCAGAGCTGATGGTTCTTTCGATAATATAAATAAAGACCTCCAGGTTGAAATTCCTTTCATCATCATACAGCATATCCCTTTTACGATTGAGATAGAAGCACCCGAGGGAGTCACTGCAGATACCAGTATCATGGTAACCTTTTGTCAGGAAAACAAAGAGATCAGCTTTGTGAAAGGGAGAGCGGAGGTCAGCTGTACACTGCATGAAAAGACAGAGTTTAAGATTGCCGGCGACTCCTTTTCCTTTTCCAGGGAGGTAACGCCTGTACCGCTATGGATGTCGATCCTCCCTCCCCTGATAGCCATACTTTTTGCATTGCTTTTCAGGGAGGTGTTCTCAGCCTTGTTTGCCGGACTTCTGGTGGGGACCACCATCCTTCACTTTTATGCGGGTAGTAATATTTTTATGGCTGTCTTCCAGGGCGTATTTACTATCGGAGACACCTATCTCATTGAAGCCATGATCGACAGGGGGCATCTCTCTATCATCATCTTCTCCATGCTGATAGGTGCAATGGTGAATCTGATCACCCGCAATGGTGGAATGAAAGGCGTTGTGAACCTGCTCTCTCCTTATGCCAACAATGCACGCTCCGGGCAGTTTATCACCTGGATCATGGGCATCGTGATCTTCTTCGATGACTATGCCAACACCCTCGTAGTAGGTAACACCATGAGGCCTGTCACCGACCGCTTAAAAATATCACGTGAGAAGCTGGCCTACCTGGTCGATTCTACCGCTGCCCCCATTGCCTCTGTCGCCTTCGTGACAACATGGATAGGGGCTGAGCTCAGTTATATACAGGACGGTATTGACATAATAGGGCTGGACGAGAATGCATACATGATATTCTTCAACTCCCTGGCCTATTCATTTTACCCCATATTCACCCTCATCTTTATTCTTTTCCTCATTTTCCGTGGGGTAGATTATGGCCCTATGCTTAAAGCTGAACGCAAAGCCAGAAATGCTGTGCCGAGCGCCGATGGCGAAAAGTTTGCATTCTCAAACGAGTTGAATACACTTGAGATCGATGACACAATAAAAACCCGGTGGTACAATGCGGTCATCCCTGTTTTGGTCATCATCCTTGGTACTATTGCCGGTTTGATCTATACGGGATGGGATGCTGAAGTATGGGCAAATGCCGACGTCGCCTTTGGTAGAAAGATCTCTGCAACCATAGGAAATGCTGATTCATACAAGGCCCTCTTGTGGTCATCGCTATCCGGTGTCCTGGTGGCCCTTTTGCTAACTGTAAGTCAAAGGATCCTTAGCCTGAAGGACAGTATCGACAGTCTGATCAATGGCTTCAGGACCATGCTCACCGCTGTATTGATCCTAACCCTGGCATGGTCGGTAGCACTGATCACCGAGCATATGCATACTGCCACCTTTATCTCAAACAGCATGCTTGAAATGTCCTTGTCGCCTTTCCTTGTCCCGGCAATAACGTTTCTCCTGGCGGCCCTGGTTTCCTTCTCAACAGGTTCATCCTGGGGCACCATGGCTATACTCTATCCCCTCATCCTCCCGGCCACCTGGCTGATCGCACAGGAAAACGGCCTTGAATATGACACCTCCATGCTGATCTTTTATAACGTTGTGGCCTGTGTACTCACAGGATCTGTCCTGGGTGATCATTGCTCACCCATATCTGATACCACCATCTTAAGCTCCCTGGCCAGTTCATGTAACCATATTGAACATGTCAGGACACAGCTTCCTTATGCGCTGACAGTAGGGACTGTATCCATACTGGTAGGTACCATCCCTGCTGCATATGGAATCTCCTCTTTCATACTGTTTCCCCTTGGGCTGATATTGCTGTTTGTCATGGTCTGGCTGCTGGGGAAAAAGGTATCTGCTGCTTAAAAGATTGTTCATAACATATTTTTCTACCAGCGTGTAATTTGAAACAAATTCAACTATTTTTGTAATATCCGACCAGGACAATTTGTTATCGTCCAAATCTTAAAATTATCTGCCTTGACCAGGCAATACTCAATGTCGAACGTAATTTTAAGATACGGACATGAAAACACTCTCCTTTACAGCCAAAACAGCTAAAGAAATTCCACTTAAACTAGATCCCTTAATTGCAAATGATTTTTCTCCGGGATTGGCATTTGTTTTTGCTTCAACACGACAAAATTTTTATAATGTTTCTGCAGTTTTTTCCGACTACAAAATACAGGTCATTGGCAGTAGCTCGGGTGGTAACATCCTTGCTCACGAGGATGAAAAGATCATTTTCGAGGATGCCATTGTAGTCACACTTCTAGAGATCGAGGAGGCTTCATATAAATACCTGTCCCTGGATCAGGGTGATGTCGATGATTTTGAGTTCGGTCAAATGATCGGCAAGTGGAGCATCAGCAAATTCAACAAGCCTCATCTAATCCTTCTTGCCAGTGGTATGGGGCATAATGGGCAGGAGCTCGTTGAGGGCATCCTCGACATTGCCGGCAACGATATCACCATGTTTGGCGGACTCGCTGCTGATGATATCAGGTTTGAACGAAATTATGTATTTTCCGCTGAGGAAGTACTGGAAAATGGAGTGATAGTGCTGGCATTTGATCCGGAAAAGATCGATGTCCATGGGCTCGCCACCAGCGGATGGGTGGGGCTCGGCAAAGACCTGACCATTACCTCGGCCGAGAGTAATGTAGTATACAGCATCGACGATCAGCCTGCACTGGATGTTTATAAGAAATACCTGAGCGTTCAGGAAGAAGACCTTCCAGCCATTGGAGTTGAGTATCCCCTCCTGATAAAACGAGACTACGATTCATACAGTCTCAGGGCAGTGATGGGCGTTAATCGTGAGGAAAAAGCCCTTGTCTTTGCAGGAACAGTACCCCAGGATTCAATAGTCACCTTTTCGAGCTCACCGGGCTTTGAGGTCATTGAAAGGACCAAAGAGAAGATCCTGGAGTTTTATAACAGACATACACAGGCAGATATGATATTGCTGTTCTCATGCATGGCCAGGCACCTTGCCCTGGGACCTGTGATCACCGAAGAGATCCTGTATCCTGTAGAAAAATGGGGGCAGCCCGTCACCGGATTTTTTACTTATGGAGAGATCGGCACCAATCCCGGGAAGCCATGTGATTTCTTCAATCAAACATATTCTCTTGTGATTTTAAAGGAAAAGTAATACCTTAATGCCCTCGTTTGAGAGTTAATGGGCCAAGGCAGTAAGAAAATAAACAAAATCATTGAGGGCATTACTTCTTTCGAGGATTTCGTCAAGAATAAAGATGATATCTTACAGGAAGTGAGCAGCCTCAAGCGCGACAGGCAGGTTATGAACTTTAAGTTTGAACGCCTGTTGAAGGATAAGAATGTGCTCAATTCTCTCCTCAAAAAGACCACCGAAGACTTAAAAAATGCTGTTGAAGCCCTTAAGACAAGGGCCGAGGAGTTAAGCATCCTGCTTTCTACCATCCCCGCACTCGTATATTTTAAAGATACCGATCTTAATTATATCCTGGTGAACAAGGCCTTTGAGCGCTTTGTGAACCTCCCCTTCTATGGCATACAGGGTAAGAAGGTAGAAGAACTCCTTCCCGATTACAAGATTAAGGATTATGCAGAGATGGAGATGGAGGTGATTGAGTCAGGCCTTCCCCTGTACAACATTGAAGAGGTCATTCAAAAAGAAGGTAAAGAGGTGTGGCTGACATCAAACCTGGCACCATACCGCGACAATGAAGGTGAGATCATAGGGCTGGTCGGGATCTCATGGGATATCACTTTCAGGAAGAACTATGAGATCGAGCTGCAGGAAGCCAAAGAACAAGCGGAGGAAGGCACCCGGGCCAAGAGCGAGTTCCTGGCCAATATGTCGCATGAGATCAGGACACCTATGAATGGTATCATCGGCATGGCTGAGATCCTGAAGCAGGCCGACCTTGGTAATCAAGAGACTGAAAACCTTGACATACTCATCTCCTCCACCCGAAGCCTGCTCTCACTGGTGAACGACATCCTCGACATTTCAAAGATCGAGGCAGGTAAAGTGGAGCTCGAGATCGAAGACTTTGAGATACGGCAAGTCCTGAAAGATATAGAGAACATCATGTATATCAGAGCTGAGGAAAAATCCCTCGACTATAAAACCTTTATCAACTCCAATGTCCCGGAATTCCTTAAGGGTGATCCTTTCAGACTGAAACAGATCATCCTCAACCTTGTAAACAATGCGGTAAAATTCACCGAAAAAGGGCAGGTTCACATTTTTATTGATGTTACCAAGGAAGATTCTAAATCCGTGAGCCTTGAGGTTAAAGTTGTTGATTCAGGGATTGGTATTTCCGATGAAGGGAAGAAACACCTCTTCCAGCTCTTCTCACAGGTGGATACCTCTACCACTAAGATCTATGGTGGGACAGGCCTCGGCCTTTCCATCGCCAAAAGGCTGGTGGCCTTGATGGAAGGAGAAATAGGCATGGAGAGTGTCCACAAGCGTGGATCCACTTTCTGGTTCACAGCCATGCTCGAAAGATCAGCTAAAGATGCGGTAGCTACCAGTGCCTTCGAGCAAATGCCTGTGGATGAAGATAAACCGTTCAAAGAATTAAACATCCTGCTGGCAGAAGACAATGAGATCAACCAGAAGATCATACAGTACAGCCTAACAAACTCCGGCTACAAGGTCGACATTGCCAAGAACGGACAGGAGGCCATTGACAAATATCATGAGGGCAATTATGACCTTGTCCTAATGGACGTTCAGATGCCTGTCCTGGATGGCTTTGAAGCTACAGCCTACATCCGTGATATAGAGGCCACAGTCCTCAATAATTCTAAGCACATACCCATCATTGCACTTACCGCCAACGCCATGAAAGGTGACCGCGAAAAGTGCCTTGCGGCAGGAATGGATGAATACCTGAGCAAGCCATTCACCCCCAACGACCTGATCAGTATTATCAGAACGGTAACATAACTAGATATTAGCATGGAACTACATTGGATTGAGATCATCGCACTCATCATAGCCGGTCTGATGGTGGGCTTTATCAATACCCTTGCAGGTGGCGGATCTATCATCTCACTGTCGGTTTTGATGGTGCTAGGCCTGCCGGCCAACGTTGCCAATGGCACCAACCGTATCGCCATCGCAGTGCAGACACTGACTGCCAGCAGCAGCTTCAGGCAACAGAAAGTGCTTGACACCAAGAAGGGCGTGATCCTGGGCATCCCGGCACTGCTCGGCTCCATTGTTGGGGCACTCATAGCCGTTGACATCAACGAAGACATCTTTGAAAAAGCCATAGGCATCATCATGCTGGTGATGCTCATCTTCATTCTTTATAATCCAAAGAAATGGCTCTCAGGCAGGGATGAGCTGCTCAAAAAGAAGACAAATATTGGACAGATCATCATCTTCTTCCTGATCGGGGTCTATGGTGGCTTTATCCACATGGGAGTGGGCTACTTCCTGCTGATAGCACTGGTTGGTGGCATAGGATATGACCTGGTACGTGCCAACGCAGTAAAAGTATTTATCGTCCTCATATATACTCCTGTAGCCTTGATCATCTTCCTCATCTATGGACAGGTGAACTGGGAATATGGGCTAACGCTTACCATTGGAAATGTTTTTGGTGCTTTGATCGCCTCACGCCTGGCGGTGAAGAAGGGTGTGAATTTTGTCAGGTGGGTGATCGTGATTGTCATACTGCTTACCTCAGGACATCTTTTCGGACTTTACGACATCAAAAATATTGCTGAGAGGGCTATCATCGGTGAGCGAACCGTCCAGCAGTCTGAGTGGGCCCTCGTGGTCCATGGTGGCGCGGGTGCAGGCTCACGGGAGAACATGCCTGCTGAGAAGGAAGAAGCATACCGTGAGGCCATACAAATGGCGTTGGAGACAGGCAGTGGGATCCTGGAAAAAGGAGGTAGCAGCCTGGAGGCCATTGAGGCCGTGATCAGGGACATGGAAGACAACCCTATCTTTAATGCCGGCAGAGGTGCCGTATTTACCGCACAGGGCATCAATGAGTTGGATGCCTCTATCATGGATGGCAGCGACAGGAATGCCGGGGCGGTATCCAGTGTCACAAACATAAGACATCCCATTACCGCTGCACGGCTGGTGATGACTGAAACACCGCATGTGATGCTCATTGGTGAAGGAGCTGAGAAATTTGCTGAATCCCATGGCATGGAGATCGTCGACTCCAACTGGTTCTTCACACAATCGCGGTGGAACAGCCTCCAGAGAGCCAGAGACAGAGAGAAGGAAAACACCCAGAAGCATGGCACGGTAGGAGCAGCGGCCCTCGACAAAGATGGTAACCTCGCCGCAGGCACCTCCACTGGTGGCATGACCAACAAGATGCATGGCAGGGTTGGCGACTCACCCATCATAGGAGCAGGAACATTTGCCGATAACCAGAGCTGTGCTGTCTCAGCCACGGGACATGGAGAATATTTTATCAGGAATGTTGTTTCCTACGATATCGCAGCACTCATGCTGTATGCCGGGCTGAGCCTGACTGATGCCGCCGACAGCGTCATCTACGGCAAACTGGAACCCATGGGGGGAGGTGGTGGCATCATCGCGGTGGACCACCATGGCCAGGTGGCCATGCCGTTCAACACCTCCAGCATGATAAGGGGATTTATCAACTCTGATGGTGAAAGTGGCGTATTCATCTTTAAGGATGAAGAATAAAATCCCTGACCAGCGAAATCAAACATTTGTAGCCTCAATTCATTATTGATTATGTTTTCGTGTGACCCCAAAGGGGTCAAACATATTTAGCCCCGGGTCTTTGACCCGGGGGCAGGATGAAATAAATAATAATCACCCTCCCCTATCTGTAGCCAGATTACGAATTCAATACCAGCATGGGGAGGGCCGGGGTGGGGCAATGATGAAATCCGAAGTAAGGTATCGGTAATTCGAAAAATTTTTATCTTTAGGGAAACGAATCACGAATGAGAAGTATTAAATATTTCCCTTTAATATGGATATTATTATGGTTTTCTAACTCTTCAGTATCACAGACATTCCCCTGGTGGGAACACAAACTCTTCGATAATGTTGTTAGAGATACATCCATGAACCTATTCAAAGTGGACTCAGCCCAATATAATTGGGTTAAAACCTCAAACTGGCGTGGGAAAAGATACCTTGTTAAAGACAGGAATTATCATGGACTGATGACCTATGCTGAACAGTGGGAAGCAGAAGCAGACACAGACAGTTTATGGATACTTAATAAGAAGTATTACACCGAATACTTTGATAATGGCAATATCAGGGAGTACAGGCAGGAGTTCTGGAACACAGATAGTTCGGATTGGGTCATCTGGGAAAGACAAGTTCAAAGAGAGAACGGGCAGTTGCTTGAATACATTAGTAAGAGTTGGCATTCTCTTCCTATGGCATGTGGGGGGTCAAAAAAAGTTCTTTCATATAATGAATATGATAGTATCACAGATGAAACAAGATATTCCTGGAATCTCTATAGTGGATACACGAAGAATGAACGAAGACAATATTTCTATAATGATGACCATCAAAAGGAGAAAATGATTTTCCAGGATGAAGAGCAAGATGAATGGATAAATATAACGCGAATTGACTATTTCTATGACGAGAACCTTTGTAGTGAATGGCTTATATACCGCTGGAATACATCAAGCTATTTTTGGGAACTTTATTCGAAAAGGATAAACAACTATGATGATTTTGGAAATATGATTCAATGGACATACTTCTATCTCATGGAAAATGGTTTCTGGAGGCCGTCACAAAGAATGACCAGGGCCTTCAATGAATTCAGCCATGTAATAGAAGGTAGTGATAGTCAATATGACACAATCACTTCAGAATGGCAGGTAAATTACTTTAGGACATGGGTACATCATGATGATACTATCTTTTATGAACACAATTGGTATAAGTGGAGAGCCGATACAGGAATTTTTGAAAATATTTGGAAACAAAAACACCTATTCGATGAATTCTTGTTACTTACCAGGGTAATTAACTTTCATGGTTCTTGGAGTGTATGGGATACATCCGAATACTTTAATCTGTATTATGATGAATATCAGAGGATTATAATGTTTAATCAATGGGATTGGCTGCCTTATCCTAAAGAAGTCTGGAACGAAATATACTACTGGGATCAAACAGTTGATCTACCTTCTTATAATAAACCAATCGATCAATCCGTCATCAAAATTTATCCTAATCCCACAAGGGATGATTTTACAATTATAATCCCTGATGACTTTCAAAATAGCAATATTAGAATATTCAACCAGCTAGGAATGTTGGTCTGGGATCATCCGAACCTCAATCAAAAAGAATTGAAAATTACGCTGACACAACCGCCTGGAATTTACTTTGTAAAAATCACCAACCACAATTCCTCCATCTCCGGGAAATTGATATTGCTAAATCGTTAAATCTAAGATCGGCAATCTTTCTGTTCGACCCCGCTGGGGTCGCATTTCTAATTATTCTCCGCATTCTATCAACATTGGATCCCTCTGGGATCCCTTAGTAATCCAGCTGTATTTCTTATTCTGGTTATTTTATTATACCGAGCCCTTAGGGATCAAACATTGTTAGCCCCGGGTCAAGGACCGGGGTAGGAAAGAATGATAAAACAATTTTCTCCCCTAGCCCCATCTCCATCAGAGCCTGTCCCGAGCGAAAGCGAGGGAAGAGGCGGGAAAAGGGGTTGGAGATTAAGGGGGTGAGGTGAATGCCCTGGATATTTGAAATCTGATATCTGAAATTCCATACTTGCAATTTGTTATTTGTTACTCGTTACTTGTTATTTGTTATTTTTGTCCTATGATCATAATAGGCATCACCGGGACGCTGGGAGCCGGCAAAGGCACCATCGTCGATTATCTCGTTGAAGAAGAAGACTTCGACCACTACTCAGTAAGAGGATATCTCCTCGAAGAGATGAAGCGACTGGGGATGCCCGAGAACCGCGACTCTATGACCACCCTGGCCAACAGGCTAAGGGCTGCATATGGCCCTTCCTATATCACAGATCAACTTTATGATCAGGCAAGGGACAACATGCACGACTGTGTGATTGAAAGTGTACGTACACCGGGGGAGGTCTCCTCACTACGAAGGAAGCAGGATTTTTATCTTTTTGCCGTCAATGCCGACCCAAAAACAAGATTTAAGAGAATTAAAAAACGTGGATCAGAAACTGATGGAATCACCTTTAATGTCTTCGTGGCAAATGAACAAAGGGAGATGGAATCGGAGGACCCGAACAAGCAAAATCTCTTGAAATGCATTGAAATGGCTGATCATACCTTTATCAATGATGGCAAGGTAAAAGAACTGCTGGAGAAGGTGAAGAAGATCATGAATAGAATAAAAAAGGAAATTGCAGATGGCAAGCGAAAAGACTGATTATATACGCCCCTCCTGGGATGAATATTTTATGGATCTGGCAAATACCGCTGCCAAAAGAGCTACCTGCGACAGGGGCCGCAGTGGCTGTGTGATTGTCAGAGACAAGCATGTGCTGGTGACAGGATATGTAGGGTCACCAAAAGGTATGAAGCACTGCGATGAGGTGGGGCATCTATTCAAAAAAGTCTATCACGAAGATGGGAGCGTCACCCAACACTGTGTGCGCACCGTGCATGCCGAACAAAATGCCATCGCCCAGGCAGCACGCCGTGGTATTGCCCTCGACGACAGCACCCTGTATTGCCGCATGACACCATGCCGTACATGTGCCATGCTCATTATAAACTGCGGAATTGTCAGGGTTGTATGTGAAAAAAAATACCATGCCGGGAAAGAATCCGAAGAACTACTGGCCCAGGCCGATGTGAGGCTTCATTATTTCAATGATGAAGTAGAAAAGTATGATAATCAGTGATGAGACCTGAAACTCAAATAAACTTAATTTCGTATTTCAAGTTTCAAAGTTCAAAGTTCAAAAAAACGGGTATCTTTTCACCACATTTACTACATGATGAGCCTTCATCCAAACCAGTGATTGAAGTACGATAGCCACTCCTCTTGATAAGTGTATGCCCACATTTCGGACATGATGTGTCGCGGCCCTGATCGGAGCTGACATTCCCCAGATATACATAGTGAAGATATTCTCTGGCGATCTCATAATGACGAAGCAAGAGCTTCTCAGGCGTTGCATTATGTATCAGCTTATAGGTAGGGAAGAATCTTGATATATGCAGGACTGTGTCTTCACCCAGCTCCTCTTTGATCCACTTCATCATGGCCCTGAAATCTTTCTCATCATCATTCTCATCAGGGATGAGCAGGTTTGTGATCTCCAGGTGACGACCGGATTTCCTGATGCTTTTTAAGGTCTCAAGCACAGGCTTTAGTCTTGATGAGGTGAGATGCTTATAGAAACTCTCGGTGAACGCCTTGAGGTCGACACTAAAGGCATGCATAAACGGCAGCAGTTGCTCCAGAGGCTCCCGACTGATGAAGCCATTGGTGACCATCACATTTTTAAGTCCATCACCAGCGGCAAGGGTGGCGATGTCTTTCATAAACTCATACCATACCGTGGGCTCGTTATAGGTGTATGCTATCCCCAGGTTGCCTTCTTCCGCATCAGCAAGTTCAACCACCATGGCAGCTGAGTATTCTTTAAGGTAGGGGTACTCTTTAACGGATGTCTGTGAGATCTCCCAGTTCTGACAAAAGCGGCAATGCAGATTACAGCCCACTGTTCCAACAGATAAGATGTTCCGTCCGGGATAATAATGATAGAGCGGCTTTTTCTCTATGGGATCAAGATGTAAGGAACATACTTTACCGTAGTTCTCACTGATCAGCAACCCGTCCACGTTTTTCCTGACCCGGCAGATGCCTGTCTGCCCTGGCTTCAGAACGCATTCATGAGGGCACAATCCGCACCTCACCAGGCCCTTTTCCTCTTCTATGAAAAATAAAGCTTTCATCTTCTCTTCCTTAATAACCTTTCTCTTTCAATCGGTCTACCCATTTCTCTGCTACTGCGGCCTTGAATCCCATCATCTCATCCAGCAGGGCCTCAGGATCGTCGTTGATGATGATGTTGGCACGATGCTCTTCACGGACAAACTTCATCTCTACAGCATGGTCGAACCATGCGATCAAAGGGTCATAAAAGTGGTCAATATTGTAGATGCCAACAGGCTTATCAATGAGTCCCAGCTGGTTCCAGCTCAGAGCTTCAAACAACTCATCCATGGTACCATAGCCACCCGGCATTGTAATAAATCCATCAGATAATTCCTCCATGATCTTCTTACGGTCCTGAAGATCTTCTGACAAAATGGTTTCCGTCAGGTTCTCATGAAGGATCTCTTTGGAAGCCAGGATCCCGGGCATCACCCCTGTTACCAGCCCCCCTTGGTCAAGCATCCTGTCAGCTATAGCCTTCATCAGGCCAATATTAGAGCCTCCATATACCAGTTCAAAGTCCTTTTGCACCAACACATCCGCCAGCATTTCTGCTTTCGCGGTATATATATCCTTAACACCCTTACTGGAACCGCAAAATACACAGATCTTCTTCATCTACTTATTATTATTGGCTTAATTAATTGGAAATAGCTTCCCAGGAAATCATTAACTTTGTTACGGTCAAAGATAGATAAAATTAGTATGAGCGAGCTGTATCCCCTTAAATTCAAACCCGTATTTAAAGACAAGATATGGGGTGGTGAAAAGATAAGGTCTGTGATGGATTTAAACTTTGATCCACTGGAAAATTGTGGTGAGGCCTGGATGCTTTCCGGCGTTGATGGAGACCCCAGCGTTGTTAGCAACGGTTTCCTTGCCGGCAATGAGCTGAATGAACTCCTCGAAGTTTATATGTATGACCTGGTTGGTGAGGAGGTGTACGAAGCATTTGGCAATGAATTTCCAGTCCTGATCAAACTGATCGATGCCAACGACTGGCTCTCAATACAGGTGCACCCCGATGACGAGCTGGCTGCAAGACGGAAGATCGGGAGAGGCAAAACTGAGATGTGGTATGTGCTGGGTGCAGACAAAGAGTCACAGCTCATAAGTGGATTCAGCAGCAAAATTGACAAAGAGCAATACCTGGAGCATCTTCGAAAAGGGAACCTTCAACATATCATGAATCATGAAAATGTGGAGAAGGGTGATGTTTACTTTATGCCTGCAGGCAGGGTTCATGCCCTGGGACCAGGGATATTGCTGGCAGAGATACAGGAGACCTCTGATACAACTTATCGCATCTACGACTGGGGCCGAACCGATGATGATGGCAAGGGCAGGGAACTGCATCTTGATGAAGCCATGGATGCTATCGACTTTGAGGTGCAGGAAAAATACAAGACCGACTACCCCAGAAAAGAAGAAAAAACCGTTGGTCTGGCAAGCTGTGAACATTTTACCACCAACCTGATCTCAATGGAAAAGCATGCTCTAGAGAAAGATTACAGTGTAATCGACTCTTTCGTGGCCTTGCTTTGCACCAAGGGTAAAGCCATCATACAATCCCGGGGAGAGAGGTATAACATTGATACAGGGGAACTTATATTGATACCAGCCATCCTTGAAAAGATTCTTATCAGCCCGCTGGGAAAAACTGAAATTCTGGAAGTATATATGTAATTTTTTCTTTATACATTTGGCACGATTTTTATTTAACAATATAATAACATATATAAACCAAAATAATATGAAAAATATAGTAATGATCATGCTGGTCCTGTTCATTGGCCTTTCTGTATATTCTCAGAGTGAAGGAAAGACAGGACGTCAGTTACCATCCATCGACCTCAGGACTGCCGGGGGCGAACCTTTTAATACTGCCGACATCAGCAATGATGGGAAACCTGTTATCCTCAGCTTCTGGGCACTCTGGTGTAAACCTTGTATCAAAGAGCTGAACACCATTGCCGATGAATATTACGACTGGCAGGAAGAAACAGGTGTTAAGCTGATAGCGGTATCTATTGATGACTCCAGGTCAAGTTCAAAGGTGAAGCCTTTCGCCGATGGTAATGACTGGGATTATGAGATCCTGCTGGATGAAAATGGTGACTTCAAACGTGCCATGAACGTGAACATGATTCCTCATACATTTATTCTCGATGGTGATGGAAATATTGTCTGGCAACACACTTCATTCTCTGAAGGAGGTGAATTACAACTCATCGATAATGTACGCAAGGTCGCAGCTGGCCAGAAGATAGATGAGCACTAAGCGATCATACTGAAACAAACCAAACCAAAATCAAAAAGATGAAGAATTTACTGCCAGTTCTGATCGTCCTGTTTACCATCTCAATCAGCGGTCTGCAGGCCCAGAGTTTTGTTGACCTGGGTAAAGTATCCGGGAGCTTCGAATTCGACGGCCAGTTTTATGGCACTGATGAAGCCCTTGGGATCACCGATTCCACCCTTGACGGGAATAAGTTTCGCTTCAATGGATTCGGAAACATTATTTATACAAACGGTAACTTCAGGGCGGGATTCCGCTATGAGGCCTACCTCCCCCCTATTGCCGGCTACAATTCACAATATGAAGGGCATGGGATTCCGTACTATTTTGCCGAATATCAATTCAAAAATGTTCAGATCACCATAGGTAATTTTTATGAACAGTTTGGCAATGGCCTCGTATTACGCAGCTATGAAGAATGGACCCTGGGAATTGATAATTCTATCAGGGGTGCCAGGGTAAAGTTTCAGCCTTATAAGGGTATTGCTATCAAAGGTTTAATAGGAACCCAGAGATATTACTGGGAGCCTTATTACAATGGAAACAGAGGTATTGTGAGAGGTCTTGATGCTGAGTTTTACCTGAACGAAATGTTCAATGGTATGGCGGAAACGAAAACAAAGATCATTATTGGAGGAAGTTTCGTGAGCAATTACGAAGACGTAGCTGATAAAACACTTATCCAGGATAGCACGATATACAAATACAAGCTGCCGAACAATGTGGCTGCATATGCCGGAAGGATGCGCCTGATCCATGGGGGCTTCCAGTTCAACGGCGAATATGCCTATAAGATCAACAACCCTTCAGCCATGAATAATTACATCTACAAGGAAGGGGAATCATTACTGGCAAGCTTCGCCTACTCAACCAAAGGCTTCGGTATCTCCGTCTCAGGGAAAAGGATCGACAACATGAGCTATAAATCTAAGAGCACGGAGATTGGAGAGGCACTCGATATCAATTATATGCCACCACTCACAAACCCGCAGAAATATAGCCTTGCAACAATCTATCCATATGCCACACAACCCAATGGAGAATTAGGGATCCAGGGAAAGCTTAACTATACCATCCCCAGGAGATCGAAGATCGGCGGGAAATATGGAACCAAGATTGAATTGAACTACTCCAACATCTTTAACATTGACAAACAGCCCGTAGCAGAGGGCATCCCTGTTGATTCAACAGGTACCCTAGGATATCAATCTGACTTCTTTGCCATCGGCTCACCAAAATATTTTGAGAGTTTCGATTTTATCGTAAGCAGGAAGTTTAGTCAGAAATTTAAGATGCTTGTTTCATATGTATCCCAGGTTTACAATATAGATGTGATTGAAGGACATACGGGCGAGCCCATGGTTTATACCAATATTGTCATCGCTGACCTAACCTATAAGTTTACACCTATCAAGTCACTGCGCTTTGAATACCAGCAGCTGTTTACCAAACAGGACAGGGGCGACTGGGTGATGGCATTGCTTGAGTTCAATATTGCACCCAAATGGTTCTTCACCGTGTTTGATGAATACAATTATGGCAACCCTGAAGCAGACATGCGACTGCATTATTATTCTGCCGGCATGGCCTATGTGCAGAATACAACAAGGATCGCACTCTCCTACGGCCGACAACGAGAAGGGCTCTTATGTGTGGGAGGCGTGTGCCGTGCAGTACCTGCCGCCAATGGCCTGACATTAACCGTTTCCAGCAGCTTTTAACCTATTGAATTATGAAGACAATGAAAAAGATAATATACATACTTGCGATCATAGGTTTGGCATTTGGTGCCTGCGACAAAATAGAGGAACCTTTTCTTGAAGAAATAACTACCATAGGAGGAGATAATAATATTCAACTTCAAATAGGATTTCTTGAAAATCTTACAGGAGTATATAACCTGAATGTATTGATCACTGAAAGTGAATTGATCTCTGCACAAAAAAATGACCTTGCAAGCATTGGTCCAGTACCTGATTGGTTGGATTATGAACACAATCATATCCTAAGATCCTCCCTTACAGGCTCATGGGGGATTGAATTAATAGAAAACCCTACAACAGATACTACCATAACAATGGATATACCATTTAATATAGAGGATGAATGGGTTGTAGAAAATCTATCAGTGATTGTCTTTATCAGCAAGGCAGAAACCAGGGAAATTATTCAAGTAGAAGAGCAAAACACTACGAATAGCCTTAAAGAAAATCTTACGAAAGTTATTTTGGAAGAGTTTACAGGTCACATTTGCGTAAATTGTCCCGAGGCTACAATCTTAGCGCATGACTTAAAAGAATCTTTTGGTGAACAGTTAATTTTACTATCTATTCATGCCGGGGACTTGGCTGTTGTCGGGGATGCTCCTTTTGATACAGATTACACAACTGAGGCAGGGAATGCCATATACAATTATTATGCGCCCGTTGGTGTACCAACCGGCATGGTTAGTCGTTCAGATTATCAGGGAAGCACTGTTTTATTCAAAGACAGTTGGGAACCTGCCATCAACGCATCATTGGAAATGGCTCCTTCTGCCACAATAGAAATAACTGTTGAGTTAGCTAAATAGCAATAACGTGCGCCTCTCGGCGCACGTCATTCCGGTTTATTAATATAAAGAAGTAGTTATGATGATGGCCATCAATGGCCAATGAATACTTTAAATTCGTCTGCATCATCATGAAACATGGGCTCTTCTATTGAGTCGACGAGGCGACGATATTTCCTGAACACTGTACGTGACTGCTTCTCACCATTGATGAGCATCTGTTTTTTACCAATGACGACAATATATTCACGACCATGATCAATGAGGTCATCCTCATGAAGTTCAATAGTGACAAGCCTTTTTGCACGATCGCTGACCCCATAATCAAAATTGAATTCGTGGTCGAAATCGTAGTTAAAGCCGCTATCATAAAAGTATGGCTTTCCAGGTCTGACAAAATAAAGATTTTCCATTTCCAGCTGTTCTAACTTCTCATCCATACGCATCAACTCCTCTTCATGCTCCATCAATGCTTCATCTAAATGCATATCTTCAAATTCGACCCATGTATCTTCCCAGTCTTCATCAAAATGCTCATAATTCATGTCGGCAAGACTATCACAGTGGAAGTAAAAGTTATCAGGGTATTTGTGGGTCCACACCAGTGAATCATCTCCAAAAAACTCAGTACTCCCACGAAAATATAATTCAGGCAATGTCCATTGTGCTGATTTCTGCATCTTAAACTCAGCTTCTTCCATTGCAGCCCTGTAAGCCTCCATTGCTGCCTGGACCTCTTGCAATTGTTCTTGCTTATTAAATTCTGCATTACGCATGGCTTCTTCGTATGCCTCTAGGTATTGCTGTTGGGCTTTCAGTTGCTCTTCAACGGCTTTTAGCTCCTCTGCCATCTGAGCTTCCATGGCTTCCATTTCTGCCTTGATAGCAGCTTCAGCTTCTTGTATCTCCTTCTGTTCCTTTTCTGTCAATTCCTCCTTTTTAACAACTGTGTCTGGTATTGTCATAGGAGCCTCATAATAAATGAAGTCTGGTACGTTTGTATTGACCTCTTCAAAAGTTAATGAAGGATCCAGGACAGATTCAGCAGGGTAAGTTATCATGGCAGCTGCTGAAAGGCCAATGAGGCTGATCACTAAAATAGAAGCTGCTATAAATCCTTCTGTGAATCCCGAGTGTAGTTTGGGTTTTCCGGCCAGCCGTCGGATACGGTGTACCAGCCTGTTCTTTTTTGTTCCGCTCAAGCCGGCAGCGAGTCCGGGAGCAGTCAGGTTGATCTCCTGAATGTTTGTAAGTGCTTTTGCAAATTCCATAGTATTTCCGGTTATAGTTATTGCGATATCATCGCAGATGTTTTCTCTTTCTATCCTGATATTTCCTGAAAGCCACCACACTACCGGGTGGTAGAAGAAGATCACCTCCAGAATGGATTGTATCATATTCATGAGGTAATCCCTGCGCTTAATGTGAGCGAGCTCATGGGCCAGTATGGCCTCCATTTGTTGTGCAGGCACGCCGTTCAGAACACCCAGTGGTAGCAGGACCACGGGTTTGAGGTAGCCAATAGCCATGGGTACCTTCACCAGAGCGGACTCCAGAAGCCTGACATTCTTGTTTACCCTGAGCTCATCCACCAGCAGTTTGAATCTTTGGTCCCATTCCCCCATCACCGGCTTAACACGATGATTCCTGTAACGACGCACCAGCGCATATCCACCCATAAAACGCAGCAATGAGGCCAGCATACCAAGTAGCCAGATCATCACAAAGAGGGGTATATGTGTCCTGCAATAATCAGCAATGCTATTTAAATATGGTGTCAGGCCAGCAGCCTTCTCTTCAAACTGGATGGTGCGAGCCTCCTGGGTATATGAAGCTAAATAGGCCGCTGAATCTGTCAGCTGGGGCTGACTGTCGGCCGGATGTTGGTATGATGTGTATGAACTGATAAATGTCACAACTGCCAGTGCAGCCACCACAAATAATGATATGCTATAAATAAAATAACGCAGCCTGGCGGTGTACTTGTGCAGCAGGATCATAGCCCCGGCAATGACGAGACCAATAATGGCGCCCTGCCAGAGTGAATGTATGAGGGTCCAGCCAAGAGCATATATAAACTGCTCCGAAAATATTTCCTGAAGTATATTCATTAT
>Ga0209475_10001185_pt1 | contig 35206 bp, 26 predicted proteins | sample tdDd471_FD_187128 | JGI IMG/M metagenome (GOLD analysis project Ga0209475, IMG submission 187128) | Marine sediment microbial communities from the Atlantic coast under amendment with organic carbon and nitrate - tdDd47.1 (SPAdes)... | ecosystem: Environmental > Aquatic > Marine > Coastal >... | reverse complement strand
CTTACCCTACGGAACATACCAGGGAGACTCCCTGCAGGCCCTCAATTCGGCCATCCGGGTCATGAAAGAAACCGGTGCCAATGCGGTAAAAATTGAAGGGGGAAGGGAAGTAAAAGAATCCATTGAACGAATCTTAACCGCAGGCATTCCCGTCATGGGACACCTCGGATTAACCCCCCAGTCGATAAACAAGTTCGGAACCTACACTGTTCGGGCAAAAGAAGACGCTGAAGCTGAAAAGCTGATAGAAGACGCCCACATACTCGAAGAGACAGGATGCTTCGCCATTGTTCTTGAAAAAATTCCCGCTGAGCTGGCGGCAAAGGTATCTAAAGAAGTTTCAGTGCCCTTTATCGGCATCGGTGCGGGACACGAAGTCGACGGACAGGTTCTGGTACTCCACGATATGCTCGGGATCAACAAGGAGTTTTCACCCCGTTTTCTGCGCCGGTACCTGAATCTTTTTGAGCAGATTGAAGGAGCCATCAAGAATTACATCAAAGACGTCAAGTCTGTTGATTTTCCGAATAAGGATGAGCAGTATTGATGTAATCTGAAGGCGTATGTTTTGATTTTATTTTTTTGAAAGCGCTTTCGCGCCTTCAAAAAAATAAAATCAAAACATGCCTTAAGCCTCTACAAATATTCCCGAAACAACTTCCCCGTAACAGGATCCTTTAACTCAGGATTGAGCTCAACAAGATGCCTGACAATAAAATCACGCTCAAGGCGCCGGGGATGGGGGATGGTCAAAAACCCGCTCTCCATGACCAGGGAGCCGTAGAGAACTATATCACAATCGATAATCCGGGGGCCTTTCAAAACATCCCGTTTTCTTCCCATCCCCTCCTCTATATCGAGAAGGGCCTCAAGAAGCATCACCGGATCCCTTGAGGTCTTAACCTCTATCATCTGATTCATAAAATCGGGCTGATCAAGAAAATCAACCGGTTCTGTTTCGAGGATACTGCTCTCGGCGAGAAGAGTCACTCCCTCGAGACCATGGATCTGGTCCCGTGCCGATAAAAGATTGACTTTACGATCCCCCAGGTTTGTTCCCAGGGCAATATATACACGTACCATTTAGAGGGTTTCCCGGTAATCGTCTCCCGAGAGTTCCATGATGCGGCACATTTCCCGAAGGCGGGAAAGAATTCTCCCGGCAGAAAGCTCCTTGAAGGTCTTTACCGGATCATAGTTCGAGGTGAAAATGGTGAATTTTTCACCCTCATACCGGGAGTCAACCAGGTTATAGAGGGTCTCCTGCTCCCAGGGTGAATCCCGCTGCACACCGAAATCGTCGACAATCAGCACATCTACCTCAGCAAGCTCTTTTTCAATCGCATGGGATTGACCGTAGGTACTCGACTCAGTATTAAAGGTCGCCTTAAGGCGGCTGAAAAAATCCCGGGAAATCTTGATAAATTTTCCATTTACCGCGCTTCTGGTGATCAGCTCGGTAAGAATAATAGACGAAATAAGCGTTTTCCCCGTTCCGGGGTTCCCCCAAAAGAAAAGCCCCTTTTTCACATCAGGGAAATTCATAATAATTTCATATGCGGCATTTTTAGCGTCGTTGGCCATTTTGTTCCGTGTGGCATCGTAATCCATCAGGTATTTCCACTGAAACTTGCGGTCTATGCCGCTGGTACGGTAAATCGATTTAATACGCCCTATACGCATCCGGGAAAACCGGCATGGACAGTCGATTATTTTGTTCCCTTCTCGGTAAAAATACGGCTCTTCACCATTACACTTACAAAGAGGAATAACACAGCGGGGACAGGGCAGCAGGGGGTCTTCCCCCAGTTCCTGGAAATGCTCAGGATGGATTATTCCCTCATATTCGCAAAAAGAACAGGCTTTTGACTCTGGTTTTATCGGTGATTTCTCGGCCATGTAGTATCGGTTTCCTTTCGTAGTCTCGCTGTTACCAGACCGTAAAGTTCCAGGTCTGTCAATTAAAATAATCCTCTTACCAAACAGTCAATTCGGGGTGACAGGGAGCTTATTATTAAGTATCTTTTGAGAGAAGGAAGTAAGGGCCCTGACGCTGGTATCAGGGAATAAAAAAATCAACAGAAGGCCCGAATATACAATTTTTTTTCAATATCAGGGACCCTTTTGCCGATATTACTACTGTATAATACTTTCGAAACACAAGGGGATACCTATGGTACGGCAACTTGAAAACAAATTCCTCAGAACTTTTATCCTGAGCAGTGCAGTTATTTTTATGCTGATAGGAGTAGCATCAGCCCAGAACAAGCCGGCGGATAATACGGCAACGGTAGACAAAAAAGGCAAAATCGCCCCTGATGATATGGGATGGCGAATTCGCGACTTCCAGCCCTATGTCAAGGCGATCAAAGAGCTTGAAAAACTTAATAAAGAATATTCAGAGAACCTTCTCAAACTCGCCATGGATGAATATTCAACAGGACTCGATATTCTCGAAGATATGGAAAACGAACTGGTTCGCATGATTGAAAACGCCAAGAAAGAAAAGAACCTCAACGAGCGCTGGTACTGGCAGGAAATTGACCGCAAGAACCAGCAGCAGCGGCGTATTGCCCGAAATAAATACTCGGCGAAAATGAAGGCCATAACCTATTTTACCAAGTCAATCAATTACCTTGACAAAATCCAGAATATAGAAGTCAGAAAAAATCCGAAATTCATCAATTTCCAGTCACGGCTCTACCAGGTATATGTTTCAACCCAGTATGACCTGAACAACTTTAAACCCTGTATCCCTATTCTTGAACGCTACCTGACCCTTTCAGAGAAGAACAAGAAAGATGTCTGGGCGCACAAGTATCTTGCCAGCTGCTACGGCTATATGGAAGCGGTACTGGCAAAATACAAGCATGCCACTGAAGACGAGATCATTCAGTACCGAAGCAAGAAAAACAGAAGCATGCTCCAGGCTGTAGAGATCAAGTATGGAACTGATTCACCTCACTACAAGCAGCTCCAGGACATCGTTCAGCAGAATGAAAAGAAGAGTGAACGGATAAACGACTTTCAGTAAAGATATTCCCTTTAACATAGCAATAAAAAAGGCGTCCCTTCGGGGACGCCTTTTTTATTGCCCCCCCCCCGCCTGCCCTACTCCATGACTGTCTCTGAAACAGTTTCATGAGCGGTGCCGTTAAAGGTTACCGAGAGACGAATAATTCTTCTTGAAGGGACAAAGAGCCTGAGAGATCGGGGCTGCAGCCGGTTATTGGCCCGCCGATACCCCCGGCGCTTCCGGTCAAGGTGCCAGCGTTCAAGCTTGATGACATGATACTTCCCTGCCTCAACCATAACCTCAAAATTTTTACCAAGACTTGCCAGTCCTGTTGCGGTTCTTCCCTCTTCACTGCCGTCAACAAATACTTTGTAAAAAACATGATCTTCCTGCCTGGTTTCACTTTTCAGGGTATCCCGGGCAGCTACGATAAGATTGGCCGATACAGGGACCCTGGGGCCTTTTTCTGCACTACAGGCATAAACATTCTTGAGCGTCACCGTATCAACTAGCTCTTTCCGCTTACTTCCTTTTACGAGAAGAAATCGGTTATCATAAAACCCATGAATAACCGGGCGTCCCGTGAGCGTCAGAGCGACAGGATGGTCATTGATGTTCAGCACAAATCCGTGGGAATTTTTCTCAACAACAAAAGTCTTTTCATCTTTAGCAAGAAAATCATAGACACCAACCCGGTATACCGTGTCTCCGCTGTTCATATTCAGCCGGGCAAGGCGTACACTTCCTTCGCCATTATCTTTTTTATCTTCGTAGAGGATATAGAAAATATTTCCAGAGGTAAAAAGTTTTACGAGCCGCAGACCGGCGGTCATTTGGAGCAGGGGCCACTGCAGAGTAATTTTAGCATCTTTCAGACTGTAGAGGCCCGCCGAGCAGACCGGAGACGCCAGGGGAGGGTCTTTTTTCTCACCATCTTTGAATTCGGTGACAACAGGGACGGGGCAGGTGACAAAATATATCTTTTCAAATTTTCCGAGAACCCCGCGGGTATGTTCAGGTAAAGAGACCTTTTGAGGCTCAGAAATTCCCTGATAAAAAAGGTCCCCCTTTTCAAAGGAAAGGAAGTTTTTCTTTTCCTGAACAAGAAGAATCTGCTCATCAGCCCCGGCACTCCCGGGGGCCAATACCGCAAGGATCAGGCCAAAGAACAGAAGCGCACAACTATTTTTATAATTTGTCGAAGCGGTTATGAAATTCAGTTTTATAAATTTTAACACCAAGGCGATCCTGCTGCTCAATTATTTCTTTCAGTATTTCAGGCGTAGTAAGGGGATTAACCGTCACTGCCCTGAGAATTACCACATTCTGATACAAGTAACGGGGAACGTCAAGCATAGTTCTCGAAACGAAACTGTCGTCTTCTTCCCTGAGAGCCTTGTGAAGCTCAATATTAAGATCATTGAGCACTTCGTTGATCTTGTAGATCTGATCAATTTCACGCTTCACCGTTTCGGGATTCTGGTCCCGGATAGTAAGCAGCAGGGCCTCGAGACGCTCACGAACCTTTTTCGGGGTAAACCGGTAATTAAAAATAAAAAGTTCAGGCTGGTTCATCGGTTCGAAATTGCAGTGCATTTCAACCAGGCCCCGCAGTACCGATGAAAGACCGTGGGCGTGCTCAAAGAGAAACTGAAATCCATCCTTACCAAGGATCTTAAGGGTTGTCCAGGGCTTCAGGGCAGAAAATCCCCGGGATCCCTCGACATTAAAACGCCCCAGGTCTACAGAATCCGGGCGGATAATATAATTCGCCGAATGCTTAAGATAATTCATCTCTTCTTTTTTTCGGAAAAGCACCATCCCCATCGATACGGGAGTATAGAGCAGTTTATGTGCATCAAGACAGACTGAATCAGCTTTTTCAATCCCCTTAAACATGTAACGGTACTTATCTACAAGAAGAACCGCCCCACCCCAGGCCGCATCGACATGGAAATGGGTTTTCTGCTCATCGGCGATACGACGAAGCTCACTCAGGTTATCAATATTGCCGGTTTCTGTTGTTCCCGCAATACCAATGATACTGATAATTTTAATTTTTTCTTTATGCGTTTCATTATGCTGCCTGATCTCTTCGCAGACCTTTTCAACCCGCTGGATATCAATCCTGTTATCAATATCAACAGGAACCTTGATAACACTTGATTCACCCAGGCCAATCAGCCGGGCTACTTTATCTATGGAATAATGTCCCCGTTTTGAAACAATAAAAACCCCCCGGGACACATCATAGTGCTTGAAGGCCTCATAGACCCCGGCCTCCCGGATCCCGGGAAACTGTCCATCAGCGGGAAAGGCTTTGTTGCGGGCCACAAGAAGGGCTGTCAGATTGGCAAGTGTCCCGTCAAGAGTAACAGCGCCAAGGGCGATATTTCGGTTTTGAATATTAGCGCGGTAATATTTTTCGTCCCTGTCATATACAAGACGGTGCATCCAGGCAAGAAATTCCCTCTCAACGAAGGTCGAGGCTTTTGCCGATTCAATTTTTACCTGGTTCTGGTTCAGGGCGGCAATAATCATCTCAAGAAGAATCATAAAGTAAGGTACCGCGCTGGTCATATGGCCGATATAATAAGGATTGCCAACTTTTACAGAATGGGCGGTTATCTTTGACTTGATTTCAGTTAATACATCCTTCAGCAGGTGGGGCTTCTTCGGAATATTAATATTTGAAAATATTTTGGCAAGATCTGGAAGAGAAATAGAACTATGTATCCCCCCCTTCTCCTGAAAGAAGCTGTGGATCACATCAAGCAGCTCGGTACCAAATTCAATAAATTTATCAGGAGAATCCGGCATGATAAAGAGCTTCTTGAGATGCTCCATATCAGAAACCAGCAGTTTTTTCCCCTTGTCATGTGTTTTCATATTTCAGTCACCACTCCGGGAAGAGTTTCTCAATATGACCAGCCACATATGAGAAAATGACTAAAAACGGTAATATTAAAAAAATCCACTTTCATACAATTACTATAACTCCAATTAAAATTTTATCAAACTTTTTTCAAGCATAATTTATCATCAAACCGTCTGGTCTTACCCTCGCTTTTATCAGGCCTGAGAAAGCACCCTTTCAGAACCTGATCCAGGGCCCGCCAGGGAACTGCACACCCTTTTTAACTTAACACGGGGTCACCATCACGAGCTCCCATATCCACTTTAACCTGATGTGGGGCCCCCACCGGGGGCCCCACATCCCTCCTTCAAAAACATTGGATAATAATATATTTAAAAAAAACCTGTTTTTTCTCTAAATTAAATCAAGAAACGTACGACAATAATAATACAGGGGTACGGAGACCCCTTTTTCTGCAAAAATTTAACAGGGATGTTACAAAACCATGAAACGAATAGAATCAGAAAACAACCGCTGGGTATTTCCTAAACACATATCCATTGAATCTGTGGCTGATTATAACCAGCTCTTTGAAGGGCTCTCGAATCCAGGTGATCTCATTTTTGACCTTTCACAAACAGAAAACATGCACTCATCATATATCGGTTTCCTCATTCACGCGAAACATATACTCAATAAAAAAGGGGCCTCCCTGAACCTGATACTTTCATTTACCGCTGAGAAAATTCTGACAATGCTGAATATTCTGGATCATTTTTCACCTGAAGAAACCGAATCGGCATCCCAAAAAACCGCATAAATCCGAAACTCATCACTAAAAACCAGCCCGGGACTCACCGGGCGATTTTTACTAATTATTGCCTGTATTCATCTCTCAACAACAGGTTCATATACCCTTTAAATATGATATGCGGGGCCCCACCATATTTAAAGTTAATTCGTGCAGAAAAAGATAAGGAATAATTACTAAATTATTACCGGTTTCTTTTCAAAAATTACATTGACAGAAAAACAGCATTTAATAGTATAACTTAATACTAAAATTCTTTACAGGCTTAAGGTAAAAATCATGCTGTTTTCAGAATGTCAAATTGATACCGCCACTGAAATTTTAAAATCAATCGCTCATCCTATTCGTTTAAAGATACTCTGTTTTCTCCTTGATGGAGAGAAGAACGTCAGTGAAATTGAAAATCAGTTTGGCTCGACAATATCCAACATTTCCCAGCACCTGACGGTACTCCGCAAGGCCGATATCATTAATCGTAGAAAAGAAGCGAACTACATGTATTACTCCATTAAGGATAATAACATAGAAGCACTGATGGAGACTATCAAAGAAAGCTTCTGTTAATGTTTCCACGGCTACTAACCCCCTTAATTACTCTCCTCTGCCTGTTTGCTTTTTCAGATGCGGCAGATGCCCGTCCTCTTAAGAACCTTATACTTCAGGGCAATCAGATATTTGATGATAAGGAAATTATTCAAAAAGCAGGCCTGTCCCAAAGCATTGATGCATTTGATAAAGCTGGTTTTGTAACTTCCCGTATAAAAAATTTTTACAGGGCCCGTGGATACGAACTCGTAGAAACCTATATTGTTAAAAACAATGAAAATGAACTTCTGATTTTCATTGACGAAGGGCGTCTCGGAAAAATAGTCTTTCTCAACATCAATAATCTGGATTTCATCAGAATACGCTACGATTTTCGCCTCAAAAAAAAGGTTTTTAACCGATTCCTGGTACGCAAAGAACTGGCACACTTAAAAAAGGAATTTAAATTTAAAGAAGTCGCCTACCGAGTCAGAGAAATAAAAAACTACGACAAATCTTTTTTTCAGCTCGACCGGGACTTCAAGGTTCCTGTAATTATTTCAAAGTTCATTCCCTACATTGAAACATATGCTCCCCGGTACATTCTTGAAATACGGATAAAAAAAAGAAAAAGAAAAGGATCGAAAACTTACGGCTTCAGATGGCGTCTTGATGCAAACACCAACATCGGTATCGCACCCGAGGTTCGGTATTATCATAAATCACTTCTCGGAAAAGATGACAAACTCAAGGCGGGCTTCGTATCAGGAGTCATGTATGGGGCCGATTTGAAATTTAAAAATACCCCGCAATTAAAATACACTAAAATACATACAGAATATTTTTTCCCCCCTGCACTCAAAGATTACTTTACACCAAAAGTTGAGGCTGACTTTTATCACTCAAATAAAGGAAGGAGTGATCTCGGATACGAACAGTTCAGATTTTCAAAATACCGCGTTACTGCCGCTCCCGGGATAACCTTTCTGAAGAAACTCCGTCTATCTATCGGTTTTGCATACGAACATATTGATTACTATAAAAGCAGTCTGGTCTCTGACGATGTACCGCCGTTGCCCCTGCCTCACCAGGATGACTATTACATCATCAAAAGTGGCATCTTCCTCAACCTGATACCCTTTAAACTTGGCAATACCATCAATAGAAGCTTTAGTATAACCTATGACGCTTACCTTGACGGCCAGAATTTTCATCAGCTTAGACTAAAAGGCTTGTATGACTTTGACCTTAAGCGTCATGATATTTTTTCTGTCAAATTTGATTTCGGCTACAACTTCAAAACAGTTCCCTACGTGTATGAATTCTCAGTATCAAACAGCACATTCAAGGGATTCCAGGGAACCAGCTGGTACAGCAACAACAAGTCTTCAGTATCCCTTGAATACCGTTTTTCCATATACCGTGATTTTATCTATACCGGATTATTTACCGAAGGTGTTATCTTTGAGGGAAGCGGAAGAGATCTCAATGGACTCCAGGGAGGAATTATTGCCGGCCTCTCTATCCGCATTATCATCATGGATCAGTATGAATGGGTCGTCCATGGGGGCCAGGACTGGCTGATAGGAACAACCAAAACCCAGTTTAACGCCTACTTTTCCTTTTTTAAAAGGGTATAGCTAGCGCTGAAATTTTTTAAATAATTTCAATAATTCTTTCCGCCCTGAAAAAGCGCTCTTCCCTCCGCAGGTAGCAGAAGGCCTTTATGTAATTTTTTTTGCCGTACCGAACGATATGCGCGGGAAGAATCTTCCGTTCAGTGATCATTCCCTTAAAATCACGATACCTGATGGTTACCGCGCATCCTTCTTTGATTCCTTCAACAGAACCGCTCTCCGGGCCGAGACTTTTAAGTTCTTTTTCTGTTATCGGGTTGCCGTGGTACTGCCAGAGGTCATCAAGGCTGCTCATCGTCCCCAGGTTCAAAGCGCCGCAGCATTTTCTAAAAACTTCCATACAGGCCGCCGCGTCTGAGAGGGCCTGGTGATGCGCAAGATCAATATTGAGATAATGGCAGAGTGTATTGAGGCGATGATTTTCCAGTTCAGGGAAAGCACTCCGGGCAAGGGTTACGGTATCAACAGAAATGAAGGCAGGGGGTTCTATTCCCGATTCCTGGCATGCCCTGGTAATAAAGGCAAGATCAAAAAAAGGATTATGAATAACCAGAACAGTATCTCCAAAGAAAGAGATAACTTCCTGCAGAATATCCTTAATCTTCGGTTCACCGACAAGTCTTTCTGAGGAGATACCATGAATATCCTGCGCCTGGGGAGATATGGGCATTTCGGGATCAACAAGACTCTCGTAACTTTTCAGATCTTTCTGAAGAGTAAAAGCGACCATGCCGATTTCAATGAGACGGTGCATCGCGGGGTTTGCCCCGGTAGTTTCAAGATCGAGGGCGCAGAAGGCCGTATCGCCAAGGAGTTTTTTTTCGAGAGGCATGAATTAAAATTCGCCCAGCATCTTTATCTCAGTTTCCAAGTTGATACGATATTTTCGGTAGACCGTTTCCTGTATCATCTCAATGAGACTTCGAATATCAGCAGAAACGGCCCCGTCGTAGTTGATTACAAAATTGGTATGCTTCTCGGAAACCATGGCGCCGCCGACACGGCAGCCCTTAAGACCAGACTGATCTATAAGCTGCCACGAAGAATGACCCGGAGGATTTTTAAACACCGAACCGGCCGAGGGATACTCAAGGGGATGTTTCGATTCCCGGTCTTTTAATATTTCCTCAACCTCTCTGGCAACATCATCACTGTTTTTTGAAAAAGGAAGTTTAAAGAATCCACCGGTGATTGCCCGGTAATTCCCGAGATTCATGGATCGATAATCTGACATATCAACAGAAACATCGACATCACGGGGTTCCCCTTCACCGTCAATGAGGCTTACTTTTCTCAGCACGTCGACAAAAGATCCCATAAAGGTCCCCGCGTTCATGCGAATACCCCCGCCAATTGCACCGGGAATGCCCACCATAAACTGAATGCCGTCATAACCGTTTTTCACGGCAAAGCTGATAAAGCGCTCCTTGCTTACCGAAGCGTCGGCGTAGATAAGGCCTTCGTCATCAACAAAAATCCGCGTACAGCCGGGGCCCTTTTCAGAAAGACAGACTACGGCACCGCGAACACCCCGGTCACCGACCAGAAGATTTGAACCGCCGCCGATTACCGTCAGGGGGACATCCTGCTTTTTGAGAAATCGTATTACATCCTGTACTGCTGAACAGCTTCGGGGCTGGATGAGAATATCAGCCGGTCCGCCGGTTTTAAAGGAAGTAAAGTCAGCGAGGGAAGCGTCAATGGAAACCTGTCCGAATTGTTTCAGGTTTTCAATCAGCTCAGGGGCGTATTTTGTCTGCTGTGCATTCATAGTTGTCTTGGCTGTAATGTATAATATGTAATATTGCCATTTTCAGCTTATCCACCTGTATGTCAATGAAAAACAACCGGCTGATCCTTGATACGGCTCAGAGCCTGCAACTACGCCCCAGAGGGGCCTCAGAGGCTCTGAGCACCGAATCAGAGGATATTTAATGGTATGAGACGATAAATAGTTGAAATTTTTCTCCTTTTATGACGATTTTATAGAGAGGGGACGTGTATCCCCTCTATAACATAAGAACCGTAAACAATGAAAAAAGATAAAGTAAAAACAACCCTGAAAGACCTGACTGAATTCACTGATGATGACGGGAAGCACTGGATACAAACCAGTACTGAAGACCTCTTTTCGCTTAAAGAGTTCAATGACATCATTGAATCGATGGAAAAGGACCGTGATGAGAATGAAATAGTCCTTGCGCGCATCGATTTCCAGAAGGTCAATAAAGAGTATTACGAAACAGCCATTGAACTGCAGAAAAAGCTCGAGAAGCAGACAAAGGTTTTAAAAAATGTAATCTCCCAGTCACAGGAAGTCATCACCCGTAAAAACAAGAAGCTGAAAGAGCTCATTGAGTACATCCGCAAACTCCATTACTTCATATCTAACCTCGATTCGGGTCTCGAAGACCTGAAAGACCTGAAGGTGCCCCGGCGCCTTGCTGTTGAGGGAGAAGAAGATATTATTGAAGAGGAAGTTCTCCCAAAACGGAAATCAGTCTATGAAGACGTTGAGGAAATTGTTCTCGGCATTGACGAGGATGTCGATAAGGTTTTGAAGTAAAAGGAACAAGTAACAAGTTGCAAGTTAAAAGTTAACAAGGAAGACAAAGGCAAAGGGCGCTCCTTTCGGAACGCCCTTTTTTTATTTTTATATTACATAACCTGTGAGACTTTTAAAGCTTTCAGTTTATTCTCCCGCAACCTTGTTCCAGAAAGAATTGAAATCATAGGATACGGCAAAAGAAGTTGCCATGGGTGTTGAATGATCTCCAATACCCTTTGAAATACCATAGCCTGAAATAAAGTCAGGACCACGGGTAAAAAGATCAACATTCAGCAGCCAGTCGAGACGAACATTGTAGAATTTCCAGGTGAGGCCGAGGGCCATCTCTGTGGTGTTTGAGTTATTGATGTTTTCGCTCCACTCGGAATCAACATCCGCAGCCGATGCATCTCCATCATGAAAAGTACTGTCTATCATGGTAAGATTATAAAGCACATGGGAAAGGCCGATACGAAATTCAAAATTCTTATGAGGACGCAGCTCCAGGCCGACATAAAAAGGAACCTGCGCAGTGGTGGCATCGCCCTTATATCTGTCATTATCTACATCATTCGGATCAGGAGTTTTCGTCCCCTTTGCCTCGTAGGTAAAAAGCGAATAGATTGCGTTGATACCGACAAAAAGGGTAATATTTTTTGTCAGGGTCATCTCATCGGATATACCAAGACGCACTTCATGACCAAGACGCACAAAGTCTTCAGCTACATTTACAGAATTTGTCACATCCTTCAATGATGCTTCGGTAGACCGATTCAGGAAACCGTACTGCACCCTGGTATGTATCTTCTGCTTTGAACCGAGTTTTATATTGTAGCCAACACCGGCAAGAATGTCCATTGCCGCGTTACTATTGTAGGTAAGTACCGCATCAAGTGTCCCTTCTGAATCAAAGATATTTTCGAGGTCATAATACTTAAAGGTTACATCTGCCGTCAGGTCCATCGAATCGTTAAGCTTAAAAACTCCTCCAAGAACCGTGTCATACTGTACTTCAGACAAGGTGTAGGATTTACCGTCAGTTCCATCATCAGCTGAAGTTTCATCCCATCCCGAGGCGAATCCAAAGGAGAGACCGGCACTGATTTTACCAAAGTCATAGGCGGTAATAATTCTGAAGGCCTGCTGCTCAAGGTCTATATTTTTAGCACCGCCTGTTGGATCGATGAGGGAGATAGTGTCTGAATCAAGAGTCGTACCTTCAAATGTGCCGGTTGAACTATACTTACCTACATTTGTGGGATAATTCCCCTGGTAGTAGAGTCCCTGTGCCGCGTCAGTATTCCAGAGAGCACCGGTTACCGGTAGACCTGACACGATACCAACAGTCAGACCCGCGACGGGATTCCATAACAGGCCCCCTGAATTGAGGCCGTTTTCAAAACCGGTACGGTCAAAAAATACCCGGTTCTTAAAGTCAGCCGCGTAGGCCGGATTAAGATATACATTCCCCTGAAGGCCGTCAAGCATCCATGGTACTTCAGTAAGTCCCATTCCCGCGTCACGGGTTATGGTAGCAAACAGACTCGTAGCGCCGAGTATAAGAAAGGCTATGAGCAAGACGCTGATTTTTTTCATTTCCATTAACTCCTTTTTCCAGAAAATAGTTTTATACGGGGAGTCTTCCTCTTCCCCTTTTTTTACAGATGATATCCAAATATTAAATTCAGCCCTACTGAGGCGGAACTCTTCCGTTCAAAATAATAGTAGACCACCGCTTCGGCACCGATCATGTAATGCTTTGAGAAGGTCTTCATAACCGCCAGACCGGTATAAAAGGTAAAGTCAGTCCCTGTCATGGTTCCGGTCTCAACATCTCCCCGAAGCCAGGTAATCCCGCCGCCCATGCGGCCCTGGAGCTCAATGATATTATAGGGATTAAAGTTCAGGGTCAGATAAGGTATTGACTGCAGATAGAGCATGCCGCCGCTCAGTTCCCTGTCCTGAAGGTAGGCGGTAGAAACTTCCATACCCGCGCCGAAGTGCTGTACCGGGAGGCGGTAATACTGGAGAAAAACTTTGCCCCCGAGAAATCCCGGCATCAGGTCATTGTTCATCGTGCCGAGGGCGGTAAAGAAGCCCCCACCCATACCTATCATAATGGGGATCTCACCGGTTCCCTTATCTTCCTCTACAACAATCTTTTTCCTTCTCCTCTTTTTGGTCTGCTCTCCAAGGAGAGGAATATAGGTCGACTTCTTCTCTGCCCTAACCGGCTTCGCCGGTATCAAAGCGATAACTGAGAAGAAGAAAACCAGGACAAGCATATAAGAAATCCATTCTTTTTGTTTCATATCTGTTATTCCAGTACTCCTTTACCAGTCCATTGAACTCTTAGAGCTGTAATCAAGACTGCCAAACTGATTGACAACGTGTATTTTTCTCTTAGAGCGTCCGATACCCTGTATATCAATTTTAGCAGCCTTCCAGTACCGGGGGTTCGCTCCTGTCCATCCGGTTACCGGGAAGTTTATCTCCCGCGCCATGCCGAGGGCATCATAGACCCGCATGGTTATGCTGTACCCGTCAGGTACCCAGGGATCTCCATCCCAGTTGTGTACTGTAAAGGTATAAACACCCCGGGGATACTGGACACTTCCGTGACGGTAGAGGTTTATCGCCTCTGGACCATAACCGCCGCTGGTAATATCCTGTACAAGGCTGGCGGTCGATTTTGTGCCGGTAGTATCACCATTACTAAAGGAGTCTCCATCTCCCGCAATATAATCACCCAACACCTCATCCCATGTCTTATGACTACTCCAGAATACATGGAACCGGTCATTGGGACTTCCCGTATCCGTGTCACCAATGGTTGTCGGGCCCACGAGGTGCAGGTCAATGTCTTCAGGGGTCGGTCCCCAGAGGACAATAACCCGAAGAGCCGGTTCTGCAAGAACTTCACAGATAGCCTGGCGTCCGATGTCTCGCAAACCGTTTACCGATACATTGTCAACAGTGAGATCAAAATAATAATCATTTGAAATAATAACTGAATAGGTACCGGCAGGAACATTCGAAACGGTAAAGGAACCGCCTGATGTGGTTGTCGTACCCGCTACTGTAAAATCGCCAAGCCCCACATTCCAGCCGTATACAGTTACAGTGGCCCCGTCGATCATGTCAGCCGTATTGGCGTCAACAACCGTACCGGTGATATCACCCTGAGAGGCCCCGGAAGGAACCAGGTAGAGGACACCAACGTCAGTATTCTCGCCGGCAACAACAGTAACATTGTTTTTCACTGTATTGCGCGTATCAATCTCACAGACCAGTCTGTACCGGTTCGTACCGGCCGCCGCATTTTCAATAATAAAACTACCGTCGGCAAGGGTTGTGGTAGTTACATCAACCGGGGTGCTGCCTGTAGTCTGAACAATGCTGTTATCATCCATATACCTGAGAGTAATTGTGGCCCCTTCGATCAGAGCTCCGGTGGAATCCTTTACGAGTCCGGAAATACTTCCCGTAATATCTACACCGTCTGAGGCTTCACCCCAGCTTACGCTCCAGTTACTGCTTACATCCTGCACCTTGATTCGTGCAAAGTAACGGGAGCCGTTAGCCTCGGTATCGGCTATATAGTTGTAGTTCTCGACATTACCAATTACTGACTGGTAGAGCGGATTATCAAAATCAGCGGTACCGTCAGCCTTGGCGCCGGCTATCTGAATTTCAACATTATTGGTATTCACCGGATTGTCCCAGGTAAATGACACCAGGATATCAGACTCATACTGGTCACTGTTTGTTTTCGGCGCTTCGATAAAAACAACATTCCAGGCAAGATCAGTTTCAACAGTCTGCCAGTTGCCGATTGAGTCCCGGCCGATAACCTTAAGAGTATAGCTGTTACCGGCAACCAGATCGCTTCGTGCAATGGTGCTTGAAACATCCTGTTCAGTGATGAGTCCCCAGTCCGGGCTTGCATCGTCAAAGGCATACTTGTAGGCAACGACTCCATCACCACCTACGGTTATATTCACATAGGTATTGGTGGTATCTCCACCGTCGGGCGGTGTATTTGTCAGGCTCGCCGTCGGGGCTGAACTGTCAATCTTCCATGTAAATGATGAGGCGTTTGAGATAGACTGCCACATACCTGATGCGGATCTGCCTATCACGTATATACGGTGGTAGCCGTCAGCAAGACTTGAAGCATTGATGTGGGTTAAGACATCGATGCCGTTGTCAGCATCTCCTCCATCCTGCCACGCCCCTTCATCGAGCTTATACTTATATGAAACTACCGGCGCGGATCCCGAATCGGTACCCACAGTAATATCCAGACCGGTAGAAGTTGTCTGTTCAGAAGGAAGTCCCGTCAGCAGCGCTGTTGGAAGAGACGTATCGATCGTCCAGGTCCTGGTCGTTGCGTCGACTTCTTCCTGCCAGTTGCCGTAGATATCCTTACCTATTACTTCAAGTATTATTGTAGCGTCAGGAAGTGAACTGATAATGATATGCTGTTCTATCGGTAGAATCGGCGACCAGACCTCATCATCAGGAGCTGAGCCGTCTGTACTGTAGCGATACTTATAGCCTTCGAGGGTCAATGGGCCTACCAGGATATCAGCAGAGGTCATACTTGTAGTTCCCGTCGGTTCGTTGGCCAGTGTAGCAACAGCAGAAGACGTGTTGACTTCCCATGAATAACTTGTTCTATCTCCATCTGCCTGCCAGTTACCGGCGGCATCACGGGCGATCACATAGATATTATGAGTAGTCTCTGATAATCCTGTTTCTGTAATTGGTGTCGCTGCATCAATTTCAGGCAGGGCTCCCCAGACAGGAGAAGCATCATCAAGGGAATACTTGTAATGGGTAACACCAATTCCCCCGACTGTTATGCTTATCTCAGTCTCGTTGGTTACATCATTCGGCTTATTATTAAGCTCTGCAGTTGGAGCGGTGGTATCAACAGTCCAGTAATGGATTGTCGGTGCAGCAGTAGGCTGCCACTGGCTTCCACGGTGACCAACAACATATACCGCGTGCGCCCCATCAGCAAGGCCGGAAAGATCTATAGTGGTTGATACCGGTATATCAGCTGACCAGCTCGGTTCATAGTCAACCCGATAACGGTAAAAGTCAACACCGGTACCGCCAACGGTAATCGAAGCAGAGGTACTGGTCGTATAGGCTGCAGGTGTTCCGCTCAATACAGCCTCAGGTACTGTTGTATCCACTGTCCAGGTAACAACAGTACGGTCACCATCAGTCTGCCAGTTTCCCGCCGCGTCACGGGCAATCACATAAAGATTATGAGTTGTTTCCGATAAACCTGCAGCAGCGATGGGCACTGCAATATCAGCTTCAATTTTCGCTCCCCAGTCGGGTGAAGCGTCATCAAGGGAATACTTGTATGCAGTCACTCCAGGCCCCCCGACAATAACAGATATGTCAGTCATGGGAGTCGGATCTGCCGGTACATTTGAAAGAGAAGCTGTCGGTGCGGTGGCGTCAATTGTCCATGAGATAGTAGTCGGCGCGTCTATTTCCTGCCAGTTGCCTGCTAAGTCACGGCCAATCACCAGGAGCTGGTGAGAAGTTTCTGCGAGGCTGGTGAGATCAATATGCTCGGCAATGGTTCTTTCAGCACTCCAGGCTCCCGTATCGAGCTTGTACTTATAACCCGTCACATCGGTGCCACCGACAGTAATATCTATTGAATCAATGTTTGAAAGGGCAACCGGGGTACCAGAGAGTGAAGCCCCGGGAGCTGTAATATCAATAGTCCAGGTATGCTCAGTCAGGGCAATCTGGTCTGACTGCTCATTGCCGAATTCATCAACAGCGGAAACCTCAAGGGTATGACTTCCTTCAGTTAAACTGTTTATTTCGATTGGATCAGTTACATCATAGTACCCGCTCCAGGATGAGCCATCGAGTTTAAAGCGGTACTGTACAATTTCGTCCCCCGTTACGGTTATATAGGCGCTTCGGTCAGAACTCTCAGTAGCCGGAAGGTTCTCAAGAAGTGCCGTCGGTGCGATATTGTCGATACTCCAGGCATACTCAACCGCATCTTCTTCAGGCTGAAGGACCGCTGAAAGATCAGCACCACGGACTCGCAATATATGACTTCCCTGGCTGAGACCACTGAGTTCGAGGGGGATAGCAAGGGCGTTAAGACTGCTCCAGTCACTTCCATCAATGCTGTAAGCATAATAGTAGGCTCCCAGACCACCAACAGTAATCTCAGCATCATCAGCATGGGATTTTTCGTCAGGAAGATCTGAAAGCACAATAACAACCTGTCCCGAATCAATTACTCTAAAGTTATACACCATGGCATCAATTTCTAACTGCCAGTTGCCGGCGGTATCTTTTCCAATTATTGAGATGGTGTAGCTCCCGGCATCAAGATCGACCAGTGACAGGGTTTCTGTTGACGGAGCTTCATCTGACCAGGTACTGGTAAGGGGAACATCAGTCGATTCAAGAAGATATTTATAGGCCGCTACATCAGTACCGTTAAAAACAAAACTGACATCGGTTTCTTCAGTGATCGCATCAGGGGCCGAAGCTATACGCACTTCGGGAGGTGTGAGGTCAACCGTCCAGTTTAGTTTGGAAGAGTAGTTAATCTCCTGCCAAGAGCCATCGGTATGCTTTCCGATTACCCGCAGTTCATGGGCCCCTTCAACCAGTCCGGTAAGGGCTATCGGCGCGGCAGCGGAATACTCCTGTGACCAGGGGCCGTTATCGATACTGTACTGGTAGCCGACAATATTTTCTCCGGCTACGGTTATATTCGCAGTTTCTGAATTTGTAGAAGCAGGTACGTCAGAAGTCATTGTGGCCACAACCCATCCCTTACCGATAAAGTTAAAGGTTCGGTAATTAATGGTATTCAGGCTTTCATCAGCCACATTCTGAACTAAAAGAGTATAGGGAATACCGCTCTTCATGCGATAGTCTGAATTGTCTGTCCAGAGAACCAGGTCTACGGTATCTGCAGAAGGTAGTTCAATGCTCTGAACTATTACCCGGTTAATCCCCTGGATATGATAATTTGCCAGAACTGCAGCTGAAACCGGATCAACATTTTCATTAAAAGTTATTCTTATACGGTCAGCATCAATTGCTTCAGCGGTGCTGATACTGGGAGCGGAACGGTCTATGACGGGCCCGGGAACGATACGATCTTCCCTGGTTTTCTGGTACTTGTCAAAGACATTGCCGCTGCATGATGCAATCAGTGATGCAAAGCTTATAATTATTATCAGTTGAATTATTTTTTTCATAACTAACCTCTTAATACCGTCTCATTTGAACATCATCAATTATGATGTTTCCGCCCGTATCTCCGGCGGATACTGCCTCGAGACGAATCAGAACTGATGATTCTCCCGCGTAAGAAGAAAGATCAAAATAATAAGTTGTCCATGACGACAATGTCATTACCCTGGCTCCCGCGCCCAGATCTACGGACTGCCATCTGGGAATATATATCTCATCATACGTGCCATTATCTTCAACAGTGCTGCTGATTACAAACCATGAATTTGACGCATCAACAAAATAGTCGCCGCTGTTTATACCGCTGACAACCGTATCACCTGCAAGAATTCTTACCCTTCCCGTATTGCTGCGATATTCCGCTGGATCAAAATCATCCAAACCGGTTCCTGAGTGGACAACATATACTGGAGTAAAACCATAAATATACCTGTACACAGGTTGAGCAAGACTTGTATAACTGCTTCCCCCGTTGGTACTTACTGAAACATTCAGGTAATCAGCGGCAGATGAATCTGCATCATGAGCCATTTTAAGGCTGAGTATATAACTGCCGGCAGTTGAAAAATCAGCCGCGCTTCGCTGTTCAAGATACCCGACATCACCGCTGTTCCATGAAAGTGCGGGTCCCAGTGCCATGTGTGAACCATCTGATGGTGTTGCTGTCGGATTATTCGCTTTAATAGCCTGCGCCCAGTCACCGGCATCACCGGAAGCATTAGTATAGCTGGTAAAATCAGGTTCGTTGTAAGTCTCAAAAGAATCCGTTGCTTCTGATATCAACACAGAACCTGTTACAGAAGAAGCAGTAAAGGAAAAGGTGTCACCAGAAAGGGCGTTACCCGCCGCATCAGTGAAGCCGGTCAAAGTCGCAGTGCGGCTCCCTGCAGTGAGAGATCCTGTCATCGGGAATACGACTGTCTTATTATCATTAGACCAGACCCCGGTACCAGCTGAAATTCCTGCACCGGCAAGGCTTCCCGAAGCTGTCATTGGTTCATCAAAGTTAACTACTATCACAGGTATATCAACACCTACATTAACAGCGCCATCGACAGGAACAGTACTGGAGATTGACGGCGCTCCACCATCACTGCCGGTAGTAAAAGTCAATGTTCCGGCTACAACAGGAGCAGTATTAAGCTCATTGCCATCAGTATCCTTAAAGGACTCCCACCATGATTCAAAGGTTACCGTATATGTTGTACCGGCACTCAAAGGCCCGATGACCGGGTATTCAATAGTATCACTGTCTGTCCAGGTCGGTGTTCCAAAATATCCTGATCCCCCGGAAAGAACTGCAGTTCCGGTAGTCTGGTCCATGTCACGGTTGAAATTAATGGTAACCGCTGCAAGGTCCACACTGGTTCCCGTCCCGTCAACTGGAGAGGTAGACGAAATTTCAGGAGAACTGACCGGTGTAAAGTTAAAAGATGTGGCAGTCAAATTGTTGCCTGCCAGGTCAGCAATTCCCCCTGTCAGTGTCACGGTACATTGATCCGTAGTCAATGGGTCCCGGGGTATCAGGGTCGCGGTTTTAGTTGAATCATCATAAAAGACATCAACTTCCGTTACCGGAGACCCATCCTGGCTCAATGTAAAGGTGGAAGTACTGATGCCGGTTACCGATTCGCTGAAAACTACCGTGATAGTCGGCCTCACCTGGGCACCGGCTCCTTCAGGGGACTTAGACACAACAACGGGATCTATCGTATCAGCCGCTCCCGTCTCAAAACTCCATGAATAAAGTGACCCAAGTGGATTATTCGCCATATCGGTAATACTGGTCTTCAGTTCAACCGTATAAGTAGTACCTTCAATAAGGTTATAGGTGGGCGACAGAGTCGCTGTTTTAGTCGCATTGTCATAGCTGATTGATGAAGCAACAGCAATTCCCGCGGCCTTGAGTTGGAAGGTACTGCTGTTAATATTCTGTACCTCTTCGCTGAAAACAGCAGTGATGCTTGCAAGATTCAGAGCCACATCGGTTGCCGCGTCTGTCGGAGCAACCGTATCAACGGTGGGAGCTGTTGTATCAGGAATCTGACCGGTGGTAAAGGTCCACACATAATCAGATGCTATTGAATTCTGACCAAGGTCATTCACCCCGGTTGCACCTGACACAACTGTAACCCTGTAGTCAGTCTCAGGATCCAGGTCTGTATCAAGACTCAAAACAGCCATTTTACTATTCACATCGAAGCTGTAGGTAACATCAGTTTTTGTTGTACTCGTTGCGATATCTTCAACATAGAAACTGGTTGTATTCAATGAAGAAAGATCGATATCTTCACTGAAAGATATTGTGATATCAGAACTGATTGAAATACCCGTACTTGTGTCACGGGGAGTTTCACTGCCGCTCATAATTGTCGGCGGTGTAGTATCCGGTTCTGTAGTAAAACTCCATGATGTCTCGACAAAGGCATTGCCTGCATCATCAGTAATACCACTGGTTATGGTCACCGTATATTCGGTTCCAGTACCGCGCTGCAGTACACTGTCTTTTAGAGACCAGATAACTACATTAGTTGTTTCATCATAGCTGATGTTTACATCTGCGGCATCATAAGGCGTTCCCTGGTCGTCTTCAACAACAAAGGTAGTGGCATCAACACCGTTGACATGCTCATTGAACTGTCCGACAATACTGGTGTCAATGGGCACACCGGATTCACCATTGGTCGGAGAGGGATTCAGAAACTCGGGAGCCGCAAGGTCGGGCTCAGTGGTAAAGGTCCATGAATCGGCAACAAAGGCATTACCCGAAAGGTCCTGAATACCCGCTGTTACTTCAACGGTAAACAAGGTTCCACCCTTCAAATCTTCATCAGGATAGAATGTAGCAGTTTTTGAGGCCGCGTCAAAAGAAACAAGACCGGATACAATGTCTGCTCCGTCTTTTACCTTGAAAGTTGTATTTGACACACCGGTTACTGATTCATCAAAGGTAATACTCGGTTGAGCATTAAGTGCAACATCGGTATCATCAACATCAGGACTTTTAGTAGAAACAACCGGTGCCGTTGTATCAAGGGTATTTTCAGTTTCAAAAGTCCAGTTCATGGCAACCAGTGCATTCGCATTAGCCGAGGTATCAGTGATTCCTGCAGTAAGATATACAGTATAGGATTCATTATCTCCAAGATAGCTTGAAGGTGTCAGAATTGCTCGTTTTGCGTCACTGTCATAGGTAACGATTGCAGTCACATCAGCATTGACAGCATCTTTAAGATAGAAAGTTGTATCATCAACACCGGTAACATTTTCGGAAAAATCAACGATAACACGACCGTTCTTTTTCACTCCAGTGTCTAAATCTTCGGGAGATCTGCTGGAGACAGAGGGAGCTGTTTCATCAGCAATAGTAAATGTCCAGGTTTTGGGAACCAGGGCGTTACCGGCCCCGTCTTTAATCGTATCAGTACAGCTGACAGTATATGATTCACCCTCTTCCAGGTCAGCGTCGGGATTCACAAGGGCTGTCAAAGGACCGGAAGGATAGGTAATTGTAGTGGCAACCGTTGAATCATCGCTGTTCTTTTTCAAAATGACCGATGATGTGGTCACACCGGAAACATCTTCATTAAATTCTATTGTAATATCGGTTGAAGGTGTAATATTCCCTGCACCTTCAAGGGGAGTAACAGCACTGACAACCGGTGAAATTTCATCGGGGGCATCACTGGTCGTAAAGGTCCAGATACGGTCTGCTGCCAGAACGTTAAAAGAAGTATCCATGATACTGTCACCTGCATCACCTTCTATGGTAACCTGGTACTCTCGTTCATACTGCAGGTCTCCCGAGGGTTGAAGGGTAATGGTTTTAGATACATCATCATACTCAACACGTCCCGGATATACGACACCGGTACTTACTTCTTTTATAAAAACCGTACTGTTTGTCGCATTGGTAATAGATTCAGACATGGTTACCTGTATCTCAACATTGGGAGGCACATCAACAGCATTTTCAAGGGGATTTATCGTAGAAATCGTCGGAGCTGTAGTATCCTCTGTTTTAAATGCCCACTCTGAAGAAACAAGGGGGTTATCTGAAGCATCACGAATACCACTTGCACCGCCCACACAGGAAAGGGTATACTGAGCACCCTCAGTGAGGATAGCATCAGGTGTAAAAGTGGCAATTTGAGCCGCATAGGTAACAGTACCGGCTACAGGAGTACCTGAAGTGGTTTCTTTTAAAGTAATCGTCGTACCTGAAACATAGTTAACCAGCTCACTAAATTTAACGGTTATGGTCTTATCGGTTACAACATTCTGTTCGCCCGGATAGGGGCTTCGCTGGGTAATTACAGGATTTTCTGTATCATTTAATGCTCCCGTGGTAAAGACCCATGAAATGGGAGCCCCGACCATTCGGTTACCTGCAACATCACGGACAGTAACAGCAAGAGTGGCGGTATAGTAAGAATCCGGCTCAAGATCATCCCGGGGAGTCAGGGTCGCGGTAAAGGATGCATCATCATAGGTAATATCAGCGGGAACATCGACAGCCGCGCTGAGCCTGCGAAGAGAGACAGTGGAATCGCTGATACCCTTCATTGCTTCATTAAAAGTAATGGTCACCGAGGCACTTACAGGAATATCCGTTGTACTGACATCGGGATAACGGACTGAAATTTCAGGAGGAACCTTTTCACCCTTGCCGCCGCCAATACACGCAGTGGCAAAGAGAGCTAAAGCCGCCAAAAGCATAAGGGCAGCAATTCCCCTTCCCCGTCTGGGGCTCAAGTTTATTATGTTCCTGTAAATTGTCTCAACTTTTTTCATCATATACACCATTTATCTTTTAGACATATCTTCAGAATTGTACAGTATAAAAATACTATTTCAACTCAATATTGTCAAACAAAAAACCCATACGGGCGGGCTTATGCCGGTTTTTTTTGACAATTACCACCCTTCAGGTGACATAATTAACTCAATGAGACATAATAAAAAAGCACTTATTTATGCCAGAGATGGCATATGTTAATTTTTATGGACAGAATGTTATTCGTAGCCTGTTACTGCAGATCTTTTTATATATAAAAAATTGTAATTATTTATTTTATCGATTTTTTTTACTACGAAATCCACAAAAAAAACAGTACCATGAAAAAAAAATTAATCGCCTGATTAAACTAAATAGAGGCGGTAAAAAATTCTCATGGTGGTTTTTCCGGGACTAAAAAAGATTTGACAACACTTCCCTGCTGGCATGTCACATTACTTGAACATTTAATGGAGAGTACCATGGCACTGAAAATACATAACACCCTGAGCGGACTTCCCGAAGAACTGATTCCCGGAGGAGAAAAAAAGGATTCCCCGGGGGACTATCCCCCTGTTTCAATATATTCATGCGGGCCGACAGTATACAGCTATGCCCATATTGGCAACTTCAGAACCTTCATGTTTAATGATTTACTGCGCCGCTACCTGCAGTTTCGTGGTTTTAAGGTAGACCATGCAATGAACATCACCGATGTAGACGACAAAACCATAAACGGTTCTATTGAAGAAAGCATCTCACTGAAAGAATACACTGAACGCTACAGCGCGATTTTTCTTGAAGACCTGAAAACCCTGAACATTGAGAATGTCGAACATATGCCGAAGGCGACTGAATCCATAGATGACATGGTTGATATTATTGACCACCTCAACAACAAGGGCCTCACCTATGAAAAAGAAGGCTCAACCTATTTCAGTATCGCCAAATGGGACAACTACGGCCGCCTGAGCAAACTTGATTCCCGGGAAATAAAGTCAGGCCTCCGCTATGACACCGACGAATACGAAAAAGATGATGTCCGGGACTTTGTTCTCTGGAAGGCGGCCAAAGAGAACGAACCGGTCTGGAAAACCCCCTTCGGCCCGGGACGCCCGGGATGGCACATCGAATGCTCCGCCATGATTCGGCAGATCTTCGGCACCACAATCGATATTCATACCGGGGGTGTTGACCTTGTCTTCCCTCACCATGAAAATGAAATAGCCCAGAGTGAGGCTGCCTACGATGAGCCCTTTGTACGTCACTGGATTCACGCAGAGCACCTTCTTGTCGAAGGGACCAAGATGTCAAAGTCAAAGGGAAACTTCTACACACTCCGCGACCTTCTCGAAAAAGGCCACTCTCCCCGCTCAATCAGGTATCTTCTGATTTCGAGTCATTACCGCAAGCAGCTGAACTTCACTTTCGAGGGCCTCAAGCAGGCTGACCAGGCATTGGAACGGATTGACAACCTGGTCTTACGTTTAAGGGATGTAAGGAAGGAAGGAGAAGGCTGCCCTGAACTTCCTTCTGTTATATCAGACTTTTTTAATGAATTCACCGCAACGGTTGATGATGACCTGAATATTTCCGGCGGCCTGGGGGTCTTCTTTGACTTCCTTCACAAAATAAACAGCATGATATCCGAGGATAAACTTTCCCTGGCTGACGGATCAGAAACCCTCGCCGCCCTTGAGCGAATCGACAAGGTCTTCGGATGTATCTTTTTCCCCGAAGAGAGCAATGATGATCTTGACGTAGCGCGAATCGACGCACTGATCGAAGAACGAATTACCGCTAAAAAAGAGAAGAACTTTGCCCGGGCCGACGAGATCCGTGATGAGTTGATCGCCGAAGGAATAATCCTTGAAGACACAAAAGACGGTACACGATGGAAAAAAAAGAAATAATCCCGGGGCGCAACCCGGTCACAGAATACCTGAAAAACCTGAAAGCAGGCTCCGGGGCACGGCTCTATATCTCAGAATCCGCCCATGGTAAAATCATCGACACCATCAGGTCTCTTGCCGGGACAGCGAAGGTACCGGTCATTTTACAGGAAAAGAAATTCTTCTCCCGTTTCGGCAGTTCTTCGACCCACCAGGGGGTGGTGCTTGAACTTTCGGGACACAAAGAAGAAATTTCAATACATGATTTCCTTAAAAATACCGCCGAGTCAAAGGGGGTGATCGCCCTTCTTGATCACCTGACCGATCCTCATAATGTGGGGGCCATTATTCGCTCAGCCGAGGGACTCGGAATTTCAGGCGTGGTTATACCAAAGTCTGATGCTGTTGGCATTACCGATACGGTTATCAAGTCTTCAGCCGGAGCGACCGCATACCTTCCGGTGCACCGGGTTCCAAACACGGCGCGCTTCGCCGATATGGCCAAAGAAGCGGGTTTCTGGATTATCGGAACAACAGACCATGGGGACAAAAGTCCCGACGAATTAAAAGACCTCAGGCCCGCGGTTATTGTTATCGGCAGCGAAGGTACCGGCATGCGCCGCCTCACCGAAGAGCGGTGCGACTACCTGGCGCGCATTGACTTAAAGGGAAAAGTTTCGAGTTTGAACGCTTCGGTTGCCGCGGGGATACTTTTTTACGAGATTATGAAGTAGTAAAAGTTGGAAGTTGAAAGTTGAAAGTGTAAAGTTGAAAGTTATAAAAGGCAACAATATAAGAAACCGCAGGGGTGTGCATGCGGAATTCATGAAATTGAAGGCGCGAAAGCGTTTTCGCGCCTTCAATGTCATAAATTCCGCACCTTCCAGCTTTTTCAAAACTTCTTTTTCGCTGCTGATATCCTTTTCATTTATTTTATCAATAAACTCATGCAGTCCTGAAACCGGGGGGCCGACAGGTGAAAGAATACTTCACGCCGAAACGCGCCGCGTTGCCCACATTCCCCTGCCCCGGGGCTACCAGCGGACTCATGTCAAAGAAGGAAGCTTCGCTGAATTTCTGCGAAAACTTCCTCTCAAAAATCCCGGTTCCCCGGTTCGGTATTACAACGGACAGCTGAAACCGAACCAGTCTATCCATGCAGCGGTCATAAATATTGACACAGGAAACAGAGACCTGCAGCAATGTGCCGACGCGGTGATGCGCCTCAGGGCGGAATACCTGTTTCGCAATAACAAAAAAAATAAAATAACTTTTAACCTCACCTCGGGGCACGCCTCTCCCTGGCGGCAGTGGGCCCGGGGGTACCGGCCGGTTATTCGGGGCAGCCGTGTACGATTTGTACTCAGAAGCAGGCCTGATTACTCGTATAAAAACTTAAGGCGGTACATGAATCATATTTTTGCCTACGCGGGAACCCTCTCTCTGGCCCGGGAAATGCATCGGGTTCACGATGTGCTTACAATCAAACCGGGACATGTCTTTATCCAGGGGGGCTCTCCGGGACATGCGGTACTGGTGATCGATTCAGCGGTTGATAGAAACAACGGCAGGAAAATATTTCTTCTGGCCCAGAGCTACATGCCGGCTCAGAGCATCCATGTCTTAAAGAATTCTGCAGACAACAGGCTTTCTCCCTGGTACCGGAGTGATTTCGACGCTAAGCTTGTTACACCGGAATGGATATTTAAAAGAAAGGATCTGAAGCGGTTTTAAATCATACAACCGGTTGTTTTTTGTTTGAAGGCGCGAAAGCGCTTTCGCGCCTTCAAACAAAAAACATTCACGCCTTCAAAATTTGCCAATAGGACATTTTTCACGAACCTTTTATCTTACTTTTCGCCATGGCCATAATCTTTGCCGGAGCAAGCCTGATGGCAAGGCGCTTAAAGTTCTTTGCGGGCTTTTTGTATCCCGGATTCTCGACAAAATCTATTGCCGCAGTGGGACATACACCGAGACAGAGACCGCAGCCGATACAGCGCGTCTGATCATAGAAATGCCTTTTCCCCATCATTTCGTGGGCCATGATATTACAGGCACTGATGCACTTTCCGCAGCTGTTGCATTTTTTTTCATTAACCACAGCCACATACCGGGGCGGAGAAACAACATAGTCGGGGTCGATTTTCACGATCTGCCCGAGAAGATGACAACAGCAGTCACAGCAGGTACAAATCTGGTTGGCGTTCCCGGCGCTTACATTGCCCGCGAGAAAAACCAGGTTATTGTCACTCCGCTCACGGACCACTGAACGCATTGATTCCCTGTCAAGCTGTCTGGCTACTCCACGCTCAAGGTAGAGGTGTGCAAAATCGCCAAAGGCGATACAGCCGTCAGTTCTGTCGGCGCGGCTGCACTCTTCACCCACCAGGTATTTCGCCTGTCGGCACTGGCAGTTATTCAAGACCACCATCAGATCATGGGAGCGTATCATCATTTCGACATCATCAGGATTTAAAGCCCGGCTTTCCCGCTCAACGGATTCACCAATGGGAATACTGCGCAGCACATGGGTTGATTGCTCAAGATATTTTCTCACATACCCTGTTTCATACAGTTCACTGGCAAGACGGGCGAATTTTTTGTGCCATGTGGTTTCGTCATTATCCATGAGAACATTCTCAAACATGCCGGGGAGTATCGGCAGCAGAGAATACTTCCCCTGTCGTCCCCGGATAAGACCTTTCGCCACCATGCTGTCTAGAAATGGTTTTACCACTTCTTTTGGCGCTCCCGCAGCCTTCACTGTTTTTTCAAGAGTCCAGGGCTGATAATAAAAAGGAAGAAGTACGGCAATACCCGCTTCACCGGGGGCAAAGCAGTGCCTGAGAAATTCAGTTAAAAGGCCGGAATCGGCTCGAGGACCAATCATGGCTTCTTCGGCAAACCGCCCCGCAAGGGAAAGATATATGTCTGCTGGTTTATTCATGACACAAGTGAGACACAATCACACAGAATGTCAATGGAAAAAGAATATATTTGTGAAGGCGCAAAACCGTTTTCGCGCCTTCACAAAAAAAATACTTGCCAGATATGCCCTACCATAAATGTTATTGCCATTAGTCTAATTATTGTATACTAAGGAAAGAACCGGGCAAAAAGGCCCAAAAACAGGAACCAAACAATGGATCTGCAGCATATTAGAAACTTTTCAATCATTGCCCATATTGACCATGGCAAGTCAACCCTGGCTGACCGTCTCATCGAGACCTGCAAGCTCGTTGACCCGCGGGAACATAAAGACCAGATGCTCGACACCATGGACCTTGAACGGGAACGGGGTATAACGATCAAGTCAAATGCCATTACCCTCAATTATACCGCCAAAAACGGTGAAGACTATATATTCAACCTCATTGATACACCGGGACATGTTGATTTCACCTACGAGGTTTCCCGGGCCCTGACATCATGCGACGGGGTGCTCCTGATTGTTGACGCCTCCCAGGGTGTTGAAGCCCAGACCATTGCAAATATGTACCTTGCCCTGGAAAATGACCTGGAGATTCTGCCGGTTATCAATAAAATAGATATGCCGAGTGCTGACCTCGACATGACCAAAGAAAGCATTGAGACAAGCCTGGGACTCGATCCGGCAGATGCTGTCCACGTATCGGCAAAGGAAGGAATCGGCATTGATGAGCTTCTTGAAAAAATAATTGAAATAATTCCCCCTCCTGAAGGAGACCCTGACGCTCCCCTTCAGGCATTGATATTTGATTCATTCTTCGATCCCTACCTGGGGGCCATCATCAAGACCCGTATCATAAATGGTACCCTGAAAAAAAATGATACCATCCGACTGGTCTCGACGGGCAAAGACTACCCGGTTTCAGACGTCGGACACTTTCGCATGAAGCTTGAAAAGAAAGAGAGCCTCGGTCCCGGTGAGGTCGGTTATATCGTTGCGGGCATCAAGACTGTGGTCGACACGAAAATTGGTGACACCGTAACCCTGGCATCAAATCCATGCTCTGAGGGCCTGTCGGGTTTTAAAGATGTTAAACCCATGGTCTTCTCGGGTCTCTATCCGATGTACAGTGATGATTATGAAAACCTGAAAGAAGCCCTGGAGAAGCTGCAGCTTAACGACGCTTCTCTGCTTTATGAGCCAGATAACTCCTACGCCCTGGGCTTCGGCTTTCGGTGCGGATTTCTCGGCCTCCTTCATATGGAAATTATCCAGGAGCGCCTTGAACGGGAATTTGATCTCGCCCTGGTTACCACGGCGCCCAGTGTTGAGTACCAGGTCGACCTTATCAATGGCAAAACTCTTCATATAGACAACCCGGTAAAAATGCCCGATGTGGGCCAGATCGAAACGATCAAAGAGCCCTTTGTCGACGCTTCCATCGTAACCCCGAAAGATTACGTCGGAAACCTCATGGCCCTGGTTCAGGACTGCCGGGGCATTCACAAGGATATGCAGTACATCGACACCCGGCGGGTACAGCTCAACTACGAGATTCCCCTGGCGGAAATCGTATTTAATTTTTACGACAAGCTGAAATCCGTCTCCCGGGGATACGCCTCCTTTGATTACGAAATAAAGGATTTCAGGGCCGCTAACATGGTCAAAGTCGACATCCTGGTAAATGCTGAATCAGTCGATGCTTTAAGCTTCATCGTTCACGAAGATAAGGCACGGGCACGGGGGAAGGATATCATCAAGAAGCTTCGGGAAATTATCCCCCGCCACCAGTTTAAGATACCCCTTCAGGCGGCAATCGGGGCAAGTATCATCGCCCGTGAAAATATTTCTGCAATGCGGAAAGACGTTACCGCCAAATGCTACGGCGGAGACATCTCGCGAAAGAGAAAACTTCTCGAGAAGCAGAAGGAAGGAAAGAAAAGAATGAAGCAGATCGGCAGCGTAGAAGTACCGCAGGAAGCCTTCATGAGCATCCTGAAGGTAGATTAAAATTTACGGTTGCCCCTGTTGAAAAAAATAATATTTCCCGCCCTGCTTATACTCATCACGGGATGCGGGAGTGCAGTAAAAAGACCTCAACTTCCCTCTGTAATTTCAGAAGAAGCCTCTATTCTTTACCGCCAGTACCGGGTCACCGAAAAGGGAAGTTACTTTTTCAAAAGATACAACTTCAACGGAACCGGCTACCGGGGACCTGAATTGTTTTCTCTCTTTGAGTCCCCTTATATAAAAGAAGAAACTGCATCGGCCTTTGACCGGTTCAGCATATATAACATCTCGGCAATAACAGGAGCCCTGGCCGGGGGCTTTTCTCTTGGATTTAATTTCGGCAACATGGCCGTGGAGAAAAAGACCCATACCTGGGTATGGATCACCGGGGGAACCGGCACCGCTGCCATGTTCCTTTTTCAGTACCTTGCTGAACGGGCGGCGTCTGATGCCTTTGCCCGATACAATCTTGACGTTAAAATAAAACTGGGACTCGCACCGGAAGGAATCACGAAAACTTCCCCCCATGAAAAAAATACGGCAGCGATGCTTGGATCACCAGCGGGCTTTCAGACGCTTTTGGGACTCTCGATGAGGTTTTGATTTTTCTTTTTTTTTGAAGGCGAGCTTGGCCAAGCTCGCCTTCAAAAAAAATGAAAAATCGCGCCTTCAAAATAAAAATCGACTTCAAAATTTTGTACACGAGGATTCAAATCCTCGCCAAAAAAGGAAACATGACAAACACCATACACACAACATTAAAAGAAAACTTCGGTCTTGAAACATTCCGGGGCTCCCAGGAGACCATCATAAAAAGCATTCTCGATGGAGAGAATGCCATGGTGCTGATGCCCACCGGTATGGGAAAATCCCTTTGCTACCAGCTTCCGGCCCTGATGCTCCCGGGACTGACCGTTGTCATCTCCCCCCTGATAGCCCTGATGAAAGACCAGGTGGATGCCCTCAAGGCAAAAAACATTGACGCTGAATATATCAATTCATCAATTACCGCTTCACAACGGGAGGCCCGGTACCGGGCCCTCAGAGAAGGAAAGTACCGCCTCATCTATGTTGCCCCGGAACGTTTTAGAAAAAAAGAATTTCGCGAGGCAATCCGTGAGCGGGACATTTCGCTCCTGGCCCTTGACGAGGCCCACTGCCTCAGCCACTGGGGTCATGATTTTCGTCCCGACTATTCCCGCGTCGGTGAGTTCAGGGAGTTTCTCGGAGAGCCGCCGACAGTCGCCCTGACAGCAACAGCAACCTCGTCAGTACAGAAAGACATTCTTGAAATTCTTGACCTCGCTGATGACGAGATAACTATTTTCAACGAAGGGGTCTGTCGCCCCAACCTTGACCTTCTTGTCACCGACCATCTCGAAGAGACCGAAAAGTTCGAAGACCTTCTTGAGATTCTAAAGAAACGAAAAGGTACAACGATTATTTACTTTAATCTCATCGCGAGCCTCGACCGTTTCAGCAACATACTCACCATGAATAAACTCTCTCATCTCAACTACCATGGAAAACTCGAGCCGTCGAAGCGGCGTAATGTTCAGAAGACCTTTGAAAAGTCAAAAGATGTTTTGATGCTGGCCACCAACGCCTTCGGTATGGGAATCGACAAGCCGGACATCCGTATGATCATTCACGCGGAAATTCCCGATTCAATCGAATCATATTACCAGGAGATCGGACGGGCGGGTCGTGACGGCCTTACTTCAAAATGTCACCTCATGTATACACAGGATGACCTTGCGGTACAGACCGAATTTCTCATCTGGAAAAACCCTGACGCTAATTTCATACAAAAGACTTACCAGGTTCTCGAATCCCTTGGTCAATCTCTCATCAGTCACGATTATGAAGACCTGCAGGAAAAGCTCATCTACAAAAACAAGGGAGACCACCGGCTGGCAACGGTCCTGTCCCAGTTTGACCGCCATGGGGTTACGACAGGAAGTTTACCTTCCGGCACCCTGAAGCTGGTTGAAGAGCTTCCTGATTTTCTGGTTGATGAAACGCTTCTCAAAGACAAGGCGGAAGGAGACCGGCAGCGGCTTATCGGCATGCTCAATTACGTTAAGACCGAAGAGTGCCGGCGGGATTTTATTCATGAGTATTTTGATGCTCCTCCGGCAACCTGCGGCTCATGCGACAACTGTCTTGATGGATAGACTTAAAAAATAATTACCTGAAAAAAGGGACCAGTTCTTTACTACTGAAGGGTTCCCCATGGGAAGTATAAACAGTCTTCGCCCCCAACTCGTATAGCTTCTTCCAACTCATGAAGACCCGATTCATATCTTCAGCATAGATAGGCCGGTGCTGGAGTCCACAAAAACCCATAATATTCATTGCCAGGTCACCTATAAAAGTGCTGCCATTATCAAGAATAATAGACAAAGAATCATCGGTATGACCCGGTGTATGCAGTATCCGGCCGGCAATGCCGATTCTTTTGAGAATACCTGAATTATCATCCTCAACAATGTAATCGTTTTTTCCCGCTTTAACAGGAGCGTAAGAAAAATTTTCATTCTTTTTCTTTTTCAGAGAAGTAAATGCCTCGAAGACTAATTTTGTACACATATTCGCGGGAACAACCGTATGTTCTGATCGCCCCTTTGCCAGAGGCCCGAGGGCCTTTCGGTGAACGATAAGTTTCGCGCCGCTTTCTTTTAAAAAATCAGCGGCAAAACCCGCATGGTCATCATGGTGATGAGTCAGGAAAAGATATTTTATTTCAGGAAGTTTAATATTCAAATGACCAAGCTGCCTTTTAAATTCATCAAAACTTCCGGTAAAAGCCGTATCAACAAGCAGGTATCCTTCATCGGCTTTAATAAGGAAGATATTAACTGATGAAAGCTTTATACGAATTACAGTACTCAATTTTTCTGTTCTCACCGAAGCGATTTCTGATATCTCACTATACAGAAAAACTCCGGTAAAGACAAACAACAGAATTATTACAATAGGTATCTTTTTCATCTGATTCTCCATTAACTTCATTTAATCTATTCCCGTTAAAGTATGCCCGAAGCAAGAGTAAAAATGGCCAGTCCATGAGTGAGGGTCGCGGGAACAACACCATACTTCATTCGCACCAGGGCTGCGACAATTCCCTCGTAAAGCGCGAAAATAAGGAGGGGCCAGCCGATACTGGTTACTGTCAAAGCCAGAAAAATATGGCCCAAACCGAAGGCGGTTCCCGAGGCAAGGGCAGCCCGCAGAGGTGACATACTTCCTTCGGTTTCAAGGTATCCCTGGAGGTATCCCCGAAAAAGGACTTCTTCGTATAAGTTCCCCAGGAACGCCGTCAACATAAGAGGAAACAAAAGCATAAAAGCCACCTCTCCTCCCCTATCAACCAGGGATGTCTGTAAATATATAATAGCAAGGGGAGCGACCACTATCAGCGCCGCACCTATGCCTGCAAGAATACCCGTCACCCTGTTACCCTTGAACCAGACCAGAAGCGCCTTGAGATTCGGGTCCAGTGCATTCATGGCAAAGACAATTATCGCACTTGAAATCCCCATTACAGTCAGAGCCAGTGAGTTGTCGGTAAACCTGAGCCAGAAAAATCCCTCAGTGCCAAATGACCATAATCCCGCCGGGGTCATGGCATCACGAATGAAAAGAAAAAGCAGCAGATATACAGTAAGCCTGAGAAGGGTAATTCGCCGCGGCACAAGTAATAATAAAAATCCTGCCAGCATCATTCCGGGCATGAGTCTGATGATATAATTGATTATCAGTTCCAAAACTTTCACCTCATTGATTAATCTTTCTCAGAATATATGAACTTTTGTTCACATTGTCAATAAAAACATGAACTTTTTTTCATATTTTAATTGCTTTTCTCTCTTCCACGCATCATCATGAAATTCAAATCAATGTTGAGGACATTACAATGACCGAAAAGACCAGTACCCGGGTTCCAACCCAGGAAAGAGGCATTAAAACTAAACAAAAGATAATTGATGCGGGACGTAAGCTTTTTTCTGATAAAGGGTATTACAAAACAAACTCAAAGGAAATCGCCCGGGAGGCGGGTGTCTCAACGGGGTCATTTTACATGTATTTTAAAGACAAGAAACCCCTTTTCCTCGAAATTTTTCAATCTTATTACCGGGAAATATCAGAAAAGGTTTTAGAAGGAAATCTTGAACAACTCTTGCAAACTGGCAGCAAAAAAAAGGCAATCGGAGAACTGGTTACTCTTCTCTATGAAGCACATACCATTGATCCGGCGTTTCATCGGGAAGCGATATCCATGATATACACGGATAATGATGTTCAGGAGCTTAACCGGATTGAAGAAGAAAAAGTTGTCGCACTCCTGGCTGGTTTTCTTGAAACATACCAAAAAGAGCTGACGGTAAAAGATCTTGAGGCTGCGGCGCGGATTATTCACAAATCTGCAGAAGAAGTTATACATTCGATAAAGATATTCGGGACTCCCATTGAAGAAAATCGCATGCTCACTGAACTGACTGAAATGATTTACCGGTATCTCTTCTGCTAAAGCTCCCTGAACTCGCCAACCAGTGTCTGAATAGACTCCTTTGCATCGCCGAAAAGCATCCTGGTATTTTCTTTGTAAAAAAGAGGATTCTCAATGCCTGCAAACCCCGGATTCATTGAACGCTTTAAGACAAAAACAGTCCGGGCTTTATCGGCATTTATCACCGGCATGCCGTAAATCGGACTCCCTTCCTGTTCATGGGCAGCCGGGTTTACCACATCATTTGCCCCGATGACCAGGGCCGCGTCCATGGTCTCCATGAGGGGATTGATCTCATCCATTTCACGAAGCTGTTCGTAAGGCACCTCGGCCTCTGCAAGGAGCACGTTCATGTGCCCCGGCATTCTACCTGCCACGGGATGAATGGCAAAGGAGACTTCCGTGCCGTTTGCCTCAAGGAGATC
>Ga0209475_10001183_pt1 | contig 35313 bp, 29 predicted proteins | sample tdDd471_FD_187128 | JGI IMG/M metagenome (GOLD analysis project Ga0209475, IMG submission 187128) | Marine sediment microbial communities from the Atlantic coast under amendment with organic carbon and nitrate - tdDd47.1 (SPAdes)... | ecosystem: Environmental > Aquatic > Marine > Coastal >... | reverse complement strand
TATCACGCAAGCGTCTCTGGGCTATTGGCAGACCTGGGGATATGTGCATAAGACTTGTGCTAAAAATAAACAAAGGGATTATATCTTAATATTTGAAAAAGCTGTCTTGACGATAGGGTCCACTTTAATACGCCGTTTGTCAGATGAACGGTTGATACTGCAAAAGATTGAGAACTCAATGTCAGCACAACGACAAAAACTAAAAAAGACACCAATGAGTTAAAAAAAGATATATGCGTTTTCATAAATAAATTCCTGTAAAATAATGTTAAAAATTAAGCAATAAGTTTTTATTAGACTAATAATTAATCTCTAAAAGTATTTCATCAAGCAAAAATAATTAAAGATCATATAAAATACTTGTCAAGAAATTTTATATATTTTCCTTAAAAAATATATTTATGTGGGAAAGAAATTTTTAATATGAAGTTCATAGCCAGAATAACACTCTGGGGCATGTTTGGAATTTGATTTTATTTAGGAAAAGCATGGAACTTTTAGATAAAGGACTTATATTAGAGACAGACTGAGATTAGATGTCCGGATCTTCACAACTTTTTTTATCGCAATAAGTTCATCAAAAATTTAACCCGCAGTTTGGCTAAAAAATCAAAATATGGAAAAAACAAAAGCAAATTTTAATAGCAGATACCCCGGTGAAGTTATGCTACTTCGGCTTGTTTTAGGAATTGCACTGATATTTTTAGGTATCGGCGTGATAGCGCCGATTATCACTCTAAATAAATTCGTTTTAATCGAAAATACCTTCTCTGTTTTAGGGGGCGTTATTGAGTTATTAAAAGAAGGTCAGTTCTTTTTGTTTATCATTATTGCCGGGTTTAGCATCCTTCTACCATTTTTAAAATTGGCTGTATTGTATAAACTACTTAGCGTTAAGGCACTTAACACCGCCAACCTAGACAAATATTTGCATTGGATGCATGTTTATGGAAAGTGGTCTATGTTGGATGTTTTCGTCGTGGCGGTTCTTGTGGTTACGGTCAAGCTGGGTGCCATTGCCAGTGTGGAAATGCGCTATGGCTTATATTTTTTTGCCGCTGCCATTTTGTTAACCATGTTGGTTACGGCGAGAATCGTTAGCCTTACCAACCAGAATAAATAAACCGTTCATTGTATATTTTTGCGGTGTTCAGCCCTGGAAGGAATTATAGCCGGATAGTCAGTGAAAAAAAATTTTACCCAGATAAACCCATATCTCTATTATTTTGCCTTCAGAGCACGGAATTCTTCTATGAATCGAAAATCAGAATCTTTCACCACAATTCCTATAGCAATGAGTAACTTGCTTGAATATTTTTATTTATGCTTTATTGCAAGAATTGAAAAATAAACGTAATATGAAATCTATCATTTAAAATATAGTTATTTGTTAACAGGGCATACGATTCGTGTCTCTCTTGAAGATGCTGTCCTGGTACAATCTACAGATAATTGGGGTGAGAAAATATGCATTTTAAGAGTAATTCATTTTTTTCAAAATCTCGATTTCTTTTAATTCTCATTCTCTATTTGTTATTTCTTGATGCCTGCGATAGCACAACAACATCAAAAGCTCAGAAAGAGTTATTGATCTATTGTGGAATTACAATGGTAAAACCCATCACGGAAATTGCCAAAATAATCGAAGAACAAGAAAATATTAAAGTTAATATTAGTCAGGGCGGTTCAAAGGATTTATATAAAAGTTTAAAACATAGCATGGTTGGCGACTTGTATTTACCGGGTTCTTCATCTTATCGGGACCGTAATCTTAAAGATGGCCTATTAAAAGAATTTCAATTAGTCGGTTACAACCAAGCAGCGATGTTAGTGCAAAAAAATAATCCTAAAGATATTAAGGCAGATCTACATCAATTGTTACGAGATGATTTGTCTGTAGTAATGTGTAATCCGGAAAGTGGAAGCATTGGTCGCGAAACCAAAAAGATATTAACTAATAATAACTTATACGACAAAGTTCTTAAAAATATTGCTTTTCTCAATTCTGATTCAAGAACGCTTAACAATTCCTTAAAAAACAACAAAGCAGATTTAATTATTAATTGGCGAGCCACCGCATTTTTCGATGACAATATCGATCATATTGACGTTATTGATCTGCCTACGGGCATGGTTAAACCCAATAAATTACAGATCAATCTGTTAAGTTTTTCAAAACATCCTGAGATAGCAAAACGTTTTATGTCGCTATCCGCCTCCGAGAAAGGACAAGAAATATTTCGACGTTACGGTTTTTTGGATAAAAACATGAATAGTAACTCTAATTAAGACCTTTCTATGAGTAATTCGAAACCAATTTCATCAAAAAAAAAGACCTTCGGCCAACTCAGTATATTCCTTTTTGCATTCATATTTCTGGTCATACTTGATATATCATTTAGCGTGGTGATTGAGGGAATAAATAAAACCAACCAGCAAGAACAATCCCGGCTGGCAATTGGCAACCTTATTTTAAAAAAACTACGAGTTATTGAATCAGAAATGTATCGTCTTGCCTCAACGTCTAGCCAGAAGGGGCAAGAACTGGTACATCAAAACATTCAGGAGAATGTTGATTTAATAGGAAAATATTTAGAAGTTTTACAACAAGGGGGAGTCATATACGAAACGATTAAATTAAATATTGATAGTCGAGAACAAATTCGAAATAAAATTACCTACCATCCTCCTGAGAACAACACAGCTTTTACACTTGTCAGCATAGAACTTTCACCCGCTCTGATTGAAATTAAAAATAAGTCCGACCTTTTATTAAATCACATAAAAATACGAGATGCTGTGTTTAAAAACAAAAATCTCAATGATTGGCTTGAAAGCGTAGATAAAACAAAAAATTTTATGCGTACTATGCCACCTTTTTTCGCTCGCATACTGGAAAATGCTAACCGCATGGTGTTCCAAAGTTTGCAACGGCTAAAAGTCATTGAACAGGAAATCTCAGAGCAACAACAATTTTACAATAAAATCGAGCTGGTCATTGCTTGTTTTATTATCTTATCCATCCTTATTATCGCCTATGTCTTTGCAAGACAATTTGATACATCTACCCGACAACTACAACAAGCGCTTAAGCTTGCCGAAAGCATTCAAAAAGAGCAACAGGAGTCCCTCGAATTTATTAAGCATTTGACCGATTCTATGGGGGAAGGTGTGTATGCACAAGACAAAAATGGTTTATGCATTTTCTTAAATAAGAAAGCAGAACAGCTGTTAGGGTGGACGATGCAAGAGCTGCAACAACAAAGTATACATGAGACCATACATCGACACGATGCCGATGGCCATCGCATATTAGAAAAAGACTGTCCTATTTATAAAAGCGTTAATAAAGGTAGTATATATCAATCTGAAGTTGATGTGTTTTTAAGAAAAGACAATACCACCTTTCCCGTATCGATTATTTCAGAACCCATGATTGTTGATAACGAACTCATTGGTTCGGTGGCAGTTTTTCAGGATATTACTCAACGAAAAAATCAAGAGAAACAATTAAGACTGGCCAAGCAGGAGGCAGAGCAGGCCAACCAGATGAAAAGTGAATTTATCTCCAACATGAGTCATGAACTTCGGACCCCAATGAATGCCATCATTGGTTTAAGTCATATCTTAAATGACGAAATTAAAGAATCCGAACAAAGGCAGCATATCGATAAAATTCTTACCGCTTCAGACACACTTTTAGGACTAATTAATAATATTTTAGACCTTTCAAAAATTGAGTCCGGTAAACTGGATTTAGAAAAAATAGAGTTTTCTTTACCCGATCTACTCACCAAGCTATTCAATCTAATTTCCAACAAAGCCTATGAGAAATCGTTAATAATATATTTTTTGATCGAGCCGGATGTTCCGAACGATATCATTGGCGATCCTCTAAGGTTAAATCAGGTTTTAGTTAATATAATTTCCAATGCCATTAAGTTTACCGATAATGGCCATATCACTATTTCAGTTTCATTAAAATTTAGAAGCGAATCAAAAATAAAGCTATTGTTTCAAGTTAAAGACAGTGGGATAGGATTAACAGAATCCGATATCAAAAGGATTTTCGAGGCATTTACTCAAGCCGACGGCTCTATCACACGTAAATTTGGAGGTACGGGATTAGGTCTAAATATTAGTAAACGCCTGGTTGAACTGATGGGTGGTGAAATAGGTGTTGAGAGTAATAACCAGATAGGTAGTAACTTCAACTTTACCATCGAGGGTGAACTTGTCGATACACCTTCCCAACAATCCAGCGAACTTTCTCAAACGCTATCAGAATATCAAGTATTTATTTACGGCTTAGATGAGATCATACAACCTTATATGATGAATACGTTTAAATCCTTTAATCCATCGGACCTTCAAACACTTGAAAACGAAGAAAATTTCCAGAAGCTATTAGATCAATATTTATATCCCAATAATCCTAAAACAACTTTATTAGAAAAGAAAAAACTTATTATTTTAAGCGAACAGAATTGGAGTTCTTTAATTAATAAACTATCAAAAAATCCGAATAACCAGACTTCCAAAAATTTTCTATTTTTAATAATATCGAGCAGTGATAATGTTCTTGAATCAAATAATGGACTCACCTATAAAACAATTTCCAATCCGTTTTCTATGACAAAAATTATCAAAAAACTACATGGATTAGAACATAGAACAGAAACGAACATTGATAAAAATACTCATCCAGAAAAAAATAATACAATCGATTATCAACAATATAAAGCTAATATCCTGTTAGTGGAAGACAACCGAGTCAATCAATTAGTGGCGGCAAAATTATTGAAACGCCATGGCCTGGAGGTTGAAATAGCAAATAATGGCCAAGAAGCCCTGGATAAATTACAGTCAAACGGACAATTTGATTTAGTTTTTATGGATATTCAAATGCCAATTCTTGACGGGGTAAAAACCACCAAAGCAATAAGACGGGACAATCGCTTTAAAGATTTGCCCATTATTGCTCTAACCGCCCATGCCATTAGAGAAGAAGTGCAAGATTTTCTATCTGCCGGTATGAACGGCCATATTTCGAAACCAATAATCCCTGATAAGCTTGTAAAAACATTGAGTAAATGGCTTTAAAAGAGATAATGAATTAAATTGCCACACGCCACAATTGACATGGATTATCGCAAACACCTAATCAGCACTTATCCGGAAATGGAAACACTATTATTGCGTTGCTCTGATTTTCAACCGTTAGAGAGCAGAAAAGATAGTGTCTTAATCGCAGTGGTCAGAACCGTCATCGGCCAGATGTTATCCCGCCGAGCGGCGCAAACCATCTACCAACGGGTAGCTTCCCTGATAGAAAAAGATCCGCAATTTAAAACAATTACTCACGAAGATTTACTTAAACAAGGAGTATCAAATAGTAAGGCCAAGACTATTTTAAATTTTGCCAAGTTATACGGCATAGATCCTGAAAAGTACGAGAACTGGTCAAACCTGGAATACCCAATCTTACATGATGAGGTGTGCAAAGTTTGGGGAATATCCACCTGGACTGCATCTATACTAGCAATCTTTTATTTTGCCCATGAAAATGTATTTCCTTATCAAGACGGTACGATTAAAAAAGCATTGAGGTTGCTGGAAGAAAGAGATATTAAAATCGATCCAGAACAAAGTTCTCCTTATAAAACTTATCTAGCGATTTCTCTTTGGAAGTTAGTTGATGAAGGCTTAATTTAAAATATTCTGAAAGAATTAAAATTTACTATTGGATACCTTCCAAACCAACAACTTATAAGAAACAAGTCAAAAGATCAATTAGCTTTGATTTAACGATTCTTGTCTTCGCGATTACAGACTTTGGAATTAGTATAGGACTCTTTTTTTACTTTCATTTTTTAGTTCTCTCGATTAATGTCCGGTATTTTTCTCCTCGTGATGCAAGTTTTTTATCTACAATCACGACGCGCAGGGAAACACAATGTCTTACGCCACCACCACAATTGATGAGTCGGTTCTAGCGGCTTCCAACACTAACGCTACATTAACCGTTATTAAACGAGATGGAAATCTAGCCCCCTATACCGATGACAAAATAGCAGCCGCCATTACCAAGGCTGTATTGGCAGTGGAGGGAACTTCTGCCTCCGGTTCGGCCCGGGTTAAACACTCGGTTGATAGTATTGTCAAGGATATGAGCAGTCGCTTTAAAAAGCTATACCCCAGTGGCGCATCGATTAGTATTGAAGATATTCAAGATCAGATTGAGCTGGGGTTAATGCGTAATAATATGCAGCAGATCGCTCGGGCTTATGTATTATATCGCGATGAGCATAACCACAATCGTCAACAGCAATAACAAACTACTCATGAGACTCCAAGTTTTGAGGTTATTTTAAATAATGGCGAAACAGGTAGTTTGGATATTAATCAAATTTGGTTCATTTTAAAGCATGCCTGTAAGGGTTTGGAGGATGTTGATCCCAACCTTTTATTTGAGCGCTCTATTAAAAACCTCTACAACGGCATTAAAAAAATAATATCAATACGGCACTGATTATGGCAGCACGCCAATTGATTGAATCGGAGCCGAGTTATTCACAGGTTAGCGCTCGTCTGCTGTTAAACAGTTTAAAAGGTGAAGTTTTAAACTACCTGGACATAAGGATAAACAGCGAACAACAAATTTTAAGCGAGCTTTATCCCCAAATTTTTAAATCCACTAGAAAAAGGTGTCGAACTTGAGTTATTAAGCCAGGAGTTATTGCAATTCGACCTGGATGCTTTAGGGAAAGCGATACAGGCGAGGCGAGACTTACAATTTACCTACCTGAGCCTGCAAACCTTATACGATCGCTATTTTATTCACTACCAAGAAACCCGTCTGGACTTATCAGCATTGTATTGAAACCATCGGCCTGGAACAGGGAGAGATTTATAATCGCTATCAAGTGGTGCCGCAAATCTATCAAAAAATAAAACTGGCCAACCAACGCCTCGATTCAGTATTACGCAGCGATATGGACCCAACCAATCGCGATAAGCTGGAACAGTTTGTTATGGCTTACATCTTTTTCGCGGCAGTTTTTCAAGGATGCTGGTTTTATAACGGCTTTAGTCCCATTTTCGCCCTTCAACGACGCGGCTTAATGAAGGGAACGCCAGAGCAATTTCAATATATCATGCGTGATGAAGTGATGCATGCCGGATTTGGTATTCGGGTGGTCAAGCAGCTGATTAAAGAAGAAAACTTCAAACTCGACGCATATGCTTTGCGAAATATGTGGGATGAAGTCGAAGCGGCCGAACAATCTTATATAGATTATACCCTACAAGACCCGATATTGGGCTATAGTGTTGCCGAACATATGGAGCAATTTCGTTTTGTCGCCAATCGCGCGCCAAACAGCTTAGTATTCAGGAACCTTTTCCCGGTGCCGAGAATGCTTGCCCTGGCTCGACGAACAAGCCAATTTACGCAAGGAGAAAAACTTTTTTGAATCCCGGGTGACCGAGTATCAATCCGGCGCAGCATTGTCTTGGTAAACGCCATACGATAAAAGAAGGACAAAAAGGCTTGAGTTAGCAAATTAAGGGTATTATCCACTATGCAAAAACACGAAATACTTCAATGTCCGCGTTGCAACAATGACTTAGAGTTTTTGCCAAAATCAAAGAGGATTTAGATCTAATCCCACCAATGTATCAGTTCTAAAGTATCACCAGAATATACCGTTAATTATAGATAATTCTTATTGAACACTAAATTAAATAGTGCTATAAATAATTATTATCCATTTTAATAATAAGGAATTTCAGACTAAGAAATACCGCAGCAATCGAATAATTTTCTTTTTATTACAATGCACTTAAAGGATTTAGTAATGAAGATAACCGTAGATCCACTAACACGAATTGAAGGCCATCTTAAATTTACAACGGAGGTAAAAGAAAATATTGTTGTTGACGCACACTGCTCAGGTGAAATGTTTCGCGGCATAGAAAAAGCTCTTATCGGGCATGATGCTCGTGTTGCCCAACAAGTCACTCAACGAGTCTGCGGTGTTTGTCCGTATGGACATGCCGAAGCAGCATCTTATGCATTAGAAGATGCGATGGGAATTCAACCTAATCGCAATGGTATATTGTTAAAAAATCTTGCCGTAGGCGCTTACCATTTGCAAGATTATTTACTTCACTTCTATACCCTCTGCGCTCTCGATTATATTGATATCACCGCTATTTTAAACTACAAAGGTAAAGTTGAGTCTCTAGTAGCGTTAAAAAGTTGGGTGAGTTCTGAACTCAAAAATAATAGTGTGTATCCTGCAGCACCTTTTCTTCCACGCTATAGTGGTGACTACATCAATGATCAGGATATTAATATCGGAGCCATTGCCCACTACTTGGAATCCATCGAGATAATGGCCAAGTTACATAAGATGGTGGCAATTTTCGGTGCCAAAGCACCCCACCCAGTCACCATAGAGGCAGGGGGCGTAACTGTCACTCCTTCGGTTCAGGATATAGCCCTTTTTAGTAGCTATTTACAAAGCGCTGAGAGCTTTATTCGGAACAAATTCATTCCTGATGTTGTGGCAGTCGCATCCGCATACCCCAGTTATTTCTCTGAAGGCGTTAGTCAAGGAAATTTACTCAGCTATCCCTATTATAAAGATCCTGATACGAATAAATTTGCCTTCGCCGGTGGAGCATCCATAAACGGTCAATATCAGTCTTTGGATACTAAAAAAATTCAGGAGCATCATAAGTATTCGTACTATAGTAACCTACCTGATAGCAGCCATTCTCCCCTTGATGGCCCGATTCTCACACCACTCAATGAGCAGGAATTTGAAACCGAAAAGAACAAGAAAGATGGCAAATACAGTTGGACCAGAGCTCCCCGTTATAGTGGCTTGCCTATGGAAGTCGGTCCAGTTGCTCGCATCGTCAATGGCTATGCCGCAGGAAATAATCCTCAGTTAAATAAACGGGTAGACCAATATAATAAACAGCTGGGTATCACAATAGATAATTATCACTCCGTAATGGGAAGACATTTAAGTCGGGCCATCAATGCTGATTTATTATTACAACTCCTTAATCGGGACATTGCTCGAGTAGAGCCCAATCAGCTTGCTTTTGAGGAGCATGCGGTGCCCAAAAACAGGCGTGGTATAGGGCTTACGGAAGCAACCCGAGGTGCACTGGGTCACTGGATAGAGACTGACAATAAAGGTTACATAAAACGCTATGAGATGATCGTTCCAACTACCTGGAATATATCTCCCCGTGATCGGCAAGGTCAGTTGGGACCGGCTGAGCAAATGTTGGTTGGGACTAAGATTGCCGATCCGAATAATCCTCTGGAATTAGCCCGAATTATCCGCTCCAGTGATCCATGTATGGCTTGTTCAGTGCATTAGGAGATGACTATGACAAATATGTCACGACGTGTTTTTTTAAAAAAAATCTATCACGCAATGGTTGTATGTGGTGCCGCTCAATTTATTTCTTTTTCTGAATTACTTAAAGCAGCCGATAAAAAAGATGATAACAAACCCTATATTATCTGGCTGCACGGTACTTCCTGTTCCGGATGTTCAACCAGTTTTCTCGATCTGGAAGGTATTCCGGTTGTTGATATTATTACCAAATTCAGTCGTATCATGTTTCATCCGGATCTTTCCCTGGCCACGGGAAACACCGTCATTGAAATGATGAATCATATTTCCGCTAGCAATATACCCTATATATTGGTCGTTGAAGGAGGAATTCCGGTAGAGCTACCACATGCCTGTCTTATCGGTGATAAACCATTCAAATACTGGGTATCAAAATTAGCCAGTGGCGCTTCTGCTTGCGTGGGAGCCGGAACCTGTGCCACATTAGGTGGAATACCAGCCATGCATGGAACCGACACGGGCTCAGTCACTTTGCAGGCATACCTGGAGAGCCAACAAATTAAATCTCCGGTCATTAATATACCGTCCTGTCCCATGCGCCCTGAACATCTTGCTTACACTTTATTACATATCGTTTATCAGGGTACTCCTCCCAAACTGGATAAAAAGAACCGTCCGATTAAGTTTTTTGGCAGTACCGTTCATGAACGCTGTGTTTACTATGCTGATTACCAGGAAGATCGCTTTGCCACCCGGATTGGTGAATCCGGCTGTTTGCTTAAATTAGGCTGTCAAGGACCGGTAACACGCAATGACTGTTTGATTAACGGCCACAATGGCAATACCAACACTTGTATCCGTGCCGGCCATCCTTGTATTGGTTGTGCCAGTGAGCATTTCCCCCGGCGCATAATGTTGCATTCCTATAATGATAAGCGTGCTATGACTAACAAAAAATATCAATGGAGAGAGTCATGAGCAATCCAGCCACAACAGTTTCTCTTCGACATTCTATTCTTTTTAGAGCGATAGCCATATTAATCGTCAGCGTTACCTGCGTTGCCGCCATATCAGTAACACTTTTTTCCTATTTTCAACAACAAAGAGCCCAAAAAAGAATTATTGAGGATGGTTATAGTCTTTTGGATACCTTTATTATGGAATCAAGGGATTCGATAGAAAAAGGACAGAGACAATCCTTTCAAAAAGTCATGAATAGCGTAGCCTCAATCAAAGAAGTTAAAGAAACAGCACTTTATTCCAATTTTGGCTATATGACCTATTTATCTAATAATCCAACAGTAGGATTACCGTTTGCTTTTGATAAAGAAGGACAATTAATTAATCCTAACCTGGAACGCTTCACGCAATCCAATGGTCGATATCGTCGTCCGGACTGGGATCAGATTGATGTCATTGATTCACCGGAGCTGGTGAGTCATATGAAAGAAAAACCAGGGGAATGTAAAGACTGTCACTATGCTTTAGATGATTCCTTAACATTTGATGAAGTAGGTAAAGGTTATCTTTTAAATGAAAAACAAGCAGATTTTTATTACCAGATCCCATTAATTTCAGACTGCATTCAATGTCATGCTAACTGGAAAGTAGGAGGTATTGGCGGAACCCTACGCTTAACCTTAAACACGGAGTTTATTGTTAAAGAACAAGTCGAAAATATCCAAGGTATGCTATTAGTACTTATCTCCGTATTAGTACCTGTAATTATTGTTATCTTGATTGTTTTTCAATTTATTGTTTCAAAACCTTTAAAACATCTCATTACCAATTTGGAATCATTAAGCGCTCAAGGTGGTGACTTAACCAATCGTCTGGTTATCGACAAGCGTGACGAAATGGGGTTAGTTGCAACCACATTCAACCAGTTTGTAAGTAAAATCCATAAAGTTGTGCTTTCCATTAAACAACAAATGTACGATGTTGATGAAAGAGCAAAGAGCCTTAATCAACAGAGCGAAGGAATTCTTGACAGTAATAACGAAATTGAAATCCGGCTAGGTACGATTAGCGATAGTACTAACCAACTGGAATCAATTGCACTTTCTGTTAATGAACAATTAGTTCAAATACAAAACAATAGTAAAGATGTTATACACTCGTTACAGGATACACGTAATGTATTTAATAATAATAAAGATCAAGTAAACCAGGTCAAGGATTTGCTGAATGAGTTTGCCCTATCCTTAAAAAAATTATTGGGGCAAACCGATGAAGTAGCGAAGCAAACTTCTAATATCAATAACATAGCAGATCAAACCAATTTATTGTCTCTAAATGCCGCTATTGAAGCAGCAAGAGCTGGTGACCAAGGACGAGGATTTGCCGTAGTCGCTGATGAAGTCCGGTCACTAGCCAAACAAACCAGTGAGTTAACCAGTTCTATTAACGAAATTATGACTCAGTTTGAAAGCAGTATGAAGGATACCGACTCACAAATGCTGAAAATGACTGAAATGATTGAGAGCACAGTTAATTCGTCCAATCAAACTCAACAAGAACTGATTGTATCCGAACAAGGAATAGAACAAGTGGGTGATGATATCGAACTATTGCGAAAACTGGTCGACACACAAACCGAAGAATCAAAACATATCGCATCAATGATTCATTCTTCAAACTCAGATGCAGAAAAAACCAAATTGGCTGCAGCCCGATTAACTGAACTGGCAAACTATTTATTAGGCTCCGTTGTTAAAGTACAGGAACAAACCGGTAAGTTTAAAACTTCAGAATAATCTGGATATGCTACAACAGAGCCAGTAGTTCCAAAGACATTATGCAACAAAATAAATTAAGGAATTTTCCCCGTTTTGACGGCCTGTTGTTTTCCAGTAGCTAAGAATACATCTGCTTATGCCAATGCAAAACCTGTGGGGGAATTTATTCCCACACAGGTCTTAGCGGCAAGCCTTCCCGCAAAGCGGCCTCATCGATTTGAATAATATGAATTCCCTGTCGTTCCAGGTCCAATACTTCCTCACGAATTGCCAAAGCCAATTGTAAACAGGTTTCCCGACGGGATTGATCATTCCGAACAAAAGACCAGTTAAGCATAGTGACCGGACCAGTTAACATTCCTTTTATCCTAAAAAGGGTTTTTAAATTATAAAATTTGGAAACTAGCTCCAATTAAAATAGTTAAAACTGACAAAGTCGCATTCTAAAACATACAGACTGTCAGGCCCTTCGAAAATGCTTATAGCATGTAGATTTTGCACGAAAGATGATTGGCCGGAATTGCTACCAATAATTTTTATTTAACCGTATACCCCTTACCTTCAAGGCAAGCTGTATAGGCGCGTTTATAAGTGTCTTTTTGTCCTTGGTTGGAAGGCTTTGGCAGTACCTTTGCTTGTTGTTCTATTTGGCTATTGGTGCGATTTTGCTTCACAGCCCCCAATATACCTCCCGCAACAGCTCCACGCTTTGCCGCTTTCGATGAATCACCGGCAATCGCACCGAATACCCCTCCTCCAACGGCTCCTTTTACCACACCACCACTTTTCTTTTCTACTTTTGCAGGTGCTTGCGGAGCCGGCGGTGTTGATTCCATTTTCATCGGATCAAAACCCGATTGTTTTTTCGCCCAGTCGTAACAAAAAAACTTATCTTGCTCCATTTGTTGGTCGCTCTGTCCTTTAGCCGGGAAAATAATAAAGTCTGCCCAGGAACTATATGAGAAAAGAGCCAAAGACGCTAATACTATCAATTTCCCTAAAATGTTTTTCATAATCACTGTACACACCTCATTCTCAATTATTGATCGCTCATTACTATAGTAGTCGATAATTGCAAAAAGAAGGATAGGAATAAAAAATTATATCGACGTCATGAAAAAGGAAAGTATGTTTAATCTAAGAGTCGGTTAAATCACCGAGATTACGAGAGAATATGGTCTGTTTATACGATATTATTCGGCCCCTAAACCATTATGAAAATATTTTTAAATTGCCATAGATTTCTGCTATTCTTTAGTTGCTAAAATAACAAAAAAAGGAACAGAACCATGAATATAAATAATGCACTTGTTAAAGAATATGAGAGTAAACCTTTAAAAGAACTGGTAAATGCTCCGGTTGATGCTCTACAAGGCGTTTCAGCGAATGATGCAAAATTGTTAGCTGAGGCTTTTAATGTTAAAACCATCGGTGATTTGGCTAACTTGAAATACGTTAAATGGGCCAAGGCTATTGCCACTTTATCCGATACAGAAGAGTAAAGTTAAAACTTAATTCTGTTGAGCTTTCACTATAAAAGCTCAACAGAAGCAAACCTTTAATTTATATAGCAAACTTTTTCGCTCACCCTCTCCCCAAACCTTAGTTGTTATTCTTAATAGAAATATTAAATTAAACAAAGTTCGGGACTATTATCACTTATATATCAAACATCTCTCGATTTTAATCAAACACCATTTTCAAAAATTACTTTCTTTACTTATAATATCTAACCAAAGGCTCAAGAGTTTATTCTTTTGATATAGGTATATCTTTGCCAAAATCCAACAATCTAATACCATCTACACAACCTTTTTTTAAAACATATATAAATTTTAATTATCATAGATTTCTTTTTTATTTAATAAAGTATGTCTTATGATTTCAATATTAACAAAAAATACTGCCACATAAGTATATTTGTTAAAGGGGGAAAGTTTCTATGGTCTATACACACAAACACCCGGCACTACTGATTATTGGCATTATTATGCTCGCAATTGGAATCACCACCAGTAATGGCATGATGAATGGTGTCATTGAATACTTAAGCTTAAAAAAAGTTGTCGGTGAGATGGAACTTATGTCTCTGACATTCGGAGCCATATCCATTATAGTTGGCCTATGGCATATGTTTGGTCGGCATAAACAAGGAAGCCATCTGGACTACTACGGTTCAACTATAGCCGGAGCTATGTTTATTTTATTAATTGCCATGTTAATCAAATGGTTTGTTGCACCGGAAGTTGCGGTAATCAGTAAAAGTTTTGGCAAAATCGGCGATACGGGAAAGTACCTGCATAAATTAATGGGCTTAAATTATGTGGTATTGGGAATTTTAGCCGGAATAATCGTGGTCAATGTGTTTAAAGTTCCCAAATGGGCGGAAAATGGTGTTCGTTTATCTCGTTTGGGTCTTAAAACCGGCGTTATTCTGCTCGGAACCTTATATAGTATGGCGGAATTGGCTAAACTCGGACGTCTATCCATTATTATGATTGGCTTTTTTGTTTTGGGTTCAGTCGGAATCGTATTATGGATGGGCGCTAGACGCAAAATTCCCAATTCGATGGCTGGAGTCTTATCTGCTGGTATGGGGGTTTGCGGGGTTTCTGCTACGGTTGCTGCCGCTCCGGTAGTGCAAGCGAAATCAGTGGAAATTGCCTACACTATTGGCACCATACTGATATGGGGAATAGGCTGTATGTTCCTGTTTCCTGTCGTCGGACAATTACTCAATATGGGACCTGTGCAATTTGGGGCCTGGTCTGGAACCGGAATTTTAAACTCAGCTCAAGTTGCCGGTGCCGCTTTGGCCTTTCAACCCGATGGCATTGAAACCCTTAAAGTAGCCGAAATATTTAATATTACCCGAGTGCTTTTTTTACCGATAATCGTACTTTGGTTAGCTGTATGGTATGTCAAACGTGAAGAAAATGCCCAACAGGTCAATATTAGCAAAGTGATTGTCGGCAAATTTCCCATGTTTGTATTGGGCTTCATCCTGATGTTTGCTCTTTCTTCAACCGGTATTTTTGCTCCTGCCAACCACTATAAAGGCAAGTATTTTGATAATAATCTCCCTAAAGCTAAATTATTATCTACACAACAGCTTAATATTTTAAAAGCGGAAAAAGGAAAAGTTCAACGTGTCGATCGCAGCGAAGCCTTAGCACGCCTAATTGAACAAAAAAAAGTGAGTTCGATCGATGATGATGCCGTATTAAGAGGATTGGTCAATGCCGGGGTTGTTTCCAAAGAAGCCAATAAAATTTTAAAAAATGCGCATAAATCAGTTCGTCATACGGCGAAAAAAATTAAAAAGTTTCGCCAATTCATTACTTGGTTATTTGCATTTGGTTTAGTCGGTTTAGGTATGCAAATTACTTTGGGCGCCATTAAACAGGCCGGTGGACAGCCATTGATTATTGGTGGTGTTGTTGGCACTTTAAAAGCAGTACTTTCTCTTGCTGTCGTTATGATGTTTGTTACCGAAACCATATAAAAAAGGATAATAACATGACTGAAGAAAAACCAAAGTTTTTAAAAGGTACCTCTCTTTCCATTTTTTCCAATGATCGTATGGAAGATTTCATTGCCTTGGGATGTGCTCTCTTGATTGCTCTAGGTGTATACCTTTTTGTTTAACATTTTAAGCTAAGTTACCCCAAGCAAAATTTAATATGACAAATTTTTCAAATATTCTGTTGGCTAGCCATAATACTGATGGGGCAAAAGCAGCTGAAGAGTTAGCCATTAAATTAGCCGAGGATTATTCCGCTCAAATTACCCACCTGATTATTGTGCCTGAATTTTGGCAATGGATGACTGGCGATGACTGGCTGAACAATGTCCACACTCAAATCGAATATGGAAATTATGTCGAGTCGGAATTGGAACGTGAAATTATCGAGCATATCGAACGTTTACAAGCCGCAATGGAAACTAAAAATATCACTTATAGCTATAAACTAGACAATGGCGCACCGGATAAAATTTTGATTCATGAAAGCAATCTGAATGATTATGATCTAATTGTCATCGGTAGCCCCAGACCAAAGGGGGTAGATGGTTTAAATTCCAAATTATTAACCAAAAATTTACCTTTACAGGTTTCCATACCATTACTTATCGCTCCGTACCCAGACCATGAATCACAATCAAGTTGAAAATAATAATGACCAAGCCTGGGTTACTATTGATACTTCTTTGTCTCTGGAAGAATTAAAAGATTTTTGTAAAAACATTGAACGCTTATTTCGCATTAATCCCTTTCTTGAATTTAATAACTTTGTCGTAATAGAACCCAATCAAATTGTTATGCAGGGGAATAACCTGAGCAATAACCAAGCTTTTGAATTTATGATTTTTCAACAAACAATCGAAAATGGCTTCAAGCTTAACTACGATAAAGGATTAAAACAGACCACAACCATTACCTTACTTGAAACTAAAACCGGAACTCAGATTAAAATATTAGATGACTATAGCGGTATAACTGAAAGTGAACGTAATCAACGTTTAGATGAAGTGGATAAAAGCTTGGTCGCATGGGGTACAGCTATTCAAGAATATTTAGTTGCTTGGCAAAAGTGGTCGAAGTTTTCTATCTGGCGATGGTACAAAAATCGTTTGTGGCTACCAATGAAACCTTCCGCAAGACGAATTTCCTGGATGTTAATCAACATCACCGCCCTAGAGTTTATCGCTTTTTTAATGGTTTTTACGATATTTTGGCTAGAACTAGATAGCTATTTCGGCTCCTAGATTCTTATGCTATATACACTGTCATAATGCTCTTGTAATCATCCATGACAGGTAGCTAACTCCATTACAATACCCAAACACCCATCCAATTTATAATCATTATATCTGATTTTTCAAATTATTCTTACATCAATTTCAGAAAAGCCTGATACCAATTATCTTAAATAATGGATAAGCTAATTCTATGGATTAAACACAGACTAAATTGATTATGCCGACGGCTATTTAACCATAGAAATCAGCTATCTTTTTAAAGGTAGAATTCCGGTATTTTGGTTCTGCACATAAAAGCAAACAAACTTAACATTGTTCCCCTTCTGTTAAATAACTTTCATTTATCGCCTTTGTAACATTATTTCGCCAAATGCTTTCTATCAAAAGCTTAATTTTAATATTTTATTCTCAATTATTTGGATAGGAATCTCGGTATCTTTTTAAATAGGATTAACCATTCTAATATTCTGCTCACTTTCAGTGATAATCGAAGTGGATGTCCATACTATTTAAAAAAAAACAAAAATATAGTTATTACCAGGTTAGATTTATGTGAATAGCTTATATATATACTATAATAATGATTAATATAGTGTATTATATTGATAAATACTTTTATCTTGCATATAACATTCGTTACATTACCAGAAAAACTTTTTTAGATAAGCACTTCTATCTATTCTTGAGAATTATTTTTTAATCATTGTAGGTTTTGTATGAGCAAGTTTGCATCTTTGCGTAAACGGGCAGAAGAGGTATTAAAAGTATCTACTGACTCAATACCTAAAACACAGGATGTTGAATTTCTTCATTTATTGCATGAACTGGATACCTATCGAATTGAACTGGAATTGCAGCACAATGAGCTTCATGAAGCCAATGCCCAACTTCATGAAACACATAAACAGCTGCAAAAAATTCATTATCGGCATTATGAAATTGCCCCCATTGGTTATATAACTCTTGATCAAAAAAATTTGATTCTGGAAGTGAATCAAACCCTGGCCTCCATGTTAGGCTTAACAAAAAAGCAGTTATTAAATCATTTCTTTACTGATTTTATTCAACAATCCGACCAGGATATTTTTTATTTCTGCCATCAAGCATTAATTAACAGCAAAACATTTCAATCCTGTGAATTGCGCTTAAACCACCTATCCAGAGCAGACTTTTGGGTAAAACTGGACTGCCTCTTTGAGCAAGTCAATCAAGACCCACAATTTCACATTGCTATTAGTGATATTTCGCACTTAAAAGCATTAGAAAAAAATTTGCTACTGGATGCCTCGGTATTTGATGAATGTACAGAAGCCATTATGGTCACTGATCCAATGCTGAGAATCATCAAAATCAATAATACTTTCACGGAAGTGACTGGTTATACAACAGAAGAGGTACTGGGTAAAAGTCCCAATATCTTAAAATCAGGAAAACATGATAGGCGCTTTTATCAAATAATATGGGAAAAAATTAATAATGAAGGAGTTTGGAAAGGGGAGATATGGAATAGAAGAAAAAACGGGGAGATTTATCCAGAATGGATGAGCATTACCGCGGTTAAAAATAGCGAAAATGAAGTACTTCATTATATTGGTGTCTTTTCTGATATCAATCAGTTAAAAATATCAATTCAAGCACTGGAAAATAGTGAATTAGAGTTACGTAATCAAAAAGATATCCTGTTCTATCAGGCTAATCATGATCATCTAACCCAATTACCTAATCGTTTACTGTTAATGGATCGACTCAGGCAAACTATTAAGAAATCATATCGTCATAAAAGTAAAGTAGCGACACTTTTTATCGATTTAGATCACTTTAAAGAAATCAATGATTCACTGGGCCATAATGTTGGTGATGAGATCCTCAAAGAATCTGCTATTCGACTGAAATTGTGTGTTCGAGACAGTGATACGGTATCACGATTAGGGGGAGATGAGTTTATCATTATTCTTGATGAACTCAGAGATAATGACATTATTATCGATATTGCTACAAAAATTAATACGATATTTCAAAAACCATTTGTCGTATTAGATCACAAACTCTACGTCACCAGCAGTATTGGCATTAGCCTTTATCCCAGTGATGCAGAAACTGCAGAGGAGTTACTTAGAAATGCTGATGCTGCCATGTATAAGGCAAAAGAGGATGATCGCAACACCTATCGATTTTATACCGAAGACATGACACAAAAAGCCCTGAAACGTATTCAGATGGAAAGTCATTTACGTCATGCCTTAGAGCATAATGAACTGACCGTCTATTACCAGCCTCAGGTGAATGCAAAGACTGGACAAATCATTGGTATGGAAGCATTGGTTCGTTGGCAACATCCACAACAAGGTTTGATACCCCCTGACCGTTTTATCCCCTTAGCAGAAAAAACCGGTTTAATTATTCCATTAGGTGAACAGGTATTTGATATTGCAAGTCAACAAATGGCGTGCTGGAAAAAAGACTACAATATTAGCGGACGATTGGCCATTAATCTATCTGTTAAACAATTTCAACAGAAAAATATTATTGAAATTTTATCTGATAAACTCAAAGACAATCATTGCAAAGCGCAATGGATAGAACTTGAGATAACAGAAAATTATGTTATGGATAATCCGCAACAGGCGATTGATACCCTTGAGGAATTACAAGCGATGGGTTTTCAAATTGCCATTGATGATTTTGGTACAGGATATTCATCTTTATCCTATTTAAGACGATTGCCGGTTAATAAACTAAAAATAGATCGATCGTTTGTCCGTGATATGATGGACAATGAATATGACAAAGTGATTATCACCTCTACCATTGCTTTAGCTAAGAGCATGAGACTCAATGTTATTGCAGAAGGAGTCGAAACCAGGGAGCAAAAAGATTTTATATTGGAACAGGGTTGTGAAATAATCCAGGGATATTATTATAGTCGGCCCGTTCCAGATAATAAAATGTCACAATTATTAAGCTCTACAGATGGAAAATGGCTATAAGGTATTTTTACAAATTTGGTTATAGCAAGAAACGCTAGAAGGAAAACGAATGGTCACAAGAAAAAAACAAACAAAGACCGTAGTAAAAAAACGTTGTGAAAAAATCGAGTGTTAAGAAAAAGCTAGAAACACCCAATCTTCCCATTGTTGGAATTGGGGCATCAGCAGGTGGTCTGGAAGCCTTTAGTACTTTTTACTTTGATGTCTGTATGTTTAAGGAACAAAAATAACTCATAAACTTGTTGAAAAATAAAGAGAGCCGGGATTCTTTTTTTTATCACTTAATGTGAGCCGAGAATGTCGGATGCTTGCCAGCCGAAGTGAGTATGTGTGCGAGCCGCTACAACTATCATAACAACTTATATGGTTAATTAATGGGATGTTCTTTGAAGTCGATGCTATAACATTACTGGATTAATTCAAGCCTGTTGGAAATTTTTTAACGGGAAAGGAAATCGTAGAAGCTGTTTTCCTCCCGGTACCCACAGCTGCAGGTACACTAAGAGGAATAGACGGAGCAATTATTGAGCGTAAATATCTTCACCCAATAAATCACTCACAGTACCGGAAATACCTGCTGCCGTGGGATTCTCCTGTATTGCAGTCCGTATATCGTCGATACCGGCAACGACAGTCTGCTCAAAAGAATCGGTTCCGGGGAAACTACTGCTCTGGGCATAGCTTTCATAGTCAAACCCGGATAAGTTTTCAATTTTTACCTGATCAACCGAAGTAGAATGACTTGGCCATGAGCTGCTTTGCACATATGATTCATAATCCATACCAGATAAATTACCGGCATTAGCGGTTAAAGAAAACTTAATCTTTACCATTTGATCTTTTTTACCTTCCCAACTTCAAATTAATTGTGATTCAACAATATTTAAATTTTTATTGCTATACTATCATAATTATGTGGATAAACTTATAGTCAGAAATAGGCAAAAAATTAACCGCAGGCTATTTTTATTTAATTAAGGGAGGGGGAGTAACTTTGAAAATGGCAGCGTACCCTAAGGATACTGATATCCTTTCAAAACAGACCGCACAACTTTATAGTACTTTCAGGTATTCAGCGGTTGGTACCTTGGTAGTTGCTATTGTCATGACCTTCATTTATGGCAATTTAACTGATCCCAAAATAATTTTCAGCTGGTTTTTTGCTGTTCTTACCATCGGCATCTATCGTAGTATTTGTGCCATTTTCTATTTCCGTTCCGATGAAATGGAACGCACACTTAATAAATGGCGACTGCATTATATTATTGGTGCTTATCTCGCATCACTTGTCTGGGCATCATCGATATGGCTTTTTTATCCTTTAGGACATCCTGAATATCAGGCTTTATTGATTTTAAACCTTGCCGGAATTGCCGGAGGTGCTATTGCCAGTCAATCGTATGACAAATCAATTATTACCGGATTTCAGGGAATATTGTTTATCGGCATTATGAGCCGCCTTTTGTGGGAGGGAGGACAGTTTTCTTATGAACTGGCCATATTAATCTTTTTATTCTTTCTCTTTCTTATCAAAGGCGGAGCCGATATCGGAAAAAGTTATTTTGAGCTTTTAGTATTAAGACGCGACTCCGAGCAACACAATCTCACCCTATTATCAACCACAGAGCAGGTAGCTCACATCGGTTATTGGCAATGGGACATGCAATCAAGAGAAATAGAACTTTCCGAAAACCTTAGGCTTATGGGCGGTTTTGATAGCTCAATTATCGAGATCGATCTGTTTATGCAAAAGGTTCACACTGATGACCAGTATCGACTCCAGGCGGAAATCGATACTGCTTGCCAAACCGAACGAGAGACCAGTGTTGAATTTCGCATGCAAGCGGAGAAGGATGGAAAATGGATAATTATGAATCAGGTTACCAAGCTTATCGACCAGAGTTCCGATAAGCCAACACTTTTAGGAACCGTTCAAGACATCTCTTCCATTAAATCAGCTGAACAGAAAATTTTTGATATGGCTTATTACGATGAGCTGACGGGTTTAGCCAATCGCGGTCACTTTCATGAACATCTTCAGAAACAAATTAAACATGCCGAGCGAACGGAAAAAAAATTGGCCGTTCTTTATCTTGATCTGGACGGATTTAAAGAACTGAATGACACCCTCGGACACGAAAAAGGCGACTATTTTTTAAAAGAGTTTTCGCAAATGCTTAAACCACAAGTTCGAGCCGATGATTTTGTGTCCCGTCTCGGCGGAGATGAATTTTGTTTGGTATTAAGTGATTTTAGCGATGGAAGCATGGCCTCAATTTCCGCCAAACGTTGCTTGGCTTTAAGCAATGAAACTATCCAAATCGATCATCAACAATTTAAACCTCAGATGAGTATCGGGATATCTATCTATCCGAGCGATGGCAAAGATGCTGATACCTTACTTAGAGCAGCCGATACTGCGATGTACCATTCCAAACGCAATGGTAAAAACCGTTTTACTTTCTACGATGAACAAATGACCAAAGATGCTGTTTCACGTTTAGAAATGGAGGCAGATCTCAAACAAGCAGTCGATAAAAACGAGTTTTATCTTCTGTATCAACCCAAGGTTTCTATGGAAGATGGAAGCCTATCCAGCGTTGAGGCGTTAATACGTTGGCAACATCCTGAACGAGGATTTGTACCTCCCGATAAATTTATTGATACCGCTGAACGCATAGGTTTGATTAACCGTATTGGCATATGGGTTCTTGAAACCGCCTGTAAACAATTGCAACAATGGAAATCCGATGGATTGGAGATAACCATGGCAGTTAATATCTCGTCATCGCACTTTAGTTCTGAGGATTTTGCTAAAAGCGTCAACCAGATAAAACAACAATTCGATATTCCGAATGATGCATTAGAAATCGAAATAACCGAGAGCGTTTGTCGTAATCCCCAAGATCAAAAAACGATCTGTAGAGACCTGCATAAAAATAACATCCGTATCGCCATCGACGATTTTGGTACCGGATATTCATCGTTATCCGTTCTAAAACAGTTGGAGGTTGATACACTAAAGGTAGATAAAGCGTTTATCGATGGATTACCGGATGATCCTTCGTCGGTCGTTCTAGTGAGGTCGATTGTTAAAATAGCTCTAGGGTTAGGATTCGAGGTGGTAGCGGAAGGGGTAGAGACTAAAGAACAAGCAGAACTTATCCAAAAATTAAAATTCAGTTATATCCAAGGGTATTATTTTAGCCGCCCTATTCCTGCAGATGAGATCTTGGCCATAGCCAAAACTCCTTTTTCACTTCCTTAAAAACCAGAAAAATGCGTTCTTTGAATCAAGAACAAATTGAAGCAGAAAACCGTTTTCCTCCCGGTACCCACGACTGCAGGTACACTGAGAGGAATAGTTAGAGTAATTATTGAGCGTAAATATCTTCACCCAATAAATCACTCACAGGACCGGAAGCACCTGCTGCCGTGGGATTTTCCTGAATAGCATTCTGTATATCATCAATACTGGCAATAACAGGCTGCTCTATTGAATCGATACCTGGGAAGCTACTGCTTTGAGCATAACTTTCATAGTCCAACCCGGATAAATCTTCAGTTTTTACCTGACTAACCGAAGTAGAATGACTTGGCCAAGCGCCACTTTCAACATAAGATTCATAATCCATTCCGGATAAACTACCGGCACTGGCGGTTAACGAAAAAAGACTGGCGATTGCTAAAGTAGTAATAGTTTTCATGATGTTTTCCTCTCTGTATTGATTTAAAGTTTGTCGATATTCAGCGCACTCATCTTTTGCCCATTACTGCGTTATTTTCTCACGGGCGCGCAGCCTGAGAATGGTCACATATTACTTATATGCTCACATTTTCCGTGCACCTCTTGTAGGTGCCGCAGGCATTGTGCCTTGTACTGAGGCAAAATCTAATCACACTGAATAGCGACAAAGTTGTTATGTTTAGGTTAAACGTGGTTCTACTATACCGAACCCAATACAGAGAGAAGGTGACGTCAACATTAAAGAAAATTTAATTGCACTTATTTTTTCACATTTTTTGAGCTATACGATTCGATCTTATTTGATAATTCACTGACTTTACGAACAATATTCAGGTCCAGATCAATTTTTCTATCCATTGAAGCGACTACCGGTAAGAACACCGTTTCAATGGTATTAGCCATCACTTGAATGGCTTCTTCCATGGCTTTGGAGGGACGGCTGTCGATATTGATATTGGTCTGCATATCACCAAGTTCTTGCTGTAAACTTTTAAGGTGTTTACTGATATGAAGCACTGGTTCGAGTAATTTATTATCACCGGAAACGGCATTTTGAATCCCAGTGAGACTTTCGGATATTGCCAATAATTGGCTCGCCACTCGAGTCCCTGCATCGGCATCTTCACCACCCATCGCTTTTTCGCGCAGGAACTCTTCAATAATGGCATCCCAGCGTTGCTGTTGTTCCGGGGTAATATTGCCTCTAAGTACAGCAAGTTTTAGGAGATTATGTTCGGCACCGGTGGTCAATAATTGAGCCTCGCCCACATAGTGATCGGAGATCATTTGCAACAGCTCTTGCTCATTCATGACCGATGATACCTTTTCCGCCATTTTATTCATATTGCGGTAGCTGCCCTGCAATTTAAAAGCCGGTTCATTACGGTATCGGTCATCCTGTGCGGCCGAGTAGATATACTGTTGATTCACTTTTAAAATGACATCACGGACCACAAATAGTTTGGCAAAAACTTCTTTAATCTCGTTAATTTCCGCTCCACTATATTGGTGCGACAGATCGCTGGTGGGAATATTGGCACCGGCTGCCATATCAATCAGTTTATAGATATCATCCATTTCCCGTGTTGCCAGTGGTGCCAGCACTCGGTTGGAGGTGAGGCTGTTTTCAATGTAGCTGAGCTTAAATTGTTCGTCCTTACCGCCTAAAACATCACCCAAGTTGTAGATATCGGCACGATTAGCCAACATATCGGGAATTTTAAAGGTTTCTCCCGATTCCGTATAAGGGTTCCCGGCCATCACAATACAGAATTTTTTACCACGCATATCATAGGTTTTGCTCTGTTTTTTCCAGACACCTTCAATACGCCGAGTGGCATCACATAATGAGATAAACTTTTGCAAAAATTCAGGATGGGTATGTTGTATGTCATCCAAATAAAGCATCACATTGTTACCCATTTCCAGCCCCAGATTCAGTTTCCGAAGCTCTTGAGCCGAAGTGGCATTAGGGGCTTGTTGGGGGTCAAGGGAGAGTACATCATGCCCTAATGAGGGACAGTTTATTTTCATAAAAACCAGCCCCAGACGACTGGCCACATATTCCATTAAAGTGGTCTTACCGTAACCTGGGGGCGAGATCATTATCAACAAGCCCATGAGATCCGAGCGTTTATCTTCCCCGAGGGTTCCCATCTGTTTGGCCAGGTTATCGCCGATAAAGGGCAAGTATGCATCATTGATCAGCTTATTGCGGACAAAAGAACTCAATGGTCTGGGTTTAAAATCATCCAGCTGCAATTGTTTTCGCTCTGTGACCATCAGCTCTTTGCGAAGGGATAAATAGCGCCGATAATTAGGAATCACAAACTGTTCGTGTTGTTCCATTTTGCTTAGAAATTCATCAATGGAAAAACTTAGGCTGCGCTCTGTAATCAGTTCGTGATTACCCATTAGTCCGCTAATGGTCAGATCCAGATCCGCTTCCGACGGACGACGACCAATCCGCTCTTCGGTATTGATCAAAGCAGCAGCTTCTTCAATATAATGTTCTAAATGATGGAGGTCTTTACGGTTAACCAAAGCCTGCAGCCAGGAAGTCGACAAATGCCAACGTTGATCGGGAAAACCTTGCATTTTGGTTAAAGCATCCTGGTATTTCCGCCAGGTCGAATTATCCAGTGAGCGTTTGAGTTCATCCACCAATTCTTTGGCATTTTTATTGCCAATAAAAGCCAGATGCTCGCATCCCAGTTCTGCAACCAGGTAATGGGCGGCCTGATAAATTTCAAGTTCGTTGCAGTCGATTGGATATTTTTTTAAAAATTCCTGAATAACTTCTTGTACTTCATCCGCTAATTTCTCAATCGCTCGATTACTGGCAAATACGTCAACCATATGAGCGGCGGACTGTGCTCGCTCTATCCAGGAGTCATCAAACGGGCCTTTTTTGAAGAGCTGTTGTTTGTTACTCCAAAAGACCTGTGCTAAAGCCCGACTCTTGGGTGAAAAGCGTAATAAGTCAGCCCTTTCCAATGCCGGAAGTAGTTGCATCAGAATTAGCCCGGCATCATGATCGTGAATACCGCGTTCATAACCTTCCTTGTACAGAGGACGGGCAAAGCCTTCTACCATTTTAGCCAAAGTATCCCGTTCGCTGGCAGCCCTATTCAGGCTTTCCATATCCAGACTCTGTTGTCCCTGTTGCGCTGCTTTTATGATCTGGTAAGCCAGATATTCGGAGCGATAGACTTCCGGACTTTCCGACTCTAAGGACATATCCCAATATTTTTTCAGTGCGCCGAGTTCTTCGCTATCCACCACCTCATAATAATCCGTCCCGGAAAGGTGGGCATACAGTTCATCACCGCGAGGAATAATGGTCAGATCTAAATCTTGGCTATTAACGCTAAATTTATGTCTCGGTCCTAAGCGAATAACCTTTCCGCCCTGTTCATAAATATCTGACTTATCCCGCAACGCTCGTAGTGCCTGCTCGGTAATTCCTTTTAAACGCGCTTCGACATCATCCGCCATTACCGCGCTTTCCAGGTCACGTAATCGCACCACCAGCTCTTTTGTTTTCAGGACCAAAGCATCCGAAGCAAAATAGGTATTTAGATCAACCGCCTCATTAAACTTCATGGAATGTCGTTCAATATTTTTCAATAGTCGCGACGCAGCATCGGCAACATTTTGCGCTTTACGCTGTCGTTCATCCAATAATTTCTGTTTGTGAGTTTCAAAGGACTCATGAATTTCATCGCGTTTTTCAAGAATATCCGCTAAAAATTGATCATATTGACTAAACTGGCCTTCGATTTCCTCCAGTTGAATCAATAAACGGGAAAGCTGTTCATCGCAAGCTTCCGGGGTATTGGCCATCCCAAGGGCATTGGTAATACTTTGGGAAAATAATTTAAACTGCGCGGCAAATTGAGCCTGAGCCTCTTCAACGCCTAAATTTTTCAATTTGTGGGAGGCATTGGCCTTACTTTGATTAAGCTTGGCATAGACTTCAGAGATCCCATCAACAATCCGGGTATGGATGGTGGCATCGTTGACCTTTAGGGTAGCCATTAATTCGGACATCATATCCAAGCCGGAGGAAGTGTTTTCGATATCTTCCAATAATGGCTCAAGTAAGATAGCAGTGTTGGCCTTTTCAACCTCTTGATTAAGGTTGTCTAACTTATTTAAATAAGGATGCAGCGAATCTTCCTGGGCAAGAAAATCGATGGTCCTTTCACTTAAGCTGTCTTGCTCTTGAATTAACTCCTGATCCAATTCATCGATTTTAGCCCGATCAATATAACGATAGTCTTTAATGGTGGCCAGATGGCCTCGAAGCTTCCGTATCTGTTGCAGGGCATCGACATATTCTTCTGCCAATTTCCAATCACCGCGATGAATCGACTCAAGAATTTCCTGTTGTGATTGTTGTGCTTCCGCCAGCGCCTTCACCGAAGCTTGACGTATACTCTGTGCTTTGACAAATTCATCCACCACCAATTCAGCAGTATCGGCAATTTGTTTTAGAAGCTCGGCAATTTTTCCGGTTTCGTTTTCATTCAGCCAATAGTAGCTATCAAACATCTTTTTCGCTGAGTCGGAGAGCTTTTCATACTGTAACGAGGATACTTTCTGATTATTGATTAGACGCAAGATGGTATAAAGATCGGAGATACCCCGTACCAATTCGGCATTACCGACTCGTCCAAAAAAGTTCTGGCCGACCGTGGTTTTACTGGCATGCTCAAGACTAACAAAAGGCGTTTTCCATATCTGCATGGGATGAACACGTGCCGGCTCTCCTTCAGCGGAAAATATCACCAGGGTTCCATCTTCTGCGCGGGCATGTCCGTGGGCATAAATAGGGTTTTGTAATTTTTTCGAAATCAGGTTATAGGCCAATAAACCGACGGTACCTTCATCGGGTTGGTAAAAAACGTATAACACGTCCTCACCATTGGGGGATAGAACTTTACGTTTGAAGCGCAACCCCTCCGATTCACCAGCAAAGGTTTTGTATTCGCCATCCTGTAGATAATAGCCACCAGGGAAAATAATACCGTGATCTTCCGGCAACTGCACACAAGACTCACCGATGGCATCCTCACGTATGACTTCCTGGGTAATCTTATTATAGATAAGAAAACGCCGGTTCGATTCCCGATAAGGTCGCACCTTTATGAGGATCAAATTACCAAGCGAGGCATATGAAATTTCGGCATCATCCAGTGATTGAGTATCATCGTCAACCGGTTCTCGATAAATACCTAAGCCATCTTCGGTATTATTTTCAATTTTTACAGTGAGATCACCTTTAATGGTTTCAACAAAGACGGTATCCAGGATGTTGACATGAGGAAAGCGACCATTAACAAAATGCTCGCGACCGGTTTCCACCCATTCGAAATCAAAAGCAGGCGGTAACTCAATATCCCGTTCACCGCGATTATCGATATACTTAACGTCTTTACCATCAGACGAAATAGACCAGCGAAAAACACGAATATCGGCACGCCGCTCACCGGTTTGGAACTCGGCTAATAATTTGCCGTGCGCAACGGTGAGCTGCATTAATTTAGCATGTTTATAATAGCGATATAGTTCTTTGAAATCGTTGAGAAAAGCCGGTTGTGAAAGAAAGCTATCATCCAGGGATAACGTTTCAATATCATAATGCTGTTCGGATTTTACCAGGCGAAACAGGGCAAATACATCGCTAACGGCGGTTTCCTGTTTTAAACCGATAAAAACATTGTAGCCGAACAATAATTGCTCACCAATCTGTACTATGTCACGGGCTATACAATTATTTTCCGTACGCACTCGAGTATTGGCAGCCACTCCCATCTCGGTGCTGCCAAATTCCTGAATACGTGCTTCATTCAAGCCGCGAGTTTGTGCTTCCAGTTCACGCCCCTGTGCCAATAGGCGATTACGAATCACCTCATAGGCACCACCTTCGGCTACCGCACTTTCAACCGGATTGGAATCATTATCCTGTGTGGAAGTCATGCGTTAATCCTAAGATTTTTGATCCGATGATTTTTCTTTTTCCGCCGGGATATAATCGGCAAAGCGATTTAACAGACTGGCAATCGCGTCACTCTTGTTCGCCACTCCATCGATAGCCTTACCTAAAGTCAGTGCTTTAGAGAAGGTATCGAAGAAATGCCCTTCACCGCCCACAATATCAATATTGGACTCCTTAAGGGCATTGGCCAGTATATCGGCATTTTCTTTAGCCACTTCTTTTCCGGCTTCAATTGAAGCCAGAGCTTCCTTAAGTGCAGTCTCAAGACTTAAACGATATTCTTCATGTTGACGGGCATCGTCACTCATACTATTCATAGCCGAGAACTTTTCAACCAGACCATCCGCTTCAGCTTTAAACTGTTCACGAGTAACATCGGCACCGGCCATTCCCACTTCTCGTTTGGCTTTGGCATCGGCATCTCCCATGGCTGAGGTAACTCTGGCTTCTGCCAATCCCTCTTTTTCCATGGCATCGGCTTTGGCTTCTCTAACTTGAGCCTCTGCTAATCCCGGAGCAGCCTGCTCGGCTTGTACCCCAACCGCAAGTTTCTTTTTAGCATCGGCTTCTTTGGCCGCCGCTTCCAAATCAGCTTGGGCCAGCGTGGTAATTTCGCCACTTTTGTGTTTAGCTGCTTCCTCTTCCGCTTCGGCTGCCTTAACCTGTTTCACTTTCTCTTCTTCAGCTTGTGCAATAGCAGCCAAGACTGTAACCTGTTTTAGACGATCGGCTTCTGATACTTCCCGAACTTCTTTAATATTTTCTTCTTCTATGGCAACCGTTTTATCCAGGGCAACACGTTCACGGACTATCTTGGCAATCTCTTTTTTCTCGACTTCGATGGCCTTATCTGCCTCAATTTTTTGCAGATCCACTTCACGCTCGCGAGAAACGATTTCCAGGTCACGCGCTCGAGTGACCTTTTCCTCTTCGATAGCAACCGCTCGTTGACGATTTTGTTCGGCAACTTCTACTTCACGTTGCTGATTTTCCGTTTGCACGGCAAGATCCTGTTCGACCTGTATCGAAACCACTTCCGCACGCTTACGTTCTTCTTCAGCAACTTTTTTAGTTTCCGCCTCTTCCCGTGCTTGGATATTAGCGATCTCCCGCTTCTGTCTGGCCTCAGCATCTGCCTGTTGACGCTCCAGCTCCAGCATCGCTTCAACGGTAGAAACATCTTTCTTTTTAATCGCCAATTGCTCATCCCGTTCCAAAATATTGGTACGAATATTTTGTTCCGCCGTCAGCTCGGTAATCTTTTTGATACCTTCTGCATCGAGAATATTAGTCGGATCTAAGGATTTTTTCGGCGTTTGTTCCAAATAATCGATGGCAACATCCTCCAAAACATAACCGTTTAAATCTTCACCGATGACCTGGATTATTTTTTCACGGAATTCCAAGCGATTTTCAAATAATGAGACAAAATCAAGTTGCTTACCGACTGTTTTTAATGCTTCCGAGAACTTGGCCGCAAAAAGGTTATCGACAGCCTGACGATCCGATGCTCGCTCAGCGCCAATCGATTTTGCCACTTTAAGAACATCTTCCGGAGTTTCATTAACCCTTAAATAAAAAGCAACGGTAATATCGGCACGCATATTGTCGGCACAGATTAAACCGTCATTGCCACGTCTATCCACTTCTAAGGTAATTAATGAGATCCGCATCATTTCCTTTTTATAAATAATCGGATACACCAATGCACCGGTAAAATGTACTTTGGGTCGTGAACTCATATCATTAACAATTAACGCTGTACCTTGTTCAACCTTGATATAAAATGCTTTGAACAAACCCGCCAATCCCATCAGAACAACAAAAATGACACCTGCAACGGTAAGGAACGGCATAATTACGGATAAATCGGCCATATTACAACTCCAAAAAATTAGTTATTATCATTAAAATCTTCCTCAGATATTACCCGGTAAATATTTTTTTCATCCAAGTATTCTAAAAGTACGACACTGTCCCCTTTTTGGAAAACCTCGTCGCCAATAGTTCTCACTTTTAAAATCAACCCGGCACCTCCATCTTCCAGCATAGCCTCTCCAAAATTATTGTCTACCCTAGAGGTACGCACAATAGCAACCTGACCAAGAATTTGTTTCACAGTATCTTGCTCTGCTTTTTTAAATAATGGACGGAGCGGTTTGATTAATTGTGCGCTTATAAGTATAGACACATAGAATGTAAGCACAAATACCGGTCCACCCGCCACATATCGCCACAGGCCATCCGGCACAATTCCAAACAAGTAATGTACTATAAGGTAACAAAAAAACCAACCAAACAGGGAAACGAACGAGATGGTTACAATTAGCGGCACACCATAAAGGCCAAAACGGAGCATTAAACCGCCCAAGGTGTCGACCGAAGTTGTATCATCCAGCGAATCAGCATGACCCAGATGATCGAGGTGTAAAAAATCCAGATCAATTAAGCCTAGAATTGCCACCAACCAGTACAATAAACAGACAACTAGCAACACTGTATAAATAACCGTGGGAAAAGAACTGATGTTCTGATAGAACGGGTCCATTGACTTGCTCAACAAAATGGCAAACATATCTTTTCTCCTTAAAACAGCATCTAATTAAATATTTTCGATTCAGTTAATCCGCTCAAGCACTCTAGCCGCACTATACCTGTTGGAAAAATACCCATCGCGTCCGAACGCTCCATAAGGGAATGATCGGAAAAATCAAGACTACCTAATTTTACACAACATTTTACACAACCCTTTTCTCACCACCGTATGAGAAACTTAAGTTGAAAATATGCTGAAGATTTTTTGGGCATAAACATACAAAAACATATCACCTATAACATTTCAAGTTTATTGCATGTAATATTTTTTATACCAATGTTCGAGGTTAGTATATATCTTAATAATATTCATTACTTTTCGGGGAAAGAGAAGAAATATCTCTAAGAATGATAGGGTTAATAAAGACAGGCTTATAATTCTTTGAAGATTATGAGTTAATCATTGAAACAATGATTTTGGCTTAGGAAGAATGACGCCATCTGCACAAATCAGTTTATAAAAGCAAATTATTATTTTTCCTTTTAAAGAAAACTCCAGAGTTTGTACTTTGAAATACTCAACAAAATAAAGGTAGGGTATTATAAATCACAGCCCAAAATACAGGTAAACCAAAGGGGGAAAACCAGTACTTGAGCTGTGAAAGAATCGCAATCGATTTCAGGGATTGCTTGGGTTGCCAAGTTTATCGACTACGACCCTTAATCAGAATATCATGAATAACTTATATATTCTAGATAGTTCGTTAATGAGACCAGTTTAATTTATTTTTCATCATTGGATTAGTTCAGTTGCATTGATATCCTCAGATTTAAAAAAGTACTGCCTTAGATTAATTAGCGAATAAAGAGGTACATCCATCGCTACCGAATTAAAAAACCATTTCGGAATGTCTCCCCCTGGTTCACTATATATCTGATAGCTAATTTGACTTTGGCCTTCACTTAATTTAGAAATGCTCCATTCTGCCTCTAGCTTGGGTAAGCGGATATAACGATGATTAAACACTTGTTCATCATTAGTACTTTGAAGACGGATCTTTATTTGATTCATTGGCGGATCATTTTGCAACTCGACATAAGCAACCAAATCCCTTGATTGCATTGGCCAAGGTGGTTTGCTGACAATATGTAAATAAGCCTGGGTCATGTTGATCAATTCCAGCACTTCTACGGAATGGGTCTGATAATGCCACTGGCTAATCTTTTCAAGTTTTTGGAACAGACGTACTATTTGATCGGCTTTAGCATTCACCACAACCTCAGCGCGGAACTCTTTAAAACCGGTTATCGGACGAAAACGCTCATAAACCACCACCTCTTCTTGCTCTTTAGAAAACCTCCAATCATCGGCTAAAGAGATGAGTGGAATAAGCAAAAAAACTATAAGCCATTTAGTTAAACGGATCATCCCAACTGGTTTGTACTTCAGAAATATCATGTGGTAATTCAAGAGGATCCATTTCTCCATTGCGGATCATATTGCGTCTTTTGGCCGCATCACTCATCCGTTGTTTAATTAAATAATCATCTTCGGCTACATAGATAACTCGTTTATTTATACTAGGACGCTCATAATAACCGTTATATGGAACCGGATAAGCATAATCGGACTGGTATTCATCACTTTCGTGGAACTGTTGCTGAATATTTCGTCCCACCATGGAACCGACAATTGCACCAACAGAGGTGGTCACATATTTTCCCGAACCACCACCAAATTGATTGCCAATAACACCACCAACCACGGCACCAACAACTGAACCAAAAAAAGTGGAATCATCATCGGCATTAGCTGTACTAAAACCAAAAATCAAAGCCAAGCTTAACAATAACAAATTCAACCTTTTCATTTTAGACTCCCAGCAAAAATATACTATACCTATTTATAAGATAGACTATTTAAGTAACAATTAGTGCAATCAGACCTTCATCAGTTGAAGCTAAGTTATCGATATGCTATTTTTTTCGTAATACCAACAGATTAGTACGCTATTAGGATTAAAAGACATGACTAGTATGTTAGAAAAAGCTTTCTCGGAAGCTTCTAAACTTCCAGAATTGGAACAAAATTCTTTAGCAAGATGGGTACTGGACGAAATTGAATCCTAAAGAAAATGGGAATCAAAATTCGCAGACTCTGAAGATCTTCTCTCGAAATTAGCTCAAGAAGCACTCGATGAAGAGAAGCAAGGACTATAGAGCTATTGGGGTTTTACAAGACGAAAGAATTATTTGGTTTTGGATAGGTTCTCATTCAGATTACGATAAGCTTCTAAAACAAATGTAGGCATTTATATTATATGATTATCGCTCATTTAACCGATCCCCATATCGCTATTCCCGGTAAAATAACCAAGGATAAGTTCGATACCAATGCTGTTTTAAAGCAGGCAGTGGATACCATATTACAGATGGACGCCAGACCTGATGTGGTAATAATGACCGGTGATCTAACCGAAGATGGTCGGCCTGAAGAATATCAGGCACTTCAAGAAGCCCTTAGTCCCTTACCGCAACCAGTTTACTTAATACCAGGCAATCACGATTCACGCTCGGAACTTAAAAATACCTTTAGCGAGGCTAACTATTTTCCCAAACAAGATAAGTTTCTTCACTATACGCTTGAATCTTATCCAGTTCGTTTAGTCGGATTGGATACTCAGGTAACAGGTGAGGAATATGGTAAGTTATGCTCTACACGGCTTAACTGGTTAAAAGCACGACTATCCGAAGAGCCTAAAAAACCAACCGTAATTTTTATGCACCATCCTCCCTTTGCTACTGGAATAAGCGGGCTGGATAAAATTGGACTTATAAACGGAGATGAGTTTGGTCAGCTAGTGGCACAATATCCCAATATCATACGTGTACTCTGTGGTCACCAACATCGTTCTGCACAACTACTCTGGAATGGCACAATGGCTTGTATTGCGCCAAGCATTAGCTATCAATTTGGGCTACAATTGGATCCAAATAAAAAAGCAGGTTATAGCAATGAAGCCACAGGATTTTTACTTCATATATGGCAGGAATCTAATAGCATGGTTACCCATTCCATATTATTAGACTGATGCTTTAAGCATGAACATAAAGAGGACTGGCGCTACGATCATAAACATGAAGCAACTGTCTGGCTAAGTTATGAATGGGTCCCCTTATTGATTCGTTCGATTCGCATTAAGGGTGAAACTTAAGGAGAAATTCATGGCATTGACCCTAAAATTTATGGTCCCGGTTTAGGTGCTAACCCAGGTTTGGAGGTCTTTTTTATTTTCTCTAATTAATTTGTTTAGCTATAATTGAGCCACTCATTCAAAGGCTGATTATAATGAAACTAATTTTACCAATTCTAATATTGCTGTTTTTATCCGCTTGCCAATCATCTAATCCAGTCAAATTAATTTATCCCGATAAAATCCATCAAGAGATTAACTGGAGCAAGGAAGATCTACAAAAAGAGATAGCTATTCGCCATTTACATCGAAGTGAAACCGCTAGTACCCATTTAATTAGAGTTTGCTCATAAATTCAGTTTACATTATATTTTCAGCATTGCTGCTATGCATTAAATATCATAGGTGCAACTTTAATATTCCCTAAGTGCGTAGTGATTTCATTAATTTTCTTTATCAGCGCA
>Ga0209475_10001182_pt1 | contig 35329 bp, 30 predicted proteins | sample tdDd471_FD_187128 | JGI IMG/M metagenome (GOLD analysis project Ga0209475, IMG submission 187128) | Marine sediment microbial communities from the Atlantic coast under amendment with organic carbon and nitrate - tdDd47.1 (SPAdes)... | ecosystem: Environmental > Aquatic > Marine > Coastal >... | reverse complement strand
AAAGTTGATAAATACGCCAACTTAATTGGTAAAATCCTACAAAATGATGGCAGTGGACTAGAAAATTGGGATGTGACGCTTTATTCTACCCCTGTAAGCATTACAACAGATGTAAATGGCTCTTTTGAATATACAGGTATTCAGTATTCCCACCATGCTTTGGTATTTACAGATGCATCAGGAGCAGAGTAGGATAGATATACTCTTAATTTTGCTTCAAGTGCAAATCCAGGCTATAGCATATCAGGAGATGTAATTACTACAAACTACACAGGTAGAACGTCAAATGTAGATTTAGAGTTTAGTATGAATGTAGTAGATACTGAGTTTGAACTTATAGATGCTGTATTTACAGAAAGGGCTATAAACCAGCTACTAGAGAGCAGACATGGCTTGAATGCTTTGTAAGTTGGCTTAAGAAATTTCTAAACTAAATAAATATCTGAACTATTAACGCACTCACTTAATGTGGGTGCTTTTTTTATGAATGTAATACAACTGTACTATTTGTATGATAATATATGGATATATACTTATATTTATCAATATTTATTAGAGGTTAATTATGAAAAACAAACTGCTTTATTTATCTTTTATACTAATAGCCATATTTATTGTAATGCCAACAACAGCTTTTGCAGCTGATGCAACTATATCTGCTGGAGGCAGCTATGAAATAGACACTTTGTATGGAAATAATTCTTCAATTACAATATCAACTGCAGATCCAGTAACATTAACTCAGAATGATTCATCAACTGCGTTAACAAATTTTCAGATTGTATATTCTGTAGGTAATGCAAATTTAGAAATTGCTGGATTAAAAATAGATAACTCTTTAAATGATGATAAGTGTCCTATAGCCTTTGTAGGGACAGGCAATGTTTTAAATGTTCTTGGAACAAATACATTTACTGCTGGCATTAATAAACCAGGGGTGATGGTAGAGGGCAACTTAAATAGTTTAACTATACGAGGAAATGATTCAAGTGCACTTATTGCTATAGGTGGAACTAATAGTGCAGGTATTGGTGCATCAGGAGATGGTGTGAATCCAAACCAATCAGGTACAATCATTATGGAAAGCGGCAATATTGTAGCTCAAGGAGGGAAATACGGAGCAGGTATTGGTGGTGGTTATCTGGGAGATAATGGTACAGTTACAGTTGGATTAACTGCTAATGTTATAGCATCAGGTAATGAAGGCGGTGCAGGCATAGGCGGTGGATTCGGTGGCGGTGGAGGTAGTATAAACATCTATAGTGGTACAGTAAACGCTTTTGGAGGAACGGACGTATCAGGTCATGGAGGAGCAGGCATCGGTGGTGGAGTAGGAACGTTTGAAAGCGGTTCTTACTATGGAGGTAACTTTACATCTATTAATATAACTGGAGGAAGTGTTACAGCTACTGGAGGTACTAGAGCAGCAGGTATAGGCGGTGGATATCATCAGCTAAGTACTTTTATAGGAGCTGGAGGCAGCATAACACTTGGAGGAGGAGCAATAACAGCAATATCAGATAGATATACAGAACCAATTGGAGCAGGCTATACAGGAAGGCCAGCCTCTATAACAATTGCATCTGGGGCAATAACTCCTGCTGATACAAGCAGAACTGACGGAAGAGTATATGACCTTGATTCATATAATCACTCAACAACTCTAACAATAACTGCAACAGATGAAGTAACACTGTTCCAAACTGATCCAACATCACCTAAATTAGACTTTCAAATCTACTACCCTAGTGGTGGTGCAAGGCTAACACTGGATGGAGTTACTATTCATAATGGAGCTTTTGCAGACAAATGCGCGTTGGAGTTTAATGTAGTTAACAATATATTAAATGTAAAAGGGGAGAATATATTAATTTCAGGGGATAATCAACCTGGCATAAAAGTTGAAGGAGGCATTAGCGGCGATTTAATAATACAAGGTGAAAATACCAGTGTGCTAAATGTAAGAGGAGGTATGCATTCTGCTGGTATAGGCTGTGGCGGAGATGGCATTACTCCAAGTGAAACAGGAATTATAATCATACAAAGTGGTAGTATAATAGCTCAAGGTGGCGACTATGCTGCTGGCATAGGTGGAGGGCATTTATCACAAAATGGTACAGTGCAAATCGAAGGTGATGCAAATATAACAGCAACAGGCGGGGAATATGGTGCAGGTATAGGTGGCGGTCGTGAGTCAGAAATATTTGAAGTAAAAATTACTGATAATGCAATCGTTAATGCAACAGGTGGAGAATATGGTTCAGCCATAGGCAGCGGTATGCTAGGCACTGTATATAAAATAGGTATCTACTCCAGCGCTCATGTAACAGCTACATCAAGTGGCTTTGGTGCAGGCATAGGTGGTGGTGGAGGCAGTGACAGTGGAGAAATAACCATTGGCAATACTCCTACTGTTATAGCATCTGGCGGCACTGGTGCTGGTGGAGCAGGTATAGGAGGAGGATGGATACTGTTTGATTCCTCTAACAATCCATATGGTGGAAACTGTGATTCTGTAAGAATATACGGCAGACCACAAGTAACAGCAACTGGTGCATATGGGGCAGCAGGCATTGGTGGAGGACTTGGTGGTAATGCATTCATTAATGATGGCTCTACAGATAGTGTTATAAGTATTAGTGGTGGCACAGTGGTAGCAACTGGTGGTGATGAAGGTGCAGGCATAGGTGGTGGCGCAAGGATATCCCACTATGGCAATTATTATGGATCAAAAGGTGCTGATGTTACCATTAGTGGTGGTGAAGTCTATGCAGAGGGCTTAGGTGGTGCTAGAGACATTGGATACGGCAATAGAGGTACTGATAGTGGCAAAGTATTAACTATAAACAATACCGTGGTAGTATTTTTGCGCAATGGAGCATACGTAGCCATAAACACACCAACCCATAAAGAATTTGATGATGAAAACATTACAGCAGGTCAGGCATATGGATACACTGTGCCATCCTTGTGGACTGATGGGGACACAGCATATGCTTGGCTGGTGGGATATGAAGTACAGTATAGGTCTGGATCAAATGGTAGTTTCGGCGTTGGAGATACAGAAGAAATTGTAATAGCAGGAGGCTCACCTGATACTCCGCCACAAGTAATCCCGGATGCTAGTTATCAATTTGATGGGTGGAGCGATTCAGTAATTACATCAGATAATCTTAATGATTTTACTATAAATGCGGATACAACATTGACTGCACAATATTCTCCAGTATCAGTTACAGGAATAACATTAGATAAAAACAACGTTACTTTGGATATAGGAGATACAGATACTTTAGTATGCACAGTAAATCCTAGTGATGCATTGGATAAAAGCGTGGTATGGGCGAGCGATAACACTTTGGTTGCAACTGTTATACCTATAGACAGTGCTTCATGTACAATAAATGCCAATAATGTAGGTGTTGCATACATTACTGTTACAACGAACGATGGGTCATACACAGACACGTGTAAAGTTACTGTTTGGGATTCTACTGTTTATGATGTAGATAAATATGGTGGTTTGTCAGGAACTGTACTAGAAAATGATGGAACAGCATTGGAAAACTGGTATGTGACTTTATATTCTACTCCTGTAAGCATTACAACAGATGCTAACGGCTCTTTTGGATATACAGGTATTCAGTATTCCCACCATACTTTGGTATTTACAGATGCGTCAGGAACAGAGTTCGATAGATATACTCTTAATTTTGTATCAAGTGCAAATCCAGGCTATAGAATAACAGGAGATGTAATTACTATAAATTATACAGGTAGAACATCAAATGTTGATTTAGAGTTTAGCATGAATGTAGCTGGAAATGAGTTTGAGCTGATGGATGCTGTATTTACAGAAAGGGCTGTTAATCCACGAACAAAAGAGGAGACTTGGTGGGAGCTTGTTATAAACTGGCTGAGTAAGTTATTAGACTAAAATATTTTTAAGATATATGCAATCATTAATAAAAACCAAATAGACAACTATAAAATAATATAAAAAGTGTTTGTTTTTGACTGAATAAATGCTTTTGGACATATGACAAAATAATACTAGAATTATGCCATTTATGTGGTAAAATGTAATTAAGGCTATAAACTGGGGATTAGGGTATATATATATATTTAAGCCTTATCCCAATAAACAGTATTATGATATTTTTTTCGTTCTTACTATTTACAACTCAAAGAGAAGGTTTGCCGAATAGGGATTTGGCGCACTAACACCATATCAAGCAAAAGTTTGATATGGTGTATTTTTATGTTTTTTAAATCCATTAATTCTATTTAGTATGTGACTTCATGTCATATACTGCCTATTTTTCTCATAGATTGCATATATATAAATTAACATATACATTCTTATATTTATTATTTAATACATAGCATATAGATTAAATAGGCCATGTGTGTATATTTTTTTGTATATACGTAATACAAATTTTTTTGTTGCAGGAAATTAAATGGGAGGATTTTTATGAAGTATCCAGTATTAAAATTGTCGATTATATTTACTATTGTATTTCTGTCTATGATGCTGACAGCTGGTGTAGCTTTAGCTCAAGACCATAATTTAGTAGATGGTGACTTACTAAATCTATCTACAGGATTGTTAACTCATGCTGATAGCACTACAGAAACACTAACTATTTCAGCAGGAGATATAATACATATTGCTGAGGATGCAGATGTAACGATAACGGGAAGTAACGATGAATTACAGATATTATGTGGAGCAGGAGCAAGCTTAAGTCTTGATGAAGTAACTATTAATAATACAATTGATGACTATTGTCCAATTACATTCACAGGTGAAGATAATGATTTAATACTATCAGGCATTAGTTCATTAACTGGTGGAGCTAACGAGCCTGCTGTATGCGTAGAAGATAATGCTAAACTATCTATATCTGGAAATGGTAGCTTAACTGCTAATGGTGGAGCAGAAGGAGCAGGAATAGGTAGTGGTTTGGATAGTGAGTGTGGAAGCATAACAATAGTTGAGGGCACTATTGTAGCATATGGCGGCAATAGAGGAGCTGGAATAGGTGGAGGAAAGAATGGTAGTGGCGGATACATTGAAATACAAGGTGGAACTGTAGAAGCTTATGGCGGTGCATATGCAGCAAGTATCGGTGGTGGTGAAAATGGCAACGGTAGTGGTAGTGGAACCGATGATAAAATATTGATTTCAGCGGGCACTGTTACAGTTGAAAGCTATGATGAAGCTGCTGGTATCGGCGGAGGCTATGATGCAAATGGCGGTGTAATAGAAATAACTGGTGGAACAGTGACGGCTACAGGTTCGCCATATGGTGCAGGTATTGGAGGAGGTTGTTATGGAAGTGGTGGATCAATATTAATATCTGGAGGTGAAGTGACGTCCATTAGCCCTGAGCGTGGAGCAGGCATTGGTGGTGGTTATGAAGCAGAAGGTGGCAGCATTACAATTTCTGGTGGTACTGTAAATGCTACAGGTGGTAAATATGCAGCAGGAATCGGCGGTAGTGAAGATGCTGGCGGGAGTATAATTAATATATCAGGTGGCATTGTAACAACTACTGGAGGCGAAGATGCATCAGGTATTGGCGGAGGGGTTAATGGAGCAAGTGGTACGATCAACATTTCAGGTGGTAAAGTATTTGCAGAAGGTAACTCAACCTATGATATTGGAGATGGAAGCTCATACTCTGGTACATCAGGAACTTTAAATATAAGCTCTAGAGCGGTAGTGTTCTTAAAGAATGATAGCTCTATTGGAGTAACTACTACCACCCATGAAAAGTTCAATGATGAGACAATAGCAAATGGTTTAGCTTATGGATACTTTGTCCCTTGGGATGACGGAGATAGTGCCTATGCATGGATTGCTGTACATGAAGTTACATATACAGCAGGTGTAAACGGAAGCTTAGGAAGTGGAGATACAACAGAATCTGTCGTAGATGGAAACACTCCTAATGATCCACCTAGTGCTATTGCTAATGCACACTATAGATTTGCAGGATGGAGTAATGGATCAACAACATCTAAAAACTTAGATAACTTTATCATAACTGAGGACACAGTATTAACTGCTATTTTTAAACCTATATCTGTATCAGGAGTGGATATAGATTTAGATACTGCAACACTTGTTTTGGATGATATGGATGAAACAAACGATACTGTGACATTAACAGTAGAAGTATCCCCTAACTATGCATATAATACTAGCGTCGCATGGAGTTCATCTGATGAAGACATAGCAACTGTAAATCCAGTTGGTGTTGTAACAGCAGTAAGTGGAGGTACAGCTACTATTACAGCAACTACTTTAGATGGGGCATTTACGGATACTTGCTTGATAACTGTAGAGCAAAGTGCTGTAGTAGTTGCTATGGTACAAACTGAGATAACAGTAGATGTAGGTGAAACAGTTGATATTGCATGTGTAGTATCACCACAAAATGCTACTAACAAGTCAACTTCTTGGGCTTCTGATAACAATGTGGTAGCTACTGTAACACCAAATGGTGATGAAAATGCAACACTAGTAGCAAGTGCAGTAGGTAAAGCCAACATAACAGTAACTACAGTGGATGGAGGATATGAATCTACATGCAAAGTAACAGTAGTAGATCCAACCACTCATCCATCTACTAAATATGCAAGCCTATCTGGCAGATTGTTAAAAAACAGTGGAGCAGGACTAAAGGATTGGGAAATTGCATTGTACTCTTCTCCTTCAAGTGAAATAACAAATGATAATGGTGTGTTTTCATTTAACTATCTTCAGTATTCTCAACATACAATGGTATTTACATCGCCAGTAGAAATGGAATTTACTAGATATGAATTAAAATTTGTAGAAAGCATAACTACTGGATATAGCGTATTAGGAGATGTAATTACATTAAACTACACAGAGGACACAACAAATATTGATTTGGAATTTAGAATGAATGCAGAGGCTACAAACATTGAACTAGCAGATGTAACCTTTATAAAATCTGAGGTTGAGCCTCCATCAGAAAAAAGAGGTTTGAGTATATGGATTATAATAATTGTATTTGCATTATTTATTATATTACCTATAGCTGTTATTAAAGTATATAAGAAGATAAAATCTTTCTAAAATCTGTTATTATTCTAGATAAATGTTTACCCGATAAGATAATATAACTTATCGGGTTTTTAATGTATTGTATGTGATATACTAATAAAAAAAGGAGAAGTATTAATGGATATAGCAAAACTAAAGATTGATAAATATAAACACATAGAATTTATAAATTTCCCAAATAAATATATACCCGAAGCAGAGCCATCAAATGAAGGACAGATTGAAGTTATTATTTACTATATTGATAAAATTGAAGATACTAGGGCATTTATTGATTATGTAAAATCGGCTGACTTAGCAAAGGACAACAGAGTAATTTTCGTTTATGAAAAGGGCAGAAAAGACGGAGTAAACAGGGATACCATAATTGATTATTTTATGAGTGATAAAGAAGGATTGTTTAAACTGCGAGCTCCTATGATGTGCTCTTTGTCATCAAAGTTAAGTGGATTTGTTCAGTCGTATGAAGGATGATACTGATTGTTAGTATATGATAAATGAAATAGAAACAACGGATATATTATAAAGCTATGTTAGATCATAGTGTTGCTAGACATATATGAAATAACATCTCTTAAATACATAACAAAATTATTATATAACGATAGTTGAGAGCAACGCTTTTTATAAGGGGTTGCATGATTACATTGTGATTGGACCAAGAAGTTAAAACTATTATGTGTGAAAAGGAAATAGTAAAAGCGAGACAATTATACGCCGTTAATCATGAGTAATACCAACTCTTGATTATTGAAATGAATCATACATAATGTTATACTTTAAGATAACAGATAGTACTAAATGGAGGTGGAATCATGAGCGTAGATAAATGTTCTTGTTGCTCTTCTGATAACACAGAAGTTGTTATTGGAGAATATGTATGTTATTGCAATCATGTGACAGAGCAAGACATAAAAGATGCCATGAAAAATGGTGCTAAAAACGTTAAAGAAGTTATTGAAAAGACAGGTGCTATGAAAAATAGTAATTGTGCTGTAAATAATCCCAAAGGTACATGCTGCTATTCTGATATAGTATATGTGTTTAACAAATATTCGAAATAAATTAAAATGCACTTCCTATATATATGGAAGTGCATTTCTCATATCTATGTAGCAACACTAAAATCTACCACACCCTATTATCAAGATATACTTTTTACTATTATTTTCTTTTATATTTTGAAACAAGCTGGTCATATATACTTTGGTTTATTGCTTCCCACGCATCCCATTACACAAAGCAAACCCTCTTATTGCTGATGCTATCTTGAATTTATTAAGAGTTTTCACCAAATCTCACAGGACAAATTGACCTACATGTAAAGCAATCAACGGTTTTGAAACCTCTTTCATTTTTGTTATATGCACATGGTCGACATTTCTTTTGATCTGCTTTTGATCCATCTAATGCACCAGTTGGGCAGTTATCTATACATAGAGTACAGCTATCTATGCAGATATTTTTGCATCTTGCATCTGATGGTAAATCTAAATTTGTGAAAATAGCACCAATTATTAGAGTATTACCGTATTTAGGATTTAGCAAAAGTGTGCTTTTGCCTAATGCGCCGATACCAGCTAGAACAGCAGCATGTTTCATTGATATGTCGCCACGCCCCTCCATGTTATCAGCATCCCAATATTCATAAGGACCATCAGATGCCATTGGCATAGCATGACAGTCAAGTTCATCTTCTATTCTCTTTGATAAGTAAAATGCGATTCTATCTATCTCTGGACATGCAAAATTGTTAAAGTACCCATAAACTAATCTGGATTTTGCTTGATAAAGACCTTTAGGAATGGAAATGCCAAAAACGATTACAGATTTACAGTCTTCATATATATCTAATGGATGGAAGCCTTTAGGTGTGTCTGAAAACTCTTTTATGTTTGCAATGCCACATACATCTGCACCTAAATCTATTGCCATTCTCTTGATATCGTCAATCATTACATACACCTCTGCTTTTTTTGCATTTTATACCATACATATGATTATGTCAATTTACACATGTCTATTTGACAGCTGGAGGAGTACATTCTTTACTTATTTTTTGACTCCAATTCCAACACTTTTTCTTTCATTTCTAATCCCCCAGCATAGCCTACAAGTTTGCCGCTAGATCCAATAACCCTATGACATGGAACAGCAATTGTAATAGGATTTCTATTGTTAGCCATACCTACAGCTCTGCTCGCTTTTGCATTACCTATTGCCGTGGCAATATCCTTGTAGCTTCGTGTTTCTCCATAGGGTATTTGCTCTAATGCATGCCACACCTTTTTCTGAAAGTCTGTACCTTGTAAATCATACTTAAAGTCGAACATTTTCCGTTTACCTTGAAAATATTCTTCAAACTGTTTTATTACTTCATCAGTTAACTTGCAAGGACATTCAGCTTCATTTTTAGATTTCTCTGTTATATCCTTCTTTATATAAGTTACTTTGTCCTCTTTGTATCTTATTTCAATTGGACCAAATTGGCTTTGGTATATAACGTATTTTTCCATAATCTCACCTATTCATCTTTCTATACTTTGCTGGGGAAGTATTAGCACCGTCTTTGAAAAATCTGTAAAACCCAGATAGTGAACTAAAACCTATAGAGTTTGCTATGTTAATTATACTATCATCAGTATCTTTTAATAGTCTTTTGGATTCTTCTAACTTTAGCTTGTTTACGTATTCTAATACAGTTAAATTATACTCTTGCTTAAATATTTCATTTATCCTATGGTTAGATAGACCTATATTTTCAATCTGATTATCTAATTCATCTTTTTTTATGTAATACTTATTAATCTTATCTTTTATATCCTCAGCAATTTCCTTTATAGGTGTATAATCCATTAAATCGCTTCTGCATCTTTTGCAAGGTCTGTAGCCACCTTCCATTGCTTCGTTTGATGTATTATAAAAGTGAACATTTTCTCTTTTAGGCATTTTAGATTTGCATGAAGGTCTGCAGTATATTCCAGTTGTTTTAACAGCATAAAAAAATTGTCCATCGTAGCTTTTATCATTTGTTATAACTGCCTGCCACATTTCATCAACGCTTATATTATTTTGCTTCATTGATCTTAGCCTTTCGACGTTTCCTTTTTTCAGCATCAGTTAGAGCAGCGTAGTCTTTCATTCCTTCTACTTTTCCACCTGCAATTGCCCACAGATACAAACTAGCTACTGTGCCATATGGTGAATATCTTCTTTTATACTTATTAAACAACTCAGGGGTTATTTTACGATGATGATATAGCATTCTCATACCTCGCAGTATTGCTAAATCTCCATAGCTAACAATATCAGGTCGTTGCATAGAAAATGTCATTATCATTTCTGCTGTCCATTTGCCTATACCTTTAAGGTTTGAAAGCTCTTTAATAATTTCTTCATCGCTCATATCATTTAAAGCATCTATATCAAATTCACCTGACATGATTTTTGATGTAAAGTCTTTTATGTATTCAGCTTTTCTGTAGGTCATGCCAAGATTTTTGATATCTTCTATACTCATTTCAGTTATGTTTTCAGGCTTTATGCCATCTACCTTGTCATTTAATCTTTGCCATATTGTCTTTAATGCTTTTGTGGATATTTGCTGACCGATAATATTATGAATAACCGAGCTGAATAAATCTGAATCCACCTCTCTTTTTATATATCCTAATTTATCTATAACTTCTTTTAGCTTGCTGTCTTTACTTTTAAGATAGTCTATTTCTTTTTTGCCATATTGAAAATACATTTTTTCTCCAGTTTACTTGTAGTCTCTTTATATTATAAATCATTTTCCAAAGTTTTTCTTCCACTATTTTTATATCTAATTTATGGATGTGGTAAATTTAATGTTAATGAAAGTCAATCTTAACGATAGTGAAATCTATTTAGTATATAATAGATAAAAGGAGTGTAGAATGATGAAAAAAGATACAAGCATAAATAGAATACCTCTTAGGTTAATTATAATACCTGGAGTATTAACAGCAATGACAGGGGTTGGTGTTGGGGATTTAGCTACTGCCTCCTTTGCTGGAAACAAGTTAGGTGTTGCAATAGTATGGGCAGTTTTACTGGGTGCATTTTTTAAGTATGTTGTGTCAACAGGGTTTGTAAAGTGGCAGTTAGCAACAGGTGAAAGCATAATAGATAGCTGCATAAAAAGATACAAGATTATTTTCCAAGTGTTATTTGGTGCATACTTTTTCTTATGGAGCTACTTTGTAGGTGGTGCATTAATAAGTGCATGCGGTACAACAATGGCTAATTTACTTCCTATATTTAGTGATCCTAATACAGGTAAAATAGTCTTTGGCATAGTGCATACCTTAGTTGCTATATTGCTGATTAAGTTGGGAGGATATAAAATCTTTTCAAAAATAATGGGCTTTATGGCTGTACTTCTATTTGGATCAGTGCTTATAAGTGTTATAGCACTACAGCCTGATTTTATAGAAATATTAAAAGGATTGGTTATCCCTGTAATCCCAAGTGGCAATGGTGAAGGAGTTTCGTGGACTATAGCACTAATTGGTGGAGTAGGGGGAACACTTACAATCATCAGCTATGGGTATTGGATAAATCAAGAAGATAGAAAAGGGACAAGTTGGTTATCATCATGCAGACTGGATTTAGGAATAGGATACTTACTAACTGCTATTTTTGGTATATCTATGGTAGTTATTGGTGCTATGACCAGAGCTGATGGAACAAAGCTTAATCTGCTTTTAAATATTGCTAATAACTTAGAAGAGAAATTAGGGACTGCATTTAAGTATATATTTTTAATTGGAAGCTGGGGTGCTGTATTTAGCTCTATGCTAGGTGTTTGGCAAAGTGTACCGCAGATATTTGTGGATGGATTTGTTCGCAATAGAAGCAAAGAAACAGAAAAGAAAGCATATAACATCTATCTAGTCTTACTAGGAGTTGTGCCAATACTAGCATTGTTAGTTAAATTTGTTACCATTCAAAAAATCTATAGTTTCTATGGTGCATTTTTTGTTCCGTTCCTTGCAGTTATTCTATTAGTATTAAACAACAGCAAGACTATGAAAGATAAAGGAATGAATAACAAGCTAATAGAAAATATATTGCTTGCATTAATACTAGGCTTTTTCTTGTATATTACTTTGTTTGCATAACAAAAACCACATGTTAAACATGCGGTTAAAGTATGCATAGGAACTGCATATAAAAAATAAAGAGGATAAGTAAAAAGCTAAAAAACAATTTAGTCGCTTTAATTATAGTATATTCTAATCTAGAAGTATTTGTGAGGATAATAATGAGTTTATTAATATAATAAATAAAAAAGCGTAGATATCTACGCTTTTTTTAAATCCATTATGAAATTATTCTACTTATTTTGCTTTCTTATTTCATCAATAACACGTATGAAACCACCACATATAGCACCTAAAAATGAAATTGCCATGCCAAATAAAATATATAGAATTCCTGTTTCTATTACTCCCCAAAGTGCAAACAGTCCTAATAAAATGAGTCCGTGAATAAAGTATGTATTGCTTAAGAATTTTCTCATAATTTTTCCTCTTAATGATAATAATTGACATTATAGCATGGGTTAAGTAGGAACAAAAGAGTGAACTTAAATAAATTAATATGCTTTTCTTCTTCTTATCCTACGATAGTTTTTCTGTAGCTATATTGACAAACTAGACTACAACATCTATAATGCTATCAGATTAATAGCAATAAATGTAAATTGATTAAACTAGAATATAGCGTTGATTGATTTTCGTAGCTATATTGCTAAACTATAATAGAGGTGTACTTAGAATGATATTACTTTCAATCTTATTATTAATAATTGGTACTATAATGTTCTTAAAGCCAGATATCATTTGGATGATTACAGAATCATGGAAATCTGATAATGCATATGGTCCTTCTAACTTATATAAATTATCCACAAAAATCGGCGGAGTGATGATGTTTTTAGCAGGTTTAGCAAGCTTAATTGTTCAAGTGTTTTTAATCTAGAATAAATTTACATAGAGGATTTCAGTTGAATATACTCTAATGAAAAGAGTGATTTAACATTGTTTTAACAAGTCGATATCGCTAAATTTACTCATTTTACGGAATTATTTTGTAATAATTACAATTTAGTGAAGAATAATATTGATTTTTGGATAAGATTGTAATATAATGTTTGAGTTAAACAGGAGGAATGTATGCAAGATTTATTTAAAAAGTCAGTATTAGAGAACTTACCAGCAGCAGCTATAGATCCACTTGCGACTTCTATTGCTTTGGGAATAGCGTTCGCACTAGGATTGTGGATATTTATAATATATAAAAGAACTTACAATGGAGTATTATACAGTAGAAACTTCAGCTTGTCATTGATACTATTAGCATTAGTATCAACAATGATAATGAAAACTGTTACATCAAACTTAGCACTCTCCTTAGGTATGGTTGGTGCATTGTCAATTGTTCGTTTCAGAACTGCAGTTAAAGATCCTATGGATACAGTATATATGTTCTGGGCAGTAGCTATTGGTATAACAGTTGGTGGTGGCTTTGAATGGGTAGCTGTTATGGGAAGTATAATAATAGGTTTATTCTTATACATAATGTTTATAACAGGTGGAAAAGGATCGTATGCATATCTACTGATTGTACGTCATGATTTTGAAAGCACAAACCAAGTTAACTATGCACTAAGAAGACTGCCCAAAGGTACAAGGCTAAAATCCAAAACTGTATCAGCAAGTGGTGTAGAAGTAACTATGGAAGTTAGACTACCTGGTGAAAACACAAATGTTGTTAATGAGCTATTGAAAATAGAAGGCGTATTCGATGCTACATTGGTTAGCTATCAAGGAGATTATGCAGCTTAAGATATAGCTAAAGATATATTAAATAATAAAATTAAAGACAGCCTTATAGGCTGTCTTTTGTATAAATAACAGTATTAGAATTTTTTCTTTGGAAAATCAGTTCCGTCTATCCATGGAAATCCAGAAGCTTTGAGTACTTCTATAAACCTGCTATTACCTGCTGCCATCCAATTAGCTAAATAGTGCAAGCCAAAATATCGTTGAGCCATATTTACATGTCCCGATGATTTTATGAATTCTATCATATCATCAGCATATTCTTTTCCGGAAAGTTCTTCAGCTACTTCATATATTTGCTTAATGTTACCTTCACTTGCAGGAAATTGCTTATGATCATATTTTTCATCCTGTAATTTCATTAATTCATCTATCTGTAAATCTTTGTATTGCTCGTTGTGTACAAGAGCGTTAATACCTAATTTGTTTTTAACAATAGGTTTTTTAACTGGATAACCAAGACTTAATAGCACAACTGGGAATACTCCATCAGGTAAATTGCACATCTCCTTTAATTCCATGAAACAGCTTTCGACTGTGCCTACATATACAGAACCAAGTCCTACGGAATCAGCTGCAGTGCATATGTTTTGTGCTGCAATAATAGTATCTTGAAAAGCTATCCAAAAGTGCTTACTGCTTTTTGTTGCCACATACGGTGCATGGCTAGCTTTTGCCCATCTACCAATGTAGTTAAAATCTATACAAAATAGCAAGTTAACAGGTGCTTGTTGTACAAAAGATTGCATTTCTAGTTCTTTTACTAGTTTTTCTTTGTTTTTAGCTTCTGATATCTTGATAATTGTATATGGTTGCAAGTTGCCACCAGTAGCAGCATGAAGTCCTGCTCCTATGACTTCATCTAAAACTTCGTCGGGGATATCTTTGTCTAAAAACTGTCTACAACTACCTCTTTCGTATAGTAACTCCATGGTTTCATTTGAATATTTGTTTTGCATTTATATCCTCCTATATTCTTTATAATACAACTGTAATTATTGTATAGTACTTGTAATTCCTAAAGTGTATGTATGCCATTTATTCTATCACTTCATACCACATATCGCAAAAACAATATTTCTGATAATGATTCAATGATAATTTTCGAGCTTTTCACCCTTTTTTCGCATATTAAATATATTGTATAGAGCATTGGTTTAGACATTTTGTCTGAGCCAGTTTAAAAATAGTAAGGAGTTTAACCATATGTTAAAAAAAGCAATTGCATGTTGTTCTTCATTGGGCGCAGCGCTTGTTATGCTTGTCGGTATTCCTTTTGGAAATGCTGTAGGTAATGCTACTGATGCAGCAATCAGAGTCTCTGCACAGCAGCCAGCTCTAGATGCAATAATTGAATCTCTTGAAATTTCATTAAGAAATCTTCAAATACCGCTCATAGTAGCTTTTGTTGCTGCTATCATTCTATTGATTGTGTCCAAAGTATGCCAGGCGAGTCTTTGCAGCAAATCAAGAAAATCAAGCACTGGAAAAGCGTATTGCATTTTCACATCAGTTAGTATGGCTATAGCACTGCTAGGTAGTATTGGTACTATTATTGCCAGTGGAACAATAGCAATATCTGTGCAATCTGTCCTTGTATTGCAGCCTACTATGGTGGATACGTTTAACGAGATTGCAGCATTAGGCTATAGTTCAGCACTGTTAGCAACAGTGTTTGCAGCTATTATCGCAGCAGGTATACTGATTTGCATGTTGTGTTCATGTATACGCCCTTTGCATTTGTTGGATTGTATTGATAGACCTAGTTGTAGAAGGGATTAGTAATAATAAAGAAACTTAACTTCCTTGATTTAATTAAGGAAGTTATCCTTTATTTATAATCTCTATTCTAGATTAAATAGTAAAACAATTTAGTGATTAAATTATTACTTTATTGCTGGACATAATTATGGTATAATTTACTGTCAGATATAGACAATTTCTGATATATAAATGAAATAATAAATAGATATATATTTTTAAGCGGAGAACATAAGATATGAAGGATGAGAGAAAAGACATCAAAAAGCAAGATGATACTATCGCAGAAGCTAATACTGACAATAAGGATATCAAGATGCAAGATGATGGTAACATCCAATGTGATAATGAAAACATAGACATTGATACTAAGGATGATTTGAGCATTGAATCAGATAAAGATAAAACTGGAATAAAAGATATAATAGAGAATATATCTAATAGTTCTAAATCTCAAAAACTTACAATATCAGTGTTAGCATTGTTGTTAGTTGTTGTTTTGGGTATTACCTTTATTAGCTACAATAAAAAGAATCAGCCAGCAGCAAATGAAAATGCAGATAGTACTCAAAGTGCAGTTCATAATATTTCATTAGATATTAGGATAAATGAATACGTTGTTAGCAACAACAATACATTCAGAGATGATAACTGGAACAGCCCAGACTGGATAGAGCTATACAACTATGGAGATGAACCTGCATGGCTTGGTAGTCTATATCTATCTGATGAAGAAGATGACCCTACTAAATTTCAACTTCCTGACGTAACTCTTAATCCAAATGAATATATAGTAGTATTAGCATCTGGCAATACAGGCATTGAAGATGAATATATTAGAGCACCATTTCAACTAGGTAAAGATGACAAGAATATTTTACTATCAACTGATAGAGTAGTTTTTGATAAAGTAGATATTAAACAACTACCAACAGATGTATCAGCAGGATATTCACAAGATGGAGTTTTTGGATACTTTGCTGAGCCTACACCAGGATATGAAAACACTACACAGCTTTTTGAAGATAAAGATATAGAGCCTATAAACAGCTATGAAAATCTATTAATTATAAATGAGTATCTATCTAGCAATAGATACGGTTTAACAGATAGTGATGGAGATCATAGCGACTGGATAGAGATATATAACCCAAATGCTATACCAGTATTTGCAGGGGATATTTATCTATCTGATGATGAAAATCGAACTAATAAGTTTAGATTACCTGATATAGAATTACAACCAAACGGATACTTACTTGTGTATGCATCTGGCAAAACCACAAGCACTGCTGATAGTATTCATGCACCATTTAGAATAAGCATAAATGATACTAAGATTGTTCTTTCATATAAAAATGGAGCGATTATAAATAGCTGTGACGCACAAAGTCTTCCAGATGATGTATCAGCAGGTATAGGTGAAAATGGAGCATTTGGATATTTTTCAGTGCCAACACCAAATAGTGTAAACAATACTCAATTATCAGAATCAATAGAGGTGTTTGCTGACTATAGCTCCAATGAAGAATCAAAAATAGTTATAAATGAGTGGATGTCCAATAACGAGTTTGGAATACTTGATAAAGATGGGGATGCAAGTGATTGGGTGGAGATACATAATACTACAGATGATATAGTTTCATTGGATGGCTATGCACTATCTGACAGCAAAGATGATTTACTAAAATGGGTATTCCCAGAGGGCAGTAGCATACCAGCTAAAGGATACTTAGTAGTTTATGCAAGCAGTAAAGACAAAGTAGTAGAGAATGAAATGCATGCAAGTTTTTCATTGGATATGGAAGAAACATTATATCTGTTATCTCCAGATGGCAAAATAGCAGAAAGCTATGATATGGAATATCTGCCTGGCAATGTTTCAAAAGGTCGTGTGGTTGATGGATTAGGCTACTTTGCACTACCAACACCAAAAGCTGAAAACACTACAGCATACATAACTGAACTTAAACAATACACTAGCTTTTTGCACACTGAACTATATATTAGTGAAGTTGCATCCAGCAAAATACATTTAAGCCGCTATAAAGGCAGGTCCATGTATGAATACATAGAGCTCTACAACAGCGGCGGTGAGACAATAGATTTAACTGGATATAAATTATTAGAGGACCAAGAGCCCTCTTATACCTTTAACGGTGTTTTTATTCGACCTAATGAATATTTGCTTGTGGCTTTAAAAGGCTGGGTAAGCGATACGTATGATGCTGTGCAGGCAGATAATTTAAGCCTTGATTCATCAGGTGAAAGAATATTACTTAAAAACAAAGAAGGAACTACCATAGACTGTTTCGACACTGGGTATCTTTTAGGGAGCTACAGCTCTGGCAGAATGAAAGGAAACGCTGATACGCGTGTTTTTTTTACCCAAAAAACCCCTGGAGGAGAAAACAGCTCTAGAATATATACATCATATGCTTCAAACCCTGTGTTTTCACAAGAAGGCGGTATGAAAGATGAAGCATTTTATTTAGAGATAGCAGCAGATAATGATGCTACAATATACTACACACTAAATGGCAGCATTCCAGATGCAGATAGTGCTGTGTACACTCAGCCAATACCTATAGCAAAAGATACAGTTGTACGTGCTGTTGCAGTATCGGCCTATAAACTGCCAAGCATTTGTATGACGCGCACATTTTTACTAGAGAGAAAGCATGACATACCTGTTGTGTGCATTAGCTCAGCACCAGCTGGCTTGTTTTATGACAACACAGGAATATATGCAAACGGGCCAGGATACGGTATAGGGGAGTTCCCTTACTTTGGAGCTAACTACTTTAGAAACTTAGAGAGACTTGCATCAGTTGAATATTACGAGGCTGATGGGCAGTTAGCCCTAGCATTTGATGGAGGAGTGCAAATAGCTGGAGGGTATTCCAGAGCTCGTCCACAAAAATCATTAGCAATAAGGTTAAGAGATGAGTATGGTCTAGGTGAAGTTACATATCCTTTTTTTGATGAAGGAACTTCAAGCTTTAGTCATTTGTTTTTAAGAAATGGCGGACAAGATGGTCCTATAACTATGATGCGTGATAAGTTTATTCATAGCTGTGCAATGACCTTAGGCACAGTAGATGGAAAACGTGGGGAGCCTGTTGTTGTGTATATAAATGGTCAATACTGGGGCTTATACAATCTTCGTGATAAGCTAAACTCTGACCACTTTAAGACAAAGTATAATTTTGATGATGATGTAGAAATAAACATACTTACAGAGTATTCAGCAGCTAAAAGTGGAACTGATGAGGACTGGTTGGACTTAAAGCAGTTCTGCATTTCTAATGACTTTTCAATAGAAGAAAACTACAATAAATTAGCAGAGCGTGTGGATGTTCAATCATTTATGGACTATGTAATTATAGAAACTTTCTTTGGTAATGCTGACACCCATAACATAAACTTTTGGAAGCCAGAAGTAGAGGGTGCTAAGTGGAGACCAGTACTGTTTGACCTTGATTTAGCAATCTTTGACTTGGGATACAGCATGGTAGATGACTATTTAAATAATTACTTAGGCTATCATGACCATATACTAGATGCACTAAAAGAGAGTGACATATTTATGGATGCCCTATTAGAAAGGTATTCATACATTGCATGTGAAGTCTTCACAGAGGAGTATTTGCTAGGTGAGATAGATGCACAAAAAGCTGAGATAGCTAATGAGATGGTGTATCACCTACAAAGGTGGACAAGTCCAAGCAGCTATCAAAGATGGGAAAACAATGTTGAAAAGCTTAAGACCTTTATGGTTAAAAGGCGTAATGATTTGGTTATGGAGTTGCAGGAATACTTTGAACTAGATGATGCTACAACTAAAGAGTTGTTTCCGTATTACTATAATTAATAAAACGCAGAGAAAATTAAAGAAAATACTTTAAAATGCCTATGGGTTGTTTATATTTTAACCTTTTAGCTTCATTTGTGCTATATTTTTTATTGCATTTGGGGCAATAAAAGAAGATTTTTTTCAGTTGAAATTCTGTATGCTTATCCTCTATCTTCATCCATGGGGTATAACAATACTTATACTTACTTCTTTCGCTGTTTTCAACCTCAATAGAATCTAATAGGAGCTTTTTATTGCAAGCACTACAATATAGTTTATTCTTGTGAACATCTAGGGGGCTATCTTCATATAAATAGCTTATTATAGTTCCCATCTTCATAGATGTTTTGCTTTTTCTCCATACGTTTAATAGCATCTTCGCATTTTTTTACATGATTAGTTTCTATTTGTTCATTACAGCTTTCGCATTCAAAAATGTCATAGGTGAAGGTTACAACATTGCAGCCGTCCATTCTAAAGTTTTCAGCCTCTTCTGTATTTGCCCAAACATCCTTTGTAATTCTTCTGGGATTTAATCGACCATTGCAATAGGGACATCGTATAGTTCTATTTTTTGTCCATCCCAAATATGCTCTTGAAACTGACCATCCGCGTGTAACCATAGAATCTACCTTTCTTTTATACAATTATTATAACACCTCAAAGTATATCTATAAAGAGTGATGCAATATTGACTTGCAATAATAAATTAATATTTTAAACGTTAGCTTGACATTACAGTCACTCTAAGGTCTATAATTTATAATGGAGGCATATAAATGAAAACCATAAAAAGGAGGCAATATGATTAGACCATTAAAAAAAGATGATGATTTGCCAAAGGTAGCATCTTTGATATATGAATGTGATGAAGAAATGATGAGCATTTTATTTGGTAAAAAAGAAAAGGCTCTTGAAAGAATAAAAGCTCTGATTTTAAAAGAACACAACAGCTTATCATATAGAAATATTTACTGCTATTATGATGACGAGATAAAGGGGATAGTAGTTAATTATGCTTTTGGCAAAGAGAATGACAAACTAAGCGGTAAAGATTACATCGATGCACTTCCCCTTTGGTTCATACTTAAAATGTCTATTGTTTATAGTCGCATTGACAAACTTATAACTAAAAGAGACAGTGGACACTATATAGAATGTTTATGTGTTGAAAAAGAGTCAAGATCAGAGGGAATAGGTGAGAGACTAATAAACTATGTAGCATCTTCTATAGATTCAAAAGAACTATATTTGGATGTAAGTGCTTATAATGAAAAGGCAATAAGATTTTATAATAGAGTAGGATTTAATACTGTTGAAAGAAAAGAAACTAAAGAAGGACTTTGCACATACACTATGCTTAAAACTTTGTAATAGTATATTAAAATGCTGTATAATAGAAATATAAGTTTGTATAAAAATCTAAGGAGCAGCATTATGCGCAAGGATTTAACTATCGGTGAAGCAGCTGAGATTCTATCTACTTCTACATATAATTTAAGGTACTATGAAAAAGAAGGCATAATATCTCCTTCCAGCATATCTGAAAATGGATATAGAATGTTTACTGCTGACGATATTATATACATAAAATGTGTAATGCTACTTAGGGAAAGCGGTGTAGCTATTAAGGACATTAAAAAGCTTATGGATAACTACACACAGGAAAACTATGTTAATGCTCTTAAAAAATCATATGAAGATGTAGTTGAGAAAATAAACAAGCTACAAAATTTGAAGACAGAGCTTGAAAAATCATTGGAAAGTGCACAAAAGGATAACGAAGGTTATGAAATAAAGTATATAGGTAAAAGGAGTTTAGTTGAAGTTAAAAAAAGTGACTATGATATGGACTATTCCATAAAGGAAGTGTATGATAGCGCACAGAAGAAGAACATAGATAAATCTTTGATTTGCTCAGATGAATTTTATTACATACTGTATGATGATTCAATATCTCTATGTGTTTTATCTGATAAATCTGATGGAATTTCATTTGAGACTGGCAATTATCTTTGCTACAATTTTTTTGCAATTGACGATGATGAGATTGATAAAAAGATAAATGAATTTGGAAAATATATTGAAAATAACAAAATAGAAGTTTGTGGAGAAGTTTTAATTATAGTTAGCTTAAGAACCTCTATGAATAGAGCAGAAGGGTCATACAATGAACTGCAGATAAGGATTAAATAGCGGGATAAACTATTTGATAAGATAGCTTGTAACTTTGTGCTAATCAAGATTATTATATAAAGCATACGAATATTTTGGCGAATAATAACACCACTGTTAAATAATTAAACAGTGGTGTTTTATCAAAGTTTATTTGATGTTTATAGTATTAGTTATGCATTATTCTACGCTTCACTACAATTCCACCACCTACCAATATCATTACTATCATTACCCACAGAAAAGAAACACTATTGTTTGTATCACCTGTTTGTGGGTTTACAACTGGATCCTGTGCGGTAGTTACACTAGAACCTGTTAGTTCCCAGTTGGTTAGTGCATTTTGTTGAATAGTGACATCAAGCATTATGAAAGCACTAGTTACTGAGGTGTTTACACTGCCAATACTGTCTGTTGAGGCATCGTCTGTTATTACAGATGTATTGCTAGAATCTATCGTAAAGTAAAGTGTATATTCACCCATAGGATTGTTACCGTTTCTTAATGTAAGTATATGTCTAGCTAGATATACATTGTTAAATGCTGCTACGCCGCTTGCATCTGTTACAGCGACTATTGGAGTGGAGTTAAGTACACAAGTAATTCCTGATGCAGGTGTTCCATCTACGTTGCAAACAGTAACTCTTATAGCTCCTTTTTCAGGAAGGCTGTTTGGGTCATTTGAATTTGTTCCTGCATTAGTCTCGTCATCATCACTTACTCCATCATTATCACTATCAGATGTCCAAATAGCATATGCCGTCCCATCAGCATTTGGCAATTTGTAAAGTGCGCCTAGCAAGTAATCAACGCTGTCTATCCTCCAACCATCTATAATGGCATCAGTCATTGTAAATCCTACACCATCATGTAAGCTAAAAATAGTTGTCCCAACATGGGTTTCACTATCACTTCCTATTCCGCCATTAGGGTCATATGTAAGTGTATGATTTCCATTTACTGCAGTTAATGTAACTGTGTACGTATCCGTTGAATCTACTATTCCGTCATTAGCTTTGAACACATGCACAGTATCTCCTGCAATATTTGGTGCGTAAGAATAGCTCTCAGGTGCAGGATTATACCCTCCGCCATCTATATCTACTACATAGGTTAAAGCATCACCATTGATGTCTTCAAATATAGTTGCTAAGTCAAGTGTATAGGCAACATTAACCTCTGTGGTTGCAGTGTCCATTGCATTAACTGTGCTTATTCTATTTGGTGCTGTATTTGATGGAGTAAATTTCATCACTGAGGCTTTATTACCATTTTCACCGTCTCTGAATGCCACATATGGTGTACCATTATATACATACAATGAAGTATTATATGCCCACTTTACTGTAAAACCAGCATCCCCAACTGTTTCCCAGCTTGTACCATTATATTTCATAACTGTGGCTTTATCATCGTTTGCTCTATCCTTATATGACAAGTATGGCGTTCCATTATATACATATAGTGAATGATGATATGCCGCCCCTGCAGAAAAACCAGCGTCCCCTACAGTTTCCCAGCCTGTGTCGTTATATCTCATAACTGTAGCTCTATCATCGTTTACACCATCTCTAAATGCCACATATGGTATTCCGCTATATATTTGCAATGAGACATTAGATGCTTTTCCCTCTGAAAAACCAGCACCCCCAACTATTTCCCAGTTTGAATCGTTAAATTTCATTACTGTGGCTTTATCGCTGTTTGCATCATCTTGATATGCCACATATGGCGTTCCGTCATATACATATAATGATGTATTATATGCCCATCCTTCCGAAAAACCAGCATTACCAACTGTTTCCCAGTTTGTACCGTTATATTTCATAACTGTAGCCTTATAACCGTTTGCAACATCCGTATATGATACATAAGGTGTTCCGTTGTATACATATAATGACAGACTACGCGTAGTTCCTCCGGCAAAGCCAACATCTCCTACAGTTTCCCAGCTGGTTCCGTTATATTTCATAACTGTGGCGTTATCGAAAGTTCGGTCTGTATATGAAACATAAGGCGTTCCATTATATACATGTATTGATGTATTAAAATATGCTTCTCCTGGTGAAAAACCAGCATCACCTACAGTTTCCCAGCTTGTACCGTTATATCTCATAACTGTGGCCTTATCGTCGTTTACAAAATCCCTATATGCCACATAAGGTGTTCCATTATATACATACAGTGATGGAAAATATACCACACCTGCGGAAAAACCTTCAGTTCCTACTGCATCCCAACTGCCATTTTCCGCTAGGGCACTGCTTGGTAGAAGAAGTGTTATTGCTAATCCAAAAAATAACATAGTAATTAGTTTTTTCATAAGTAAACTCTCCTTAATTCTTTAAGCTTAAGTAATTGGTGTATTATTTTATTGTACAAAGTGGACATACGTAATATATCCTCTCATTATATACCAATAATACCGCATAATAACTATAATTTAGTAACTTAATATATATTAAACATAAATGACTAACATTTGTAATATGAAACTAAATCAAGTGTATAATGTTTAGAAATATTGATACTAAAATCATAATGTCAATTAGAAGAATATTAATTATATTAAAACACCAATGTTAATATATTAATCATTGGTATTTTATCAAAGTTTATTTAATGTCTATAGTATTAGTTTTGTTTTATTCTACGCTCAACTATAATTCCGCTACCTGCTAATACCATTGTTATCATTACCCACACAAAGAAATACTATTGTTTGTATCACCTGTTGTTGGGTTTTACAACTGGATCTAAGTGAGAAATTACGCTAGAGGCTGTTACTAGTTGCTAGATGCATTTTGCTGGACTGCAATAACAAGTATCATAAATGCATTTGTTACTATAAAAAAACCTACTACTATAGAATTAACTACAGAAGTAGGTGTTTAATATATTTCAGAAAGTTATGACTTACATATTATATTATTATGATTATTCCCACTTAAATGTCACAAGAGATAGTGCACCAAAGACAACAAACACTCCAAGTAAAATACCTATTTGAGGAATGAAGTCAAATAATGAACCCCCAAGCCACAAGCCTTGCATCAGTTCAACACCATAAGTAAGAGGCAATAATTTTGATATTTTAATTATGGCATCAGGCATAAATGCAAGGGGCAATGTAGCTCCTGATAAGAACAGCATAGGGAAATAAATAACATACGATATTGCTAGTGCTGATTTTGCGTTTTTGGTGACACCTGCTATAAACAAACCAATTGAGAATATGCTTAATGTGACTAAGAGCATTCCAAGTAGTACAGCAAACACATTTCCATAGAATTTTAAATCAAATACTATTACTCCAATAATTATTAGTAATGCTGATCCAATTAAAGTGATAATAGCATTAACAATTAACTGAGATACTAAAATATCCATAGGTTTAATAGGTGTTGCCATAAATCTTTTTAGTATTTTTCTTTCTCTGTATTGTGATAGTGTTATAGGCAAAGTCATCAATCCAGCAACTGCTACAACCATGCATATATAACCAGGTGTTGAAATGTCCACAGAGCCATGACCATTATAATATGGTGACGGGTCATTGCCGTATATAGAACCAAATAGTAATAGCATCATTATAGGGAAAATCAATGAGAAAAACACATTTACAAAGTTTCTTAGATTCATTTTCCACTCTACCATTGTTGTTTTAAATAATAACTTCATCTTATGCCTCCCATCTCTTGCCAGTTAGCTTTAAGTATGCATCTTCTAAGCTAGGTCTTTTTATATCTAGTTGTTTGTAAGATACATTATGCTCTTTTAGTAAAAGAATCATATCTGATATAATATCCTCATTTTTAGAAAGTACTTTTATAAGTCCATCTTCATAAATAACTTCATCATCTTTATTTACATACTTTTTAATAGTGTCTATATCATTGCTATCTGCTATAAAGCTAACTTCATGCTTTAGATTGGCACTTTCTATAACCCCTTCAACATTATCTAGTGCAATTAATTTGCCTGCATCGATTATGCCTATCATATCGCAAAGGTGGGTTGCTTCCTCCATGTAATGAGTAGTTATAAATATAGTGCGCCCTTCAGCTTTCAATGCTTTTACATGTTCCCACATTTCTCTTCTTGCTTTTGGATCCAGTCCTGTTGTAAGTTCATCTAAGAATATGATTTCTGGGTTAGAAATCAATGCTAAGATAATTGCTAACTTCTGTCTTTGTCCACCAGATAGTGAGCTGACAAAAGACTTTGTCTTTTCTTTAAGTCCAAACTTCTCTAGTAATTCCATATAGCTTAATGGGTTATCATACATGGCTACAAATAAATCACATAATTCAAATACTTTAATCTTATCTTGATATGATGTTTCCTGTAGTTGAACCCCAATAAAATCATATAGCTTTTTACCTGTTTTCAATACGTCCATATCAAGGATTTGCAGTTGCCCTTCAGTTGGTTTTTTAAGACCTATCATACACTCAATAGTTGTTGTTTTTCCTGCTCCATTAGGACCTAGTAAACCAAATATTGTTCCTTTTTCAACTGAAAATGATATGTCATCAACTGCTGTAAATTTGCCATATTTTTTAGTTAGATTTTTAACATCTATAATATTCATTTAATACCTCTTTTCTTGTAATTTTTTATTTAAGTGTTTGTATTGTTGTTCAATCGCTCTAATTCCTCGTTCAATTCTTTTGCTTTCTTTGTCCAATACAGCTTGAAGCAAAACCAAATAATAAAGTAAACTACGAAATAAAACAAAACAAAAAGAATTTTTCCTATTGTTGTTGGAGGTACCCAACCAATGTAGAATGCAAATGGCAGATATGGTGCAAGCAAAAGAGAATGGGTAATAGTTTGTCGCAATATGCTCCACTCTTCTATATCGAAAACTATGCTTATACCAGAACACCACATACCAACTGCTAATGTTGTAAGATAGTGTATTATTATGTCTTTAGGATAAAGTGTAATGACATTCCCGACTAAAGCATGAATTAAGTACACTGTATGACCTATAGCCAATCCAATTATTCCACCCCATATTATTCTTATTAAAAGTTGTTTTAAGTATGTTTTCATTTCTTGCCTCCTAGCCCTATAAACTCTTTTACCTTGTTTATAAATCTACGGGATATAATCTCTTCATGTCCATTAGCAAACTTAACTACCAAACTTCCATTAAAAACTATCTCTATATTCTTAATCAGCTTAATGTTTACTATGGCAGACTTTGATATTCTGATAAAGGATGTACCTTCTAAATCAGCTTCTATTTCATAAAGTTTCTGCTTTACTTCATAGCTTCCATTGATGGTATCTGCGTATACTTTTTTAGCTTCAGTATAAAATAGCATTATTTCATCTGGTTGTAATACAAATATCTTTTCATTCATGATACCAGAAATAGTATTAGTTTTTTTACTTTGCAGTTTTGTAATCAAATCCGTTACTTCTTGATTCATTTCAGGTGCTTTAATGACAATAACTATTTCTTTGTAATCATTATTAATGTCAATATCAAACTTCATAATCAACTTCCAATCACATGTGATAAATATAGTATATCTGAAATATTTATAATAACAATAGGATATGACTAAGTGGTTGGTTTGGAGAACTAAGTGGTATTACTATTGATTGTTATAAGTCCAATAATTGAGATATATAAGAAAAGCTATTTAAAAGCCACACATCTTTGCAAGAATATGTTAAAATATAGCAAATTACTAACTTGGAGTATTAATGAAACGATTTTTATTATTAATTATAATAGCTGCTTTGCTGCTTAGTGGCTGTACCTTCTACCTAACTAGCGGACAAAGTACTGTACGGATGATAACAAAACAGGATATGGCTGAAGATTTATATACAATGATGGAGAACATGTATGTGCATCATCCTAAGTTTGAAGAAGGTGAATTGCACTATAGTGATGTAGAAGATAAAGTAAATGAAATCATAAATAATCTACCTGATGAGATGCCAGTAAATTTGTTTTTTTACTATCTTTCAAGTGTGTTGGAATTAACAAATGATCCTCACAGCGCAATGAATGTAGATTTTAATGAACGTGGTCAAATGATAGATGTTGAAACGGTTTTTACTGAAGGTACAATATATGTATCTGCAACTCAAAAGAATAATAAGTATTTTGAGGTAGGAGATAGAATAGTAAAAATCGGTGATTATGACTACGACAATATAATTGAAAAATTAAATGGAGTAATAAGCAATTCCAATAAAGAGGGAATATTTAGATTAAGTAATCAAATATTAAGAGATAAGTATTTTTATGAATATATAGGAGCAGTAGATAAAAAAGGTAAAATTAAATTTACAATAGAAAAAGTAAATGGCAAAACAAAGACAGTTAATGTTAAATTATCAAAAATGACAAAGAGATATTATATAAGATTTGCTTCAAGTGATGAACCACACTATAATCCATATGAAGAATACTATAGCGAGTTTGATACAGATAGCAGTACTGCAATTGCCCATATTAATGTGTGTGAATATACAGATGAGTTTAAGAATTTTATGCAGGATTTTTATAAAACAGCAAAGGATGAAAGTTATAAAAAAATAGTTATAGACTTGCGTAATAACCTGGGTGGTAGTATTGGCTTCATTTATTATATTATGATGGGTGTGGACGCGGATAGTTTTACATATATAGATGGTATTACATACAATAATGCAGAAAAAGAGAATGAGTACATTAGTGATACCAAAATGTACATTCTGACATACTACGGCACTGGAAGCGCGTCAATTGTAGGATCTGCAATATTTAAGTACAATAAATTTGCAACTATTGTAGGCACATATCCTGGGGATCAGGTGGACCCATATTACTTTAAATCTGGAGAATTACAAGCAATACAGCTAGAAAATTCTAATTTAACATATTCTGTAGCAGATGATAAGATGGATGTACAGTGTCCAAGTTATGATGATTTGAGCCCAGATATTTATATTGAACCTACTAGACTGTCCATAATCTATGGCATAGAGCCTTCATTGCAGTGGGTAAAGGAGCAATAAGAGCAAAAAGATTAATTTAATATTGACATTATAGTTACTCTAAGGTGTATATTTATTTAGCAGAGATATACAAGGAAAGGTAGCTATAATATGATAAACTCACATAATCTTATAGGCACTAAGTTAGCAAAATATATAAGGATTATATTAGCATTAATAGTTTTTAACAGCATCATAAACAGAACTATTTACTCATGGAATAATGAAATATCACCACTTTTATATTTTACTGTACAGACAAATCTAGCGATAGGATTGTACTGGTTCTTAGGTTCAATTATTCCTAAGATTAGAAGCAGTAGAGCAACAATCTTTATAACAACTTACATTGCAATAACTGGCATAGTATTTACACTGTTTTTAAACTATGGCTTTACAGAGAATATCTATATAAAGCTAGGTACTGGGAAGATAACCGACACCATTCATTACTACTCAATGATAAGCTGTATTATCACTCATTATTTTATTCCATTTTTAGCAGTGTTGGATTTTGTATTGCTTATTGATGTAAGGAATATGAAATTTGATAGAAAGGTCATCTTATATCCAGTAGTCTATTTCATATTTGCAGTATTTTATGCTTTTGTAACAGGGAAATACATTTACCCATTTTTTGACCCTAATTATATGGAGGGATGGGCTTATGTTGCACTAATTTGTCTTGGAATATTGTTTATAATAATACTTTTATCTAGAGTATTATACAAGCTAAACTACATTGTACAAAACAAAATAGATGCCTATTACAAAAAGATATTAGCAGGTGTAAAAGATGAAAAGTAATAGGCTAGATTTAAATGAAGGTAAAGTACTAAAGCTGATATTTAAGCTTGGAGTACCGGCTGTAATAACAGCTTTGTTTGATGAAATAAATGCAGTTATTGACACCATATTTATGGGTCAGTACTTAGGAGCAGAAGCAGTTGCTTCAATGTCAGTTGTTTTGCCGTTTTTGGTCTTTGCTTCTGCCTTGTCTTTTTTGTTTAGCGAGGGAGCGTCTGTAAGTATGGGTAGGTATTTAGGGGCTAAGGATTATGATAACTCCTCTCAAATTGCATCACTTACAGTAAAGATAACATTGATAACTAGCGTTATTCTAGGCCTAGTTAGCTTTTTTATGTCAAAGCATGTTACCACACTATTTAAATTAGATGCACAAACCGCTATATACGCAGTAAAATATGTCAAGTACTTTTCTTTAGGGTTACCTATATTTATGGGTACAATGCTATTGCTTAAATTTCTATATACAGAAGGTCATTCCAAAAAGACTTTACAGCTTACTATACTGCAGGTCGCACTAAACATCTTACTTAACTTTATATTCCTAGGAGTGTTTAAATGGGGTGTAGAGGGAGCTGTTGCCGCTACGCTACTGTCATTTTTAATACAAGGTGCATTTGCTGCAAAGGCATTAATAAAGCATTCAAACCATATAAAGATTTCTAATGAAAAGTTTAATATAGGATATTTCAAGGAAGTTATCCCTCTTGGGATGTCATCATTTTTCACTATGATATTACTTGCTGTAACAATATCTATTCAATCAAAAGTAATATCTGACTACGGCCCATCAGCGCTAGGGGTGTTAACTATATTTGAAAATATGTTTTCCATATTCAGTTCCTTTGCAACGGGAATAATGAACGCATCCTTAGTGCTTTTGGCATACAGTGCCGGAGCTAAAAATAAAAAGAGATTTGTAAAAATACTTAAAACATCAGCTGGAATTATATTTGTATCATCAGTTATTATAAACTTGCCTTTAGTATTTGCACCTGATTTTATAGGCTCGTTCTTTACTGACTCTGCTGAAATAATAAAGCTATTAGCTACACCAATACTCATATTAGGGCTAACATCACCATTTATATTCACAACAAATACTATGCTATTTGCTATGCAGCCAATAGGCATGGAGAAGACTGCGACTCTAGTATTTGCTCTGCAACAATTAGTGCTGTTTGTTCCATTAATCATACTGCTAAAAGACATTAGCTTTAACTATGCTATGATAGCTCAGCCAGGCTCTGAGGTAATTGGCGGTATCATTACATTATCTTTGCTACCTAAGTTTATAAAGATGTTAAATGGATATTTTAAGCCAGAGGACAGTATTCTAGACACATAATCATAATCTCCATATCTGTCATTACCCCCTTATTACTATAGTATGGGGGTAATTTATTTAATAATGAGTGCAATCATTTATCTTAAATATATACTAGAATTAGACGTATAAGCATAGAAATTTGTGAAATATGTAACTCAATATATACAACAATTGACAAGCAAAATTAAGTGTGTTAAAATTTAGACAATCTTTGTGGAAGCATAGTATTGCTGAAACTCTGATTTTTTTTGGACTTCAATAGAACAGTGTTCTAGAACGGTGTTCCATATGTGGATAAGCACATTGCATTGCTTAAGCAAATCATTTCCAAACGGTAATTTGGAATTAAATATAAGGTTTGAAGGAGATTTATTATGGGATTTTTCTTTGAAGGATATTCGCTTTCGACTATTCTAGGACTATTAGGAATCATAGCTGTACTATTATTATTAAACGAATTAACAAGAAGAAGTAAGTGGCTTAGCATCTTTGCATACTGCGTTGTGCCAGTAGTTGTATTTGCATTAATTGGTGCAGGTGTTTTTGGAAGCCCATCAGGCAGAACATGGTTTGGCATAGTAAAGACAGTTTCAGCACTTGCTGGTGTTATTGGATTTATGATAATCAGATACACAAAAGCAGGCAACACAAAATTTGCAGGTATCTTCCCTATGGCAATATTGTCATTGAACATTCTAGAAGCTGTATACCGTGAAATAGAAGTGTTTACAACATATCAAACACCTATGATAGACGAAGCTGGAGGTTTGTTTATGCAAGGTGGCACATGGAATATTTTAAATGCAATATCAGGTATTATCGTTATTATTACATTAACAGGTTGGATGGGAATAAGAGTTGCTAAGACAAAATCAAAAGATATGATTTGGGTTGACCAGCTTTGGTTCTATGTAGTAGCATATGGACTATGGAACCTAGCATACGTTTACAACTGTATATCCAACAGAGCTGCATATGCAGGTCTAGCACTATTAATTGCTTGTACTGTTGCTGAATTTTGCTTTAAAAGAGGTGCATGGCTTCAGCACAGAGCTCAAACACTTTCACTGTTTGCAATGTTCTCAATATCAGTTGACTATTCAGCACTGCCAATGTTTGGGCTAAGGTCAACAAATAATACAGCTGCATTAATGACATTAAGCGTTGTAGCATTAACTTTCTGTACTGGTGTATTAGTTTATACAGTTTACAAAATTATTAAGACAAAACGTAATCCAATAAAAGAAGATTTGTATGTAGACTTAAAGGCATACAAGCGTAATCTTGAATCCAATGGATTATAAAATATAGATTGCTTTACTCTCTTTAATGGCAACACACTGCTTATTATTCTATTGAATGATTAAGTGGTGTGTTGTTTTTTATATTTAATATGATTATATTGATTACTTATTTTCCATAGCTTCAGAAGCTAGCAACCATCATTTTTCTTGTCTTGAAACAAGAAAAACGAAGCAAAAAGAAATTCAAGACTTCCAGATGCGATTTTAGCTCTGCGGAGCTAAAAACCAAAAACAGTCCATGGCGCATAAGCAAAATGCTTTAGATTAATGAACTGCACCCATGATATAGCTTGCTACAAAGATAGATGTATCACGCTTCGCGAATCGCGCTGAATGGGCAATTTTTTTCGTTGGCTGGAAGTCGGAAGAAGTTAGTGAAAAGAGGTACTATAATCTAAACCACTTACAAGAGGATGAGTGTAGTCACGTTATTATTCTTTTGAAGAGAACTTTACTAACTTTTTACCACAGTCATCAGATTGCATTATCTTATTTACTATTTCAGGTAATATTATTTTATAAGAATCAGAACAAATAGCTTTCTTAAATTCACCATAATATTCTCCCCAATTCACAAAGTAAGTTTGGTATGAATTTGACTTTGTTTTAAGATGAGGTTTTCTTAAACACAGCAATTTTTCATTGAGACATTTTTGAGCTGTTTCTTTTTCAGTTAGAATATAACCTTTTGGAGTAAAAAATATACCTATTTCATTGCCTTGTTCATGCCACGATGCAGCATCATCAATTGCTGAGCCTACAAAGACCTTTCCTTGTTTATAATACTCACCATAACTTGTCGCACCTCTAATTAGCATGTCTTTTCTTAAACATTCACCAATTAATTTCCTTATAATACTAGAATGAATATATATCTCGTTTTTCATTCTACTTGAATATGATGTTATAACAAATGTATCAGATATTAATTCAATTGATAGTTCTATCTTAAAATCGCTATAAGCTTTATCAAATTTTTCTGAACTGACTTCAGATTGCTGCTTTACATCATCATACTGCTTTTGAATTTTAGTTTGTTCTTTCTTAGCTATATTTAATTGTACTTCGTCTCCATACTCTACCATTGCTACCACAAAGTTGTTTATTCGTTGTCTTTCATAGATTAGATCTGAAAACTTTTTTGAAATATTGTCGTCAGTATCTTGACCTAATAAAATTAAATCATTGAGATTTCTATTACCTTCAAGAATTTCTTTAAGAGCTGCTTTCTTATAATCCGATTTGTAGAATTCATGCAATTTTGTTTCAGAAAGTTCCAATAAATATTCAAACTGATATTTATCGATCCATTGATTACACTTTTCTTCTATAAAGAGTAATGATTTTACTACTTCAATTTCATCTTTATCTCTCCAAATTCCTTTCCACCCGAGTATATCAGCAAAAGTAACATAGCCAGTAACAGGCTTTGGATCTTGTGTATTTGTAGTCATTTTTAAGTACACCTCTCTTTTTATACATATTATAACATAAAATACCATTAAATAAGTGGATATATTCATAATTTATATTGTACTTAATGAGACTAGTGGAAACTTTTAAATCTCAATCATATAAACGAGAGACTGGTAGTTATAAGTTCCCCCTTACCCACTAACTCAAAACGTCCCATACCTAGCGGAAGGAAGTTGACAACGCGGAGATGAGCGTAGGCGAACGGAGCTAGGAGAGCTTTCGGTCTGCCCGCAGGCAGAAGACGCATGTAGGGGACTTGAACTCTTTTTGCTTCGTTTTTCTCTTTCAAGAGAGAAAAATGAGGGGGAGATAACTTCTGAAGTTAATAAAAAAATGTAGTGTATTATGTGATAATATAAAGTTTACATAAATAGTGGTGAGTATAATTGACAAATATTTTAAGACTGCCCTTTAAGGGCAGTCTTGTTAATTATCAAACTTCTCTTCAAGCTTCTTAGATCTTTTTTCATTACCTTTATATATTAAATATATTACAACGAAAGAACCAACTGTTGAAGTTATAAAAGCTATCAACAGAACAATTAGCGTCATAACTAAATTCCCACTTTGTAAGTGAGACTCTAAATTACTTAGAAATGATACAATAGTTATAGTTACGCCGCAAACTAAAGGAATAATGAAAAGTACCTTTTTCTTAGTATTTGGAAATAATGTATTGCCCACAAATATATTTCTGATTATTATATATACTGATGCTCCAAAGAAGCCTATAAACTCTATCATGTACTCTTTAAATGATGCTTCTAGTACAAATTGCTTTACAAGCATAGAAACCATTAGCAGTACCATCACTAAAGAAAGTGCCTCACTTCCTATTTTCAACTTTTGCATTTTTACTCTTTCATCTTCATGTCTATTATTCTTCATTTTCTACCTCCCAAAATAAGTCGTTCAATGTTTTGTTTAGTGCCTTGCAAATAGCAATACACAGATTCAATGTTGGATTATAATTTCCTGTTTCAATCATGCCGATTGTTTGCCTTGTTACACCAACAGCTTCAGCTAAATCCAGCTGGCTCATATTGCATTCAATCCTTGCAATCTTCATTCGTTTATTTTTCATGTCATTATTTATTTCTCCTTGATATTTTGTTTATCTGTTATGTATTGTAAACTATAAATATCAAAATGTCAAATATATATTGCATAATGACGTTTATAATTAACATATGTGGAATTGCGCTAAGCTAAATTGGTCTATTTCTTTTATTTTGAGTACTAACTGCTTAAAATGAAGGGATAATCAAAAAGTATAATTGGTTGTATGATAAGATGCGTAATACATTTCTGTAGATAGATGTTTTGAGGCTGTCCTTTACGGACAGCTTATATATTTTCAGGAAAGCTAAGTTATCCAGCCTGCTTAAAGGAATCTTTCTAACGAAAGATCGACCCCCGCAGGCATGTGTAGTGGATATTTGTTTCTTTAAATTATTGTTTTGAAGCCGTCTCACTGCTAAGTGAAGTGGCTAATATGTATTATGATTAAGTTAAGCTATTCAGCCTGCTTTCAAAGGTTTTTTCAAAACCTTCTTTCGCATCTGTGTATTTTGGTAATGAAAAAATGCCTGCTTAAAGGCGTCTTTTTATAAAAGACTAGCCATCGCAGGCATG
>Ga0209475_10001179_pt1 | contig 35521 bp, 22 predicted proteins | sample tdDd471_FD_187128 | JGI IMG/M metagenome (GOLD analysis project Ga0209475, IMG submission 187128) | Marine sediment microbial communities from the Atlantic coast under amendment with organic carbon and nitrate - tdDd47.1 (SPAdes)... | ecosystem: Environmental > Aquatic > Marine > Coastal >... | reverse complement strand
ACACTACCACCAGCGACACAGAAATCCAAACTATCGTCATTACGAGATGAAAGACCACCTTGGCAACGTAAGAGCTATAGTAGATGATACAAAAGTTCCGAAAGGAACAGCAGGAAATCTAAACACATGGTTATTTGCTGCGAATGTTAGTAATATATTTAATTACTACCCATTTGGTAAGTTATATCCAGGTACAGGGATTTACAATAGATTAGAGGATTACTCGTTTGGGTTCAATGGAATGCGAAGAGATGATGATGTTAAAGGAGAAGGAGAATTATATTATTTTGGAGCGAGACTGCATAGTGTGGATATTCCTGTTCTCCTTGGTCGAGACCCAATGGAAAACTATTTTCCTTGGCAAAGTCCTTACATATTTGCCAACAACGACCCAATCAACAGAATTGATGTAGAGGGCAAATACGGAGCAGAACACCGTTTCAATCAGTATATGAAAACGGCACATTCAGAAACAGCACCTTTAATTAATGAATCTAATAAACGAATTGGCGCAATGTATGGTTCAGGAGTAAAACTTGTTGCCAGATACGCCACACCTTTAGAAGATTTATACGGCATATATTCTGGCAAGGATTTTGATGGTAATGACTATAATCGTGGCGAAGCTACTGGCTGGGCAGTTGCAGGCTTAATACCAGGCGTTAAAATTGCAAAAGCTGGGAAAATTGCAACAAAAATTAGTAAAACTGTTATTAAAGTTTCCAAAATGGGAGATTTTCTGAAGAATACTTCTTTTGGCAAGTCTATTAACAAAAATCTTACAAAAACTACGAAAAAAGTAGGGGGTTCTTCTATTTATAAAGTTAATAAAAAAATAAAAAAAGCAGGTTTAAGCAAAGGTGATCAACTATATATTGACAAGAAACATATGGATCACTTGGAAGTATTTGATTCAAAAGGTAAATTTAAAAAAGTAATAAATCTTGATGGAACAGTTAATACTAAAAAAACAAAAAGTGCGTCAAAAGAAGGAAGAAGTATTAAAAATTAGTTAAAAGTATGAGTATAATAAAAGATAATGCAGTAGGACTAGAAAATACATTTATTTATTTTCTTCATGAAAAATCAATTTTTAAAGAAAAATTATTTAAAAAATTATTGATTAGTATTGTAGAATTAGGAATCAATAAAGAATATTCCTTAGAAACAATTACAGATTTATTTGATATTTACAGATTAGTAGCATTATACTTCGGATGTCATCACAATAAAGCTGACTATTTTGAAATAAAAAATTACAAGGAAATTGATTATTTAGATTCATTAGACAATCTAGAGGCTTGTATTTTTTCTTATTTAAAAGAAGATTTTGAAAAACTTAAAGAATATGAAATTGAGTTTAAAGAAATGTCTTAATTTTTAGTTGAGTTGAAGTAAACCAAAAAAGTTGGTCATTTAGTTGACTCTAACATATGTAAGTACAAATTATTAAATTGATACTTATTTTTACTATTTCATAATTGGTTTAAAGGTCAAAAGTCACTTCTTGATCAGGCACGAAGACAATCTGAAGCAGCTAAAGGAGCAAAAATTGAATGGCATTTTGAAAATAAAGAAGTTATGGAATCTACAAGTAAATTGTTTGAAAATAAAAATTTCAATATAATATTAAAACACACACAAAAAAAAAGGAAATTAAACAATGGAAGATATTGATATAATATTACGTTGGAAAGAGAGGAAACAGAATTTAGATTCCGTAGTAAAGGACATTATTAAATTCAAAGAATATTTAACTGAATTTGATGAAAGACTTTATGGAACAGTTTATATACCAAAAAATAGCAGAAAAAAAAGTCTAATTGAAAAAGCAGACTTTGATTTTGATGTTTTGAGAAAAAGTCTATTTAAAGAATATAAAAAAGAAATGGATGAAAATAATTATGCAAAGTTTGGATTTATGGATGGATATTATAATGAGATAAATGGAGAATCATATAGTTTTGGAGTAGATATTGGTAATGATACAGGAATTGGTATTAATACAGGAATTGGTATTAATACGATAGAGCTAAGTATTCCAATAAATTACTGTCCATCAAATGAAAAAATCATAGAATTATTTGATAAATTGGTTAGCTATTTTAAGCCTGAAGATGGACGTTTATACACTATGTATTTGTATAAAAATTCAGAATTCATTAAATACAGAGACGATTCAAGATATCATTGCAAAGTAGGCTGGTATGTATATACAGATAAAGAAGAAGTAGTAGAAACAGAGTATTTAACAGCCAAAAAACTAGAAAAAGGAGTGTTGTATCATAGCAATATATTTAAGAAGGACAAAAACAATCACATATCCGAAGTGGATAAAGATTGCAGCAAAATCTGGAATTTGAAAATTTAACATATAAGATGATAAGGGAAATAAAACATACACCCAAACTATCGTCATTACGAGATGAAAGACCACCCTATGGAACTTTATATCTATTATTATTACGATCCAATGGGAAATAGAGTAGCTCGTATTGGTATGCCAAATCAAATGGACTTACCTCAAAATGTTGGCGAACTTAATAAACATTGTACAAATGACGGTGGTATTCACACCAATGATGCTTGTAATACTTGTTATCCTAAATTAGGTGTTTATGCTGAATATTATGCTCGGGAAGCAAACGGCAAAGAACTGGCTAAATATAAAACTACTCCACACGAAGGTTATCCATCACCCAATGGATGTGTTAATTTGTTTGCATTACTTAATCTGGAAGAGTGGTATGTTTATGGTTCAAGTGTAGACGGAAGAATAGCCACTGTTGAGCCTCATTTAGGAGAATTAGACGAAATGTTTGTAATGAATGCTAAAACAGATGCACAAATAGAATACCCACTCGAATCTGGCTTTAGTGGAGCAGGACACTACCACCAGCGACACAGAAATCCAAACTATCGTCATTACGAGATGAAAGACCACCTCGGCAACGTAAGAGCAATTGTTGATGATACAAAAGTTCCGAAAGGAACAGCAGGTAATCTAAGCACATGGTTATTTGCTGCGAATGTTAGTAATATATTTAATTACTACCCATTTGGTAAGTTATATCCGGGTAATGGGATTTACAATAGATTAGAGGATTACTCGTTTGGGTTTAATGGAATGCGAAGAGACGATGATATTAAAGAAAAGGGCGGAGTTTATAACCACGGAGCAAGGCTAATTAGCAATGATGTCCCAATGTGGTTTTCACGTGATCCGTTAGAGGGGGAATATCCTTGGTCGTCTCCTTATGTTGCTTTTGGGAATAATCCAGTTCTTTATATAGACCCTGACGAAAAAAAAATATTTATATATAATTCATCACCTGAAATATTAATTGCATTAGACTTAATAATGGCAACCGATATCGGTAAAGAACTATTAGAAAATTACATTGATAATCCAGATGAACATATACACATAGGGTTGTATGACTCAGGAATTGGAGGAGGAGAAGGACAAAACATGGAAATAAAACAGTAAAAGGTTCAATCTACTCTAATAAAGGAGCTAACGGAACAAGTTATTTACAAATACAGCCTTATAATTCAGAATTATTAAAACAAGCTGGTAAGATAAAGAGTAAACGTTTTTCAATTGGTTTAGAAGAGACACACAAAAGAACCGTAGAATAGCATTTTCTATGCTTGATAAATACTATAAAAATGCAATAAAATTAGAAGATACAGAAATTGACACCTATAAAGCACCCACTATATTTGAGGTGTGGGAAGAGTTTTATAAAGAAAGAAGCGAAACTGAAACCGCAGAAACAATTAAATATTATAAAAATTCATTCAATAAGATATATACATATAATTTCAGAATTGATGAAGCTACAAAAAGAAATTACAACGAAAAAAAAGAATATAAAATTAAAAAAATATTAACAGAATTTATTAGTAAAAATAGAAAGAATAGAATTGTAAACAATCATATTAGACAATTAGGAACTTTTTTAAAATGGTGTATGGAAAAAGGATATATACCCAATATCAGCACAAGTAAATTAATAGTCAAATTTCCAGAAAAAGATGTATAAATATACTGTGATGAAGAAATTAAAATTATTTTAAATGATTTGAATAAAAGAGATAGAGAAATGTATTTATGGTTTAAATTTTTATTAGAAACAGGAATGAGAAAGGGAGAGAGTTTAGGTTTACGTTGGGATATGATAAATTTAGATGATAACCATTTATTAACTCCTAATAAAAAAGATAAGACAAAATTACAAGCCGTACCCATATCAAATAATTGCAAGAAAATATTATCAGAATTAAGAATGATAAATGAAAAGAGAAAATTAGATAAGGTGTTTAGGTGGAATTGTGGACGATATTTAGGAAGAGTAGTGAATAAAATTCATGAAAAACATGGAATTAAAAAAGCAGGTCGTTCAATTCATTCAACAAGAAAGACCTTAGCAACAAAATTAGTTAAAAATGGTATAGATGTTTATTCAGTCAAAGAAATAATGAGGCATTCGGACATAAAAACTACTTTAAAGATATGCTACAAGGAAGAAGTACAAAGAAATGTTAATATATTAGACCACTTAAATGAACAAAGACCTTTTTAAAAAATAGTACACTATTAGTACACAAACATATAAAAACGGTTAAATATCAAATAAAACGATAAAGGACACAAATATCATAATCCAGGTGTCGGGGGTTCAAATCCCTCCTCCGGTACAATATTAAAAAAGCCCGAAATATCAATATTTCGGGCTTTTCTGTTTTATTTTTTATATTTTAACACCATTATAAGATTATCAAAATATTATCTTAATCCTAATTTATAATCTTTTTTCCAACTCTGTTTTTAATCTCAATCTTTCTTCTTGAGACATCTGATTAATATTTTTTTGACAACTTTCTGACAAGTTGTCATCGTAATGACTTTCTGTCTTATGACTGTTTGTCTTATCAGTTTTTGTCGATTCAGCTGGAGAAAGCAAACCAAATTTTATCCCAAAAGCTAAAATATAGCCAAATGATAATATCCCTGCCGACTCCAAATACGAGATACATGGAAATTGGAAATAATCAAATATCACCTCATTGCACAAAGATTTGAATATTACCGAAGTAAACGTAAAAAGCCCGCCTACGAATATTACAAAGAATATCGTGCGGGCCGTTCTACTTTTGAATATAAATTTATCGTAAAAATTCATTAATTATATGATTCGTTAATAGATTTGTATAGCTCCTTCAAATGCTTACGCAAGTGAAGTACAGCATATCTTTTCCTTGCCAATAGTGTATTTATATTTACACCCGTAAGCTCGGACATCTCTCTAAACGAAATACCTTCGAATTCATTTTTAACAAAAACTTCTCTTTGCTCATCTGGTAACTCTGTTAGTCCTTCTTGAACTGTGTCCCATATCGTTTTTCTTATCAAATCTGTCTCAGGAGAGCTTGTCAAATCTCCTAAAAAGTTTTCAAACGAATCGACACCTTCTTCTGCTTGTCCAGGTGTTTGCAAATCCGAAAATGTTTCTGCTCTTTTCTTTCTATACGAATCAATAATCCTATTTCTTACCGCAGTAAATACCCACGAAGCTATATTTTCTATTGGCTTCTGTACATTACGAGACGCAGCTAACACATTAGTAAATACGTCTTGTAATATATCTTCTGCTTCTTCCTGACTTCTTACTCTTTGGCGTATAAAACCTAAGAATTTTTTTCGGTCTTGTCGAAAAAGCTGTTCTATTTGCATTGCTAAATCCATGTTTTCCCTCCTCTCTGTAGGGTTGATTATGTATTGTTGTTCTTCTTTATCTGTGGCAGCTTTGATCATAAGGACCTTGCTACTCCTTTTTATTTATTTAATGCGTATAAAATTGTCATTTAACTCCGGTCTATTAAACTTCTTTTCCTACTCTCTTTATTATATAGACACAATAATCAAGAAAAAGTTTCATTTATTTTTAAAATTATTGCGTTTACACTTATAACCTTCGGCAATTTAACAGTTTACTTTATATTTATTGTGCAATTATTTTACACTGTAATTATTTATTACACAATTTTGTAAATCTCTTCTGACATTTTGTCTTATTTTAAGTCAAATAACTATACATATATATAAGTACTAAACACGTGCCAAAACTTCTTCTATCATTCATATCTTAATTAAAAAGAGACTGAAATACTAATTATTTCAGCCTCTAAATATCAAACCTAACTTTTTCTTGTTTATCTAATTTCTAATAATTAGAAATTTGCTGTTATCATCAAATATGTCCAATAAGATATATCTTGGTTGCCCTTCCAAGCATCAACCATAACATCGCCAGCCATAAAGAAACTATTGCCCCATGTTATAGTTGCTTTGTCATTAAATTTATATTTGAACATCAAATCAAATTCTTGTCCTAACATATTAGCGTCTTTAATTTTAGAAGGTTCAAAGCGACCTGTAGGTAAACCATCCTCTATAATTTCAACTTCAACAATTTTACCATCTGAGTCAAATTCAGTAACATCTACAGCTTGATTTGTCATAAATAAATGAGCATTTAGCCCAACATTAAATTTATCAGATAATTTGTGATTAAACATCAAATACAAATCATTAAGCCCTGAACCACCAGTATTATTTTCAGAGATAAAATAGTCCATATGACCATAGAATTTATGATTTGTACCAAAAGATGGTGAATAAGAATTATTATCAGTATTTACTGAGTCTTTAGAGTCAGTACCTGAAAGCATATCCATTCCTAATCCGATAGAGCCATCTCCATAATTATATTTAGCTTGAAGTGATACAGTATATGCTGCAATATTCTGATCTTCATTATTTGTCCAAATACCAGTAATAGAATCTTGGTCAGGTTTTAATGGTTGTGTCCCCATTTGATATGCAGACTCAAATATAATACTTAATTTATCAAATGTACCCCAATAACTCAATCCTAAGTTTGTTCTCATAAAATCATTATCAAAATTAATAGTGTCATCTAATACTTCAACTACTCTATTTCCCTCCATATATGCAAATACATCAACTTTGTTATCTTTATTTAATTTTAGTTTTGCCCATAAACCATGCAATGTTTTATTTTCAGGATAAGATAACATATATTCGTGCGTTTTTGGATCTAGTAAATCAGCAGGATGAGGTTTTGGATTACCTTTGTAACTTACTGACTCACGCTCAACAGTAGAAAATACATCTAATTTTAACATATCTCCAAAATCAAATGTAAATCTTGCACCATCAAATGCCCTTCCCACATAATGCCATCCAACTGCTCCAATAAATCTTTGTGTTCCATAAGCCATTTCAAATCTACCTAACTGTAAATTCATTGGCATATCAAAAAGTTTAGACATTTTTACGTAAGCTTGATGAATATCTAAATTTGATGTTGAGTTCATCGTTGAGCCACTACTTCCAAATAATCTTGAATCTGATAATTGTGCAAAAAATAACGCTCCAGAATATTCTTTTGACACGTTAATCCGAGTCCGCAAACTTGTATGAATAGGCATGTATGTTTCATTATTGAAATCTGTTCCGTCTGCCTCAGTTCTAGACTGAATTTGTCCATTGAACTGCCAATCACTATCTTCCGCAAATAAGACCCCTGAAATCATAAGAAACAGAGATGTGTACGTTAGGAATTTCTTCATTATATTAACCTATGAATGTTTATAAAAAGAATACTTTATCTATTATATATGTATTCGTTATTTACAATATAATAAAATATTTTATTATAGCCAAAATAAAGAGATAAAAAAGTCTTTAATTAATTGTTTGAATTAAATAACTAAAAATTAAAAAAAATCCCAACAAAACGGCCGGGATTAAATGATTATAGTTTTTCTAAAGGATATATTATTTCATAATTTCTGGTATTGCATTTTCATACTCAGTAATCAATTTTTTCACATTCGTTTTTATATTTCCAACTTCAAATTCGTTTTCAACTACTTCACCTATCTCCCAATAATTTAAACTATGGTTATTACAAATTGATAGGAATTCTGTAATTTTATCTGGAGACAAACTTACAATTATTCTTGATTGAGACTCTCCAAATAATTTATCATTATCATTTGGCAAATTAGTTTTGCAACCAAGGGTTTTAGAACCAATAGAACACTCTGCTAAGGTTATTGCTATTCCACCCTCTGCAGTATCATGAGCAGAGTTAATCAAACCATTTCTAATCAACTCCAAAGTGCATTTCTGCAATTTTACTTCGTCTTCAATTATCAAATCTGGAGCATTACCAGTGATTTTACCATGAATAGTTTTCAAAAACTCCGAACCGCCCAATTCATTCCTATCATTACCTAACAAAAATATTTTATCTCCAACATTCTTGAAATCATAAGACATTGTTTTATCCAAATCATCTAAAACTCCTAACATTCCAATAGTTGGAGTAGGGAAAATTGCATTTTGTTTTGATTCATTATGAAAGGAAACATTACCGCCAGTAACTGGAGTTTCTAATGATTTGCAAGCATCTCCCATTCCTCTGATGGCTTCTTTAAATTGGTAAAATACTTCTGGGTCATAAGGATTACCAAAATTAAGGCAATTTGTAATTGCTACCGGCTCTGCACCAACGCAAACTACATTTCTCGCAGCCTCTGCCACAGCAGACATACCACCTTTATAAGGATTCAAATATACATATCTCGAATTACAATCTGTACTAACTGCTATACCTTTGCCAGGTAATTCCTTTAAACGAATAATTGCAGCATCACCCTTAATATTCACAGTATTTGTCCTCACTTGCGAATCATACTGCTCAAATACCCATCTTTTAGATGCAATAGTCGGAGACGTTAATAATTTCCAAAAAGCTTCTTCAGAATTTACCTCTTCTAATGAACTCATGTCAAAACTCTCAGTTTCTTTCAAATACTCAGGTTTTTTTGTTTCTCTATCATATACAGGAGCTCCACCACCCAATACTAAGGAATCCGCATTCAAATTAGCAACTTTATTTCCATTATAGAATAATTCTATAGAACCACTGTCTGTTAAATCTCCTACTTTTTCAAACGGAACATCCCATTTTTCAGCTATTTTTTTAGCTTGTTCTTCCATTCCCTTGTTTATAACTACAAGCATTCTTTCTTGAGATTCTGAAAGCATTATCTCATAAGAAGTCATATCTTCTTCGCGCAAAGGAACATTATTCAAATTAATATTCATTCCAACTTCATTTCTTGCAGACATTTCAGAAGTAGAACAAGATATACCAGCTGCACCCATATCTTGAATAGAGTTAACCACGCCAGATTGGATTAACTCCAATGAACATTCCAATAATAATTTCTCTTGAAATGGGTCGCCTACCTGCACAGTTGGACGCATATCAGCAGTCTTTTCATCAAATTCCCTTGAAGCAAGCAAAGAAGCCCCATGTATTCCGTCTTTTCCAGTACTCGAACCCACTATAAACACGGGATTACCAACTCCTGAAGCAGCAGCAGATGCAATATGGTCAGTTTTTACAATCCCAACAGCCATTGCATTTACTAATGGATTATCGTGATAACAATCATCAAAATAAATTTCACCACCAACAGTCGGTACGCCAAAACAATTACCATAATGACTTATACCACTTACTACGCCTGATAATAAAAACTTTGTTCGGGCATTGTCTAAATTCCCAAATCTTAATGAATTTAAAGCCGCAATTGGTCTTGCTCCCATTGTGAAAATATCTCTTAAGATTCCACCCACACCAGTAGCTGCACCCTGAAATGGTTCAACAGCAGATGGGTGATTATGAGACTCGATTTTAAAAGCAATGCCATATCCGCCACCAATATCAACAAGTCCTGCATTTTCCTCACCAGCCTCAACTAATAATCGAGAGCCTGAACGAGGCAAAGTTTTTAACTGCTTAATCGAATTTTTATATGAACAATGTTCACTCCACATCACAGAATATACTCCTATTTCTGTATATGTAGGCGTACGTCCTAATACCTCTAATATCATTTTATATTCATCTTTAGTCAAGCCGAGCTCTACGGCTACTTCTTCATTAACTTCTACATCAGAGTGTAATTCTTGAGTATTCACAGACATATAAAAAACCTTTTACGTATTTGAAATTTTTAATAATAACAAAAATACGAAAACCTATTTCTATCTACAATATATAAATACAAACAGATAGTTTTCTAATGAAAATTAACTTATTAAGATATTATATTAATAAGAACTACATAAATTAAGAAGTGATTATCCCTTCAGTTTATTTCCTATTTTTATTAACGAAATGCAGAAAATAATAATATTAATTTAATTATTTCGTAACTTTATCAAACTTTAATTGTCAATATTAGATTATAAAATCATAAATTTATTCATTTATCCAAGGAGATATAAAAATGAAAAAAATAATTACTATATTTTCACTTTTCCTTTTTTTAGGAACAACTTTATTTGCCGGCTCAAAAAGAATGGTCTTTGTTGAAGAATATTCATCGGCTAATTGTGGTACTTGTACTGCAATGGATCCTGCATTTCACCAATGGTCAGAGCAAAATGCTGACAGAGTTATTGAAACTACATTGAGAACAAACAACGCAGGCGGAACAGAGCTTTCAAACTTTAATAGCCAATTGAGTGCAAGATATTTGCTTTACACTTCTGGAGGAATTGGTACTCCTTACACAGTTGTTAACGGCGAACCAATTGGACTTCCCCAACCATCTACACTTAGCAGTAAAGTTGCTGGTTATTCAGATATGTCTCCAATAACATTAACTGTTCTTGAAGACATAACAAATGATAAAATAAACGTAACAGCTATTGTTCAGTCAGATGAAAAACTAGAAAAAGCATACTTATTCGTAGCTTTAATAGAAAAACATATAAAATATTCTTATAATATTGGCTCAACTAATATCAAAGATTTTTATAATGTTAGCAGGCAAATTGCTCCTCATCACTCAAGTGGAGCTAATGTAAGTATGGATGCAGACGGTGCTAAATCAATGAATTTCTCATTTGATATGGACCCTGTTTATAATAAAGACCAACTTCAAGTAATCGCATGGGTTCAAATTATTGATAATAGCTCAAGAGAAGTATTACAAGCAGCAAGAGCAATCCCAATGTCAGAAGGCAAACCTGCAATTTCTTCCTCTAAGGAATTAGTTGATTTTGGTCAAACTACTGAATTTGTAGAAGAAACAATTACAATTACAAATACCGGTCTTGCAACTCTTACTATCGATGAAATGTTATTAGCTAATAATACTGATGAAGTATTTCATATAATGAATATGAGTGAATTAGAATTTCCTATTCAATTAAGCCCTTTCGGTACTCAAGATGTTGAATTGAAATTCAAACCTCGTGAAAACGGAGATTATTCTGCTAAATTAATTGTCAAATCAGATGCTGAAGGCGATAATAATTACAAGATTGATTTATCTGGAAGTGCAAGTAATATTGTTCCTTATGGTGAATTTTCATTAGATTTTGAAGAATTAGACTTCGGAGATGTAGGAGAAGCAACTACTTTAAGTTTTATTTTAGAGAATACAGGAACTGGCGATTTAGAGGTTTCTAATATCTCTGTCATAGATGCTCCAGAAGATATATTTATTATTAAAAATGAATCTACTGCTCTTACTTTGAAACCATTTGAAACTGTTGAGATTTTCGTAGAATTTACTCCTGATGCAAACAAACCATTCTTTGGAACATTATTAATAAACTCTAATGCAAAAAATAATGAAGAGTTTACTTTAGAGCTTTATGGATATGGAGAAGGTGTTTCAGAAACTCCAAAATTTGCAAGTTCTACTGACTTGGTAGATTTTGGTGAAACTGATGTTGTAACTGAACTTTCTGTTGAAATATCAAATAAAAATAATGTAGAAATGGTGATTGAAACGGTAAGTTTAGTTGAAGACGATGATAAAGTATTTTTCGTTACGCCAAATATACCAGCAAAACCTTTAACAAAATTCACTGACGCATTTGAGATTAAAGTAAAATATCTGGCTATTCAAGAAGGCGATTACGAAGCAAAAATAAGAATCAAAATTAAAGATATGGAAGACCAATTTATTGGACTAAAAGCTTCAACTGGACCAAATTCAGTAACTGATACATATTTGACAGACAATAATATTATAAACTTAAATATCAATCCTAATCCAATAAATTCAAATTCAAAAATTGATTTTAATGTAAATATAAGTGGTAGTAGCCATTTAGATATGGATATTTATAATATAAACGGAGTCAAAGTTCAATCATTATTTTCAGATAATGTTAGTCAAGGTAATTATTCACAAGCATTAAACATAGATAACTTTAATTCTGGTAAATACTTTATTGTTGTTACATTCGAAGGTCATAGAATGCAAGTTCCAATGATTATCAATAAATGATAATATAATAAAGAACTGACCTTGTTAGTTTAATTAAAAAGTCCAATCAAATTATATTTTTGATTGGACTTTTTTAGTAAAATATGAATTAATAAAATTAACTAATCTAACTAACCTAACTAATAAATTATTTCTTAATAGACTTAATCAAGTAATTCTTGTCTCCAATAATGAAATGAATAAAATAAACTCCTCCTATTACCTCATAACCTTTGGAATCTAATCCGTTCCAAACTATTTGATTATTTCCTAGTTTAGTTAATCCAATACTTTCTCTTAATAATTTTCCATCAATATCTAAAATCATTAACTTGTATTTAATATGACTACCAACATTAAACTCTAAAAATTGGTTGTCAGCAAAAGGGTTGGGGAATAGGTTAAAATCAAACCTTTTGAATTCATCATTGGATAAATGAATACTATTAATCCCACCAGGCGTGCCTCCAAAAGTTTTAGATGCTCCCCAGTTATAATATTTAGTATTATCAACGATAGGGTTTTTTAATTCGAGGGAATAGCCTAAGCCATTTGCCCCTAATGGCCACGGAGAATTTGGCAAATATGATACCGAATCCATCAAAATACCTTTTGAATTATATAACAAAGTATTATCACCTTTGCTGCTTAATCCAAATCCGAACTCACCAATTCGTTCAATGCTATCACCATTAGTTTCTATAAAATCTGTCTCATTATTTACTATAACCAAATAGTTATTTCCACCTAATTTAAAATCATCTGGAAAAATAAAAGATTCATTTGGATTGTCTTTTTTTCCACCATCATCAATAAATATCCAACCACCCAAGTTAACTTCTTCATCAATAATATTTTTTAACTCAACCCAATCCCCAGAGTTATTTTCTTTTGAGTCGTTATACATAATTTCATTAATCACAATTGGACTATTAGTTTCATTAATTGATTTGAAAATTGCTTTTAGATTTATATTGTTATCAGTTAATACTATTTCAATTGATTTATTTGTTGAGCTAATATCACCTTCCCATCTCAAAAATTCAAACTTATTATTTTCCATAGCTTCTATATTAATAGGAATATTATTCAAATATTTTCCATGCCAAGGAAACTCTGTAATTGCCAAAGTGCTTATTTTAATAGTTCCTGCATTTTTAATATTTGTGTTTAAATTAATTGACATTACATCATTCGTATTTTCAAATTCTTCTCTTAATTGATTGAGGTAATAATCTGGTCTTTCCTTAAAATAATTAGTTAGTATAGATAATTCTTCATTCCAATTCCCCAAAGAATTTTCCCATTTAGTATTATGTTTCGTAACATATGGACTAATATTATTTTTAAAAACTTCAATTTTTTGCTCAATATTTTCAAAAATAAAATCTGAATTTATCAAATCACATGACCTATTTATAAATCTATTCCTAAACACTTGATTTTCCAATAAACTAAAAAATAATTTATGATATCTGCTTTCAACTGCATTTTTTAATTCCAATAAGGCGTTCCTATCTGGAGTTGCTTGATTAAATCCAGACGATAAATCCAAATCATAAGGAATCCATCTCCATTTATTATCTATTTCTGAGCTACTCCAAATCAAATTATTTTGGTCTGGCCAATCGTAATTATTTGTGTATAAATTTAAAAATGTATAATCAATATAATTATCAATATCCATTTGATTTGTAATATTTATATAATTGGAATAATTGCTTAAGTCATTTAATTCGATATCATTAGTTAGTTTATAAAATCCAAGTGCTGAACCAGATTTGATATGATAAGAAAGTTCTATCAAATTAATAGAGTCTTTTGATATATCATATTTCGAAGCGATATAATCATTATCTATTCTTGGTCTAAGATTATATAAACCCCAAAATTTACTATTCATAAAAGAAATTACTTGTTGGTATTCCAAGTTATCAAGATTTTTATTATTAGATATTAGTTCGGATAATAAGATATTTCTGATGTAGGTTCTTGTCCAGTCTTGTCCAGCATTTCTAAAGATTAATTTATTAAATATTTCATTATTCGTGGACTTAAAAAATTGATAATTAAAATCATTATTATCATATTTATCTTCTGCATATACTCTTATTGATTTTTGGTCATTTTCAACAGATCCACCACCGTGTAGCTTAAAATCTGCCCCAGACTGATAAAGTGAATTTCCGTTACTATCAATGTATTGAAAATGCCCTTCATTTCTAAAGTCCTCATATTTATTTTTTAAATTAAATATTCCATAATTACCATTAAGTTCTTCTTCGTCCGCAGATATTGCTATTACATTCAGTTTCTCGCCATTTGTTTTTATAAAGTTTTCAGTTTTCACTTTTGATTGTATTAATTCATCACTCACTGCAATAGCCTTAATAGTAGTAGATTCAGAAATATTGATAGGTGATTCATATAAAATTGATTGCAGATTTGGATTAGTTCCATCTATTGTATAATATATCTCTGTGTATGGCTCAGAGCTAATATTCAATGATAATGTACTTCCAAAGAAGTTAGAATTATGGTTGAAATCAGGTTTTTTGGCAATACCATTTTTTGGATTTAGATTAATCTCATAAGGACTTGGGTTTTCAAAATAATAATTACTTTCATTTAATCTACCATAAGTAAGGTCATGTCTAAGTTTTGGTATAGTCAAACTATCAATAAGTTGAACATCATTATTCCATAAGTAAAGTGTTTCACCATTTGATGATAATTTAAAATTAGTATGAATTTCGTTTGACTTATGTGTTTTTCCAATATATTTTGTATTAAAATCTATAATATTAAAAGTATCAATATCTACTAACTTTTCATCAATAATCAAGCTATCAATCACAGCTCTATCGTATATACCATCTTTATTTGAGCTGAGCGAAATTCCCAAATAATTATCCTCTTGGTAATTTGCATGTAATACAAAAGTTTTTTTGATTATACCATCACTGTCCATATTACTTAAGAATAAGGAATCTCCAACTTTTTTCATAAATAGATAAGATTCCGGTATATCCAATTTCAAATAATAATTTTTGAAACCAATACTTGTATCAGTTTTCTGGTGGACTCTAATTTCTCTCATCACATTGTTGGTAGCGTTATTAGAAATATATTTTGATTCTGCCGTAAGTTCATCACGAAACATAAGCCCAATATTACTAAAAGTTTGTTTGCTATCAAACGAAGAGTATTTTATTTTTGCATTAAAGTCTTTATTCATTTTTATATAAAAGAATGAACCTCCATCATTGGTTTTATAATCAGTAAAACCATCACCAGAAGCAATAAGAAATGTTCTATGACTTGTATTCCTACTTTTCCCACTTGCAAATAATAAAATTCTCTCTTTAGGATTGATTACTCTATCAGGCAAAACCCAAGCATCATCAAATCTATCCTTATCGAATATTCGATAATTATTAATATTTACTACTTCGTCAGAATTATTATATAGTTCTATCCAGTCGGGAGTCTGATGTTCTTCATCTAATAATGATTTATGATTAGTTAAACATACTTCACTTATTATAACTTTAGATTTTAGCAATGAGGCACATAACATTAAAATTATTAATGTTATTATAATTTGGTATTTCATGTTTCCCTTAAATTATTAATGAAATCAATTTAAAAGGTAGAAATTATCATAGTTTTTACTTATTGATTATAGTTTTAAAGTATATAGTATAAAAGGTTTTTAAGTATAATTAAAGTATATTTTATTGTAAAAGTATAGTTTTCTTTAAATAAATTATATTCTCAGTCTCTACTAAATAAAAATATACACCAGGCATACATTTTTCTTTATTCTCATTTTTACCATTCCAATATAATAAATTTTTATCAGAATTTATTATTCCATTAAATAAATTTCTTACAATCTCTCCATTTATGTCAATAATTTTTATACTTATGTTATTGTTTTTTTGAAAACTTAACTCAATATTTTGAATTGAACTTGTTGGGTTTGGATATACATTAAATATGATATTATCTGTTTCTAAAGAATTTTCAAAATTATAATATCCAGGATTTCCACCTTCTTGAAGTGAATAACTCCAGTTTGTTGGGTTATTATTGTCTAAAGTAGGGTTGTTTAACGATAGAGTATATCCCAAATCAAGGGGAGGCAAAGGCCAAGGAGATATAGTAAGATAATTGACAGAATCAACTATGACATTTAAATCATTCAAAATAAATAAATCATCACCATCTTTACTTAATCCAAAATTAAAATCTCCCTGCGATTTAGAAACATTATTATTCTCTTTAAATTTTTCTAAGTCCCTACATAAAATTAAAAATTTATTGGGATGTAACATGATATTATTTGGGAAAATAAATATTTTATCCTCATCTTTTTCATCCAAATCATCAACAAATTTCCACCCAGATAAATCCACTACTTCATCGCTAATATTAATTATTTCAATCCAATCTTCAGTTTCATTTTCCTCTGCTGATTTATACATTATTTCATTTATAACAATGTTATTACTATCGTTATTTGTTGCATTTTCATTATATATAACACGTATATTCATGTCATCACTAGCTATAAATTGTACTTTTGATTTTTCAGAATTCAAGCTATTAGTATATTTATAAAATTTATTTAAGCTATCAATTATAGATATGTTTAATGGTATATTTTTAGGATATAAGCCGGTCCAAGGGAACTCATCGATAATTAATGAATTAAATTTTATTTTGTGATTATTCTTATTGTCTCCTATGATATTATTATCAATAGTAATTGAAATAAATTCTTGATTCAAATTAAAATAATCTGCTTTTTGCCATTTGTACTCTCGAGCTCTAGTTTCTATCCAATCTTTCAATAAATTCAAATCATCATCCCAATTTCTAGCTGACTTTTCCCACCTTTCATTTTGCAATTCTATATAAGGTCTAATATTATTAGCAATTTTTTCTAACTTTTTAATTATTGTAGTATCTATTAAAGAAGTGTTTTGCAAATCACAAGACCTAACAATAAATTCATTTTTGAATTCTATATTTTTTAATAAATTTAAAGTCATATTACTAAAAAATGTATTAGATTTTTCAAAAACCTTGAATACATTTCTAACATAAGCAGTTTTAGGTAAAGCAAAAGCCATATCAAAATCATAAGAAAGCCATTTCCATTTTATTTTTTCCTTTTTAGAATTATAATATATGACATTCGCATGTGGCCAATCTACATTATTAGCATACAAATTCATTATCAAGAAGTCAATTAGACTTTCAGTATCTACATCCTGTTTTAGCTTTTCATAATTATTATCTTCATTTATATTTTCAATTAAAGGTAATAAGTCTATAAATTCTTGTCTCGAACCAGATTTAATTTCTAATTTAATATCCTCTTGTATTAAAGAATTTTCTTCTAATACATTAAAATCATTCTTATTAAGATTATATCTTTTTGCTAAAAAATCTGAGTCAAAACGTTCTCTTATATTATATAAACCATAAAACTTTCCATTCAGAAAACCTAATACTTGTTTGTAATCAACATAATCAATGTCTGTTATTTCTGACATTAACTCAGATGCTAAACAAGAACGCAAAAATAAACTCTTCCAATCCTGACCAGAATTTTTAAATATTAATTTATTATGCTGATTAATATCAGTATTATCAAAAAATTGATAATCAAAATTAGAACTACCATATTTGCTCTTAGCATAAACCCTAACCGACCTTTGTGGTAAAACCTGCGAACCTCTGCCATGCCTTTTAAAATCTGCCCCTGACTTATATTTTAATTCTCCATTTATATCAATTAATAGGAAATAACCTTCAACTGTTTTTTCCAGTTTGTCATATTCTTGTGAAAAAATTCCCTGTCCATTCTTATATAAATCAGTAGAATCTACTGTATATGACAATATTGGTAAACTAAAATTCTGACTTTTATAAAAATGGTTAAAACTATTTACTGATGTGATATAACCTTTTTTAAATGCCTTAGTATTTATTACTGTATTTTTAGAGAATGTTAATGGCATTGTATATTTTTGGTCAGTTGTATCTGGTAAACTACCATCCAAAGTATAATATATTTCTGCGTCATCATCAGATATAAGAAGTATAGTCCTCAAGCTATCAAAAATATGTTTTCCCTTCATGAATTTAACTTTTTCTAAAATCCCTTTTTTAGGATTAAAATTAGCGTCCTCAGGTGTAGTTTCATCAAAATAAAATAAACTATCATCAAACCACCCAAAAGATATATCCGAATTTAATACAGGGATTCCTATATTATCAATAAGTAAATCTTTATTATTCCAAAGATATAAAGAATCATTTTCTCTATTTAATTTGAAATTAGTATGGATTTCTTGAGAATTAGCTATATTACCTTTTTTATGAACTCCATAAGAAATTTTATTAAATGTTTCTGCTTTTTTAACCTTGTCATCAATCTTAAATTCATTTACAAAATATTGAGTAAATTCTTCATCACTTCCAGAAGAAACTGCAATTCCAATATAATTCTCTTCTTTGTAATTAATTGTATCAATATGTCTTTTCCAGGAGTAATTTTCCTTATCCAGATAATTAAACTCTAAAATATTACCTCTTTTGATTAGCTGAATTTTCATATTAGGGTAGGAGGGAGTTGGAAAATAAAACTTAAATTTGGTATCAATTCCTGTTTTTTCTCTTTCATAAAAACGAATTTCTTTTCTGATAAAATTATAAGTCATAAGTCCAATATATTTTGAGTTTTGGCTAAGACTATCTCTTAAAATCAATCCGATTTGGGAACGATAATCATTAGTATTACAAGAAGAAATATCTAGTGTTACATCGAAATCATCTTTCACTGGAATATAATAAAAATCTCCAACGTCTTTATTTCTTTCTAATTCAAAACCAGTACCATTTGATTTTATATGTATATTATCTGAATAATTCCTTGCTTTACCACTTGCAAATATTATTTTATATTCTCCTGGTTTTAAAATTATATCCGGTAAAATCCATGCATCACTCAAATCATTCTTATCATAGATTTTATAATTATTAAGATTTACACTGGAATCTGAATAATTAAGTAACTCAATCCAATCTGGGGTGTCTTTATCTTCATCATAAAGTGAATTGTAATTAGAACTACAAACTTCATTTATTCTTATTTGGCTAAAAATTTCATTAAATGAATAAAAAAGTAATAAAAATAACAATATTAAGTATATTTTATAGTTCATGCGAGATATAAATCAATTATTTCTTTAAATGTAAATGACAAAGTTTTCAAATTTAATATTATTCTTACTTAGTTCAATACTATTTCTACATAGTACAACACTTTTAGGCAATTATACTAATTCTATTGTAGTTAAATTATATAACAAAGAGAATTTAATAAAATTAAATTCAGTTTTAAACCAGTTTAGTGATACTTATGAAGTAAGTACTTACATAAATCCAAAATCATTAAAACAAATTGATAAACTTTTACAATCTAAAAATTTTCAATTTCAGAAAAACAGTGAATACAATACGTTAGGAAATATTTTCCAGATAAAATTTCAGGATAATATAAAAAATAAATTTGACTTAGATTTAATTTCTAAGAAATTATCTAAATATAATATTATAGAATATGCTTCACCGATATATACTAATGAGATAGTTACGGTGTCGCCAAATGATACTTTGTTCGAAGAGCAATATTGGCATAGGCTTATTGGCACAAACAAAATATGGGAAAAAATAGATACCACAAAAAAAGTAATTGTTGCAGTAGTAGATACTGGAATTGAGTTTGGACACGAAGATTTATTTAACCAGATTTATTACAATGAAGGTGAATTAGGCATAGACATCGAAGGAAATCAAAAAAATAACAATGGTATAGATGATGACGAAAACGGTTTTGTAGATGATTGGCGTGGTTGGGACTTCAATAGCTCAAATTCTTACGGATATGATAATGACCCCACTCACGGGCATAAACATGGAACTCATGTAGCTGGAATAATTGCAGCAGAAATGAATAATATAAGTGGTGGAGTTGGTGTAGCTAACAACGTTAAAATTATGCCTATAAAAATAGGACAAGATTTTTCATTTTCCACATCATTGAGCAACTCTTATGATGGAGTATTATATGCAGCCTTAAATGGAGCAGAAATAATAAACTGCTCTTGGGGTTCATCTAATAGTAATCCAGCAGATAAAGAAATAATTGATTTTATAAATAAATTAGGGGTAGCAATTATTGCAGCAGCGGGTAATGATGGAGAAGATAAACGGTTCTATCCAGCTTCATATTCTGGTGTTGTTTCCGTAGCAGCAACTCGTGAAAATGATAAATTAGCAAGTTATTCAAACTATAATACTACTGTTGATATTTCAGCTCCTGGTTCGGCCATGATTTCATCTGTCCCATTTAATACCTATAAAAATGATAGTGGCACTTCTATGGCTTCACCAGTAGTTGCAGGGTGTTTCGCATTGATGAAGCAATTATTTCCAAATTATTCTAATGAAGAAATATTACACCATCTCAAAGTAAAATCGGAAAATATAACTGAAAATTTAGATAATGCACAGCAGTATAAAAGTGGGGGAGGAAGGATAGATATATTTAATGCTATTAATGATACAAATTCACTAAAAGCTATTGAACTAATTGAATTAAAAACAAATAATGGTAATAGTTCTGTTTATTCTGGCGAAGAATTAAGCTTTGATTTATCTATTAAAAATATTTTTGAGAAAATTGACAATTTGAATTTAAAACTCTATACAGACTATATATTTGTAAATTCAATGACAGACTCACTATATATTGGAGAAATAATCTCTAAAGAAATAAAAACAGTAAAAGATATTTTTAAGGTAGAGTTTTCAGATACTCCACAATTTGATAAAAAAGTTGAAATAGCCTTTGATATTTATGATGGTAACAATTTTTTAGATAAATACTTTATAGATATTATTTTTAATCCTTCTTATAAAAACTTAATATCCGAAAATTTAAAATTTACTATAAATTCAGTGGGAAACTTAGCTTATAATGACTCTCCAAGTAATTCACAAGGAATTGGGTTTATAGTTAATGATGATAATATTTTATATGAAGCCGGGCTTATGCTATGCTATAATGATAGTCTATTTGACGTAGTTAGAGCACCAGGAAGTATTAGAAATAATGGCTTTACTTTGGACTCAATAGTTTATATAAATAAAGATGAGAACACTGCAGTTTCCTATTTTAAAACTACTAATAATGAGATTAAAATAATTAGAACAATAATAGAAAAAAACTCAAACTTAATTTATATAAAAGATGAAATACAAAACTTATCATCTTCAATTATCGATTCTTTTTACATCGGAAATTATTATGATTGGGATATTGGTTCGTCAAGCCATGACAACATAGCTACTTATAGTTATTCTAATAATTTAGTTAATTTATTTAATATTAAGTCGGACACACTTCCTTACGTTTCAGTTAAAACAATTTCAAATGGTTTTAACCATTATACTATTATAGATAATAATGGTCAACAAGGTGAGATTGGGGTTTATGATGGTTTTGTCGAACAAGAAAAAATAAGTGCATTGAAAGGTGAATATTTTAGAGACAGCTCTGCTATTACTGATGTTTCATTTGTCAATTCATCTGGACCATATATTTTAGAACCCCAACAATCAATCAATTTTATTTCGATAATTGGAATAGGTAATACTAAAGTTGAAGCCGAAAATATAATAAATCAAGAAATAACTGATATTAATAATTCTAAGAAACAGAGAAATTTAACAATATTAAATGTTTATCCTAATCCAGCTAATGAAAGTATTAGTTTATTACTAAAATCACAAATAAACACTAACCTTAGCATAGAAATATCAGATTTAGACGGAAAAGTAATTAACTTAAACAATTCTAATATTCAGCATAATTATCATATAATAAATGATAACTACGCTCTTGATACTGGATTGAATATTATTAAAATTGATATTAAAAAGTTAGCAAAAGGTATGTATCTTTTAAAACTAAAAGATAATACAGGGGAATTACATTTTACTAAATTTTTAAAAGTAAATTAGTTAGCTACTCTTGGACTTAGTGAATTAATCAATAATCATTGGCTATGATTAAATAAATCATTAACTTAGATTATTATATATTTCAAAATAAAAAAAATATTAAAATGAAAAAAATCTTTATAATTGCTTTATTCCTTTGTACGTTAAATCTCTATTCTGAATTTAATAACTTTGAAGAAAGAGTTGGACAAGTTGAATTTAGTATAAATATTCCTTCATATAATTATAATAATGGAAAAGTATCATCTTCTAAAATAATTGATATTATTAGACAACCACAAGGTTCATATCTACAAAATCAGATAATTATTAAAACCAAGTCAAGTAAAAGCTTTATTAAGAATAAAGTAAATTCAACCTTATTAGCAGATAATTTATCTCAAATTGGAACAAGTCAAGTAGAAGTAGTAAACATTTTAAAACAAGAAATATTAGAAAAAAATAATGATAAATTTGGGTTAAAAAAAGTAAGAAAAATTACATATAATAACCCTATTGATGTTTATGAAGCATGTAAAATATTAATGTCAAATCCAGATATAGAATATGCTTGCCCTATATATGTAGATAAACCAAGTTATGAAGTAAATGACCCTGATGTTAATAAGCAGTGGTTTGTAAAAAAAATTGGATTAGACAAAGCCTGGGATGTTGTAAAAGGAAGTAAAGATGTAGTAATAGCAATAGTAGATAGTGGGATAGATTGGACACACGAAGATTTGCAAGATAATATATGGACTAATGAAAATGAAATCCCAGATAATGGAATAGATGACGACGAAAATGGATTTATTGATGACATCCATGGCTGGGATTTTGTTGGGAATGTAGATGCAAATCAAATTTATGCAGGTCAATACCAGCCAGACAATGATACAAAACCTACTGCAAATGGGGGTAATACTCATGGAACTCACGTTGCAGGATGTGCAGCGGCAGTCAATGACAATGAAATTGGATTAACTGGTTCTTCATTTAATTGCTCTATCCTTCCAATTAAAATTGGAACAGATAATTATAATTCATACCCATATTTGCCAAAATCATGGGACGGTGTTCAATATGCAATGAATATGGGAGTTCAAATAATTAATTGTAGCTGGGGTGGTTATGGCTATAGTCCTTGGGCTCAAAATATAGTTGACCAAGCCTATGATTTAGGAATCGCAATTGTTGCTGCATCAGGCAATGACAATAATAATAATGATGTTAAACCACATTATCCTTCTTCGTATAATCACGTATTGTCCGTAGGTGCTACTCAATCGAACGATAGACGTTCTGGATTTTCTAATTATGGAAACGTAGTTGATGTGTTCGCTCCAGGTTCAGGGATTCGTTCCACTCTTCCTTACAATAAATATGGAAATAGCCAAGGAACATCGATGGCTTCACCTGTTTGTGCAGGCGTAATAGGACTAATTAGAACTATCCGACCAAGTTGGGACGTAGATAAAGTTTTTGCTCAAATCAGGGCAACTTGCGACCCTGTTTCAGGAGTAGATGAAAACGATAGGCCAATAATATATGGACGCATTAACGCATACAAAGCTGTTACAAATAACATCAATCCAAATTCTGAGAAAGTGCCAGGAATTTATACCAATGGTTTTGAATTTGATGGTATTTCTGCCCTTTCAGAGTTTAATAAAATCACAAATCTAAAATTAAAACTTGTAAATAAATTAGAGCAATCAGGCAAATTAGTTATAAATATTACTCCAATAGATTATTTTATTAACGTTGAAAAAGAAGTATATAATTTACCAAATTTCTTAGCAGAAAGTGAAATAGATTTAGATTTAGAAGTTTCTTTAAAAGATAATACGCCATGGTATAGTGGTGGGGCAAGGCTGCTAATTACATATAGCAGTAGTAGTGGTTATAAAAATTATGAATTTGTTGATATACCAATCGAATTAGATTCAGATAATATATTCAAAGTAGCAAAAGGAATAGACGAAAACCCTAAATACCAATGGTATGATTCTTATTCATCTGGCGAAAATGATTATTATTTTGTTGGAGTTGCAAATGGGTATTCTTCAAAACCAGGTGCAGTATTTACTAATTCCTCTTCTGATGCAGCGTTAATTAGAAATGGTAGCTCTTATGTTCATCCAGTAACTTCTGTTTGTGCTACTGAAAGTGGAAAAACTTTTATAAGCACATCACATTCCTCTAATGGAACTACTACTATGTATTCACTTTCTGGCACAAATGCAACACCTTTGGCTAACACTTCATCAATAACTCCTTTTATCAATAAAGTTTATTTTTTCGATGATAGCGAAGGAATTATCATAGGAGACCCAAAAGATGGTACTTATGGAATAGCAAGAACTACTGATGGTGGTTCTTCTTGGAACAAACCTAATATAAATGACACACCAGAATCAGGCGAAACTTTCTTAGTAGGTTGTGGAAGTGGTTATGGCGATAAATTTATTTGTGGTACAAGCAAAGGAAGAGTTCTACTCACGAAATCAAAAGGTAAGTCTTGGAGCTCAAATGTATTAAAAGAAGGTGCGTACATTACTTCAATGTTTTTATCTGATGATAATTCAGCTATGGCTATTTATAATGATACTGAAGGATTGGTTAAACTTTCTTATTCAACAAATGGTGGCTCTTCTTGGAATACTAATATCAAAGATTTTAATGAAGAAGGTATAACACCTATTCAGATTTGGAGTCCAGAATTATCTGGAACATTTTTTGTATTTTTCAGCACAGGTCAAATCTATAAAACTTCTGATGGTGGTAAAACTTATCAACCAGTTTATAGCTCAAAACTTACAACATATCAAAAAATTGCTGGCTTACAAAAGGGTTCAGAGTCTCAAATAGTTCAAATAAACAGTGAACTATTGGCAACAACTACTTTTCCATTCTTACCAGAAGATGGAGATGCTTCATTTGAAATTAATGAAGAAGAAGAAATATTTGTATTTGATTCTGTCGCAATCAATAAACTCTCAAGAGGTACTGTTATTCTAAATGCAACTGGAAATGTAGAGCCAAGGATTTTAAGTGCAGAAATTGAGGTAATAGATGCTGAAGATGGCGATTTTACATATTTCACAAATAATAAAGATGTAATCTCATTAGATAAAGATACCAAATTAACTGTACTATTTAAAACACAGACTGCTGGTTTAAAAACAGCTAAACTAAACCTGATAACTAATGGAGAACCAAAAAATCTAAGTTTTGATTTAAAAGCTTATGCTTTCGACCCAGAAAGTGTTTTAAATGATTTCATCAGCGGAACTATTGAAAACATTAATGTAAATCCAAACCCAGTTAATAAAGAAATTAACTTAGAATTTAATTTATTAAAATACTCAAATATCAAAATAGAATTAATAGATGAGAAAGGAAATCTTTTAAAACTACTTAAAAATAACACATTACTTCCAAATCACTATCAATATACCTTTGAAACAAATAACATATCCCATGGTATGTATTTCATTGCTATACATACTGATTTCGGAACTATTACTAAAAAAATTATCAAGGAATAAAAATAATGTTTAAAATCGTTAAAAAAAATATTCATATATTTACAATTATTACATTATGTGTAATTACAATTTTATCAAATAGAATATATTCAATGCAAGAAAATTCAACAATTTATAATTTCAAAGCAAATTCAATAGATGGAAATGAAGTAGAACTATCTGACTATAAAGGCAAGCTAATAATAATTGTTAATACAGCCTCAGAATGCGGAAATACTCCACAATATAAAGGCTTAGAAGAGCTTTACCAGCTCTATAAAGCAAAAGGCTTAGAAATATTAGCTTTTCCATGTAACCAATTCGGCCAACAAGAACCAGGTTCATCAGAAGAAATTAAAAAGTTTTGTTCAGATAATTATAGTGTTAGTTTCCCTATTTTTGAAAAAGTTGATGTTAATGGAGAAAACTCACACCCACTATTCAAATATTTGAGAGAAAATGCTAAAGGTCTATTAACTAATGATATAAAATGGAATTTTACAAAATTTATGGTTAATAGAGATGGTGAAGTTATCAAACGTTATAGTCCTAAAACAAAACCAGAATCTATGATTGATGATATTGAAAAAAATCTATAATTATAATAAAATATTAAATAATGAAATTGTCCTGTTTATTCTTTTTTAAATTGGACTTTTTTTTACTATAATTGAAAGTTCTATTTTTAAATAATATGCAACAGATATATTAATAGTACGTATTAGATTAAATTCTATATCTTTGAAGTTTTTAAAAATTACACATTAAATTTTTTATATGAATTCTTATAATCTGTTAATTAACGGCTCTTGGTTTTATTTTATTTTATTAGCAATTATTGCAATTGCTTTTTCGATATTTGCTTATTCGAGAACCATACCTGCTATTTCAAATTTCAAAAAAAAAATATTGATTTCTCTTCGTTCATTAGGGCTTTTGCTACTTCTAATCATTCTCTTTGAGCCTGTATTTAAGTCCGAATTTGTTAAGGAATTTCCACCATTGATTTCAGTTTTGTTTGATAACTCTAAGTCAATGAAAGAACATGAAAATCACATATTTAAACATGATAATTATGTATCTGCAGTAACTAACTCTAAACTAAATAATTATGATAATAAAATTATCTCAAGTTTCGGTTTTAATGTAAACAATATTAGTAATGCTAATTCAGATAATCCTTTTGATTCATTATTGTTCAATGAAGAAAAAACTGATATAGCCTTAGCGGTTCGAAATAGAGCAAAAAAAGATGAAAATATTCAAGCAACAGTGATATTTACTGATGGTAATTTCAATAACGGAAAAAATCCTATTTATGAAGCTGAAAAGTCATCAACTCCAATTTACACAGTCGGAATAGGGGACACTAGCTTAGTACAAGATATTATAGTCGAAAATATTATAACTAATGAAATTGCATATCTAAATAATCCAATCCCAGTAAATGTAAATTTTTCTACTAAAGGTTATAATAATGACTCATTAGAATTAATACTTAAAGAAAATGGAGCTGAAATAGCAAAACAAATTATATATACAAATGATAATAGAAATGATTATTCTGCACTATTTGAATACTTACCAAAACAATCTGGAGATAGAAAATTAGAAGCTATAATCAATCCTCTAGAAACGGAAATCAATAAAAAAAATAATAAAACTTCAACTTTCGTTAAAATTTTAGAAAACAAGAAACAGATTTCTATTTTCACAGGTGCCCCAAGCCCAGATGTCTCATTTATTTCTAAATCACTGGAAAATGTGGACGGAATAAAACTTAATAAGTATATACAAAAAGCTGGAGCAAATTTTTACAATTCACCAAATCAAAAATCATTCACTGAAACAGATGTATTTGTTCTCATAGGATTTCCTAATGTTTATACGCCCTCTAATGTTCTAAATTTGATAAAAACAGAGTTGAAAAAAGGCAAATCATTATTATTAATTTCTGCTTTTAATACTGATTATCCTAATTTAAACATACTGAGCGAGTACTTACCTTTTGATATAGTTTCAAATAACAATCGGGAATACCAAGCAACAGCTATTTTAAACGAAAGAGAACTCACTCATCCTTCTATTAGAGTAAAAGGCGATGGGAGCGAAGAAGATTTATGGAATAATCTACCGCCAATTTTTAGAACTGAAATATTTACAAAACCTAAAGCAAGTTCTAAAACATTAATGAGTTTTAAAGTTAATAATGTAGTTTTAAACGAACCATTAATTATTTCAAATAAAACTTCAAACAATAGAGTTATGGCAGTACTTGCTTATGGACTTTACAGATGGAAATTAATGGAAAAAGGTAGAAATGAAGCAAAAGGTAATTATTCTGAAATTAATTTATATGACCATTTTATTCAAAATTCTATTAAATGGTTATCAGTAAATGAAAAAAATAAACAAGTAAATATCAAGTCAAATAAAAAACGATATACCAGTAACGAGAATGTTCAAATAATAGCACAAGTTTATGACGAAGCATACAATACTTTAGACGATGCTGAAGTCAATGTTCGTTTAAAATCAAATGATGATGACAGAGATATAGTATTAAATTCAATCGGTAATGGACGATATATAGCAACATTAGAAGGCTTGAGTTCCGGAGACTATACGTTTGATGGCACTGTAAAATATAATGGTAAAGTTTTAGGCAAAGACCAAGGTAGATTTGACATAGGAGAGATAAACCTCGAATATACAGAAATGGGAATGAATATCGATTTGCTAAAAGAAATAGCAAATTCAACTGGTGGAAAGTTTTATTATAATAACAACACTGAGTCATTATTAGAAGAAATACAAGCACAAAATAGATTCAAATCTAAGTCAAAAACAATAAGTTCTGAAATCGCAATTTGGAATTTACCTTATTTATTAATCCTATCAATTATAGCATTTTCTTTAGAGTGGTATATTAGAAAAAAAACTGGAATGGTATAGACTAAATTTAGAAAAATCTATCATACCATAAAGTCAGATTAATCAATGAATATAGCTCAGACCCATAACGTTTTTTTCCATGTTTATGCCTCATTAACATTCCATTTACAAAATTTTGATTAAGAATACCTAATCTTATAAACTCAGAATTATTTAATCTATCCTTAGCATAATCATACCATTGGTTTTTCATCCAATTATCTACAGGTGCAGCAAAACCCATCTTTTTACGATATATAATATCGTTTGGTAAAATACCTTCAACAGCCTTTTTTAATATATATTTAGGTTCCGAATTTGGTACTTTTTCTTTTTCAGGAATTGACATTGTAAATTCCAATATTCTATGATCTAAAAAAGGAACTCTTGCTTCTAAACTATGAGCCATACCAATTTTATCAACTCTCATTAGTAGGATTTCAGCTAATCTTTGTTGTAATTCTATGTAGAGTATTCGTTGTAGATAATCTAAGTTTGGGTTTTGTTTTAGGGCTTGTTGGTGTAATGAATTGCCATAAATCCTGGGAATATCTTTAAGTTCTTTATATTTTTGATTTAGCATTACTTCCAGATGTGAAGGGGAAAATATTGATACACCACTCCAGTTTAGTTCATCTCCTTGGGTTGCTCGCCTCAAGTAATCTAAAGCTAAGTATTGCTGGCTAATTTGACCAACTGGTTTTGCCATATAATATATAAAATGCTGTAAAAACTTAGGCAAAGTCTTAAAATATTTCCAATAAGTATTATAAAAATTATAACCCTGCATCATCCATTTGTAACCTACAAACTGCTCATCTGAGCCTTCGCCTACTTGGATAACAGTTGTCCCTGATTCCTTTGTTAATTTAGAAAGAAAATAAAGCGGCATACAAACAGGGTCAGCATTAGGTTCGTCTTCATACCAAGGCAAATCGTGTATTATTCCCATTACATCATTACTATCTATCAATATTTCATGGTGATTTGTATTGAATTGTTTGGAAATTTGTCGTGCATATTTTAATTCATTAAATTCTTCTAATTCTTTAAAACCTACTGTGAATGTATCTATTGGTCTATCCATTATCTCAGCCATCAATGCTACATTCAAACTCGAGTCAATCCCACCTGAAAGAAATACTCCAAATGGTACATCAGACATCATTCGTATATCAATTGAGTCTCTCAATAACTCCATTACTCTTTCTTGTATTTCTACGCCTTTTAATTCAGTATATTGATTTTCTTTATTGATAGGGGACCAATAGCGATGTATTTCTACATTACCATGTATATCTAACTGTAAATAATGACCAGCAGGCAATTTCTTTATATTTTTAAATAGCGATTCATTTTGCGAGGACATACCATAGTTTAAATAATTAGGCAGCTCGTCTAAATTCATTTCAGACCTTACATCTGGGTGTTCCAAAATTGATTTTATTTCGGAAGCATAAATAAATAAATTATTCTGATAATAATAATATACTGGTTTTATTCCAACTCTATCGCGTGTCAAAAATAATCTTTTTTCTTGATTGTCCCATATAGCTACTCCCCACATACCAATCATTTTTTGTAGTATTTCAGTTCCATATTCTTGATAACCATATAATATTGTTTCAGTATCAGCATTTGAACGGTACTGATATCCTCGCTTTTCTAAATCTTTTCTTATATCCTTGTGATTATAGATTTCTCCGTTAAATGTAATAGAAAATCTATTATCTAATGTTTGGATTGGTTGCGAACCAGCATCAGTTAAATCAATTATAGATAGTCTTCTAAATGCTTGACCGCAGGTATTATCAGCAGAAATCCATTGTCCTTCCGAGTCCGGTCCCCTATGAGAAATAACATTACTCATTTTTTTGAGTATTTCTATATTTACTCTGCTTTTAGACTGACTTAAATCAACAATTCCGACTATACCGCACATAAATCAAGACCTAAATTTTAACCTTTGATTATTTTTATCATTCTTCTAACTACATCTTCTATCCCTGTGTAAACAGCTTCTGAGATTATAGAATGCCCTATGCTTAGCTCGTCAATTTCTTTTATTTTAGCTATAGCTGGTGTATTTAAAAATTCTAACCCATGACCAGCTGCAATTTTAAGCCCTGCTGATTTAGCATAAACTGCTGCTGAGTGGATTTTTTCTAATTCCAAAGATAACGCATTTGGCTCTTTTAGATTTGCATAGTTTCCAGTATGCAGTTCAACCATATCAGCACCAATTTCAACCGATAAATCAATAGTCTTAATATCTGGTTCTATAAAAAGACTAACTTCAATATCTTTTTCGTGCATTCTATCAGTCAAACTTTTTAATGATTCTATTGAAGTAGCTAAATTTAACCCACCTTCAGTTGTCAATTCTTCCCTTTTTTCTGGAACGATTGTAACCAGCTCAGGTTTTACATCTAAAGCTATTTTAATTATCTCTTCAACGTTAGCCATTTCCAAATCGAAGCGAGTAGAAATATTATTTTTTAATTCATATATATCTTTGTCTTGAATATGTCTTCTATCTTCTCTAAGGTGGGCAACAATTCCATCACAACCAGCTTTCTCAGCTAATAAAGCAGCTTTGACAGGACTTGGATAGTTAATACCCCTTGCTTGGCGGAGGGTAGCAACATGGTCGATATTTATGTTTAGTTCCATTTTATATAGTTCTAATTTAATATATTTTAATATGAAATTGATTTAAACAGGCAAGATACTTATTTCAATCAAAAGAAAAAAAAGGAACATATTATGCTCCTTTCTAATTAATATTGTTTAATACTCGACTTTTAAGCAATTGTAACATCATCACATAAATAAACATCCTGAATTGCGTTCAATAATTGAACACCTTCATTCATTGGTCTTTGGAATGCTTTTCTTCCTGAAATTAAGCCTGTTCCACCTGCTCTTTTGTTAATTACTGCAGTCTCTACTGCTTGCTTAAAATCATTTGAACCAGAAGCTCCACCAGAGTTTATTAGACCAGAGCGTCCCATATAACAGTTAGCAACTTGGTATCTTGTCAAATCTATCGGATGTTCACTTGTTAATTCAGTATAAATTCTTTCGTCATATTTTCCATAAGAACCATTTTCATTCATCGCTTTATAACCTCCGTTGTGAGTTGGAAGTTTTTGTTTAATAATATCAGCTTGAATAGTTACACCAAGATGATTTGCTTGAGCAGTCAAATCGGTAGCTGTGTGATGATCTTTTCCTTTTTTGAAGTCAGAATTTCTTAAATAACACCATAATACAGTGGCCATACCAAGTTCATGTGCATATTGGAAAGCTTCTGCAACTTCTACAATTTGTCTATTACTTTCTTCAGAACCAAAATATATTGTAGCACCCACCGCAGCAGCTCCCATATCATAAGCCTGCTCCACTTGACCAAACATAATTTGGTCAAAAGTATTAGGTGAAGTCATCAACTGATTATGATTGATTTTAACAATAAAAGGAATTTTATGAGCATATTGTCTGGACACAGAACCCAATACACCAAATGTAGAAGCCACTGCATTACACCCACCCTCTATTGCAAGCTTTACAATATTTTCAGGGTCAAAATATATAGGATTTTTAGCAAAAGATGCTCCGCCAGAATGTTCAATCCCTTGGTCAACAGGTAGTATAGACAAATATCCAGTTTTTGATAACCTTCCATTTGAAAACATCCATTCCAAGTTACCCAATACTCTATTGTTTCTGTCAGATATCGAATAAATATCATCTACAAAACTGTTTGATGGTAAATGAAGCAGGTCTTTCGAGATTTTCGGTGAATTGAAATTTAATAAATTTTCGGCTTTATCGCCCAAATAACTTTTAATTTGTTCAATCATTTTTAAAAATTCCTTTTTGTAAACTTATGTTTTAATTTTATGCAAAATTAAGTATTTTTTACTTATTGGTATAGAAAAGAATTACGATTTACAAGAACATATATTGAATTCATTTTATAATAAAATTTACATTTTACTTGAAAATTAAAATTCTTATTCTTAAATTTGATAAAATATAATTAAAAAAGGAAAAATATAATGGCAAAATCCGTAAATAGTGTAACTTTATTAGGCAATTTAGGTCAAGACCCTGAGGTAAAAGCACTCTCATCTGGAGCTCATGTTGCTAATTTCAGTTTAGCAACCACAGAATCATTTAAAGACCAAAGTGGAAACTGGCAAGATAAAACTGAATGGCATAGGGTAGTATTTTGGAATAGACAAGCAGAAATAGCAGGGCAATATCTTCACAAAGGAGATAAAGTATATGTCGAAGGTAAATTACAAACTCGCTCATGGGATCAAGATGGAGTAACGAGATACATCACTGAAGTAAGAGGCACAAATTTAGTACTATTGTCTAACAAAGGTGATAACAGTGGGGGAGGAGGTTTCAACCCAGCACCACAACAAGCACCATATAACGATTCGTTCCAAGAAGCAAAACCGAATAATAACCCAGCTCAAAACAGCCCTGCTGACCAATTCGATGATGACGATGATGATGTACCATTCTAATTTAATTAGTTAATCAAACTTATAAAGTAGCCAGTTCAAATTATGAATTGGCTATTTTAATTTAAACATAGTTTTAATATGAAAATAGCAATTGATGGACCAGCAGGTTCAGGAAAATCGACAACCGCTAAAATAGTTGCAGATAAATTAAATTATACATACATTGACACAGGAGCAATGTATAGAGCTGTAACTTTCGCTTTTATGAAATCAATAAATAATGAATTCAATACTGATATTTTAAAGAATTTACACCTTGAGTTTAAGAAAATAGATAATGAAAATCATACATTTTTAAACGGCATCGATATTTCCACCCAAATACGTTCCCAAGTTGTAGCAGATAAAGTTAGTAAAATTGCTATAATACCAGAAGTAAGAGAAAAATTAATCAAAATCCAAAGAAAAATGGGCAAAAATGGAAATGTAGTTTTAGATGGGAGAGACATAGGAACAGTTGTATTCCCTGATGCAGAACTTAAAATATATTTAATTGCTAATTTGGAAGCACGTGCAAAAAGAAGATATAAAGAACTTAGAAAAACAGATAAAAATATACAATTAGATGAAATCAGAAAATCTATTTCACTCAGAGATAAGCAAGACACAGAAAGAGGAGTAAGCCCATTAAGAAAAGCTTATGATGCAATATCTATAGACACTACAGCTCTGACAATAGAGGAACAAGTAGATAAAATATTAGATTTAGTGAAATTTAGAGCAAAACAAATTTAATTCTCCTCTTTTAAAAATCACTTCCATAAACCTCTTTAATTGTATCTTTAAGTATCAATTCCAACTTTGAAGTATCAGGAGTTAGTTTAAAGTTATATGTGTCCAAATAATTATATAACAAATCCATATTATTTTTAATAAAAATATTTAACTCTTTCGATTGTATTTCTTTTCCTAACTCAAGACCTAATTGTTTTTGCTCCAACAAAGGCATAATTATTTTTATTATATCACTATGAACAATGCCCGAATTCAAAAGTTCAATAAATTTTATAGGTGGAATAGTCGAATATTCTTTAATCCATAAACAAGATATAATTGAACGAAGTGCGTAAAAATATTTCTTTAGTATCACCCTCTCTTTGGTAAGATAATCCTTATAAATCCCTAAACATTGGTGCAGATAATGATACATAATAACCTTTGGATTAAAATATTCATTAAATATATCCCTCATAACCTTTATAGCAGAATATTTTTCAATGTAAATATCAGTTGAATTTAGCCATTCCATCAGTGACGGATTAGACTTTCTAAATAAACCTAAAGTTTTTTTTAATTCCCAACCACTCAAATCAATATCATTCTCAATTATTTTTTCAAAAGAATTCTTCCTATTGTCTAATGATAAATGCCAGTCAAGATTGTGAGTGTAAATAAACCTCACATCCCAATCACTATTAGTAGAAGAGAAACCCCAAGCCCTTGAGCCAGATTCCACCGCATATAAAATTTTAATATTCATATTATTTTCTAAGATTAGAAGTTCATCTATAATTTGATTTTTCATTAATATCGTTAAATAATTTGACAAAAAATAAATATAACAAAAAAAACTAAAATAATAATAGAAAAGCTAAGTGATTGATAAATTGTAATTTCATTTTAATACAAAGTGGAATGTTAATAACAATCAAAAAAATCTAATGAAAATAGTTTGTAATTGATAAAAAGATATATATGTTTGCACTCCCTATTCGGGATGTAAAACAAAAAAGTAGTTCATTAATATTAAATATCACAAATAAATAAAAATAAAAAAAATATTATTTGTGTATCTAAAATAAACTTATTACTTTTGCGTTCCTTATTTTTGGCAACAGTCAAAAAGAGTTCTCAAAATTACCAAATATTTTTTTTTATTGAATTGAAAATTTTATTTCGAAAAGCGAAAAAAAGATTTGGTGGAGTGGGAAGAAGTTATTAATTTTGCATTCGCTTTTGGGTCGAGTAAAGAAAAAGAGAGATTTACAAGGCATGAGAGTGGGGAAAGAAGTACATTGAAAAGTCAGGTTT
>Ga0209475_10001178_pt1 | contig 35549 bp, 30 predicted proteins | sample tdDd471_FD_187128 | JGI IMG/M metagenome (GOLD analysis project Ga0209475, IMG submission 187128) | Marine sediment microbial communities from the Atlantic coast under amendment with organic carbon and nitrate - tdDd47.1 (SPAdes)... | ecosystem: Environmental > Aquatic > Marine > Coastal >... | reverse complement strand
TATTGACAAATTACGCCATCCTCAGAGTGGCACCATATCGCCGAAATCACTGGCATGGTTAGACCGAAATAGCCAAGAACATCCGGACACTCTGAAAATAGCTCATCCATATCCTTCTTATATTCCGCTTTCTTAATCCTTTGCGCTATTTCTTCTCCATCTTTTTTGATATAGTAAGATTTGTCCAGTCCCCCAGCCAGGGTCATTCCGCCAACACCCACACCCATAGATTGTTTAGCAAATGGATCATTGTAAACCTTTATCTTCTTGCTAAAAGTTGGGTTTACTACCTGCAACATACAGTACTGCACTTTATTTTTCTTCACCTGTACCTGAGAAGATTCCATATAAAGGTATCCATCGTCCAGATGTTCTGAAGAAAGCTCTCCATCTTGAATTCTTGTAAGGTTTGTGGCTGCTTGAACCGTTTGAGATAATTTGGCCAGGCCACTTGGTGGGATATACATGTGATCAATATCCTCCGGATTAATTTTTACTTTTTTTCCATCGCTGACTTTTATTACTTTAAGCTCATCAATCAACCCTTTCTTAAAAGCCAGGTTCTTTACAAATACTGACAACTCTTGTCCATCTTTCAAAGTAATAAATGTGGTTTTTTTCCTGCTAAACCCCTCAAATCCAGGAGCGAAGGTTTGTGCTCCTGCCCAAAAAACAACTATAAAACAAATTAGCGTTAATAAATATCTAGATTTCATTTTCTTAATTATTGTATAAAACTTTTTTATTAAGGAGCAATACTAAATAAAATACATAAAACGGCAAGTATTATTTTTAATAATAAAGGCCGAGAAAGGTCTCTCGAAATGAAAGATTCACTACAAAATCATCCTTCCTGTTTCCCTGGGGGTTAATTTTCGTTTCTCCCTTCAGGCCGGGCCGACGTTTCGGTAGGGACGGTCCGCCGCAGCGGTAGTTTTGATCCCGTACATACGGGAGGAAAAATCTTTTCCCGGATGGAATCTCATTTCATTTAAACAGGCTTTTTTTACTGATTCTGAATTAAGTCGGACGCTAGTAGTTCTTAATAATGAAACTATAAAATTTGTTTGCAAAACAATTTACTTTAGTAGGATTCATAGTAATTCACACATTCAATATGAACCGATGGGTTTAAATTGCCCAATTGAATCGAATCACCCGGAAATGAAACAACCCAAACTGCTTTCCCCACACACCATTATCTTCTTGGTCTTGATTGTTGCGGCTATTGGTACATGGCTGATGCCGGCAGGTAAATATGATACCATCAGATATGATCAGGACAAATTCATTGTAGAAGGCCCTGATAAGCACGAGGAACTGGAAGCCACTCAGCAATCGCTGAATGATTTGGGCATTCATATAGAACTGGAAAAATTTGAAAATGGAGACATTTTCAAACCAGTGACGATTCCAGGCACCTACCAGCGCCTGGAGAAAAAACCACAAGGATTGGTTGACATCTTTCTGGCTCCTGTGAAAGGTATGATTGAGACTGCTGACATTATCATCCTTGTGCTAATGATCGGCGGATTGATTGCAGTTTATAACAAATCCGGGGTTTTAGAAACCGCCATTGGTTCTCTTACTTCCAAACTAAAAGGCAAAGAAGCGATTCTCATTGTAGTAGTAATGCTGCTAATGGCCGCCGGAGGAACCACCTTCGGTATGTCAGAAGAAACAATCGCTTTTTATCCTGTGTTAGTGCCTGCTTTTCTCATTGCGGGCTATGATCTGCTCATCCCGATTGCTGTTATATTCGTTGGGGTTCACATTGGATTCATGGCCTCCACCACCAACCCATTTGCAGTCATTATCGCTTCAGATACTGCGGGAGTTTCCTGGACCGCTGGTATCGTCACACGATTGATCACACTTGGTGTAGGACTGGTTTTGAGCAGTGCTTATATCATCAGATATGGCAGCATGGTGAAGCGAAACCCGGATGCATCCCTGGTAAAAAAACTACAAGGTGACGTGAAGCCACCTTTCAAGGCAGAGCACAAGGAAGGCGTAAAGCTTGATTTTAGAAATGCATTATTGCTGACTGTGTTTCTATCCTCTTTTGTGGTCATGGTAGTGGGTGTCTCCAAATTCGGTTGGTGGATGGAAGAAATGTCTGCCGTATTTTTCGCATCAGCCATTATTTCGGCATTCCTCATGCGAATGAAAGAACAGGTTTTCGTCAAAACTTTCATTGAAGGAGCTGCCGATTTGATCGGGGTTTCACTGATTATCGGTATTGCTCGTGGGGTTACCATTATCATGAATGATGGACTGATCATTGATACCATATTGTACTATTCATCAGACCTTGTGAGCGGCATGCCTCCCGCCCTGTTCATTGTGGCGCTGATGGTTGTCTTTTTTGTCTTGTCATTTTTCATTTCCTCTTCCAGCGGACTGGCGGTACTTTCCATGCCGATCATGGGCGGACTTGGAGCGGTGATTGATGTGCCAGCGGAAACCATCGTAACAAGTTATCTTTTTGGAGCCGGACTGATGTTTATGGTTTCCCCAACAGGCATGATTTTACCCTCACTTGCCATGGTGAACCTAACCTATTCCACCTGGATCAAATTCCTCTGGCCTTTGCTAACGATGCTGGCCATTATGGGAGCCATTATGCTTTATGCAGATTTGTATTTGATTTAACCCGGAAGATTTGCGGATCACTGACTTATTTTTTAGGGCGCCCAGCCGCACATGCATTGCGCCATACCGGCGCTGGCGGGTATGGCGCTTCCCTCCGTCGCTAACATATATGCTATACGGTCCCGAATAGCTCAGGATTTAATGCAGTGGTCAATTAAATGCAAGGAGCCAAAAGCTTAAAGCCAGGAGCTGATTGCGTGGAGCGTGGAGCCTCCAATCTGAGGTTTTATCATTGGTCAAAACACAGGTAAAATGCCTTACTTTGCAGCCTTCACAAATGAAAAAGCTGCTAATCATCTTATTAATTCTTATTCCTGAATTGGTTTTTGGTCAAACACAATTCAATGGAACAATAACTGATCAAGCCACTGGAGAACTGCTTCCAGGAGCAATTATCATAGCCAGTCAGGATACAACAATTACTGACAATCACGGTCAGTTCAATATCAAATTGAGTCTTCCTGACACTCTCAAAGTTTCATTTTTAGGCTATCAAAAATTGATAAAAGTTGTTGATAAAAATGAAGAACTCAGCATTTCCTTAACCCCTTCCAGCCTACAACTCAATGATATTGTGATCAGTGGTACCAGCGGCCGAACCCTCAGAAATACCCCGACAAGCGTACAGATCATCAATCCGGAAATGATTCGTAGAGACGCACCATTTTCTATTGTGAATTCCATCAATCGGGTTCCCGGAGTTTATATGCATTCCGGGGCATACAACACGAGCAGGATCACCATCCGTGGAATTGGCTCAAGGAGTCTCTATGGTACTACAAAGGTCAAAGCATATTTCAACGAAGTGCCGCTGACGGATGGCAGTGGAAATAGCTCTATTGAAGATGTGGATCAGGAACTAATCGGCCGGGTGGAGGTGATCAAAGGGCCCAACTCCAGCATCTATGGTGCCGGACTTGGAGGAGCGATCCGAATATCTGGAAACAATCCTCAACCCAATCAAATCAGTGCCAAAACCAGTGTGACTGCTGGTTCATTCGGAAGTTTGCGATGGCTTACCCGAGCCGATATAGCAGATCAGAAAAAGAGCATTTCAGCTATTTACTCGGATTTCCATCAAAATGGATTTCGCCAAAACAGCGAATACCATCGCCGACAAGCCAGCTTCAATTCCTCCTACCAACTCAAAGCAGGCAACCTCTCTTTACTGGCTATTTTCACGGATCTGAAAGCTTACATTCCCAGCTCAATTGGCCAGACGGATTATGATCAGAATCCTGATAAAGCTGCATTCACCTGGGGACAAGCCAAAGGCTACGAATCTTACAAAAAGACACTGCTTGGACTCACTTATAGCAGAAATCTGAGAAATGACTGGCAGCTAAAAAGCACCGTTTTCTTCAAATACAGAAATGGTTATGAACCCCGGCCTTTCAACATCCTGGCGGAGCAAACAACTACGGTCGGTTTGAGAAGTCTGCTCAGCAAACAATGGAAGAATTTGAACTTCACCATTGGAGAAGAATTGTTCAGAGACCAATATGATTGGCAAACTTTTGAGAACAACTACGGGCCGCAAACCAATGGAAGCGTGAAAGGAAATTTGCTATCTGATAATCTTGAAAGCCGGTTTTATGGGAATCTGTTTACCGAAAGTACCTGGCATGTGAGTGAACGCTTCCATGTGACTGGTGGTATCAATTTCAATTTGACTTCCTATCACTATACAGATGCTTTCAATGCTGACACTATCAACCTTAGTGGTAACTACACTTTTCATCCGGTGGTTTCACCCAAGCTGGGAACAATCTATCAGATCAATTCCACAACAACTCTTTTCACCAACATTAGTCAGGGATTTTCTCCACCTACACTTCAGGAAACACTTTATCCTGATGGCAAGATCAATCCCAACATCAAGCCAGAGAGTGGTTGGAATTATGAATTTGGTCTTCGGGGAACGCAGAAGCATTTCACTTACGACCTCACCACTTACTACATGTTCATCAAAAATCTGCTGGTCGCACAGCGAACCGGCAATGATCAGTATGTAGGTGTCAACGCAGGTTTGAACAGGCACTTTGGTGTAGATCTTTTGACAAATTATTATTTCAATCTTGGCCAGCAGTATACACTCAATCTATTCAATAGCCTCACTTATTCCAATTATCACTTTGCTGATTTTGTGAATGAAGGAACCAACTATGATGGAAACCAACTAACCGGTGTTCCCAGGTGGATTACCAATCCGGGCATTGAATTGCTGAGTCAAAAGGGATTTTATGGCAACTTCACTGCGCAGTACACAGGCAGTATCCCCATGAACGACTCCAACACTCTATACAGCAAAGATTACCTGATATTCAGATCGAAAGTGGGCTTCAAAACCCAAATCAAAAACTGGCAGATCGATTTTTATGCAGGCATCAACAATATTACTGATCAACACTATGCCTCAATGCTCCTGATCAATGCAGTAGGTTTTGGAGGCAGCCAGCCACGCTATTACTATCCGGGCGCTCCAGGGAATTACTATGGTGGGTTTACTTTGAAGTATTTGATTGGGGGAAAAAGTTGATGAGCAAATCTGTTGTTTTTCAGCTGATGGCAGGGATACAAATTCTTCAGTTAGCTAAATGGATCATCAATCCGGGAGTTGAGCTCCCTGGAACCTAACTATGCCCAAAGCTAACAAGGAGCCCCGTCCAACGATGTTTTAAATCCAATTTGTCCAGCAGTTATATAATTAATCCGCTAAGTGTATCTTTGGACAAACCAGCTTTAAAACACTAATTTGTTATGCCTTATGGTGCATAATTTGATTATGACTAAGAAACTTCTAAGCTTTTCGGCATTCTTGATTCTCTTAAATTCATGTATCAATATGAATGAACCAGAAAGACAAGCCGAATATATTCAGACTCTAAAGTCTTTCAACCCACGTCTTGTATCAATTCTACCAGATAGAATTCCAAACAACATGCTGACTATGGGTTATTCATCTTTGATAAACCTTCAAGAATACGGGAACCCAGCCGGAATACGAATGACAACAAAAATTTCAAGCTTAATGGAGTATAATGAATTGAAAAATCAATTTAGGAGTAAGGCTTTATATGTGGGACTACCATCAGATAGCTGCCTCCTAATAATTGGTTCTGATGAACAACCTGATATTAAGAACACAAACTGCACCTCAATATTTCCTATCCCTTACCGAAGTGCTTTTGTCTTAAATAAGTCAAATAAAGACTGGGAACGAAAGACACGAGAAGAAATTTATATTGTTGATTATCAATATGGTGATTTAATTTCTAATGCCAATTCATTGGAAGAAACATCAGGAAGCAAAGACGCTTTTTCAAATGGGTTTTCTACAGGAATTAATACAAATGATGAAAATCAAACTGTCGAATATTGGATGATAAACTGGTGAAAATGAATAAGAGAACCTTGACAAAATATTGCATCTTATTATTGTTGTATATCATAATAGTAAGATTCGTCCAGCCATATGCCTTGCAGTTACATTTTACAATGAGCAAGGAGCCAATTTCTGATCCACTAACCATTCAGACACTTCAATCAATATTCACTGCGATTTCAATTGTCATTAATCTGATCTTCGTAATCATTATGATTATTGACTCAAAAGGTAAAGCTCTGATAGATTGGCTAATCATTGTTATAACCTTTTTCAGCCCGGAAGCGGGTATAACTATCTTCATTGTATGGCAGTTATACAAGGGTCAATTGAAAGAACAAGGCATAACAGGCTAAAAACTCATAGACAAATGAGCTATCTGCAAATGATAGCAGGAGCAGATATTTTTAAAGAAATAAAGCAAGGGGTCAACCTACGGATTTTAGCTGATCGTTACCCGCAAGGATCACACTTAATGCAGACCTTTTCAACAATCATAGGAACGATCATTTTAATACTAGTAATTGCTTTGATTATTACACTGATTAGATATCCAAAGCAAATTCTAGTTGACGCTCCGGCAGCATTCATGAAAATAAGCGTTGAACGCTTTTTATCTTCTATTGTATTCTTAACCATTCCACTTTGGTTGCCTATTTGGTTCCTTGACAATCAATTTAAATGGGGAATTTTCAATCTCAAATTCTTCAGGTTCTTCTATGAATTCAATGCAAGTGAACCGGATTCTGACGAACAACCTGACATTGAATACCCAGTGAAAGAGAAACTAGAAATTGACTTTGAGCACTACACCAAGTTTTTTATTTCTTCTCTTCAGGATTCTAGGAGAATAGTCAAATCGCTTCAAGACAACCTGAGTAACATCAATAAGAAACTTAATGAACATTATGTTTTCAAGATTGGCGGCCTAACAGTCATACGAACCTCAGAATTAGATTTGTACGATTTTAACCTTCTGATTCAGTGCTTGGATAACGATTTCAAAAGGTCAAAAAACTTCGGATTTGCTATGAACACCGGAACTTCATTTTTCGGAATAACCGACAGTAGAACCTTGAACAACATCATTGGCCAAACTTCAACCGGCAACAATTATGCTTTTAGTCTGGTGAACGGCCAGGGCGAATATTTGGCTATAAATAACCAGATTGAACTGAATTCGAAATACACCACAGAATTCTTTGACGAACTGATTAGAAAAATTCCAGCGGGTAACAAGAACTAATGCGCCAACTACCACTTTCAAGCTTCAGTGCAAACATCACCGTGCCGCGTAGGTCATGAACCTGCCAGTCGGTAGGCGGGTCAGCCGCCTTGCCTTTGCCGGCAGGCAGGTGGGAAAGGTCGGTGCTTTCTACTTACTTCAGTTCGCAGGAGTTTTTATCTTCTGAGCGCCCGCCTGAACGGAACGGGCAGGCTGTTTTTCATAGATACCGTAGTGCTTGTGGTGCACTTCCGCTATTTTAGCTGTACTTGCCAACTGTGGGCCGGGCCGCGCAGGCACACAAACCGATAGTTGAGCGTTGGCGGTCATGCAGAGACAATAAACAAATGGGAAATCTGACAATTACATTTTTACCTCCTCAAAACTGGCAGGATTTTGAAAAATTACTGTTAGGAATAGTTGATGTTGTTTGGGAGCAGAAAGGCTGGCAAAATTATGGTCGACCTGGACAAAATCAATCAGGAATAGATTTATATGGATATGATAATAAAAATCGGTTTACTGGAATTCAGTGTAAAAAGAAAAGCCTGACTGACTCTGAAGGAATAATTTTATCAAATAGCCTTTTGACAAAAAAATTAATTGAAAAAGAGGTTGCTTCTGCTGAAACGATTGATAATCCTAAAATTGAGAGTTTAATATTTGCTACAACTTCATCAAGAGATACAAAAGTTCAGGATATCATAAGAACAATTAATGACAAAAGAATAAAAACGCAAAAGTTTTTAATAGATATATGGTTCTGGGAAGATATACAAGTTTATATCGAGAATCATATTGAACTACAGAATTGGTATTATTCCGATTTGCTTGAAAAGGTTCATAAATATGATAAGAATATTCATATTTTGACAATGTTAAGACAGGCATTTACGAGACCTGCTTTTAAGAGAGAAATTAGGCGTGAAGAAAGTGGTGCTGATTTCATACAAGCTATTATAAATACACAAGAAGCAATTACAACCGGCAAATTATATAATCGTAGAGGAGATATATTAACAACATCATTCGCTTATCAAAAAATCTCAAATCCAAAATGGACGAAATCAATAAGTAAGATTTATAACAGTCTGACCAAAATACGGGGTTTATATCAGGACGGATTGAATAATAATTCGATTATAGAACATCCAACTTGTTTGGAAGTTCTTTATGATAGACTTTCGGATAAATTTAATATTTTACGTACTGATTGTTTAGTTAAGATTAATGAGATTTTGAACGAAGTAAAATTGGAGCAAGTTGAATCAGAACTAATTAAAAATCAAAAAAGCACGAACCGCTAACATTGTATATGTTTCAGTGCCACACAGGGCTTTCACACAGCCAAAGCCCCGAAACATATACTTTCCGTTGTGCATAATTAGACAAAATGAAAGTAGTACTTGATTCAAATATTATAATCGCTGATTTTTGGTTAGAAACAACCAATTTTATGCTTCTATTTGAAAGTGCGAATAAGGGAGATGTTATGATTTACATCACTGAAGTCGTATTGGACGAAGTTGTGAATAAGTTCAGTAAAAGACTTGAAGATTCAGAACGAAAAATAGATTCGGAATTAAACGCATTTAACAAACTAACACGAGAAAAAGAAAAAAATCCTCTAACTAAGGCTATGATTGATAAATCGGTTTCGAGTTATCAGAAGCACTTACGAAAGATTGTGAAAGACAATTCAATTAATGTAATCAAATATCCAAAAACTGATCATAAGTTTCTAGCTAACAAAGCTATCAATAAGATAAAGCCATTCAATTCAAATGAAAAAGGTTATAGGGATTGTCTCATTTGGGAAAATATTAAAGAATTATTAACTGACAGTGAGAGTGCTGTTTCTCAACCTGAACTTGTGTTTATTTCAAATAATTACAAAGATTTTGCAACCAGTGAATATGAATTACATCCGGATTTGGTATCTGAATTGGAAAATGAAGATTATGATTCGAAATCTATAATTGTATATCCAAGTTTGAGTGAGTTTAATGACAAACAGACTAAGTTATTCTTTGCTCAATCTGAAAGCTTCGAAAAGAAATTAAAACAAAAAGAGCTTTGGAATTTTGATTTACATACGGTAATAACTGATTATTTATTTGATAAATATGTTGGTTCTGAATTATTCGAAAGTGATGAAGAACGTGAATATGACTCAAGCGAACCGACTGTAAACAGTATTTACGACGATTTTGAAGAAAAAATTATTTCAGTAAAAAAACTGAATGCAACTGATTTCTTAGTAGATGTTGAATTTGACGTAAATACAATGATAGATTTTTTTATAGAAAAAAGTGAATATTGGTCAATGGAAGATACCAAACATATTTCCATTCAAGATTCTGATTGGAATAAATGGGTAATGCTTGCAGAAACTGAAATTTTAGTGTCAATGTCAATGTCATTGATAGTGGACAATGATTTAAATGTTAAGAGTTGTCAGATAAATAAGATAAATAAAAACTATGCACAACATTTTGTATAAGTAATGGCAGAAGATGTGCTAAATATTAAGGTTCTTATCCCGCTCAAACTGCGTAGCGGTTTGACAGGAAATTACCACGCAACCTGCCACTACTCATACATCTTACCGTTAGGAATCATGCCCTAGAAAATGGAATCCAAACTTAATTCTGACGAAATTGTTGAACTTCAGGAACGTCTCAACTTTCTAAAAAAATCATTTTGGAAAAGATTAGCCTTTCAATTGATTCTAATATTTGGTGGGCTAACAGCAGGAATCTACCTAAATCATGGTGGATTGTTTTTTGGTAGCTTGCTTGCGTTAATTGTGTCAATTTATATTAACTATCAAATAACATGGAAATGGGTAGCTCAACTTAATTCAGATATCAATGGGGGAATTAAACAAAAAACGGAAATCACCATTTCCAAGGTAAACAAAAAACACTCGTTTAAAGAATTCATACTTAGTAACGGAATTGAAATATCTGAATTGGAACTTGATGCATATGATATTTCTGCATCTGAACTGCAGGCTAACGACAAGCTAATAGTTGAATTTAGTCCAAGGAAGAAGTATGTTTTTAACGCCATAAAGACAGATTCCTAACAGACGTAGCTGTTGCACAACCCATCCAAAAATCGAATAAATAATCAAAATCCCGCGATTGATACTCCGGGAGATTATTTTCACTCAAAATTGAGTGAAAAGCTTCTTGTTTGTTGCCTCATGCTTACCTGAGCTAGAAATAGGCTCATTAGTGTAGAAAACAAGCTTTTCAGTAAAGGTTTGGACTCCATTGTTCCAGTTTGTTTTCTCTTGCTCTCAAACTTCAGGTACTCCTGCCTGCGGCAGGCAGGTCTTCAGATTGTAGGCTATGGCCGCCATGATGAATTGTTTGTTGGCATTGATTACCTGATATTCAGATCGAAAGTGGGCTTCAAAACCCAAATCAAAAACTGGCAGATCGATCTTTATGCTGGCATCAACAATATCACTGACCAACATTATGCCTCAATGCTCCTGATCAATGCAGTGGGTTTTGGAGGCAGCCAGCCGCGCTATTACTATCCGGGCGCTCCAAGGAATTACTATGGTGGGTTTACTTTGAAGTATTTGATTGGGGGAAAAAGTTAATGAGCAAGTCAGTTGTTTTTTAGATCGCTTTTCAGCTGATGGCAGGGAAGTCATCCTTTGCAACTCATTTACCGGAGGCCGGCACTGATTTGAGGTATGTTCAAATATTACTTGGCCATGCAAGTACTAAAACAACAGAAATTCACACACACCTAGCGGTAAATCGTTTGACAGCAATTAAAAACCCACTAGATTAGAAGCCATATAGTATGTATATTCCACAGTGGAATATACTAGAATTGTTATGGGCTATTGCCGCAACTTGCCAATGAACCTAATCAAGAAATATATTTTCATTTTACTCATTTCTTTTAGCTGTTCTCAACAAACTAACGAACCAACATTTCAAGGAAATTCTAATGTAATTGGTCAGTGGCATACGAACGACAAAAATTGGCCGCATTGGGTAATGTTTGACTCGTTGAACAATTACTATCGTTGGAGCTTTGATGAAGAAATTCCTGTGACACCTGAAGCAAAGTATGTAGTTGAAGATTCAACGATAACTTTTACGTACCCACCTCTTAACATCCACCCTCCAATGGGTGATGATGATAGTATTGTAAGCCAATTGAAGTTCAAGCATATCAATCAGAATTCATTTACAATTCTGCCCCCAGATGATCGGATCATGTCAACTTATGTCTATCGACGAGATAGTTTTGTCAATCCGATATTTGCTGAAATATACATTTTCCGATTAACTGTTAAAGAAGCTGATTCCGTTATAAGAGTAATCCCGAACTACCAAGCTGCTGAGGATTCGATTATTGAAGATGCATTTTATCTGCTTGAACACTCTTTGATTAACTATCAACTCGTAGATTCTATGATTATAACTCTGAAGAACGGCTCAACTTACAACAAGTTAGATTTAGGTGGATACGGAGTGATCTATTTCACGAATGACAGCACCTACATTAGGAAGGGATTTCCTGAACGTCAAAAATTCCAAGCCGAAATCGACTCATTTTTTCATTTTGTGAACAGAATTCACGGCCTGTAGAACTAAAACAAGCCCATAACAGACTGTAATGAGGCATATGCTCACGTGCATTCTACAAACTGCATCAGAACTTGACCGTGAGCCTGCCACCGAGATAGGTTTGTGCTGTTTGGAGACTTCAGTTCGCGGAATTTTTGACTTTCAGAACGCAGTGCATTATGATACTCCCGCCTGAATGAATTCATTCGGGCAGGTTGGAAGCACCCCCTTGCCGGGTGCAGACAGATTCATTAGTTTTATCGCAACTTGCCAACTGTGGGCCGGGCGCGTAGGCACACAAACCGATAGTTGGTCATTATAGCTCATGCCCAAAACCTAAAGTCCTTTGAAAGAACCCTTCCTCATATTTTTGGCTCTATCTTCCTTAACTTCTTTTGAACTTAAGGCACAAGAAGCTGATTCAACTATAAACATAGAATACCATATAGTAGATACAACACCGGAACCTAAGGGAGGGTATGCTGCAATTTTCGAATGGTTTTATGATAACCTCGACGAATCCAAGTTAACTGGTTTAGATACCATGGATTGCCATTCAAAAACCAATAGGATTTTTGTGCAATTCATAATTGATAAAACCGGACAACTAATTGAGCCAAAAATTGCCAAAGGGATTGGAAGTCCATATGATGAATACTGCCTTGAACTGGTAAGCCGAATGCCAATTATGTGGACTCCTGCAACTTACGGAGGAAGATTTGTGAACATCAGGTCTGTTATATCTTTCAACTTTTGCCAGCAAGAGGAACAGCCGGAATCAAAAAATATGAAAAAAAGAAAGCGAAAGAAGAACTAAACGAGCTGTAACAAGCGCTGGTACTAATGCGCCTCCCGATAGCTATCGGGAGCCACTTTACAAACTTCAGTGCAAACATCACCGTGCCGCGTAGGTCATGAACCTGCCAGCCGGTAGGTGGGTCAGCCGCCCTGCCTTTGCCGGCAGGCAGGTGGGAAATGTTGGTGCTTTCTACAAGGCGCATCTCGCAGGATTTTTCTCTTTCTGAACCTGCCTATGCCTATCAGGCAGGCGTAGTGCATTATGATACTCCCGCCCGAATGAATTCATTCGGGCAGGTTGGAAGCACCGGCAGACTTCACTATTTTAGTGCTGTCCACAATGTGAGAGCATACGCCTTATACATGGACGTTGTACTCCATTATTCAAACTCATATGGCATTTCCAGTAGATTTAAAATACATTGAACAGACTGAGACCGAACTTCAAGTCAAATTCCCTGAAATTTTTAAGCAGAGAATGATTATTAATAACGGAGGAGAGACCGAAAATGAAGAATTTCAGATTTTCCCTTTTTGGGATAAGTCGGATAAAAAGAGAATTTCACGAACCTCAAATCACATTGGATTGGAAACGAAAAATGCCAAAGGCTGGAAAGGATTTCCTGATTTATCCATTGCGATTGGTGCTGATGGAATGGGGAATTTATTAATTCTTCAACATCAGGGCGATGGTCTATTAAAAGAAGAAATTTATCTATGGAACCATGAAACGAGCTTCTCAGAAATGATAGCTAAGGATTTGGTTGAACTTGATCAAAATTTTTAATAGTTGAGACTAACTCGGACTTCATTCTATTGGATTCTCATCATACTAAGTGAAGTTATCATCTTTTGGTATTTCCATGCGAACACCCCTAATTGTAAACCATGTCTTCCGAATATGTTTTGTCCTCCTTGTATTTCTTGGGAACAAATAGTCTCCTTTTGGACAGGAATTGGACTTTTATTCACATTTTCAACTTGGCAAATATTCCGTTGGACTAAATACTGGAAAACGAAACGAGAGCACAACAATCGTTAGTGCGAATGCGCCAACTGCCACTTTCAAACCTCAGTGCAAACATCACCGCGCCGCGTAGGTCATGAACCTGTCTAGCCGGTAGGCGGGTCAGCCGCCCTGCCTTTGCCGGCCTTCTGATACTTCATCGCTCTCTCCTACTTCTGTGCTTCTGGCTTAGACTTTCAGGACGCCCGCCAGAACGGAACGGGCAGGCAGTTTTTCATAAATACCGTAGTGGTTGTGGTGCACTTACGCTATTTTAGCTGTACTTGCCAACTGTGAGCCGGGCCGCGCAGGCGCACAAACCGATAGTTGGTCGTTATCATCAAACCATGCGCAAATTATTATATCTAGTAAACATCCTCCTTCTTTTCACTTTTATCGGTTGTCAGAATCGTGAAAGCTTGGATTATTATGCTTCTGAAGAGGCTGCATTAATAGACTTATTGCCAGAAATTTTGCGACTTGAGGATTTGAAATCTCATAATTCGGAACTTAATGACACCATTATAACCTTCTATCTCATTTCTGAACTTGATACAGAAATAAATACTATTCCAGAAATCAACGATGTGATCGCAGATAATGAAAAAGAGCTTGATAGTTTGGTTGCTCTAAATATGGAGGAAAGAGAAAAATTCAAGCCATTTAAGAGGTCTAAACTAAGGCACAGAAATCTAAGCACAGATTTGAATAATCCAGAATTAAATATAATTCCCATTAGTATGAAAATCTTCAAATCTTATCATAAAGGGAATGAAGAAATGAAAATGACTGAGGTTAATTCTTTTGGGTACATATTTCTAAGTCGAATTGCTTTTTGCCGAAACAAACAGGATATATGAGTTATACTGTTTATTGTGGTATTAATTGCGCATGGAGTCAAAATATTCAAATTAAGATGATCGAGGGAGAATGGAAAATCACAAAAATATACTCCGGTTGGATAGCATAAAATGATGATAACATATGTTTCCATGAATGGGGTTTCATCGGTCAGGATACTGTCGTGCGGATTGGAAAGTCGGGGACGCCACACCTATCTGCTAGACGAGAAGTTAGTGCTCCCGATAGCTATCGGGACTAGTCCCCACTTTACCTTGAAGTATTTGATCAAAAGCTCCAAATAAACAAAGAAGGCTGATGCAAAACACCAGCCTTCAGTTCTAAGTAAGTAGTATAATATGTTTATCCCGGGATGCACTAGTGCATCATTTGGGATTAATCTCTTTTGATTACTTTTCTGATTTTTTCATCCTGATTGGTTCGGATAAAATACATTCCTGTCGGCAACATGGTCATATCCACCCTCACTCCTTTCGCATCTGTTGTTTGCACTTCCAGATCATAGGTTTTGCCCAATGTATCAAAGATTTTCAAAGTAAGATTTCCTTTTACATTCTGGATATAAAGCCAGTCTGAAGTTGGGTTTGGATAGATAGACAACTCTGGTGTTTCTATGCCCAAAACTTCACAAACATCTAAAGTGAAGTCAACTCTCTTTGGTGTGGTATGATCATTTTCATCTACACCTTCTATAGAGTAATCTCCTGCTTCTAAGGTCAATGACTTTTGCTTAGTCCCGATCAAGTCTCCATTGCTATTGTACCAATTGTAATTGAAAGCACCAGAGGCGGTTACCGTTCTCTTACCATCGGAGCAATCCTGCTGAACATCCAAGGTCACTTCCACATCATAGATGGTGAAAACAACCGTGATCATCACCGTATCGGATGCCTGAGCTCCTTCTTCATCAGTAGCCAACAGAATCATCTTATAGTCACCTATTTCCTCATAAGAAGGTGTTCCGCTCAAAACATCTCCAGACACGGAAGCCCAGGATGGGTACTTTTCAAATGAGTAGGTGAGATTGTCGCCAGCATCAACGTCACTGAAATTGCTGACAGGGAAGTTAAACTTCCACTCCTCTGCCTGGAAAGCGGTGATATCAGACAAAGGTGTCAGCAATTCCGGTGCGTCATTGACATTGGTTACTGATAGATCATAAGTAGCTGAGGTAACTCCTCCATTTCCGTCATTTGCTTTTACAGACAATGTCCAGTCTCCGACATCAGCATTCGTTGGAGTCCCTACCACCAGGTCATTATCGAAAGTAGCCCAGTCAGGTAGAGCAGTAGCTTCATATGTCAATGGGTCATTCTCAACATCACTGAAAAGTGTAGTAACATCCAAAGTATAAGTCTTATCCTCTGTTGCACCGTCAATTGTTGTTACAGCCACTGTTGGTTTATCATTCACTGCCTGAACGGTCACAATCAATTGAGTACTGTCTTTAAGACTTCCATCCGAAACAAAAACTTTCACTACAGCTGTTCCATTCTGATTGGCAGCAGGAATTATGGCCATGAGGTAACCATCAGTTGTGGCAGTTCCGGAAATATTGCTTTCGGGAATCAAATCAGGATTGGAAGATTTAAATGAAAGCGACAGATCAGTGAAAGCATTGTCTACATCCGTAGTGCTTACAAACAAACCCGAAACGCCAATATCTTCCTGCGTTACCTGATTATCCAGATCAGAGATCACCGGAGCATCATTCACAGGATTCACCGTGATTTTAAATGTAGTATATCCTGATTGTCCACCAGTAGTACCAACCAGGTACAAATCTTCTGTCCCATTGTAGTTTTCCGGTGCAGTCACAGTAAGAGAACCTGTGTTTTCATCAATTGACACATCCAGGAAATTTCCTCCCAGCAAGTCAAATGTGAAAGTCGCAGAGGTATTGTTCTGATCTGAAAATACGTTGGAGAGATCAAAGGTCTGAATACCGGAATCCTCGTCAAAGGAAAGTGTACCGGGAGCATTTGCTACGGTGATGTTAGCACTTTCCTGAACAGCCACAAAAGTAACTGTTTGAGATGCACTCAACTCGCCATCACTTGCCTCGATGGTGACATCCTCTACAGATGAGAAATCAGCTGCTGGAGTAACTGTCATCACTGCTCCGTCAAATGTTAAAGCAACTTTTGAATTGCCTGTAGCCGTATAGGTCAAAGCGGCTCCATCTTCCACATCATTGTAGTATGCAGCCATATTCAAAGTATATGCAGGAAATCCAGATACAATCTTCTGTGATGCAAAAGTCTTGATCACTTCAGGTGCATCATTCACCGGAGTGATATCCAAGATGAAAGTTTGAGCTTCAGATTTAGAAGTGGCTGTTCCCTGACGGTCGTCTGCATACACACTTACCGTAAAAGACCCATTGATATTGGCTTTTGGAGTTATGGTAGCATTATTATCATCAATTGTAACTGAAAATTTGGATGGCTCACTCAACTCAACAGAATAGTCAAACAGCTGAATTTTAGCATCTACATCCGTGGCGGAAAGAGCCAGCGTCAATGCATTGTCCTCGTCTATGACCTGATTTTTTATGGCAGTAACAACAGGCGGATCGTTTACCGCTTCCACTGTCACATCAAATCGATCATAAGCCACATAAGCTTCTTTGGTATCTTTCTCTGTGATAATCACATTCACAGAAACCAATCCACTATAATCCTTGCCGGGAGTGATTGTAATCTGACCATCTGCATAAGAAGCAGCCACATTACTGGCTTCATTAGATTCCACCAATATATCGACAGCATTATCAGGATCCGTATACTTGAGATCAACCACAAGTGGCATTTCCTCCTCAGTTGTCTGATCTGCTATACGAGTGATCTTAGGCGGATCATTCACATCCCTGATCTGAATCTTGGCCCAAGACGTATCAAATAGCTGTCTGTCTGGCTGATAAATCCTGAATTGAACCGAGTCCAAACCACCTACATCTTTTGTAGACGTGAAGCTCAATTGCCAGGTCTTCGTATTAGTAGCCGTTTCTATAAGCTTTGGTGATCCCAAAGTTCCCTGACTGGCCACCTGCAATATCTCAATGGAGGTCTCATCCAATGAAAAATCTCCCAGCTCCACAGCCATCAAACTAAGGTTGACAGTCTTATTCTCCGTTACGGTCATGTCACTGCCATAAGCAAAGAATAATCCATCACTTGATGCATTGGTTCTGCTTCCTCCTGTATTATCCACTACAAACGAGGTGAAATCAGAATTACCATTGTCAGTCGTAACCAAAGCAGCAACGAAGATTTTTGTATTCGCAAACAAGTACGGATCAGTCTCTGAGTTTACACTTAAATCAAATGTTACAGTTTGATTGTCTACTGAATAATCAGTGATCGGGTTCGACTCAGAATACAGGGTCTTGAAATCCGCATTGTTAACATCTGACAGATCATAATATGTAAGCGCAACACCATACGATGCATTCTGTATGGTATCCAGCCAGGATAAACTCAAGCTTCCATTTGCATTGTCAAAAGTAAGGGCCGAAATATGATGCGGTGTGTCCTCCACTTTGAATTTGAACTTTAGCTGAGCTGTATTTGAGCTCTTCTGTTGTCCACCGGTCTCAACCACTTTGAACTCCAGCATATCACTATAGTCAGTGTCAGGCAAAAGACCTGAATTAGGAGCGAAAACAAACTCACCAACAGCTCCAGTCACAGGTGTAAGTGTCCCCATTTTTGGATTGGTCACAATCTCAAATTTGATTGGGTCATCCTCCGGATCAAATCCTTCCAATACCAGGGACTGGCCTACCTCATAGAAAATCTCCTGGTCCACCGCAACAGCAACAGGCGGCTGATTAGGCTCCAGACTGAAAGTCGGTATCACAAAGCCTACACTACCTGACCAGGAACTATCTGCCGAAAGTAAGTCAGAGGCTATACCCAATTGACCAACGGAAGAAAAATGAGTCATCGTTCCCGACGTGCTCCACTTCCCTCCTGATGGAACATTGGATGTTCGCTGCTCTTTGTCCTGTGCCAACGAAACGCTGACAGACAGAATCAGAGCACTTAGGAATAAAATATGTTTCATCAATGCTTGCATGGTCAGTATTATTTACTGCTTGCACTAGAAGAAGCACTGGCTTTCATCCCTAACATTTTTTCTATTTGTGCCAATCGGCTTTCCAGCTCGCTGGCATTTGCTACCTGAGCTTTCAGATCGGAATTTTCAGACTGAAGATTGTCAATTTTGGCATTCAGTTCTTTCACTGCTTCAATCAACACGGCTGTCATCTGAGAATAATTCACTGACTTCATTCCGTTTTCATCCGTATGCACAAACTCAGGATAGATTTCTTCTACTTCCTGAGCAATCACCCCAATTTGATTTCGCTGGGTTTTGCTCTTGTCTTTCCAATTGTAAGAAACGCCTCGCATTTTCAGCGTATTGCTCAAAGCATCTTCCAGAGTTTGGATGTTCTTTTTATAGCGTCTGTCAGAGGTTTGATTCAATGTGGTACAAGTAACTGTTCCGCTAGATCCATCTAAAGATATGGTGGCAGAAGCTCCGGAATTCACTGTTAAATAACCGGCTCCAGAAACATTTTCCAAAAGAACTGCATACTGGCTGGTTGCAGAATCATAACCGGCTCCAACAGTTGAATAGCTGTTGAAGCCATTTGTCGTGACAGTTCCAGAAAAAGAAGCCGATCCATCCTGGCCCTTTAAATTGATCATCACATCGTTAGTGGATCCATCTGATGCACTATTATACAAGTTCAGATTACCCCAGTTCGTATTGCCATCGGTTTCAATTTCGGTCCAGAATGCTGGTTTTGCATTAGCATCTTCCATATAGTAGCTTGCTTTGCCACCATTCCAGAAACCTGCCAAAATCGCCCCGGTAGTATTACCAGAATCATCATTTCCCACTAACTGAACAAATCCACTTTTTTGGTAGCTCCCAAACCATCCATTGTTATTTCCCAGTCCATTGTAAGTGTAAACACTACCAGAACCATCATTTGCTGTCTGCATTCTTACTGCCCGACCGCCGCTAGTGTTCTTCAAATCTAATCTTCCACTATTAACCGTCACATCTCCATCAAATGTACCGCTACCAGAAAATTTAGCTGAGCCGTCATTAGCATTCAATGAGATTTCCTTAGAATAATCGCTGTTCCAGAGGTGCAACACTCCGTAATCCTGACCTCCTCCAACTGCTGTGTCCACTCTCAAAACAGCTTTTGCCTTGTCATCAGTATCATAAAGTCCTAAATAACCAGTTTGTCCAGCTGTCGTTCCTGTTGATCCGAGAATGACTGTTCTGCTATCATTATTGCCATACAATACAAGAGAACCCGCATCATTATCAGCGTAATAATTGAGATCCGCTTTTTGCGTTCCTTCCGCATTGTAAATTTTAAAACTGGCCTCATTGGCTCTGTACTCACCAGATGACGTCATCCCGTGAGAATTAATATTGAACTCACTACCATCAGTACCTCTCAAGGTTATATTTCCAAGTTCGGTTCCATCATCCCAGCGCTGCACTTCTGTCCACATCAGGTCAGGGTAACGGTTCTCTGTGAAGTCATCGGTAGTGTCACTTGGAGTACCATTGTCATTGGAAAACGACTGGGTGAAAGTTCCTCTCATGACCATATATGGAAGGTTGGTATCCTCCCAATCTTTAGGTCCCATCTGAATATTTGGAACATTGTCTTTGCCTTGAAGCTGAAGCATTCCAGCATGATCTTGCAGCGCCAGAAATACCCCCATTTGCTCTGCGCCATCTTCCATCCACAGTGAAGGCCTGCTTCCATTCCAAAATCCTGAAAGGATAGCCCCTAGTTGAGTGTTGGCGGAATCATAACCCACTAATTGCGAAAAGCCAGAAGTTCCATAAGTTCCAAACCAGCCAGGATAGCCACCATTATCATTATTAAAAAGAAGGTTCCTGGAATTCAAATATGAATTATGGTTTCCTGCATCGGAATAGAATTTTACAACTCCATCCGAAGTTCCGTCTTTATAAGTGTTGACACCAAGACTTCCCAGCGTCGACCCTGCTGAGCCTGCTACTTCAACCATACCCACATCCGGATTATTAGGATTTGGTCCGATCTGGACATTTCTACTGCCATTTCCTCCACCAAACCAGACTCCACCTGCACCGGAATAATTTCGTGTTCCTGAGGTGTCATTAGGATCAGTAGAATAAGCATTCGCATACATAGTGACGCGAGAGGCACCTTGCTCATTGCCAAGTCTGAAAGTACCATCATTGCCATTTTCTCCTTCACTGGAAAGCATCACGCTTCTTTTACCATTTGGGCCGGCAAGATCAAGAGGTAGGTTAACCTCTGATCCGAAGGGTTCATATAAAGTCACCTTTCCAAGATCAACACCATCTACTTTGATGGAAATTTGACGTTCCGGTGATCCGGCGAAAAGATTTGATGGCAATGGATTGGTTTTCCCCAGCACTACTGAGTAAAGTCCATTGATCACATTTACATCTGCAATAGTTTCTGTCCAGGTATTGGCACTATCAAGAATTATTGAAAACTCCAAGCTGGTAGTGCCATTAAATGGCTGATCAGACTGGAATAAAGATCCCTGGAAAGTCATTTTCTTTCCGTCTTGCGCGGTTGCGGTGAAAGATGCAGCCAGCACAAACAAGAATAAAGTTTGTACGATTTTTTTCATCTGAGCGATAATTGAGTGATTTTATTAAAGGTTTTAATTACGATGTTAAGGAAGTCATCAGCGAGTGTCAATACCCCTAAATGGGTAAAATGCACCAACATATTTGCGTTCCACAGAGCGTCTTAGCAGGGTCAAATAATCCCCCATTTCCGGGGGTAATTGCATATAAAGACCCTTCTTAAAAAAACAGTAATTAATTGGCTTAAACTGCATAAAAAGAACATAAGATCATTTTTCATTGTTGAGAAAACAGACATCAAAATCGGCTCAAATTCCATACGCTAGAATTGAGGATTTTTTAAAGGATAAGGGTAAGCAGAATTTGTAGGTTTCGGCTCCACATTTTTGTGAAAACCAGAGATTTCTTTTTGAATGACCTATCGAAGAGAGTAATAAAAGGATTGAAACTTTACTAACCCTATTTTGTCAACTTACTTCTCTTGCGTACTTCCCGATTCAGTAAGCTTCAGTAGTTCAGGTTTGGTTTGCCCAGAAGAATTCCAGTGTATAAATACAGCTGTAACGTACAGCAGACAGGCAATGCGGTGAACAATATTCATTGAGTGGTGAACAGGTAGTTACACTCAAGATAAAAAGATCATTTTAAAAAGGTACTAATTCATCTTAGTTTGAGCTTCTTACCAAGATACTTATCCACAAATCTGGCCGGTAGCAATCTCGGCATCACCCAATTGGTAAACTTCTCTGCCACAATGGAATAGCGGGTTTTTGGTTTTGGATTCTCAAAAATATTAAGGATGTCATCAGCCAGTTTTTCTGCTGTAAAACCCTTCTTGATACTTCCCCGAACGAACTTATTGGCGAAGATTTCCATCGGCTTTGCATAGTCCTTCACATCCAGATTGATGTCCATTCCCTTATTCCAAATGGGCGTCTTGATCGCTCCCGGGCCAATAACAATCACATCAATTCCATAGAGCTGCAACTCACGACGCATTACAGTAGAAATTCCCTCAACCGCATGTTTAGAACCAACATAAGGCCCCAGAAATGGCATTGCCATTTTACCTGCAACCGAGCTAATATTGAGAATTCTACCCGGAGGAAATGGACTGTCTTTTTGTGCACCAAGAAGTGGAAGAAAAGCCTGAGTGACTTTTACGAGCCCAATCACATTCACCTCCATCTGATAGCGCAAGTCTTCCATCGGAATGTGCATCAATGGCCCCCCAAGTGCTATTCCAGCATTGTTGATCAAACCTGCCAGACCCTGATCGCCAATTTGTGACTGAAGTTCTTTCGCCACAGCATCTATCGCTTCATGTTCAGTTACATCAAACAACAAAGGATGAAAAGATGCACCAAGTTCTTTGCTAAGTCTATCTGCATCCAGCTGCTTGCGCACACTTCCGTAAACCGTATAACCAGCTTTGATAAATGCCTGTGCTGAGGCATAGCCAATGCCTGTACTGGCTCCTGTTATTAAGATGTTTTTTGATTGCATGTGGTTGATATGAATATTGCTTGAAAAGAGATTCTACCAAATTGTTTCGATCTCATAGGAATCAAAGTATTTATCTCTCGTGATCATTGGTAGGTTTTCTTGAATTGATTGTGCAATTAAAAGATGGTCAAAAGGATCATGGTGATGCAATGGAAGTTCTTTGACCTGTAATGCATGAGCTGATTTAATATCTAACACCTCAAAAGATTCAATAGAAATCATCTCCATTAAATCATCGGGAGTCTCCAGTTTGCCGAGCCTGGTTTTAATGGATATTTCCCAAATTGAAACCACACTTACCACAATCTGATTCTCATTGGACCCGATTATTTCCATAACCTTTCCGGAAAGTTTATCGGAGCGCTCTAACCACCAAATAAGCACATGAGTATCAATTAAATACTTCATTCTTTCATCCCAAACATTTCCTGAAGCTCATCTCCAAACTCATCGAAATCATCAGCCATCCAAACCTTTCCTTTCCATTGGCCGCCCTGACGTTTTTTCTTTGGTGGTTCATACTTCTTAAGCACTGCAACAGGTTCATTGCCTTTTGAAATGATGACCTCTTCTCCTTTTGCCACCTTCTCCAATAGCTTGGAAAGATGAGTCTTGGCTGTATGTACATTGTATTGTTCCATAAGAAAGGCTTTGAAACTTAGCTAAGTTAGTCAACTTAATAAACAATCACTGTGCGGTTTTCATTCCACTTCCAGGTTTGTAATATCGACAGAAATGGGACCAGGTCCCTGATGATCAGTCGCCAGCCAAACACCCTCATATTGTTTCCAGTTTTCCCAGGAAAACTCCAAGCCACCAATCGGTAAAATGCTCACCCACATCTGCCATGCCACCGGCCTGTTCTGAGCATTCAAAATCCAAAGGTAAGAATCCCCGGGTGTCACTCCTCCGCTACTGTAAGTCACGAGTAATCCATTTCCAATTGCAGTAGAAACAAGTTCGCGACTCGTCCCCGGATCACGAATTTTGAACGGAGCCACTAGCCAAAAAGAATCATTGGCAAACAACTCCCATGCTTTATTGAGTGCTTTTTTCTCCAATTTCCCGGTTAATGGCTTTCCACTTAGAGAAGCTTCTCCATCTAATGTTTTGGTGCAAAAAATCGCTTTGTAATCATCCCATTTTACCGTGACCGAATCCACTTTTTTTCGCCACACAAAGTGGTGTGAATCCCTAAATGTCCAGCGAATTTCTTCCAACTGCTGATAGGCTTCATAATTCATGGCCTTCAACATATCATCTGCCAGACGCTCAGCTCTTGGGCCATCCTCACCAGAAGGCATCGTATTACCAAGAAAAACCTTCATCACAATAAAAACGACTACCAACACTGCAATGATGGTAACAAGAATGGCCAATAGTTTTCTAAGTAACCTCATCTAAGTTTTTATTTAGTCTCTATATTATTTAGTGATTTTATATTCAAACTCTTTGAATCAAACGAATAAGTTCTTTCTGCCCAACCTATATGGCCCAACCCAGCCGGTCATTGGAAAAAATGCTTTGAAGTTTCTTCTGTCACTCTCCTTGGTCTCATACTTTTCGCATCCAGCATACACCACTCTGTTTTCGCAGTTACCAGCAGCGTATCTCCTCGCCAGATATTGACCCGACGATGACTTTTCACTCCTTCGAATCCTTCAACAAATGTCTCCAAAGTGAGTTCATCTCCCAGTAATGCTGGTTTCTTGTACTCAATAAAATGGCTCAAGACTACCCATATATGTTCGTCCTGAATATGCTTTGGCGCCTCTTGTCTCCAATGGTGTTCCGCAACCAATTGTACCCATTGCAGATAAACTACATTGTTGACATGGTTCAACTGATCTAGATGCTCTTCTTTGACCTGTAAAGTTTCAGAATAATGTTTTGCTGGCATATTTTTGATTGGCTCTTCATTACAAACCCCCTCCTTGGAGGGGGTTCACAAGTGAATTAATTAATGCGGGTATGAAATTAATTCATAATAAAGATAAGCGAATTTCTGAAGTGACAAAACCTTATTCTTCATGCCGTAGTATTCTATGTCTTCTGAAAAATCACCTTACAATACCAGAAAACTCATTTCGAAAATAGCTCCTTTCCCCAATTCCGACCTCACTCTAAGGTTTCCCTTGTGTGAATTTACTTTAATCAATAACCTTGTAGATGCGCTACGCTACGAATAGTTATTCTATTTCCCGCTTCACCAAAAGCACAAAATCATTACCAAGCATCAGGTAACCCTGATCGTAACAAAACCGATATTCATTCTGATCTTTGGTAATGTAAACACTTGTGAAAAAGTCAAAATCAAAACCCTCTTTGAGCATGCGTTCTTTGTGGGTTTTGGTTTTTCCATCTTTATTTATTTCTGATAAAATGGCATGATTTCGCTTGAGTCGACGATTGATCTTTCGGATATATGCATCACTAGTGAGGGATTTATTATTGTATGCACTGCGGCATGCGTCCGAACAAAACTTCTTGTCAGCACGTCCAAAAATCTCACGACCGCATTCTAAACACTTCCTGGGTTCTTCATTCATAATGGTTGAATTCTCTTCAATTTAAATATTGAAAGAGTCATTTCCAATAAGTCGGGGATTCTACTCATTCATCTATGAATTCACCCGGTTCACCGAAACTAGTTTGAATGTCACACTGTTTATAAAGTATATTAGTTGAGTAATTAGCTCAGTAACCAAACCAACTTTACAGCTATGAGTAAGCCCAATCATTTTAGAAATCTTAAAAACATTTTGCACTATGCTTTTGAGGATTTGATCGAAAGCATTTGGAAGTTCACCGTTCGTAGACAAAATAGGTTCAGATTATTTGAACATTGATATTTGATTGAATATAAAAAACCGGCCAGCAGCCGGTTTTTTTTTATTTAAAACCATTCCTTATTTAGATACTTCCTGCTTTGTGTCAAACAAACCTTCCACTTGAAGTTTTGCACGGCTCCCTAACCATTCCAGCGTAGAACGATACATAATATTTTCAAGATCTACCTGTCCCATATTCATCTCTTCAATAAACTTACCAATCTCCAGATCTCCCAAAGGAAAAGGGTAATCAGAGCCCAGGCATACCTTATCTGAACCAACCACTTTCATCACGTACTCCAGCATCATCGGGTCGTGAGTGATACTATCCACCCAAAACTTACCTAAATATTCTCGGGGGTTCACCTGGTTATCAATAGCCACTAAATCCGGACGGCAATTGTATCCATGCTCTAAGCGCCCAATCGTAGGCAAAAAAGAACCGCCAGCATGCGAAAAACACACTCTTAGCTCAGGAAGTTTTTCGAATACTCCTCCAAATATCAAAGATGCAGCAGCTCGTGCTGTCTCTGCGGGCATACCCACCAGCCATGGCAACCAATATTTTTCCATCAGCTCTTTTCCCATCATCTCCCAGGGATGGATCATCACTGCCATATCCAGCTTCTCGCATGCTTCGAAAAATTCAAAATATTTGGGTTCACTGAGATTCTCCTGATTGACATTAGAGCCAATTTGAATACCTGGGAAGCCCAAATCTTTGATCCGCTCCAGCTCTTTTATGGCCAAACTAACATCCTGCATGGGCACCGTTCCCAAGCCAATATAATTTCCAGGATATTCCTCCACCAACCCGGCGATGTGATCATTCAAAAACATGGAAAGGTCCAGACAATCCTCTGGCTTAGCCCAATAACTGAACATCACCGGAATAGTGCAAACCACCTGAAAGCGTGTATTGAACTGTGCGTACTCTTTTATTCTTACTTCCGGGTTCCAGCAGTTTTCTCCAATTTCCCTAAAGAATTTATCTCCTTTCATCATCCTGGCAGTACCAGGCTTGTGATGTAACAAATGGATGAAATCTCCATATCCAAACTTCTCTGCAAAATTGGGTAGCTTCTCGGGTAAGATATGCGTGTGCATATCAATTTTTAGTGGGGTTTTTGGGGTTGTCATGCGCCAAAACTAATCAATCTATTGGCAATACTTCTCCTGAACAGATTGAGCCTGAACCATCCCGAGTGAATGGGCCTGACTTAAACAATGGCATGCTTCTTCATCCTGGTCAAGTTCCAAATGGCACATTGCAGCATTGTACCAAACCATACCATTTGTAGGATCTACAGCCAGGTACTGATTGTAATAAGCTAATGCGTCTGAATGCTTTTTTTCCATAAAATAGGAATTACCAATAAGGTACAAGGCTTCAAACTTAGCGTGAGCCAAACTCCGTGCTTTTTGAAAATCTCTCCGAGCTGCCGCATATTGATCCATTTTCAACAGGGACCTACCACGGTTTATATATGCCAGTGCGTCTTTGCCATCCTTAGCTATACTGATGTCAAAGTACTTCTTCGCCAACATATAATTCTCATCTTCCATCGCCCGGGAAGCCAGCAAGCTCAGCAAAGGACTGAATCCTTCTTTTGACAAAAGTTGCTCAGGCACCTTCGCTCCCGGATTGATCAGAGCCAGGTTATACCATGCAAGTTCGCTTTGCGGATCCAGGACTGTAGCATACTTCAAATCCCTAATAGCTCCCAAATCATCTCCCATTTTATGGTTCAGCAATCCTCTGCTGATGAAATAATCAGTAGTCGTATCTAATTGAATGGCCAAATTATAATCACTCAGTGCCTGCTCATAATGCTGAAGTTTCTCACTGGCTTGTCCCCGATAATGATACATTCTGGATTTCATCGTTGCCAGAGTCATTACTTTGTGCTGCTGTGTACTGAGCGGATCAATTTCGAAGTATACACTCCTGGTTTCCAAAACACCCTCGTAATCAATCAAATCTGTGAAATCCAGATACGCTTGCTGTGGGTTTCCATAGTTCAGATACACAAGTGCCTTTTGAAACCGGGCTTCTGTAAGCCCTGGATTGATCATCAGAGCAGCTTCATAATCGCTCACTGCCCGCAAATCCTTCTTCTGAGCCTCATGAATATATCCTGATAGCAAATAGGCCTGAGCAGAAGGCGAGAGCCTAATGGATTCATTCACCTGCATTATTGCACCTTCATAATTCCTCTTTCGGTATTGCTGTAGTGCTTGCTCATACAGCTTCTCAGAACGTTGAGATCTTGTCTGACCAATGATTGGACCAGTAAGCCAAAACAAAATAGTGGATAGTAATATCAAACGGAGCATGTCTATTCAAACGTAAATTTGAAATCATGTTGTATGCTATTTGCATTTTTTGCCTTTTCAAAGGCTCCCAATATCTCCCTGTAGTTTCTTTCACTGTAAGTTTTGAATAGGTTCTGTAGTCGCAATCCTACCGAAACCAGCCCCTGCAAAATGAATGCAGAAGGTTTAATTCCAAGAATTTGACTCAAATCTTCTTCTAAAAAATAATACATCAGATCAGCAGGATTCAGCATTCCTGGGAAATCTGGCTGTTGTTTCATACTACTGATCAAGATATCGGTCAACTCCTTTCCTTCTTTGCTTGGAGCAAATTCTTTCTTCCTGATACTGCGCTCAATTACACTTGCTTCACGAGTAGATGTAGGTATCAATTCTTTTCTGACACCCATCAACCCACCTATTTCATTCCATAAATACATGTAGTTTTCAGCATCATTAGGCCTGATTGAACAGCCAGACTTCTTCAAACCGCGAATTACAAGCAGTGAGAAACTCAGTAGTGTCCCCAACATGTCTTCCTGGTTCACCGGAACTTCATCTGTAATTTGACGAGAAGAATAATACCGGGCAGCAGCATGCATCAATCGTACTTTGACAATGGACACATATCCGGATCCCTCCGGAAGGAATGCGCCAGGCTGACAAACATCAAACACAAACTGAGCCGTTTCCAAAAGCCTTTTTTGAGGTTCTTCTTTGATCTTTTTGGAAGCATACAGCACCCTCACCCCATTAGCACCCGCGTAGCAATAAGGCAATGAATAAAAGCCAAGGATTGGTAATATCATATCAGCATGACGCTGAAAAAAATATTGCCCGGCAAGGATTTTATCCGGATTCGATTGATGGGAAAATTGTGTAAAGTTTATCAAGTCAGAAAGTGGCGCATCTGACTGAAATTGTAAAAGCTCCTGATTGGTTTTGATCCTTGAGAAATCAGCATAGCAATCAGGGTTGGCTTTGAGCCAAAGAAAAACATCGTCAGCCAGCGCATCTCCCTGCTGCCTGAGTGAATTTGATGTAGCATCTACATTGGACATGCAGATATAACTACTTATGAAAGAAATTGATTTCAGTAAACTTGTTTGATGGACATCCCGCTGGCTTTATTCAGATGGTGGAATGTACCATTTTCATATCTATAAAAACTCACAGCCATCACTAGAAACAGTGCCATGCCTTCTGGCAGGTCAGCTTCGTTCAAAGAAACCTGTGCCGTCATTGGCTCAGTAGGAATCTTCAAAATTGGTAACATAGGGGTTTTGTAAGAGCCATATTTCCCATGAAACTCCTCATTCACAGCTCGATAAGCCTTCTGCACCGGATCAAATTGATAATCCGATAGCGCTACCAAACGAGCATTAATTTTGAAATTCGTTGCTCCTTCTGGCTTCTCAAAGGTATTTTCCGGAACAAATGCAGGAAAATGAAGAATCACCTGTCCCTTTCTGCTTCCTGGTTTGATAAAGTATTTCGCTCCAAAAATCTTTTCATACGGAGCGGTGGTATTAAACTCAAAACCATTGAGATTGTGGCCATACTTACTTAAGTAAAGCGGCCGGGTACCTGATTTTCCCTCCTCATATTTAGCCAGATTTCTAAATTGGGCTGTGAGTCTTCCGGAAACATAGGTTTCGCAGATTTCAGACATTCCTTCTGAGAGTGAGTCCCTCAGTACTTTAGACATCATTGATGCCACTCCAAATTCTTTTTGATTATTCCGAAGTTCAGCGTAACTGGATTTCGATTTAATGTCTTCAGCAGAGGGACCGCCTTTCCGGGCTAATATGGTTCCATCTACTCCTTTTAATTTGTATGCTCTGTAGCCGCTTGGTATTTCTTTTTCTACAATAGATTCAGAGTTAATTTTCATTCGCTGATAAGGTTGAATAGGTTGTCTGGTTTTTCTCACCGGGAATATAACTAATCATATATTTTTTCAAAAGGAATTGGTTAGAAATCTGCTTTAATACATGATTTTTTTCTTCCTGATTAACAATAAGTTATCAATTCAGTAGAGTTAGTTGACAAACGCTTCCTACAAATTCACTTTGCCAAGAATTGATTTGATTTTGAGAAATATCAGATCGATTAGAGAAGAAACAATTTTTATTGGCTACTTCAAATTGTAAATTTGACGAAGAATCTATCCATTACCCGGCCATTTGCATTGTACCGGATCACACCTTCCACTACTCCTCCATGCTCGTGAAATTGTGATCTTCTACAGACCATTGGCACAAATACGTAAACCCAAATGACAAATTATTTAGGTAAAAATCTAAAGCACGATATCCCTGCCGGCGTAGTGGTTTCGCTGGTTGCACTACCCTTATGTTTAGGAATAGCCCTGGCCTCCGGTGCTCCTTTGTTTTCTGGTGTCATCGCCGGAATTGTTGGAGGCTTGATTGTGGGACTATTCAGTGGATCTCAGTTGAGTGTTAGCGGTCCGGCAGCTGGTTTAACAGTGATTGTACTTAATGCCATCAGTTCACTGGGCACATTCGAAGCATTTCTTCTAAGCGTAGTAATTGCTGGTGTATTTCAATTCGTGTTAGGCGCCATTCAAGCAGGTATTATTGGCCATTTTTTCCCCGCCTCTGTAATCAAGGGAATGCTTTCTGCTATAGGGTTTATCCTGATATTGAAACAAATCCCACATGCTTTAGGTGATGACCGTGACTATGAAGGGGATGAAAGTTTCTATCAACCTGATGGGGAAAACACATTCACAGAAATAGTGATGGCTTTTCAAAACATTGATACCGGAGCGCTGATTATCTGCTTTGTAGCACTGGCCATCCTGATATTTTGGGATCAACCAGGCATGAAAAACCAGAATTGGACGAAAATAATACCAGGGCCTCTCGTAGCTGTCCTTTCAGGAATTTTGATGAATAATATCCTTTACCCGCAATTGATTCCGGATCTTATAATCTCTGGTAAGCATTTGGTATCTCTTCCGGTCAGCGGTTCATTTACCGAACTAATTTCCATTCTCACATTTCCGGATTTCGGACAAATCACCAATCCTGAAATCTGGATAACCGCGGCAACCATAGCAATCATTGCAAGTCTTGAAACACTTCTGAGTATTGATGCCGTGGATAAGTTGGATCCCTATAAAAGAATTTCTCCCAACAATAAAGAACTTAAAGCTCAGGGCATAGGTAATATAGTATCGGGTCTGATTGGAGGACTACCTATCACAGCAGTGATCGTTCGCAGTACAGCAAACCTTAGTTCCGGTGGAAGAACCAAAATATCAACAATATTCCACGGAACAATCTTAGCCGTTTCTGTTTTGATTTTTCCACAAGTACTGAACCTTATCCCTCTGTCCGCACTGGCGGCTGTTTTACTGGTAGTTGGTTACAAACTCACCAAACCCAGCATATTTACCGCACTCTATCATAAAGGCCGATCACAGTTCATTCCTTTTATTGTAACAATGCTTGCCATCCTATTTACTGACTTACTGATAGGAATTACAATCGGGATTGTGGTAGGGCTATATTTTGTATTGAAAGCCAATATGCACCAGGCTATTACTCAGAAAGCAACTGCCCAAAATGAATGCACCATTACTTTGGAAAAAGATGTGAGTTTTCTAAATAAAGCATTTTTGAGAAAAACCCTCCGTACAATCCCTGAAAACACACACGTGATATTTGATGAGACAGAGTCCATTTTCATAGATGATGATATTGTGGAAACGATCGAAGATTTCAAGCAATCTGCGATTAATAAAGGGATTACCGTATCGGTGAAGCAGCCAAAAAACACCAAAAATTTGAAATTCGCGGATGTATAATTCGATCCGGGCCTGAATATTGTTTAGCTTTTCGCCTATGTTTTGGAAAAACAGACTATTGAAATTGTTAGGTATCTGGTTGCTTCTAATAGGCTTCCTAACAGTCGGGAGTTGTTCTCACGCCAGCTATTATAAAGTGGCTGTTGCCAAACCAAAAAAGCATTTCAGACCGTACGATGACAAACGTGATCGGGGAAGAAAGAGGATAACAACCAAAAAATTCAAATCTCTACACCACACCAGAAAAATCAATGAACAATAGATTTTGGGCAGCTTTTGCTGTTCTTCTTTTTGTAATATCCTGTCAACCAACAACTCAGAAACGAGCTGAGAGAGGTGCTATTGGTGATAGTGCGATGGTTGTATCCGCTCATCCTTTGGCCACCGGGGCAGGACTCGTAATTCTCGAAAAAGGTGGTAATGCTGTGGATGCCGCTATTGCCACTCAGTTTGCTTTGGCAGTGGTGTATCCAAGAGCTGGAAACATTGGCGGTGGTGGGTTTGCTGTGATAAGAATGGCAGATGGATCAACCAGTGCTCTGGATTTTAGAGAAAAGGCTCCTTTAGCTGCTACTAAGACCATGTATCAGGACAAAAATGGAGATGTCGATGGCAGCAAGTCAACGTTGGGACACCTGGGCGCAGGGGTACCAGGAAGTGTTGCTGGCATGTGGCAACTGTACGAAAAATATGGTTCACTACCGTGGGAAGAATTGGTGCAACCAGCCATCGAACTCGCATTTGAAGGCTTCATCATCACACAGGACGAAGCAGAAGCTTTAAACGAAAAACAGGAAGACTTTGCCAAAGCCAACAGATATACTCCCTGGGTGATCAGAAAAGGAGGTTGGTCTGCCAAGGACTATGTCAATCAGCCTCAACTGGCAGCAACATTATCATTCATAAGAGACTCTGGCAGAGATGGTTTTTATAAAGGCATCGTGGCGGACCAAATTGTAAAGGAAATGCAAGCCGGAAATGGATTAATCACTCATGAAGATCTGGAAAACTATCAAGCTCAATGGCGTACTCCGTTGACCAGTCGATACAAAGGACACACCATCATTACAATGCCTCCGCCATCTAGTGGTGGGGTTGCCATGCTACAACTCTTGCAGGGCGCTGAACTACTCAACATCGGTCAGCATGGGCATAACTCAGCAGAAGCGACACATCTGATGGCAGAAATAGAAAAGCGAGTATTTGCTGACCGGGCCAAACATCTGGGAGATCCGGATTATTATCATGTACCAACTGATTACTTGCTTTCTGAGGAATACAACAAAGCAAGATTTGAAGGAATTACTCTGGATAAGATTACTCCATCAAGGGAGATTTCTGCAGGCAAAGCTCCAGGGTATGAGTCACCGGAAACAACTCACTTTTCCATAGTTGACAAATTTGGGAATGCTGTTTCACTCACCACCACTCTAAATCTTAACTATGGCTGTAAGGTTTGGGTGAAAGGTGCCGGGTTTGTACTCAATAACGAAATGGATGATTTCAGCGCCAAGCCAGGTGTCCCCAACTTCTTTGGCCTGATCGGTGCGGAAGCCAATGCCATAGCACCAGGCAAACGAATGCTTAGCTCCATGACTCCTGCCATTGTAGAACAAGACGGAAACCTGAGAGCGGTTGTCGGCAGTCCGGGAGGAGCAACCATTATCACAACTGTATTCCAAACCATTCTAAATATCATTGACTATGATATGACCATGCAGGATGCTGTAAATGCAAAGAAAGTCCATCACCAATGGTTGCCCGATCAAATCAAAATGGAAACAGGAGCAATCTCTGAGAAAGCCAAGAAAACTTTAGAGAATCAAGGGTATCAATTTGAAGAGGTAGAGAAAATCGGTCGCAGTGATTGTATACTAGTCATGCCCAATGGTCAATTGGAAGGTGGCGCTGATCCACGAGGTGATGATTTTGCTAAGGGATTTTGATAGGTTAATTGGTAATAGGTGGTTGGTGATCGGTGGAAAATTGACTCTTGCATAGAAACGATATATTTACAAATGGCGTACGTAAAAAGTTTTAGGGATTTGGAGGTTTACAAAATAGCCTATGAACTTTCAATAGAAATCTTTGAACTAACAAAATCCTTTCCAAAAGAAGAACTTTACTCATTGAGTGACCAAATCAGAAGGTCTTCAAGGTCCGTTGGTGCCCAAATAGCAGAAGCTTGGACAAAGCGTAGATACGAAAAACACTTCATAAGCAAACTAACAGATGCCGATGGAGAACAACAAGAAACATTGCATTGGACCTACACTTGCTTCGATTGTGGCTATATTAGCGAAGAACAGAAAAAAACTCTGGAGCAAAAACTTCAATCAATAGGAAAAATGATCAATGTGATGATTTCCAAATCAGATTCCTTCTGCAAGAATATCTACAACTAATAGACTGTCAATTTTCAATTTCTAAATCTACTTCACCCAAGTACCAATTACTGAATACCGATTACCTGTCCGTCCCTGAAATAGGTTGACCACTTTTAAAGTGGAAAATTTATGAAAAAAGTTAAACTTCAAAAGGCGCGAGTTTTTAGTGAAGAATTTAAAAAAGCTCGTGTTAAAGAATATGAATCCGGAGAGTATACGATAAAAGAAATCTCTAAACTGTTTGATATCAAAGCTCCAATACTTTATCGTTGGGTTTACAAGTTCTCAACTTACAACAAGAAGTCAACCGTAATTGTAGAGATGAAAGATAGTGCTACCAAAAAACTCAAAGATTACGAAAAAAGAATTGCTGATCTAGAAAGAGCTTTGGGACAGAAGCAATTGCACATCGACTACCTGGAAAAAATGATGGAATTGGCTCAAGAGAACTATGATATCGATCTGAAAAAAAACTCAGGTACCCCACCCTTGACTGGTTCAAAGAAAACAAGAAAATAGGCTTTTCTATGAATGCAATCTATCAAGTGGCTGGGGTAAGCAAGCAGGCATACCATCAGCATAAACAGCGTGAGCAACAACAAGCAATCCTTTTGGATGAACTGGAAGAACAAGTCAGAATCATTCGCAAAGATCACCCTGGCTGTGGACTGGAGAAAATATACCGATCTCTACAACCCGAATGGATCGGTAGAGATCGGTTTATGACCACCTTTATGGAACTGGGATATGGAGTAGTGAAAAGAAAAAACTACCATAGAACCACTATTCCCACACATATTCGCTTCCCAAACCTCATTAGTGGTATGTTGATCATGGATGCCAACACCGTCTGGCAAACCGACATCACCTACTTCTTTTGTAAGCCAGAAAACAGGTTCTATTACCTGGTATTCATTATTGACATCTACACCAAAGTCATTAGAGGATATGCTGTCAGTGATCACATGAGGGCCGAAGCAAACATCGATGCACTCAAAATGGCTTTTGGATCTGTAGAGCAACCTCTTATTAACCTGATCCACCATTCCGACAGGGGGAGTCAATATGTAAGTGCAAACTATCAGCAACTACTAAAGGATAGAGGCATTTACATCAGCATGGGAGTCTGCGCTCAAGACAATGCTTATGCTGAAAGAGTCAACGGAACGATCAAAAATGAATATCTGAGCTACTGGAATATTGATTCTTTGAGCAAACTAAGAAAGCATACCAAAAAAGCTGTCTGGCATTACAATCACAAACGAATTCATAATCACTTGCCGAGGAATAAATCGCCTACTGAGTTTGAAAAAGAATTGATACATTTAAGTGACCAAGATAGACCCAAGGTGATTGTTTACGCCGAAGGAAATTTTAAAATCCACCAGGCATCGAGCCAGGTGGATTTTAGACCAAGACAAGAACCGCAGGTTCATGTTTGTCCGATAGTTATTAGTCAGTAAATTCGGTCAACCTTATTCAGGGATGGTCA
>Ga0209475_10001177_pt1 | contig 35556 bp, 30 predicted proteins | sample tdDd471_FD_187128 | JGI IMG/M metagenome (GOLD analysis project Ga0209475, IMG submission 187128) | Marine sediment microbial communities from the Atlantic coast under amendment with organic carbon and nitrate - tdDd47.1 (SPAdes)... | ecosystem: Environmental > Aquatic > Marine > Coastal >... | reverse complement strand
TTAAAGATTCAGTACGGCTTAGCGTAAAGCCAATGTCTTATTCAGCCTCTTTAAATTCACTATAACCATTCCATTAGAGAGTAAAGCTCGGCTGGTTGTAAGATATTTCTTATATGTGCCTGTCTATGTTTACTTACGGCTGGTTGTAAGATATTTCTTATATGTGCCTGTCTATTTTTACTTTTCTATTTTTACTTTCTACTCAACTTCTTGATATCCCATTAACATCATGCCATGCCTTCCCCAATCAATGGTGATGTAATACTTAGTATTCTGTTTGAATGTAGAGTCATTCTTGTAGGGAGTACCGATTTGCACATTTTTTTATAGTGAGACCCCAGAAGCAACTTCTCGATTCTCAAAGATATTGACCAACTTTCACCATGCGGTGTCATATAAGATTCATTCGATATTGAGTCAAAAGTTCCAATAAAGGTAAACTGTGTATCTTCATCTGATAGTTGATGAGAGGCTCCATTCTTATGCTGTGCAATCACTGATGGTGGCAAGTCGGCCAATGCCGCATTCGAAATAAGTAATAATATTAAAGCAATTGTGAGTTTCATAAAAAAAATATGAAAGTCACTATATCTATACTTTTCCTTTTTAATCATAAGCACATCCTGACAGTATCGAAGCGCATGGTAGCAAATTGCAAAAACTTTTGGTTATACGCTCATAAACTACCATTCTTTCTTAGTTATAATTTTTCCATCAACAAGTTCATAAATTGAACCACCTTCACCACCGCCCCAATCCAACTCACCTGAGATTTCTTCTGCGCCACAGAAGTTTAGATACTCCAGTAAATTTTGGGCGTCCATTCGACCAGTTCCCAGAACTTCTATTGTCAAAGTGTCGTCCTTATTTTCAAGCTCCGTAATATCCATCCACTCATCAATATCTAATCTATTACTACCGTCATCACTTATCAATAAGTGCCTGTGCTCCGGCAGAATGATTTCGTCGATAAACTTATCGATAGAATCAAAGACTTCTAAACAAATCTTTTTTGAAGGGAATTTGGCTTTTACTTTGATTTCACTTTCAGACATTGTTATTCCTTATTTTTTGCATAACTATAAAAAATATGACAGTCACTATATCTAACATTTTTATTTGTTTCGTTGATTATGTTTTGTAAGAACTGCTCCACACCATTTTTTTAGAGTTAGTCTATCTTCCAGACTCTTATCATATTCAAGATCATACTCGGGAGAAGATAACATTTCTTCTGTGAGCTCTAGATATTGTTGTTCTGATATTTTAAAGGGCTTCCAGAAACAACCTCCACTCATACCTAAGTCGGCACCACCAGACATTAATTCTTCGTTTAATATGTGCAATGGTGGAAATTGCTTTGTACAGTGAACTCTCATTGCCAAGCCAGGAGAATACCTCATCAGGAATTCATCAAACCCAACAACTTCCCACTCTCCGTCGGAAGCTCCGATTCCCGGTAGCACTTTAATTCGAATTTGCTCCACGCTTCACGAGTTCCCTTTGAAATGTAACAGCTTAATCTTGAGCATCAGGCTCACTTCCCCAAATACCCAAAGTTTTTAAAATTTCAGTTAATCTACCTAATAAGGCTTTTAAGAACAACCGCTTGATATAAATTCACTTCCAAATTACCACAAACCAAACCTTTTACATTTACAAACTGAAGCGCGAACAAAATATTTTCACTTATCAAACACTTTTATAATCAACAAGTTAGGTCATCTGTCTTATTTAAAGTGAAAATGATTCCGGTTAAAAACAACTTATGGATTTGGTTATTTTATTTTCAAGTTTCGAGCTTGGAAACCGGTAAGTGCTGTGTATATTAATTTGAAGGATGCTACCTTTATCAAAATCCCTTACACTGCAAACAAATAACCGCCAAATCACAATGAAATATGAATTCAGGTAACGGATTTTTCTACAAACTGCTAATGTTTTCCCTGGCGATAGTACTGGCAGTCAGTGGATGGTTAATCACCCAGTCTGGGTTCCAGTCGGTACAAAATATCCGTCAGATAGAGCGTCTACCCGTTTCTTCTATTGGCGCAGCGCTCGCTGGAGAAGTGAAATTAAACGCGCAGGTTAAACCAGCCGAGCAACTACTCACCAGCGAAAAGTTTCAGCAACAAAGTGTCTATTACCGTTGCCGCTACGAGGAGGAAGAAACCGATTCCGATGGCGATACCTATTGGGATACCAAATTCATCCATACCAAGGCCGTTAATTTTTATCTGGAGGACGCGACGGGGAAAATACTGGTCAATGTGGAATCTATGGCCGATGATTCGCTCGATTTTTCTTTGCCAATTAGCGACCAACAAACGCATGGTGCGACACGCCACACCGAGTGGCGAATAGAACCCGACGACTCGGTATTTGTGCTAGGGTCATTACTCGAGATTGCCGGCACTGCCCAAATCAGCTTTATCGAGCCGGGCCAATATTTGCCTATCATTTCTAAATTCAGCGAAGCCGAAGAAAAGTCTGATATAGGCATTTCCGTCATTTTAATGATCAGCGGCGGAATTTCATTGATTGCCTTAAGTGCTTTTTGCTTAACCAGCGGTTTAGCGATTCACCGCATTATTGCTTTTTTAATTATCCTAAGCGGTTTCGTTTTTGTCCCTTTAACCCACCTGGGCGTCAGTATGCTGAACGATGATATTGTCTCAGGGCTTGCTCGTCTGATCGCACAATCCAGCAGCGCGCTTAAAAAAATCAATCAACAATTAAAACCCTACGCGCATCCGATTAATGATTTTGCCCAACTCGAAAAAACCACGGCCATGCTTGACGATGATTTGCCCGTATCGCTCCGTCAAATCATCGATGAAATGCAAGTTAACCAGGCTTATGCCGAAGCCGCTTATCATAAACAATTAGAAAATTTTCCCAATAATCTGATCGCCTGGTTTTATTCTGTTCCCGAACCGCAATTGGTCAATTCATTGTCCTTTTCACAACAACAAGCACTCGCCAATCGCCTCGCGGCATACCAACAAGCGACAACCACCGGGCTTTTACCCGTCGCTGTCATTACAGCCGGTTTACTCTTTTGTTTGGGGTTAAGCTGGTTAGGGTTTCGGCTGATTCGCTTAAAACGACACATTGAGAATATTCCCACGTCCAAATCCAGCGGCCTCGTTTTTGGGCTCGCGGAAATCAAAGGTCGCATTGAGAAAGTTCTGGATAAACCACCTTTAAAGAGCCCGCTTACCCATAGCCAATGCTACTGGTATCACTATATCGTGGAAGAAAAACAACAAAGCGGCAAAGATACCAAGTGGGTAACTATCGAGAATCGCAAAGACTATGCGCCGTTTTTCTGCAAGGACGCCTATGGCGAAGTGAAGGTGATGCCGGCGAACGCCGAAGTGATTTCCCACCATAAAAAAGTAGAAACCCGTGGACGGTATCGCTATACCGAAAAATTGTTAAAGCTGGCGGATAAAGTCTACGTGCTCGGTCACGCAAAAATCGACCGAGACAGCGGTGATACTCTGGTGATCCGTGGCGCCAAAAAAGAGCGTCCTTTTTTGATCACCAACTTAACCGAAAAAGCCGTGATGATGCGCAAAGCCAATGGCGGCATGATTAGCCTGACAATCGCTTTTTCGGCATTGATGTTTGCCAGCCTGTTTTATCTAGGAGTCAATGGGAGTTTCTCGCCTGCAGATTATTTGCTCGCCGCGTTTCTCGCGCCGGTCTATATGTCGCTGATGGTGCTTGTGCTGCATTACAACGATCTGGTCTTTTTAAAGCAGCGCGCCGCGAGAAACCTTTCCAACATCAATGTGTCGCTACAAAAGCGCGCCGACCTGATCCCAAACCTTGAAAAAGTGGTCAAGAAATATCTCGTTCATGAAAAAGATCTGCTGCAGTTAGTCACACGATTAAGAACGCGTTTTTCAACCCAGATTGAAGATTTAGACGCGACAGCCAGTCAATTAGAGAATGAACAAAAAATCCTTGGAAAGATCATTGCCAAAGCCGAGGATTATCCCGAGCTTAAAGCCGCTAAACTCAATGTGAAGTTGATGAATAAACTAATTGACCTCGAAAATGAAATCGCGCTGATGCGAGAAGGCTATAACGATGCGGTAAATTACTACAACACGCGAATCGCCACGATTCCTGATGTGTTTTTTGCCCGCGCTTTCGGCTTTCAGCCCATGACGCTATTCCACTATGAAGCGCGTCGCTTTTCGCGCGTAGAGGTTAACTGGAACAAATAATTGGGAAAACGAATACAGCCACCTCGTCCCCTAACAAAGCAGAACGAGGTGCAGCAAAAGTTTGCCCTAGGTAAGCCTATCCTGCGAGTGGATTGGCAAACAACAGCAATAGACCTATACCGATAGCGATAATGGGTAAACTATCCAGAAAGCCCGCAATAACCATGGTTCTGACTTGTAATTCCTTTGCCAGTTGCGGTTGGCGAGCCACGCCTTCAATATACTTGGACGCCACATTACCAATGCCTAGCCCCGAGCCAATTGCGCCGCCGGCGATAATAATAGCCGCAGAGATCATCGTCGCAGCGTCAAACACTTCGTTTTCGTTCATCCTGTTTTCCTCTTGTTGACCTAACAATTGGATCATACATTGTCGTCAAATAGATGATAATATAGGCATTTGTGATAATACTGTTCATGTATTTGAACAATATAAATTCTCAGTTTAGATAAGGAAGGCGATTATGCACCGCTGGCAAGGGTTTGAAGAATTTGTCCAGGTGGTTAACTCCGGCTCTTTTTCGGCCGCGGCGCGCGCGATGGGCGTTTCCAAAAGCCATATTAGTCAACAGGTCAGCAAACTGGAAGAAAGGCTGGCCAGTCGGCTACTCCACCGGACTACCCGAAAACTCAATTTAACTGAAACCGGTGAGATTTATTATCAGCGTTGTCAGCAGATTATCCAGGATCTGGAGGAAGCTGAACATGCGGTAACCCAGTCGCAAGATCTGGTCCAGGGATTACTGCGTATTAGTTCGCCACATCTTTTAGGCGAGACTCATTTGGTCCCAGCAATTGCAGAGTTTTTAGCTTTGCATCCCAAGCTCGAAATCGAACTGGATTTTAGTAGTAAAAAAGTCGACCTGCTTGCGGGTTATTATGATTTGGCATTACAGGTGGGAAAGCGAGAAGATGTTAATGTCGTCAATTTGCCACTCACAAGTACCCGCTTTTTCGTGGTTGCCAGTCCCGCTTACATCGCCAAACACGGCGAGCCAGATACGCCTGATGACATTGTTCGCCACGCCTGTTTACTCTTTACCGAACAAGGCACCAGTAAGCCCTGGTTGTTAAAAAATCAGGACGATGGGACACGGTTAAAAATAAAAGTCGCCAGCCATTGGCGCAGCAATAGCGGTCCTGCACTTCGAGCCGCGGCAAAGAATGGTCTAGGACTCGCCTACTTGCCGGATTATTATTTAAAGCAGGATATCGACGATGGCTTGTTAAAAATACTGTTACCTGAGTGGAGCTACATCGAGCGAGCGATAGTGGCTATCTACCCACATAAAAGTTTTGTATCCGCCAAAACAAGATTGTTTACCGAATTCTTAAAGGACTATTTTCAGCGCGAAGAAGTGGCGTTTGCATTAGACATTTAGCCTCGACTCAAACCGAAAAAATCCCCGGCGACAAACAATTTATGCCACCGGGGAAACCGCACGCTTTACTTAGAGAATTTCGACACGATCGAGAAAACCTGAGGCCTGTTCAGCTATTTGGGCGAGGGATAAACCGATAGCGTTGAGTTCCGCTTTTTTAATGGTTTCACGAAAATTATTTTCGATTTCCTGTTTGCTCGCGGTGAAGTGATTGGAAGCCACCATAGTAAATGGAATCACGCCAGAGCGAATATCGAGTAACACTGCCTCAACGGTACAATAAGCTTTAGTTTCATCCGATTTTATAAAGCGGTATTTTTCAAATGTCTGACAGCTTTCACGATAGGCAAGTAACAAATCCGCCTGAAAGCGCGCCGCGGCGACTCTCAAAGATTGAATAGAGCGATTATTGGGGACCAACATGCTGGGCAGATATGACGCGTCGTAGACTCTTTGCGAGTGCCTGAGTTTCCCAATAACATCCTGCGCAATCGTCTGGTTAAGACGGTTAAACTCCCCCGAATAATTCGACCAGGCATTGGTATCAGAAACCTTCAGCAGGGCAATTCGACTTTGTTTGGGTAATTTAATTCGATGGTTTAAATAGTCTTCGATTTCTGCGTTGCTTAAGCTACTGGCGTTGCTCAGCAAACTCGTCTCTGTCGACGAAGGAGTCGAATCAAAGTAACTTGATGGCCTGTCCAGCGAAGACACGCTCGCACAGCCCGACAGAAAGAGCAGGCCTAAAAATGCGGCGATTGTTTTCATTATTTTTATCCCGTGTTTCGGTGTAATTTTCAACTTAAACGGGATGGTAGGAAAAAGGGGTTAAATAAAATTACGCTTTTGAACAAATACAGGCAAATTTAGCTATTCGAAGCTTGGAAATTCCTGCCTTGTTCAATCGTTCGATAAATTCTCTGAACGTCGAATTATCAGTACAAGCATGTTGTGTTACTCTGACTATGTCAAATTCACTTTCTTTTATATCCAATATCAACTCATCTGCAGAGAAGTAGTCAATAGCGTTGAACTCATACCTGTCAGCGTAAACGACAATTCGAATTTCCTTCTCTTTGTACGCAGCTACTGAACTAGCGAAGGCACAAACCGTCAACAATGAAATAATAGTTAAAAATCTAAAATTGAGCATAATTCTAACTTGCATGGTTGATCACAATCTTCCACTCACCGTTAATCTTCTTCCAATAAAGGGTAAAGTGATCTACAGGGTTCTCCTTCTCCCGTCGCAAACGCCGAATCATCTGTTTGCTCAATGTAAGGGGGAGAAAGTCTTTAACTTTGAATCGCAATTATCTGAATAATCAAAGCCTGTGGTTTTTGCTCAAAAGACTGTGCGACCAACTTATCAATTTTTGCTTTTAGCTCACCCACTTTTTCCTGTGCAATATCGTCTGGGCTAAAAGAAATGGTCACTTGCGTCAGCGTTCCGTTACTGATGTTCCATCCGATATTTGCGTCCCAGCCAAAATCACGCTTAATCTTATCGGAGAGCCGTTGTTGTTTTTCGAGCATATCCTGCATGTCATCGACAAAACCACACGACGACAATAAAAGTATCGCTAGCAACAGGATTAAAGTTTTTTTCATTTTTATTGTCCTTTTAATCTTCTATTATTTGTCTTTGTGTTTACTTACCTGATTAATCAAGCAGCCTCCACATCCACCGCCACCACTTTATATTCCGGACAAAGTGTTTCAGAGTCGCTCTCGCTACTGGTGATGTTATTGACCATATCTTCGGGAAAATGGAATGTGGTATATAAAATTCCCGGCTTCACTTTTTCACTGATCTGCGCCTTTAATTTGACTTCGCCGCGCGCTGAAAACAGACGCACAAATTGATCGCTCTGAAGCTTTTTGGCCTGTGCATCGTGCGGGTTAATCAGCAAAATATCTTCGCTGACGATCTCTTTATTGCCTGTTCGGCGAGTCATGGTGCCCGCATTATAATGCTCAAGGTTTCGCGAAGTGGTTAAAATAAAAGGAAAGCTTTGCGCGTTACTTGTGATTTCGTTCGATTCCTGCCAATCGAAATAATAAAACTTGCCTAAGCCGCGTTTAAAAGTGTCGGTGTGCAAAATTTTTGTATCGCTGCCGTCGGGTAGTACCGGCCATTGTTTGCCATTATCGCCGAGTTCTTCCCATTTCACCCCTGCGAAAAAAGGAACGATTTGCGAAATTTCTTCGAGCATGGTCGCCGGATCATAATCAGGCTGCTGATATCCCATTGCGCGCATCACATCGACCACAATTTGCCCATCTGACTTGGCGTCACCGACGGGTTTAACAACCTGCCGTACCGCCTGAATGCGTCGCTCACCGTTGGTAAAAGTCCCAGATTTCTCAAGGAAAGAGGCACCGGGTAGCACCACGTCTGCTAGCTTTGCCGTTTCACTTAAAAAGATTTCTTGCACGACCAGAAAATCGAGCTTGTTCAGGCTATCGACAACATAATGGGTATTCGGATCGGACTGGGCGATATCTTCTCCCATAATCCATATCGCTTTGAGTTTGCCTGCTTGCGCCGCCTGATACATTTGCGGAATTTTATAGCCAATTTTAGTGGGGAGTGTTGTACCGTATTTCTCATTGTAATATTGCTGATTGGCCTCAACATCAATGGGAAAATAGCCTGCGCCCTGGTGCGGCTGACAGCCCATATCAGCAGCACCCTGAACATTGTTTTGACCTCGTAGCGGATTAACGCCGACACCGCGGCGTCCGATATTGCCGGTCATCATCGCAAGATCGGCAATACTCATGACCGTTCGTGAGCCTTGAGAATGTTCGGTGACGCCCAGTCCGTGGTAACTCATGGCGTTTTCCGCGCTGGCATAGGCTATCGCCGCCTGTTTAACAAGCTCGCGATCGACCCCGGAAATTTTTTCGAGCACATCAATATCTATCTTTTTGATGGCGTCGACATAGTCATTCCAACCTTCGGTGCGTCTATTGATAAAAGTTTCATCAACCAGACCAGCTTCAATAATAAAGTAGGCCATCATATTGAGTACCGCGACGTTAGTCCCGGGTCTTAATTGCAAATGATAGGTCGCGTAACGGGCAAGCTCAGTTTCAACCGGGTCGATGACGATGGAAGTGATACCTTTCATAAACTTCTGTTTAATTTTGGCTCCAGTAACTGGATGCGCCGCGATCGGGTTCGCGCCGATAACCATAATGAAATGGGTGTAGTCTAAATCTTCAATCGAATTGGTGGCCGCACCGGTACCAAACGCCTGTTGCATACCGTAAGCCGTTGGCGAGTGACAAACACGAGCGCAACTATCGATATTATTGGTACCGATAACCACCCGCATCAATTTTTGCATCAGGTAGTTTTCTTCATTGGTGCAACGCGCCGATGAAATACCTGCTATCGAATCCGGGCCGTGCGCTTGCTTCAGGCTATTCAATCGATCGGCAATAACTTGATAGGCTTCTTGCCAACTCGCTTCAACCAACTCACCATTTTTTCTCACCAAAGGCGTTTTAAGGCGATCGGGGTGACGATAAAAACGCCACGCGTAGCGTCCTTTTAGGCAAGTATGGCCCGCGTTCACTTCCGCATCATTGGGCGCACGAATCGATAAGATTTCATTATTTTTTACCGCCACTTCCAGGTTGCAGCCAACGCCACAGTAGGAGCAAATGGTGCGCACCTTTTCTTGCGCTTCAACCGATTTACTCTGAAACACATCGCTGATAGCCGCGGTGGGGCAAGTCTGCGCGCAAGCGCCGCAAGACACACACGCCGAATCATCAAAAGACAGGTTGGCACCTTTAATAATTTTGCTATCGAAACCGCGTCCTTCAATGCCTAATACAAATTCACCCTGGATTTCATCGCAGGCGCGTACGCAGCGATAACAGTTGATGCATTTGGATAAATCGCTTCGCATATAGGGGTGTGAAGTATCTTTTTCATAATGACTATGGTCAGCGGCATTTTTATAACGAACTTCACGAATGCCGACTTCCGCTGCGACATCTTGCAATTCGCAATTGCCATTTGATTCGCAGGTCAGACAATCGAGCGGGTGGTCAGTTAATACCAACTCGATAATATTTTTACGGAGTTTCTGAATCGAGGGGGACTGAGTCTGAATATGCATCCCTTCGCCGATTGGCGTGTGACAAGAGGCCATGGTTTTAGTCGGACCGTCGGCTTGCAAAGCCACGTCCACCGAACAGACTCGGCAGGCACCGAAGGACTCTATGCGCGAATCATCGCAAAGCGTCGGGATCGAAAAGTCATGGCGTTTAGCAAATTCTAAAATGGTCTCGCCCGCTTCAATCTGATACGGCTGACCATCGATAAATGCCATTTTATTGAGCTCAGGATTTTTAGTCATCATCTCTCTCCGGCCCTTAGGCCTCTACCACATCGATTCGCTTGAGCGAATGTGGCTCAAATAAACTTTCCATTTCAGGCAAAAAATACTGCAAGGCATTTTTAACGGGTAAAGGTACGCCGCCACCCAATGCGCAAAGCGAGCCTTTTTCCATGGTCTCTAATAAATCATCGAGCAAAACCTTGTCGAGTTTTAGCTCACCACTTAAGGCATCACGAAACATTTCTTTACCCCGAGTTGCGCCCAGACGACAAGGGAAACATTTGCCGCAGGATTCCATCGCGGTAAATTCAAATAAATGGTGGATATACGCCGCGATATCTTGCTCTTCCGGAACGCCGACAATACTCGCGTGGCCGAGCAAGAATCCTGCTTCATGGAAGGATTCAAAATCGACCGTCAATTGATCAATTTTTTCGACCGGCACCAGACCGCCGAGGGGGCCGCCAATGTGTAAGGCTTTAAGTGGTTTGGAAAATCCGCCTGCGCTGTCGATGACATTAGCGAGTTTTTCACCCATGGCAACTTCATAAATACCCGGCTGATTAAAACTGCTATCGAGGGACAAGAGTTTCGATCCAGTTGAACGACCGTTGCCCATTGCCGCGAATGCGTCCCCGCCGTTTTCTAATATCCAATGAATCGACGCAAAGGTCTCGACGTTATTTAAAATAGTCGGCTTACCAAATAAGCCTTTAACGGTTGGAAAGGGTGGTCGCACCGATACCATCGGGCGTTGCCCTTCGATTGAACGCAGCAACGCGGTTTCTTCGCCGCAAATATAAGCGCCGGCACCACGGACAATTTTAAATTGAAAATCGAAGTCCAGATTCTTCAACAAATCGAGCGATTCAAATTCTACAATCGCTTTTTGCGTGTTCTCCACCGATTGCGGATACTCATCGCGAATGTATAATACCCCCCACTTTGCTCCGGCTAAATAACCCGCCATCAACATGCCGAAGAGAACAGCATGGGGCCGATGCTCTAATAAATAACGATCGCTAAAGGCGCCTGGGTCACCTTCGTCGGCGTTGCAGACGATATATTTTTCATCGGCGACCTCATTGGCACACGATTGCCACTTAATACCGGTTGGAAAACCTGCGCCGCCACGGCCGCGTAAATTCGAGGCGATAATTTCTTGTAGAATTTGTTCCGTGCTTTTGTCTGATAGCAGATTCGTAAAAAGCTGATAATAGTCTTTCGGATTCTCGATAGTTTCGGTTAGCAGCGGTTTATCGAGGTTAGAGACGACGTGATAGGTTTCGTCAGTTGCTTTATCGCTTTCGTTAATCTGATCCAGATGGTTGATGTCATTGCCGGAATAATTTTCGCCATCGATTTGAAATGACGCGTTCTCGTGGCAACGACCTAAACAGCAAACGTGACCAATTTCTTTTTCACCGAATTTCGAGACGAGTTTTTCTTTTACCGTATCTTGAGTGCCTGCGCACAAACAAGATGAACCATTACACACATAGGCTTTTTTGCCGGCGTTTTCGCCTTGAATAAAATCATAAGCAGTCGACGCACCGTAAACATTCGCTTCGCCTATTTTATATTCTTTCGCGAGCGATTTAAGGCTTACCGGATCACCTTTTGCCTGAATGATATTCTCAAACAAATTATCTTTAAGGCCTTTGCGACTGGATAATTTGGCTAAATTTTCTGACATACATTTTGTCCCGTTGTGAAGCGGTTAACTTCTGCGTTTTTTATTTTTAGTTATCGATCCTGTCTCTGCGAGAAAGAGGAAGAGGAACTGAAATCACTCAGTAATCAGCTCCCGATGTGCTGTATATAAATTAAAGCTGTTATCTTTCGCAAACCCCACCAGCGCGACATTAAACTGATTTGCCGCCTGAATAGCCAGGTTACTCGGCGCGCCGAGTGCGACGATTATCGAAAAGCCCGCCATAATCGCTTTTTGTACTAACTCAAAGCCGATTCTACCGGATAGCACCAAAATGCCGGGCTGCGCCAGATCATGAGTGAGTAATTCATGACCAATCAGCTTGTCTAGGGCGTTATGGCGTCCTACATCCTCAAAAAACGGCGAATCCGCCAGACACAATTCGCCGGCGTTTTCATAAATTAAGCCTGCCGCGTGAACGCCGCCAGTTTGCGAGAATAGCGGCTGCTCAGCCAATAAACCTTTCAACTTTTGAATCAAAGCATTGCCAAGCTTTGAGTTGACCGGCTTAAAATCCTTTGACTGCTTTAATTCTAGCGCTTGCAGGCTAGTTTTACCACACAGACCACAACCCGAATAGCTGGCGTAATGGCGCTCAAACTGGTCAAGGTCGACCGGCAGGTCGTCTCTTAATCTCACTTCAAGGATATTCTCTTCAGATTCTTGCCCGTCCTGGCTGACTTTCAGCGACTCTACATCCAATGATTTATGGATGATCCCTTCTGAAAACAGCAGTCCGTAGGCCAGTTCATGGTCGTTCCCTGGCGTGCGCATAGTCAAACTAAATACCGCCGAGGTGTTGCCTTGTAGCAGCCGAATGAGCATCGGCTCTTCAATGGCAATGGGATCTTCCTGCAGCTCAATGTTGCCGGCCTGGACTTTAAATCGATTTATTTTTGAAGGGCTTACGGCCATACATCAGATTCATTAAGGGTTCACATAGGTCTATGATACTTGAAATCGACGCAAATAAAATCTGGAATAAAGCGCGTTCAAAATCGTTTTTATCAGCAGTTTGCGAATAAGTCACTTGGCCCGACACGTTTCAGGCCTTAAACTCGGCGGATTCGCCTATAAAATTTCGCCTATAAAATTTCGCCTATAAAATAAAGATGACATCAAGGAGTTTGAAATGTCCGAGCTAACACCTAATTTAAAACTCAGCGGCGGTGCCGTTTTCAAGATCGCAGTAGTGGCTATATTTCTACTGGGCCTTGGAATTATTTCTGCCAACTCGTTTTTTTACGCCGAACCCGGCTATATCTATTAACCCCTGATATCAAAGATGAACTATAACCTACTAAATTTATTTTTGCATTATTATGAGTAGCTACTATACTTTAAATTAAAATTTGAAACCCCAAACTCTTTTGCAATGCGAAAAGTCGAATCGTCTATATCAAGCGTTCTACTTTGTGACTATGTAATACGAGAGATTGATGTTGACCCTGAACCGAGTCTAGTCTTACGTCCTGATTTAAGTCCACTTCTAGTTAGATCAAGCGAAGATAAAATTACCTGTTCGGTAATATTATCCCCCTTTGGAACAATAGAGTATTTACCTACCTTGTATCTGAGACATCTTAAGGTCTTAGAGGGACATAAAGATACAAAAACAACTGCACTCGCACTACTAGCATTCTTTAGATTCCTTAGAATTAAAAAAATAAAATTTGACAGCTTAAAAGCTAACCCTAGACATGGCCCTATTTGGAAATTTAGGACAAGCTTGTTGGACAATATAAAAACTTTCGATAAAAATGGAAATGAGCTTGGCTCTTTTACGATATCTACTATCAAAGCATACCTTATTCAAGTCATTAACTATTATAAATGGCTTATTGAAAACGAATTCCTTGAAGTATCTGAAAAAGCTGTGCCATTCAAATACAAGTGGGAGGTACCTAAACATGCAAATGAAAATGAACATTTTCTCAGTCATATATTCAGTAGGAAGAAATTAAAAGTCAAAACCACTGATATAATGAAAAGTTTACCCAAGTCACAGGCTTGTCCACCTGCTGGTAAAGTTCGTCCACTTTCACCAGAACATTTGCAGCTGTTTGAAAATGAAATATCTTATCTCCCACGTGATAAACGACTGATGTTTGAACTCTCCTATAAATGTGGCCTTAGACTCAGCGAGTTTATTTCTTTTTCAGCATCCCATTTTGTACTTCCCCTAAGTAATAATGAAACACTTTGTAAAATAGGTCCTGACATTGACGGATGCGCTACAAAATACAGTAAATCAAGAACTATATCGATTCCAGCGGATTTAATGGCCGAATTATATAACTTCAAGCTTTCCGACGAACGACACCATCAATTAAATAAAGTTAATTTTAATATCAAAGCTGATGAAATAAAACATCCAAAAACACGAGCTCGGTTATTCATTAGTAATAGAGGAATGCCATATTCAGTAAAAACAATTGAAGATGCGTTTTCAAAAATACGTAAAAAAATTCAACTATATTGTCCAGAATTCAATTACCGATTACACGACTTGCGTGCTACGTATGCTACTAACTTTCTAGCTGAACGATCTAAAACTTCAGGATTACCTTATAGCTACATCGCACATGAGTTACAAGCAAGAATGGGGCATGAAGATTTTTCTACAACGGAGAAATATGTTAAATATTTAGAAATTAATAGAGCTCAAGAAAACCACGCGGAAGCACTAAATAATTTAGCAGAACAATCTGGCAAAAACCCTAAGAGCTAGAGCAAAATAAATGGCCAAAAGCGTATTTTCTCAAAAATCAGAACTCATTAACAAGCCTCGAAAGAAAAATGCTGACGAAGGCCTTAGTATAGGGATATTTACATTAGCCAATTCTCGAGGAAAACCAACTAAAGTAAATATTAGAGACTTAGGGCGAAAATTCTGTATGCCTGATGCTTCCTTAGTAAGAGATAGAAGTAAAGGAATGAAAACTCTTATCACTAACATGCAACTCTTACTCGATAACAACCAAAATAAGAAAACACTTCTTACAAAAGTTCAAGCCTTAAAAAAATATTTTCGTTATGCTGATAACTTAGCGTTACCAGCATTGAGTCAAGCAACCTTAAAAGTATACCACGCTGAACTATCTTCAAAAATCAAGCTATTCAATAACAGAAAACCATTTTTATTTCAACACTCCGATCAAGACGAACTAGGATTGACTGAATCAGGTGTTAATCAACACTGGACAGCCCTTACTGATATTTTAGACGCATGTGGACTTAACACATTTGAATTAACAGGAACTTTGCGGGTATTCTCGCAAGGCCAGAAAGAGAGTTTCGAGGCGTATTCTAAAGATGAAAGAGACCGATTTCTCAATCGTGTGCAAGACTATTTTTTTGGACTCGCTTTCCCTCTAATAGCAAATAAAAACACTGAGCCTCAGACCGAGATTACATTAAAAGTAAATGAAACAACAATAGTCGTAAAAGAAGACTTAGATAATGATTTTAGAAATTGTATAAATAATCGAGTTTCACTTAATTCTCCGTTCAATCAAGCTATGTTAGCTGGTTATTATTTATTGAGCTACTACTCAGCATTCAATGATTCACCTCTGGTAGAAATAGCACATCCAATTAGAATTGAAAACGATTTTTCTACTTCTATTTCAAAGCGTTGGTATAAGGTCGAAGCAAATAAATGGCGTGCAAATCATGGTGTTTCTTCTAAGATCGGAGGCTCTATTGTAAAAGGAGAACTAGCAAAAACTGGCTTGAAATTTATACAGTCTTTGGTTGCATTATCGAAAAAGTATAACCACGATAAAACAGGCTCATTATTTTATACACTAAGAGAGGGAGGCACAATTGGTCGTTTTATAATAGATGATTTCAGGGGGTGCGCTTTAGAAGCAAAGCTGTTTTTGACATCTAGCAATAAGCACCTCTTGGCAGATCATTTAGTTAGCCAATTTATAAGTGTCGTCACTAATGGAAAAATCCAACAATGGAAAAAGGTCTCGATAGACGGTTTTAGGCGAGCATCTGTTAAATGGGTGAATACGCCAAAGAGACAAATCTATGCGCCATACCTTGCATTTGCTGCAATTCACGCAATATCAAAGAAGCAACTAAATATCAAAGGCGCTTTATCAGACCTAAACATTTCTAAACTTGATGATGGAAGCATATTAGTTCGGTTCTCTCGAGAAGACGAATCTACAGGCGAGCTAATTTGCGACGAAAAATATCTAGAATTTATAAATATACTTCAGCGTTATTGCCGAACTATTGGCCCATTCAAACAACGACAAAAAACGCCTTACCTAATACCTTTCGGAAACAAACACGAAATAAAGCAATGGGAAGGATTAGCCCCCAGACATTTAGAGAAAAAATTATTTAACTTAGGAATACGAGAAAGCGATTTTTACATTAAGCTAAATACAAGTCGACTAAGAGAAACTTCTGCATACATCGCCAGATTAAATAATCAAGATGAGATTACAGTATCAAGAATTCTGAACAACTCATTTGAAACTTCGGTTAAGCATTATAGCGAAGGAAACCCTGATGAAAACAAACTTATTTTATCTGAAGCGCTCCAAATTTTAGAAATAATTTCTAAAAATCATTCTCTTCATGATGCTAAACAGATAACTAAAAACAAAAACAATTTAAGCGTCTTAACACTTGAAGAAATAGCGATTCGTAAAGGTCATGTTAACGCTGCAGGATACTTCTGTGAAGGCGGTCAGAAAAAGCCTAATGAACACTATGCTACAGCCAGAAGAGCAAAAAAACTTGGGTTCAACAAAAATAAATTACCTTGTTTTCAATATGACAACTGTGTCGAGTGCATTCACGCAAAATTAGTTGACGACGTGCAAGCAGCGTATAAACAGCTAAGTTTCATTGATTGTCTCGAGGAGTCACTACTATATTACCCTGAAACTGAGAGTCGCTTGAAGCATAAAGTTAAAAATATGCTAAGAACACTGAGGATATCTTTATCTCAGAAAACGCAGACGGAAGCTTTTAATTTGTTACTATCGAAAGGTCGTCACCCATTTTTCAAAGATACTTCAATAATTGCTTCCTTACAGCTAGGAGTGAAATAAATGCTAGCGAACAAAACAATGGAGCAAGAAAATGCGAGTTGGTCACACTCCTTAGAAATAGAAAAAATAAAAAAACTTATAAAACAAAATGACTGGAGTGCGTTAGACAAAACGGTAGTCATTTTTTATAAAGAAAACCCCATATCGTTCTCTTGCAACAAATGGAAGTATACCTATGGTAAGGGCTCAATTATTTTTACCCAGAAAGACGTTTTGATCACATTAAAGCTTCAAAGACAATTAAAACTGTTTGCCTTTTTTCTTCTATATATAAGTGTCAGAACATATTCATGGAAGACAATTCTTAGTTATGTGAGCAGTTTGAGGCTTCTTTTCACTAAATATTTGATACCTGACGGAATTAAAAATCTTGAGCAAGTCAAAAAACAATCTCTGTTGAAAGCTCTAAATAAGCTAGTAAAAGATGGTTCTGATTCAAAAAAAACTGTCCAAGCTATAAATTGTGCATTAAGAATTATAGAGCTTTTTCCATATCCAATCCTACCTGGAGTCGAGTATATTAAGGCCAAGGATTTAAAATTATCTTGTGTCGAGTCTCTCCAAACTCCAGTGCCTCCATATCGCATCTATATCCATGTGTTAAGACAATATAGCCAAGATATCACTTATTGGTATAAATATAGAAACAAAATCAATACGACTGTAGCCAAAGCGTTAGATTCTCATCGTAAGCGAATACATAGGTTAGGAGAAGCACTCAGGTATGGGAAACGATCTTTAACGAGTGTTGTTAAAAATAAAAAGGTAGCAAAACAAGTAGAGAAGTCGTTTGAAGAAAACAAAATTAAATTGGTCGACTATGGACAAGATAAAAATTGGTGGAACTTATTTAATTCCTTAGAACCGTCTATAAATAGCACAATATCAAAAAAATCTATAGCTAGACTAGACTTTACTCCTATAAAAATAGGTTCAAAAGAGATAAATCGACCATCGCAAATTTTCAAGCTCATTTCGGAACTTCGCCATAAAGCAGTCTGGCTTTGCTTGGCTTTATCAGGAATACGAGAGCATGAATTTGGATTAATAGATCTAATCTATGGTGCTCAATTTGTCTACGCTGGCCCTGAAGGGCGAAAAACCCCCGTATTCACTACTCTTACAACTAAAATCAAAGAGTCCTCGCAAGTTAAAAAACGGGTATTTGTCACCACGGAAACAGGGCACAAGGCATTTAAGATTTTAAACTCAATTATGGAGCCTTATAGAAAATATTTAACAAAACCAGATAGCTCAAAAATGTGGGTACGATTTGGTAATCCTAATTATCAGAAGCCTGTAAATTCTGTCGAAGACATGATTGCCGATATAATTAAAAGTGGCTTTTCTAGGTATAATTCAAATACAACAAAACTCCTTACTGAAGAAGACTTGATGTCACTTCATAGAAGCGATCCAACCAACAAATCTTTCAGGATTGGTCATGAATGGAAAATGAAAGCCCACCAATTGCGTAGAGCCCTTCCATACTACCTTGTAGGACTTGAGTTAGCAGGATTTGTACAACTTAAAGAACAATATGGACATTTAAGTTTAAAAATGGCGATGTACTACGGCCGCAATGCTGAAAATTTTTCAACATTTTATAAGGAGTTAGAAGCGGAAAGAGTAGAACAGCAAAGTGAACGTATGGCAGATATTTTTAAGAGAATTGCGAATAAGGATCGAGTAGCCGGCGGTAAAGGCAAAAAAATGTTAAAGGAATTAAAAAACGGAAAGTTTAAGAAGTCAGATATAGAAAGAAAATGTAGCAAACATTTTTGGCACGAAGAACTTATCAAGCGTAAAAACGAATTAAGAGTGCATGTAGTTGCACCAGGGATTATCTGTACTAATGCTGCGTGTGATATGCGTATCGAAATAGATTTATCCGAGTGTGTCGATTGTGAGTTTACTTTTATAGAACATGCTGCATTTGCGGAACAAACACGTCAAGCGAGCATGTATAAACTAGCTCATATAGAATTCGAGAATGAAGTCATTCCAGATGCCGTCGCCAGAGAAATGATACGAATTAAAAGTGCTGAACAAATTATGAATGATTTAGGAATTCCATATGATGTATACACTCCAAGCACATTTATAAAGAAACAACTAATTGACATTCAGATTAAGGAAAATAATAATGACATCGAAATCTCAAAAAAAGAAAGCTACTAACTCAGCCTTATGGAGCGCTTTTGAACGACTCAAAAATGGTAATCCGAATATAATATCTGGAAAATATAAAATAAATCCAACTTCAGTTCAAAAGGAGGCCGACAGACCATATGGTACTATCGCTTACCATCCCGACGTTGAAAAAGCAGTAAAGGATTACATGCAGAAAAAGAAAGCTAAAGAAATAGGAGTCGCTAACAACGAAGAATTATTAATACAAAAAATAGCAAGCCTGAAAATCAAATTAAAACAAGAAAAAAGGAAATGTAAGGAATATAGAATCGAGAGAAACAAGCAAAAAACTGCATTAAAGCGTGAACAAGAAACATCTCTAGATATATTTTCCTCGCTCGTCGAACTAATTCCCAACGAGCAGAGAAAAAACGTTGTTAAAATAATTTCAGGCAATCAACGTAATATAAAATAAGTCTGCTACCGAAGCTGCTTATTTGGCAGGCTTCTCTGATAGTGCACATCTGAGTAGAAGAGTCTAGTTTCAATTTAACCCGACACTAGAGACAGAATCCTCACTAAAGCGAATCCCAACAGTCTTCTAAAGTATTGTATTGAGAATTCCGCTACGAATTCAATATCATCTTTATCAGATTTCCTGACTCGTCAAGCTTATCCAAGTTTGTATAGAGAGGCATTCAAGCTCACTTGGTATTGAGAAAACGTAGTGAATCAAAGAATAATGCCTCTAGTTAAGAAAGAGGCGTTGATAGAATCTATTTTTAAAAAGTATACCTTACAGTCACCGAATGATGATCGTCTTCTTGTACCTTCACTAAAACTTTTGCACCGTCTGGGATTTTTACATCGGCCGTCATTTTATTACCACCAGCAGGAGTTAGTTTTGATTCCGACTTGTTACCGCCTGCAAGTACGATAACACTACCCGCTACTTTTTCTGTTGGATATGGCTTGCCGTGGTCTCGCAAGTAGACGCTGACCCCTGACTCTTCACGAACAAGCTCAAATATCATTTCATGCTCAACTTTGACAACACCGCCATGCTGTGGCTCAGTATCGCCATGTGCAGATACCGACGCATTAAATGCTAGTGAAGCAAACGCGATTAAAGCGACTTTCAAAAATAGTGTTTTCATATTTTACTCTCTTTATGTTTTCTAAATTATTAATCAGGCAGCGAACTTAAAATTATCAAAACGCGAAGGCGTCACTGCGTAAACCTTTTTAAATTAATTCATCTGAACTAGAGCTTAACCACTCCTCGGTCGGTTTCTGTCCAAACTTCCAGTACAACAAGGGGGTCAGTAATGTATCGAGCAACGTTGAGCTCATTAACCCCGAAAAGATGACAATGGCGACTGGATGCAAGATTTCTTTACCTGGCTGGTCGGCCGCCAAAAGTAATGGAATTAGCGCAAAAGCGGTAACCATTGACGTCATCAACACGGGCGACAGCCTCTCTTTGGCACCTCGAACGATCAGCGCTTTATCGAAACTTTCTCCTTCAAATCGGATTAAATTCAAATAGTGGCTGATCTTTAAAATACCATTTCGCGCAGCTATGCCTGTTAACGTGATAAATCCAACAACCGAGGCAACAGACAATGGCGTCGCAGTGACCCACATAGCAACCACCGCACCAATGAGCGCCATTGGTAAACTGCACATAATGATCGTGGCAAAGACCATTGATTGATATCGCAAGTACAACACCAGGAATATCAGCGCAAATGATAAAGAAGATAACAATATCAATAGTCGCATTGCTTGCTCTTGAGCCAGGAATTGGCCTTCTAAACTAATGAAGCTGTCTTCGGGCAGTTGCTCCTTTGCGATGACTTCCCTGATAGAAGCAAGCAAGGCTTTTACATCCACATCTTCACTATTGGCATAAAGCACCAGTCTGCGGCGACTATTCTCTCTCAAGATCTGGTTAGGACCATCAAGTAATTGAATATCCGCAATATATGAAACGGGGATCGCTCCGGCACGAGAATCGATTAAAGTGTTTGCCAGCTGTTCCGGCGTTCGGTTTGCATCGTCCAGTCTAAGGACTAGCTCAAAGCGCTTCACGCCATCAATCACATCCGTTACGCTTGTGCCTTCAGTCAACATATTAAGTTGACGCAACGCAGAACCTGGTGTTAATCCGTACTTAGCGAGTTCCGGATACTTTAAGCGCACGCTTAATTGTGGGATCAACACCTGCTTTTCAATATTGATATCAACCAGACCGGTGATAGCTTCAAGCTTACCGCGGATCGACTCGGCGCTGATACGTAGGCTTTCTAGATTGTCACCAAAAAGTTTTATCGCTAATTGTGCTCTGACACCAGAGAGTAAATGATCTAATCGATGTGATATCGGCTGACCAATAGCGACTTGCCCGGGTATCACTGATAACTTGTCACGGATCTCAGCTAAAACCTCGTCCCGACTGCGCTCCGATGGAACGAGATCCACATCTATTTCCGATGAGTGAACCCCTTCTGCATGTTCGTCTAATTCCGCTCGCCCCGTGCGTCGACCTACTTGGGTAACTTCTGGAACCGACAGCAATAGCGACTCAGCCAAATGCCCCATCTTGTTAGATTCTTCTAGCGAAGTACCAGGTTCAAAAATCATTCCAAGAACCAGTGACCCCTCGTTAAATGAGGGAAGGAATGCTCGCGGAAACTGGGTGACGCTCGCAGCAGACGCAACTGCGACTATTCCCACCACCGCAATTAATTGTCTGGAGCGTGGCAGGGCCCAATCAATCCATCGGCTTTGCCAGTTTTTTAATTTTTTAACTAAAAAACTATCAGCTTGATGAATAACTTTTGCGCCGGGTAACAAGTAATAACACAACACGGGTGTAACCGTCATTGAGACAAGTAAGGATCCTAAAATAGCGACTATGTAGGCGACACCTAACGGTGAAAATAAACGGCCTTCGATACCAGGTAAAGCGAATAACGGTAGAAAAACCAGAATGACGATCGCGGTCGCATAGACAATTCCTGAACGAACTTCGACACTCGCTTGCCATACTACCTCGAATATTGACTTTGGCTTCTCAGCTTGCGCATTTTGTTTTAGTCGCCTAAGAATGTTCTCAACGTCGACTACCGAGTCATCGACCAGTTCGCCAATGGCAATTGCCAACCCCCCCAACGTCATGACATTGATGCTTTGACCTAGCCATTGGAAAGTTAAAACCGTGACGGCTAATGACAAAGGAATGGCAAACAGAGAAATAATGGTGGTTTTTGCTGATAACAAAAACAGGAATAAAATGATGATAACCATGATCGCGCCATCTCTTAGCGCTTCGGTTACATTGTCAATGGACGAACTAATAAAATCAGCTTGTCTGAAAAGTACCTTAGGCTCACTCATTCCTTCAGGTAGGCCTGCGTTTAATTCATCTAGCGCCAATTCAATCTGCTCTGTTAACTGCACTGTATCGGCGTTCGGTTGCTTTTGCACATTAATCACAACAGCGGGACTGCCATTAAATCCACCGTCACCGCGCTTAACCGCAGCTGAGTAACTGACCGAAGCAATTTGCGACAACAATATTGGGCGCTGCTCATTCCAACCAACGGCAAGATTTTGTAAGTGGTTTATATCGAGTGTACGTCCTTTATGGCGTATCAAATATTCCTGATTATTAAGGTCAATAAAACCGCCGCCAAAGTTTGCCGCATAATCAGTCAAGGCATCATGAAGCTGCTCTAAGTCGATATCAAAATGTCGCATTAGCACTGTATCGGGAGCGACACGGAGTTGTCTTACTTCTCCACCGATAGGGATCACCTGCGAAACGCCAGGAATCGCAAGAAGTCTAGGTCGTAATACAAAGTCCGCATATTCCCTAGCTTGCATTGGGTCGGCATTGTTTTGCGCGTTGATTGGTAGAGCAATCAACATCACTTCCCCCATGATTGAAGATACCGGCCCCATAACGGGCGAAATTCCAGAAGGAAGCTGTTCTGAAGCGAGGTCTAAACGCTCCGAAACGAGCTGCCGATTTCGGTAGATATCCGTATCCCATGCAAACTCGATATAAACGATGGATAATCCAATGCCTGAAGTCGACCTTATCCTGGTCACCCCTGTCACCCCGTTGAGTAAATTTTCCAGCGGAAAGGTGACCAGTTGCTCAACTTCTTCTGGTGCCATGCCACCGGCTTCGGTCAACACGGTTACTACGGGTTTATTCAAGTTTGGAAATACGTCAATGGGTAGATTTTGCCCTTGCATCAAGCCATAAGCCATCATTACAAATGCGACAAGCAACACTACTATGCGGTTTTTGAGGCTAAATTTAACTAATAAATTAAACATGTTGGTCGCCTACCTAACCTGATTCAGAAGCGACGTGCCTTCAACAACGACTCGATTGTCTGCACCTAAGCCATTAGTAATCACAACTACCCCCGGTTCCAGCTGCTGGTATTCAACAATTTGTGGCAGGAAACGCTCGGCGGAAAGTTTGATCCAAACTTGCGGCAGATTATTTGGGCTTAAAACTACAGCCTTTGCAGGAAGTACTATCCCTTCAATCGTTTCGTCAAGAAGCGCCTGAATAGTGACCGTTTGATTTAATAGTAAGTGAAACTTGTTGATACCAGATTGATTTTCAAAGTTCGCATGAACCAAGCCATTAACGGTTTCTGGAGAGAACCCTAAATAACTCAAGGTTAATTCTGGCAACTGCTCAACGCGTGCAGTAGATAGCTTGTCTAATAAACTAAAGTCACTAGTTTCAGCTTCAACTACGATTTTCTCAGGTGATACAATTTCGAATAGTGTTTTACCGGCCTCAACCCATTGACCTCTAGTGACTGAATTATTGATTAATACGCCAGATATAGGCGCAATAAGCGCTTCTGACTTTTCTAATCCTTGTTGTAATACCTTTTCTTGTTGTTCAAAAATAGTCAGTTGAGTTTGAAGTTGTTCTAACTTTTGTCTGGATGCAAGATCACCAAGCCGAGTTAAACGTTCTACGTCTCGGTTGGTTTGATCTATTTGATTTCTGACAGCAACCAACTCGCTTGTTTGACTCGCTAAATCAAAAGCCGTGTACTGATATCGTATATAACCGAGGATATCACCCGCTTTTACTTTAGTTCCGCTAGTGGGCAAGCCTTGCTCCGCGGCATCTAATCGGCCGTCACTACTCGGTTGTATGATTGCATACCCATCAGGATGCGGCTTTACTAAACCATGCAATTGAATATGTTTATTGGCGCTAGTAACTGTGACAAATTGAGTTCTTATATTAAGAAGCGCTTGATGCTTCATCGGCATCAGGATAGAGCCATCTGCTTGTCTGCCAATTCCACCATTTGCTTTTGAATTTTGGTCTAGGTGTTCACCATCCGGTCCATGCGCGCCAGGTGAAGCTAGCAATGATGTCGAAAATAAACCAAGAAATAGATAGAGAGAAAGTTTTATATTCATGACTTATTCTCCTTTCTTAACCGGCCAAGAAGAAACCCTAAACCAAAAATCACTATTGATAGCATTACTTCCCACCAAGGAAAGTGGTGATGGTGATCGTCTTCATGCTCATCATTGCTCGTGTGACTAGAAGAATTAACCAGGTTAGCGCTCAACAGGTCGCCATTGTCGTCTGTCATTACGGTTAGGACAATTTCGTGTTCACCTTCTTGGCTTAACAATTCAAGCATTTCTTGATTAGTTATTGCATAAGCCTTTAACGATTTTGAATATTCAGCAGATGCAGATACCCCGCCTGACTCAAGCTCAATAGTCGCTCCTTGAACAGGAACATTCGATTTGAAATCATGAAGGAAGATAACTAACTTGTCTTCAAATAGTTCGCCCAGCAATTCAAAGGTTTCAGTAAAACTTTCAAATTTCGGATTCAAAGATACAGCGACATTATTTGAAGTATCTAAATGTTCTCCATCAGGTCCGTGTGCTCCAGGAGACGCATTTGCAATCTGCAAAAATGCTAGAATGAAAGTTGCGCATAAAAGTATCAGCAACGCAACACGCTGACCGTTTCGCAGCGAAAAAATATTAAAAGGCATAAAAAAATCCAAATAAACAAATACGATAATTCTCCGTTCATTTCTCAGAACAGAGATACTTTGAGTTAATTTGAATTAGTGTCTTGGTGGTGGTTTGATGTATTTCAGAAAAGGTGGCGACCAGTCGCTGGCATAAAAGTTTACAACGCTAGAAGGATTTCGATTAGACAAGCTAGCAGTAGACATTCCAATTAGCCCAACAACACAGCATTCTAGATCTTCGTTAATATGCTCAATCGCTTCGTCAGAATACGAAAGCCTAAATTCACTCTCATCCTCATGGTCATGACTATGTGGTTGACCAATCTCGTGCATAAGACTATGAGCATCGCCTTGGGAACTATGCCCACTCTCATACGCAATGCTTCCGAACACCTGAGTACTCAGAGTGCAAAGCATCATAATTATGAGGATAGTCTTCTGCATTGTTCAACTAAGAATGATCAAACTACTGAATGTTAACATCGAACTTTCACGACTTCAATCATACTATAATATATTTTGAATTATTCATATTAATACAAAACACTAGCGAAAGTGACGTAGCTAAAATAATGGTCGTGAGGAATGGACAAATTGCTACTAATTCTAAAGAAATTGTCTGATTTGGATAATGAGATGTCGTTTACTTAGTGGTCATATTTCATAACAACCAAATTTAGAATTTGTCAGTTTGAAAATGAATCGATACGGCTAGTGTACTAAGCATCGCTAAACACAAACAATTATTATTAGGAACGATGACTAGGCCGATATGGCTCTTATGCAATAGTTCTATTGATTTCCTTGCCTACGTCGTTAGCGTCATCTTTATCCCTGCAAAGCTCATCGGAAAATTCCAGCTCTATAGTTGTATGTTTAAATTGATATGCTTCCAGTTGTTCTTTGATTTCTGCTTTTAGACTGAGCAACGAATTCAACGTGACAGTCTTAACAAGAACAACATGGCCTGTTAACACGTGGTTCTCTCCGTCTAAGGACCAGAAATGTAAATGGTGAACGCTCTTTACGTTTTCTAACTTCACTAACTTTAATTCTACCTCCTTCAACAATTGTTTATCAGGTGTTGCCTGTAAAAAAGTTTTAATCGTGAGGCTTAAATTTTTGGCGACATTAAATAATATAAATAAAGTAAATAAGATAGACAAAATCGGATCTAGAATTGGCGCATCAATAAACATGAGAATAATTGAAACTAAAAGTACGGCTACCCAACCAAGAACATCTTCTATGAGGTGCCAGTTTAAGACCCTTTCGTTTAATGATTTTCCGGTGCTTAATTTGTATGCAGCATAACCGTTAACGACAACGCCGAAAATGGCCAATCCGAACATGCCTTCAACATTAGGCATTACCGAATCGTTTAGCCTCGGAATAGCTTCAAATAAGATCCAAGCGGATCCCAAAACTAACACCAAACCATTGATTAAGGCACCAAGCAACGAAAAACGATAATACCCATAGGTAAAGGTTGTGTCGGGTTCTTTCTCAGAAAGCTTATTGAGCAACCAAGACATGCCAATGGATATACTATCACCTAGATCATGTATGGCATCAGCCATTATGGCTATACTGTTAGTCAGAAGACCGCCGATAAACTCGATGATTGTAAAGCCTAAATTGAGAAAGAAAGCCCAACCAATTCGATGGCTACTATGGTTATCATGAGAATGCATCTTTAGATCCTTCGTAAGCGGAGTCGCTTGACATTGAGGTTAATCAAATGCCGAATCATAAATTGATATAACATGCGTTTAACTCCAGATAAGTTAACACCATACTTTTTATAAAAATCATCTGGTGAGTCAAAAATCCCGAAATCCTGATGGATCCCTTCTTTTTGAATGTAAGTATCAGTCTCTTTCCATTCGACTTGAGGTGCAACCAAACATTTTGTTGCGATACCATACCCGCAAAATGAACCGTTTATATTAGAAAACTTATTTTGAATTGCATTTAAGTATTGCTTATCGAGTATAAATCCTTCCAAATTAATCCATTGGCCGTTAAAGAGAACTTCAACCCAACTATGTAGAATATATTGGGGTGTTAAAGGAATTAACCAGTTTGGAATAGCACCTTGTTGTAAAGATTTATTAATCGTAAAGCCGTGGAATCTGCACGGTATCTTTAAGGCCCTCAGCAATGCCATTAAAAGGCTGCCTTTAGTATTACACTGACCATATCCGTCTTTTAGTACCTGACTGGCTGATACATCATCTCTGGCGTTATATCCAAATTTAATTTCATCTTTTACAAAATTATAAGTATTAGCAATGCGCTCTGAAATCGTGAGTAGATTCCAGCCTCGAACATGTACTAGCATTCGAATATCGACATGATCGAAATCGACTATTGGAGTTTCCTGTAAATATTTCTCCATAAAATTGTCTCTCCACTTTTTTAAATAGGCTTCGAAGCAAGAATGCTTCGAAGCCTATATGGTCAATATACTTTTGAGAATTTTCCTTTCGAAAACCAGGCAAATAAGACTGGGAGAACATAAAGGGTCAAAAATGTCGCAGTTACTAGTCCGCCGACTATAACGCTGGCTAACGGCTTTTGAATCTCTGCGCCAACACCGGTAGACATAAGCATCGGAATGAGTCCGAGCGCTGAGGTAATTGCCGTCATCAACACCGGTCTTAGCCGAGATACGGCCCCATCAAATACGGCATTTTCTACCGCAAGACCATCGTTAACGCGTTGGTTAATTTTCTCGACCATGACGACACCATTAAGAACAGCGACGCCAAATAGTGTGATAAATCCAACCGAACTGGGTACAGATAAATACTGTCCAGTTGCCCACAACGAAAAAACACCGCCAATGACAGCAAGCGGCACGTTAATAAGAATCAATAATGCTTGACCGACAGAGCTAAACGCGAAATACAGTAATAAGGCAATCAAACCCAATGACACAGGCACAACTAGTGAGAGTCGCTTCTGGGCACGTTGTTGATTTTCAAACTGTCCACCGATTTCAACCGAGTATCCCGTAGGAAGAGAGACGTTTTTTTCAATAGCGAGCTGAATGTCAGTTACCACACTGCCCATATCTCTGCCTTGAACATTAGCTTGAATAACCACTCGGCGTTGTACATCATCGCGACGAACTTGAGGGGGACCGGACTCAATTGTGACTTCAGCGACATCACCGAGTCTTACCCATGCTCCCGACGGCGATCTTAGTCTCAAGCCGGAGATAATTTCTCGATCATGCCGAAACTGATCGTCGAGACGGACATAAATGTCATATCGTTCATTGCCATTAATGATCTGTCCAGCGCTACTACCCCCTAAGCCATCTTTTACCAGTCCCATTACATCAGACACCGATAAACCGTATCGAGACAATGCTCGGCGATTCGGTTTAACAACGAGTTGAGCTTCACCTTCTATTTGTTCCATGGCAATATCTCGTGCGCCATTAACTAATTTAATGGCAGTTTCGATTTCTTGACCTTTTTTAGCTAATACCGCTAAGTCCGGGCCAAAGAGTTTAATCGCCAGTTGCGCTTTAACACCCGACAAGAGTTCATCAACTCGAGTCGCTATTGGCTGGGAAAAATTAAACAAGAGGCCTGGATGCTGCTCGAGTTTTAACTCCATAAGTGACTGAAGTTCATACCGACTCGTAGCACTGGTCCATTCTGACACAGGCTTTAAACCAATATAGATTTCAATATTGTTTACCGGTTCGGGATCGCCTCCAATTTCCGCTCGACCTATTCGCGATAACGCATAGTTCACCTCTGGAAACGTCATAATGATGGATTCTAATTTGGGAGCCACTTCTAGCGCAGTGTCTAAGCTTGATGATGGTGCAAGCGTCACGCGTAAGTTGATCGTTCCTTCTTCTAATTCAGGAACAAACTCTGTACCCAATCGTGGGACCATCAATGCTGCAACGACCACCAGTACTGCCGCCGTCGCAATGACCGGTTTTGTATTCTTAATAGCCCATTGCAGCGTATTCCGATAAAAACGATCAATCGGTTTTAAGATAAAACTCTCTCGTTGTATTAAATTATTTCTAAACAGGTAAGTGGCTAGCGCAGGCACAATTAATAATGCGACCAAAACGGCTGCAATCATGGCTAACATAATGCTTACAGCCATTGGTTGAAACAGTTTTGCTTCGACGCCTTCAAATGTAAACATTGGCATAAATACAACCAATATAATCGCCGTCGCAAAAAATATCGGCCTCGCAACTTCTTTACCTGCGACTTGTAAACGTAAAGGAATTCCTCGTTCTTCTTTGCTAAATCTGTGAGATTTAGAGGTCTTCTTTGGACTGACAAGGGGCGATTCGTCATGCAGCGAATCAGGATGAGTTAAATGCTTAAACATGTTCTCAACCATCACGACCGATCCATCAACCAGCATACCAATAGCCACAGCAATACCGCCGAGGGACATCAGATTAGCGGATAATCCAAACCGAGACATCACCATCAAAGCGATCCCAACAGAAATAGGGATCGAAATAAGAACGAGTAGCGTCGCGCGAATATTCATTAAGAAGAGCGCTAAGATAATGACGATTAATACAAAAGCCAGTAATAATGCGTTAACAACAGTGTTGACGGCTTGCGTAATTAAGTCGGCCTGATCATAAAATGCTTCGAATCTTACACCGTTTGGTAACGCTTGATTAATACGCTCTACTCGCGAATTAATACTGTCAATCGTCGCTTTAGTGTTAGCACCCATCCGTTTCAGAACAATGCCTGAAACAACTTCTCCCATGTTTTCAACCGAACCATCAGCATTACGACGAGTCATGGTGACAGCACCTTGGCGTATTTCGTTTCCAAGCACAACCGAAGCAACATCATCAACGGTAACCGTTGTGCCGTTTACGGTTTTTAAAGGGACTTGGCCAATTTCAGTGAGCCCCTTTTTCCCATGTGATAACCAACCCGTTCCACGAATAACGAGTTGTTCTTGGCCGCGATTCATGTACCATCCGCCCACATTTTCATTGTTGCGTTCTAATGCTTCCATGACATCTTGCTGAGAAAGCTCGAAAGCAAGTAGCTTCGATGGATCGAGATTGACTTGGTACTGACGAACTTCACCACCAAATGAAAGAACGTCAGTCACACCACCGGCGGGTATCAATAATAATTTAACGACCCAATCGTTAAGACTCCTTAACGTCATTGCGTCGTATCCAGATCCCGGTTCGGCAATCAATAAATATTGATAAACCTGCCCTAAACCTGAAGTATTAGGTCCCATTTCAGGTGTTCCAACACCTTCAGGTATCAGTTCTTTTGCGGTTTGAAGTCTTTCAAATACCAGCTGTCTAGCGAAGTAAATATCGGTACCGTCTTTAAAGACAACTGTTACACCAGAAAGGCCTGTTTTTGAAATTGAGCGAACTTCTTCTACATCTGGCAAGGCGTACATTACAGCCTCCACTGGATAAGTGATGAGTTGTTCAACTTCTTCTGCAGCTAACCCAGGCGCTTCTGTATTAACCGACACTTGTACGTTGGTGACATCAGGGAAGGCATCAAGATTTAACTTTGGAATAATAAAAAAGGCTAAAACTGTTAAAGTTAGTAAGGCGATCACAACCAGTAAACGGTTCGTTACAGCCCAATCTACAAAACGATTAAACATATGATTTTTCCTCAACTAGTGGTTGTGCGGATCAAAGCCGCCTTTGGCAATTTGAGAGGCAACAAAAAAAGCACCTTCCATCACCACTCTTGTTCCAGCGCGCACACCGATAACTTCACGAAGTTTCCCTAGCGAACGACCTAAAGTAACTTCGTGTGGTTCAAATTTACCGCGTGATTTTTCTACAAAAACCACCCAATCTCCGTCACTACTTCTCATTAATGCCGTTTCGGGTACGGCGATAACTGCTGAATCTGTTTTAAATTTAAAGAACACATTCACAAATAAACCTGGGTGTAAACGATGTGCGTCATTCTGAATAGTAAGCCTCACAATTCGAGTTCGAGTCGCTGGCTCAATAGTATGTGCTTCTTGAGACACTGTTGCTTCAAAGCTATCGGTTTCGGTTTGAACGATAGCGGTAAAGCCTTTTGGTAGCGACAGTCTTGAATTTGCGGGAAGTCTTGCTTCAACCCATAATTCTTTTTCATCAGCAACAATCATGAGAGCTTCTCCTGCATTCACTCGCTGACCCTGATGAAAATCATCAGTTAAAACGATGCCATTAACATCTGCGCTCAGCGTATATTTACCGAGGGATTTTTCTGATTTTTGAAGACTCTCTATCGCATTAGCGGATAATCCATACGCTCTTAATCGACCGAGTGCAGCATTGTGCTCTGATTTCGAAGATAAATATCGTTTATCTCCAACGGCCTTTCGTCCAAGCCGTTTGACACGGAGCCATTCTCCCACTGCGATTTGGTATTGCGCCTGCGCTTCTGCGACTGATTCGCTAAATAACGTGACTAATGGTTGCCCAATTGCAATGTGATCCCCTAAGGATGCATGTCTCTTTAAAACAACCGAATCTACTCGTGGTGATACCATGTAGCTAGTGTAACCATTGGCTTTAATTTCTCCCGGTGCATAAACTTGATAATTCAAAGTTTCAGGAATTAATGCAAAGACTTTAATGCCAGCTAGTTGGAGTTGCTCGTTAGTTAAAGTTGTTTCTTTTTTCTCATGTTCATCCTCACCATGAGAGTCTTCGGCGTGCTCGTGTTCATCCTTACCGTGGGAGTCTTCGGCATGCTCATCCTCACCAAGAGAGTCTCCGGCGTGCTCGTGTTCATCCTTACCGTGGGAGTCTTCGGCATGTTTGTGTTCAATTAGATCTTGCTCTTTTTTACTTGGTTCACTGGCAATCACTTGATTGAATTGAAACGAAAGCGCAGCCAGTAATAATAAGGTTATTTTTTGGTTCATCTTGTAAAATCTCATTCGTTAATTAACCTGCTTTAGTGCAGTCGTTAGCTGTCCAATACTTAAAAGCCAATTGGTATATGCTATTCGATATTTCTTTTGTAACTCGATACCGGCAACTATTCCTTCAGCTCTTTGCTGTAGGGATAACAGGTACTCCGTAGTGCTGACATCACCACTACGCCATTGTTTTTCGAGAAGATTGGCACTTCGTTCTATCCTGCCCTTCATCAGATCTTGCCATCGCTTGTAGTGGTTTTTATACTCTTCCAACGCTGCCTGTGCGGCCTCTATGGAAAATTGTTGTGACCGTCTCGCTGCTAAATACTGAGATTCAGCGGAAAGCGCTTGTTGGTTGGCTGCTTTTACTCGCGCGCTAAAATTATTTCTAATGTTGAGTGGCATTGAAAACGAAATACCGACAACATCATCATCTTCACTTTTGCCGGCGTTCAAACCAAAAGTAGGATCTGTTTTAGCATCTAGTTTTGCGACCTCCGCTTCTTGTCGTAAAGATTCCCACGCAGCTCGCGCAGCGGCAACATTTGGGATCTGGTCGATTGCTTGATTATGTGAATTGCTGGTATCAAATCGCCAAAATGATTTTGGGACTTTTGACCATTCGAGCGTCCATTCCGGCAAGAGCTCTCGAAGTTTAGCTTCTGCTTGCCTAAACTGAACATGAGATTCCGCAGTTTCGTTCAGCTGCTGCGATAATTCTAGGTACGTAAGCTCGGCATCAAGTTGTCCTAGGTCTCCTGCTTTTTGACGTTCTGCAATAACCTCAACCAATGCGCTCAAGCGATTTTCCTGTTCTTTAGCTAACTTTGCGCGTTGGTTGGCAGAATCCCACATGATCAAAGCTGTAATGGATTCCGCAGTTCTTTGTTGTAAAATGGCGTCAAATTCAAAACTTGCTTCTTGGCGGCTTATCAATGCTTGTTTTTTAAGAACGCTAGATTTATCCCACCAATCAATGGTTTGAGTAATGCCAATACTGTAATTATTCGAATCACCTTCACGCTCAAACTCGGCTTCAAGTTCTGGATTGTACAAAGGGAGTTCTTGATTGTTAGCCCAGGAAAGGGACGACTCCATTTTTTCCCGCGCGGCTACAACCTGTGGATGATTTTCAATTTGATTCTGAAGCCACGCACGCCATGTATCTTTTGACGGAGTAGCCGACAAGCTCGTACAAAATACGAGCAGATAAACGCCTCCCACCGGGATCCGCTTAATTAAACATCTAAACATTTAGATATCCTCTAATATAAAAATACTATTTATTCCAAGATTGGATTGTTTGATTTAATTGTAATTTAAGACTAAAGGATGGGGGGACGAAGTGCTGGAAACAGAAAGATTGAAGGTAAGTTTAATAGATATTCAAATGTTTTTTTCTGATGAAAAACAAGAGAGAAACTACTAAAGAATGCAGATACATAAAGGTTTGATGTACCGTGACAATGGCAGCAATGGTGACAATCATATGGTGAGTTTTCAACACTTTTAACTTCTACTTTCGCATCGGAAACTTTATTATCTTTGATATTCTCATGGTCATGCTCGAAGGATAAATGTTCTTGACCTGATTGGTGGAGTTGATGGCTATCAATAACAGCGCCCACTGACTGCAAAGCAATAAGAGCCGTTAACAATAATAATATCCATCTTTTAGTCATATTGGTACATTCAATAACAGGTTCGAAACATCTGTGATCATTCTAACAAATTCTTCAATAATATTGCTACTTAAGCTTTGAGCCTAAGAATACGCAGTGCTCCGTCAAAAACTATAAGCGCATGCACTAAACCAATGCTCAAGTCCGGATAACGCGCCCCAGATCACGCTACTAATGCACCTGCTACAATCACACCCAATTTAGCAATCACATCATTGGCTGAAAAAATCCAATTGGCTTCTATGTGAGCACCGGAATCTTATTATTGGTGATAAAAAATATTCATGACTAATTTTAAATAAAGCGACTAATTCAAAAATCATCGCTACAAAACTAACCAGCAACCACTTTAGCGTTTTCGACACTCTAGATTGTGAATGCCGAACAGTAATAATTGTTTACTAGTTTACTAGTTTACTAGTTTACTTTACTACAGTTCGATTAGGTTGATTGTAATTTCGCAACAAAACTCTGAGGTTTTACTTGGCTTTGATTTCATCTAGATTATCACTATCAGATACTCTAACTTCTTTTTAGGTGTGTCGAATATAAGACCTATGCTTGGCATGTCACCTTCAAATGTTAATCAATTCAACTTTAATTCCTGTGGACAGTCCATCATTGATGACATTAAATTTATTGGTAAGAGTTTGTCGAAATAACTCGTTACAATATGTTGAGCGACTGCGCATCCAAAATTATCATTTTGATATAATTTTACACATTTTTAGATCAGGTTCGGTTATCTTAACTCATTTATACTAAGCTTAGACCCTATAGTTACTATAGAGTCAAGTCGACCTGGTTACTATTTCGTAAATTTCAAGCGGTTGATGCCAACCGGCAATTCGCAAAAACAACTTATTTTGGTGACGTCTCGTTCTTACGCTTGAAGGCTAAACAACTCTTTGTATTAATTGCGATTAAGTCGGGATTGATGCGTCTGTTCAGGAATTTTTGTGTATGCCTTAGGAAATAGTTACTTCAAATACGATCTTAAAACTCCCAAAACCTCTTCTACTTCAGCTGTGCGCTCTTGTTGACTAATATTCTCATGTCCTAAATGTTCTCGAATATGCCCTTCTAATACGTGTTTCATTAAACCATTAACAGCGCCCCGAATGGCCGCAATTTGCTGTAATACATCGATACATCCCCCCCCTCCTTCTAATGCCCTTTCGATCGACACAGTTTGTCCTTTTATTTTTCTTATTCGAGCTAGGAGTTTTTTTTTATCTCTAATCGTGTGAGCCATACTCGTAATCAACAATTATTTGGCGATATACTGGGGGGTAGTATATAATTAATCGGTTTTAAATGCTAGCTAACTGAATCTGTCCTGGAATTTAATCACTATGAACGACTCGCATATAGATTGGAACCATGATCATAATTACCTAGACTCGACAGCCAACAACTGGCGCTCAGTCGCTATTGTATTTTGGGTAACAACACTTGTAATGGTGATCGAAATCGCCGCCGGACTTTGGACTGGCTCCATGGCTCTGTTAGCCGATGGCTGGCATATGGGGACGCATTCCGCCGCCTTTGCAATTACGTTATTCGCTTATGCTTATGCTAAAAAACATGCCGATAATCGCCTATTCAGTTTTGGAACAGGAAAAGTTAACTATTTAGGTAGTTTTGCTTCAGCTGTCGCGCTAGGCATTGTGGCATTAATGATGATCATTGAGTCTTCACAAAGGCTGATTACGCCAGAAAATATTCGTTTCGAAGAAGCAATCTACGTTGCAATCATTGGATTAGTTGTTAATCTTGCTTCGGTGTTCTTGTTACACGATCACTCGCATCATCATTCTCGCGAACATAACCATGACCATGGACATCACGATCACAATTTGAAAGCTGCATATTTCCACGTGTTGGCAGACACATTAACTTCTATTTTAGCTATTATAGCCCTAGTTGCTGGTAAACAGCTTGGTTGGATTTGGATGGATGCTCTCATGGGAATAGTTGGTGCG
>Ga0209475_10001174_pt1 | contig 35613 bp, 29 predicted proteins | sample tdDd471_FD_187128 | JGI IMG/M metagenome (GOLD analysis project Ga0209475, IMG submission 187128) | Marine sediment microbial communities from the Atlantic coast under amendment with organic carbon and nitrate - tdDd47.1 (SPAdes)... | ecosystem: Environmental > Aquatic > Marine > Coastal >... | reverse complement strand
ATGCCGACGACCGTTTCATCGAAATCTGGAATTCGGGCACCGAAGCGGTGGACCTGACCGGTTGGTCCGTGGTGGCCATCGGCAACGGCGGCGACATTTTCACCTGGAACCTGTCCGGCACCATTGCGTCGGGTGAGGCCCTGGTCTGTGGTGACGCCAATACTTCAGACCCCTTCACGGTGGACTTTCCCCAGGCGGCCTGGTCCGAGAGCAACACCACCTGGAACGGCAAGGTGGATGACGGAGCCAAACTGGTGAACAATCTGGGCCAGGTGATCGACCTGGTGGAAGCGCTGGATACCCTCTTTGAGAACAGCGATCTGGTGCGAAACGAGGGCGTGACCACGCCCAGTACCAGCTACAACGCCGCCCAGTGGACCGCCACACCGGTGGATATTCCCACCGAAGGCAGCCCGGGCTCCCACTTCGGCGCGGCGGCGGGCGACGGTCCGGTGCTGGCCGATATCGCGCTCGTGCCGGCGGCCCCCATCCAGGCTGAGGCGGCCCACGTGACGGCCACGGTGACCGACGCGGTCGCCAACATCACCGCCGTGACCCTGAATTGGGGCACGTCCAGCGGGTCCCTCGGCAACAGCATCGCCATGAGCGTCACCACCGGCGACACCTGGCAGACCGATACGGCCATTCCCGGCCAGAGCGGCGGAACTTCCGTCTATTACCGGATCTCGGCGGACAACGACCTTCCGGAAACCTCCCTGAGCGGGGAACTGAGCTACTACGTGGCCGTGATCGACATCACCGCCCCGGGCGTATCGGCCGTGGACGCCGAAGGCCCAAATACCGTGATCGTGACCTTCAACGAGGACGTGGACCTGGCCACCGCCCAGACCGCCGGCAACTACGCCATCAGCGGCTACACGGTGAGCGGTGCTGTACGCAACCTGTCCGATCAGGTGACCCTTACGGTGAGCACCCTGGTCAGCGGCCCCCACTCCCTGAACATCGATGGGGTGGAGGACCTGGTGGGCAACGCCATGGTCAGCGTGAATGCGGCTTTCGAGTATTATGGCGGGGACATTCCCGTCGGTTACTACAACGGGACCTCCGGCCTGACGGGCGAGGACCTGCGCGGCGCCCTGCACAGCATCATCGACAACCATAACTCGGTGAGCTACACGCCCGGTGTCTGGAACGCCTACTACACCACCGACGTGAAGGCCAACGGCAAGCTGTGGGACATGTATTCCGACACGCCCGGCTTCACGCCGCCCTACGAGTACACCATCGGTGTGGACCAGAGCGGCTCGGCCTCCGGTGAGGGCGAGGGTTACAACCGGGAGCACAGCTGGCCCAAGAGCTGGTTCGACGACGCCTCGCCCATGGTGACGGACATCTTCATGGTGGTGCCGTCGGACGTGTACGTGAACAACCGCCGCAGCAACCTGCCCTACGGTGAAGTGGGGTCCGCCACGTGGACCTCGCTCAACGGCTGTAAGGTGGGCAATTGTGTTTACCCGGGCTACTCGGGTGAGGTATTCGAGCCACGTGACGACTTCAAGGGCGACTTTGCCCGCGCCTACTTCTACATGAGCACCCGCTATTTCGGCGAGGACAGCGGCTGGCCCGGCAGCCCCATGGTGGACGGCAGCCAGTTGCTGCCCTGGGCCGAGAACCTGCTCCTGGACTGGAGCGAGGCCGACCCCGTGAGCCAGAAGGAAATCGATCGCAACGAAGCGATATACGACATCCAGGGCAACCGGAACCCGTTCATCGATCGTCCCGACTTCATCCTGAAGGTGTTCCGTCCCGAACTGGCGCCCACGCCGGTGCCGGTGCCCTTCGAGATCATGACGCTTCACCAGAACGTGCCGAACCCGTTCAATCCGTCCACGCGGATCAACTTCGAGTTGGCCGAGCGCGGCGAAGTCGCGGTCCAGGTTTACGACATGTCCGGCCGCTTGGTCAGGAACCTGTACAGCGGACACCTGGAAGCCGGGCCGCATGACGTGACCTGGAACGGACGTGACAACCGGGGCCGGGCTTCGGCGGCCGGGGTGTACATGTATCAGGTGCGGAGTGGGGATGCGGTGGAGACCAAGAGGATGACTTTGGTGAAATGACCCGATAGAGTTTTTTGGAGATGGCCCCGGGCAATAGTCCGGGGCTTTTTTTATGGTCCGAGCATATTCCTCAAAATGAGGAGTATTGTTGAAGAATAGTCTGTAGATACCTGTCCGTGAAAACACATTTTGTTTAAAGACAGCAACTTAGGAAAGGGCACAAGCCCTGCAATACATTGAATGAAATGACACAGACCCTCGCCGCGGTTCTTCCCGAAATCAGTCGGGTCCCCCGGGCAGGACATAGATTGGAGATCGACATGAAGAAGACGACCCCCACTTTCGCCGCCGCCCTGTTCGCCGTTTCCCTCCTGACCTCCGCCGCCCTGGCCGGAATGCCCGGCGTGTACGATGATGACGAATCCGCCTACGGTCAGATTCGCGAGCAGGGGATCGAGGCGTTCCTGCCCGACACGTCCTCCGCGGAGGGCCAGAGCTATCGGGACCTGCAGAATGAGGTGGACACGGATAATGCCCGCTTCCAGTGGGACACCCAGATCAGCGGTACCGATTGCCCCAGCAACACCACCGGGTACCGGGCCCTGCAGGCCGAGGTGGACCAGGATCTCTCCCGCCTGTCGGCTGAGTAGCCGAACAGGACTTCCCACAAAGAACCGGCCGGAGTCCCAGGGGGCTCCGGCCGGTTTTCTTCAGGTCCGGGTGTCTAGCGGTACAGGGATTTCACGCTTTCCCAGGACCGTTCCTCGGTGGGCACGCCCGGTTGGGACAGGCAGTTGTCGTCGTTGATGGTGGCGCACCAGTTGGGCGACTCGGTGGCCTGGTTCCAGCCCCAGGAATACTGGAGGGGTTGGAAGTTGACGGGATCGTCGACGGTCGCGTAACCCGGCAGATTGACCGGTCCCTGGGGCGAGGCCGCCGGCAGCACGCGCAGGCCGACACTCCATTCCCAGACCACATCCACGGTGATCTCGGCCAGGATGGTGGACAGCTGGAAAGGCAGGGGCGTGTCCAGGGTGACCACCATCTCGGGAGCCGTGGCCGTATTGATTCCGCCGCCCAGGATGTTGAATCCGACCAGGGCGCCCGGGGCGGATGTTTCCACGGCGGCTTCCCAGGCGGTGAAACCGGATATGTCGCTGGCCCGGGTGAGGCACAGATAGGCGGTGACAAGGCTGCCTTCAGGGGCGGTGGCGCACCAGCTGCCGTTGCCGGCGCCGGGCTCGAAATAGATGCCGATCCCGTCGGGATCCGGGTCCACAGGGTCGGCCAGCACCGGTCCGGCCAAGGCGATGCAGAGTAGAACCGTTAACCATTTCATGGGTATGCGCGTCTCCTGATGATGAGAAACAGTTTTTACGTTTGAGAATAATTATAGCACAAAAACACACCAGCGGTCAAGCTGGCGGAAGAGGGGGACGAGAACAACAGGGAGCGAAAACCCCCGTAAATGGGTCGTTTACGAGGTTGATGAAGAAGAGGGGCCTACCAGGTCAGGGCCGGTTCCTCATGGATGGCCTCCACCAGAGCGTCCCGCACGGCTTCCCAGCCTTCAGTTGGAACCTGACACGTCCCAACCCGGGTGTGCCCGCCGCCGCCGTACCTGAGCATGAGTTCGCCCACGTTGGTCTGGCTTGAGCGGTTCAGGATGCTGTGTCCGCAGGTGAAGACCACGGTTTCGTTGCCGCGCCCGCGAAAGATGCGCAGGGAAATGTTGGCCTCGGGAAAGAGGGCGTATTCCTTGAAGCGGTTGCCCACCTTGATGCGGTCCACGTCGAGCAGGTTGATGATCAGGAGGTCGCCGTCGAGACGGCTGTGGGCCTGGATCATCTGCTGGTAGGCGGCTTCCTGGGAATAGTAGCGACGAACCCGTTCCTGCACGTCGGGCAGAGCCAGGATGTCTTCCGGCGACATGGACCGACAGTACTGGATCATGTCCTTCATCAGGGCGTAATTGGAAATGCGGTAGTCCTTGTGGTAGCCCAAACCGGTGCGCGGGTCCATGAGGAAGGACAGCAACACCCACCCCTCCGGCTGCAGGATGTCCTTGCGTGCGAGCTGGCCGCTGTCGCAGCGGTCCACGGCGTTCATCATGCCGTTCTCGTCGAATTTGGCGAATTTTTCGGGGCCGCCGTAGTAGTCGTAGATCACCCGGGCGCAGCTGGGCACGATGCGGCTGTCGCCTTCGAAATGGAATTCCTTGCTGAGGGCCTGGCGTTCGCGCTCGCTGCTATGGTGGTCGAACCAGAGGCCGCAGCCGGGAGAGAAGGGGACGTTGGCCAGGATGTCGTTGGGAGTAACTTCCACCCGCCCGTCCTGAAGGTCCTTGGGGTGGACGAAGTTGTAGTCGTCCACCAGGCCGGCTTCCACCAGCAGGACGGCGCAGGCGAGGCCGTCGAAATCCGAACGCGTGATCAGTCTCATGGCGAGAACTCCAGGGATAGGGTTGCGGTGGTAGGTATCGGCCGGGGATGGGGGCCCTTTAAAAAAAGACCGCCCTGGGCAGGGCGGTCTTCATATGTGCGGATTCGGACGGGTCTACGGCTTAAACAGGCTCCCCGCCGCATCATACACCGTTTCCGACAGCGTCGGATGCGGATGGATGGTCTTGCGCAGATCCTCGCTCACGGCGGCCATTTCCATGGCCAGCACGCCCTCGGCGATGAGTTCGCCGGCGCCGGGTCCGGCCACGGCCATGCCCAGAAGGCGGTCGGTCTCCGGGTCCACGATGAGCTTGGTCATGCCGTCGTCGCGGCCCAGGGTGAGGGTGCGGCCGTTGCCGCGCCAGGGCAGCTTGGCCGTTTCCACCTTGATCTTCTGGTCGCGGGCCTCGGTTTCGGTGAGGCCGCACCAGGCGATCTCCGGGTCGGTGAACACCACGGCTGGAATGGCGCGCGGGTCGTACACCGCCTTGCGCCCGGCGGCGGCCTCGGCGGCCACGTCGGCCTCGCCGTAGGCCTTGTGGGCGAGCATGGGGTCGCCGGCAATGTCGCCGATGGCGAAGATGTGGCCCTCGACGGTGCGGCGCTGGCCGTCCACGGGCACGAAGCCGCGGGCGTCGAGCTCGATGGTCGTGTTCTCGAGGCCCAGGTTCTCGGTGTTGGGCTTGCGGCCGATGGAGATGAGCACCTTGTCGAATTTCTCCTCGCTCACCTCGCCCTTCTTGTCCTCGGTCTTCACCGTGACGGCGGTCTTGGTTTCCTTCAACTCCAGCACCTTGGTGTTCAGCTTGATGGCCGCGAACTTCTTGTCCAGGCGGCGCTTCAGCACCGAAACCAGGTCGCGGTCGCAGCCCGGCAGCAGGCCGTTGGTCATTTCGACGACGGACACTTCACTGCCCATGGCGGCGTAGGCCGAACCCAATTCCAGACCGATGTAGCCGCCGCCCACCACGAGCAGGCGCTTGGGCACGTCGATCAGTTCCAGGGCGCCGGTGCTGTCGATGATGCGGTCGCCGGTCTTAACGCCGGGAAGCATGAAGGGACGTGACCCGGTGGCGAGGATGGCCTGCTCGAAGGTCATGTCGCCTTCGTCGCCGTCGGTGGTGATCACCTTCAGCGTCTTGTTGTCCTTGAACGTGGCCATGCCGCGCACGTAGGTGAGCTTCTGCTTCTCGACCTTCATGCCCAGGCCGCCGGTGAGCTTGCCCACCACTTCATTTTTCCAGTCGCGGATGCGGTCGATGTCCAGCTTGGGCGCGCCGAAAACCACGCCGATTTCCTCGGACTCCGCCGCCTCGTTCACGACCTTGGCCACGTGCAGCAGCGCCTTGCTGGGGATGCAGCCCCGGTGCAGGCACACGCCGCCGGGGTTGGCTTCGGGGTCGATGATCGTGACTTCGAGGCCCAGGGCCGCGGCCTTGAACGCCGCGTGGTAACCGCCGGGTCCGGCGCCGATGACGACGAGTTGCGCACTGGCGGGAATGTTGCTGCTCATGGGGTTACCCCTTCATCACCAGGTTGATGGGCTTTTCGATGGCTTCACAGACAAACCTCAGGAAGCGCGCGCCGTCAGCCCCGTCGATGACGCGGTGGTCGTAGGTCAAAGACAACGGCATGACCAGATGGGGATTGAACCCGGTCCCGTTCCACAGGGGCTTGGTCTCGGCGCGCGAAACGCCCAGGATGGCCACCTGCGGGGCATAGACGATGGGCGTGAAGTTGGTGCCGCCGATGCCGCCGAGGTTGCTGATGGTGAACGTGCCGCCCTCCATGTCGGCGGGCGAGATGCGTCGTTCGCGGGTCTTCTCGGCAACCTCGTTCAGCTCGGTGGCCAAAGTCTCGATGCCCTTGCGGTCGGCGTCGCGCAGCACCGGCACCAGCAGGCCGCCCGGCGTGTCCACGGCCACGCCCACGTGCACGTACTGCTTGAGGATGAGCTCGCGCCGAGCCATGTCCAGGCTGCTGTTGAACTGGGGGAAGGCCTTGAGCGCCGCGGCGCACACCTTGATGAGGATGGCCGTCATGGTGAGCTTGTCCGCCGGGTCGGCCTTGCGGTTGAAGTCCTTGCGAAAGGCCTCCAGTTCGGTGATGTCGGCCTGGTCGTACTGGGTGACCATGGGGATGGTGGACCAGGCGTAGCTCATGGCGTCGGCGGTGATGCCGCGCACCTTGCTCAACGGTTCCTGCGTGACCGGGCCCCATTTGGTGAAGTCGGGGAGCGGGCGCTGGGCGTGCAGGCCGGGGAACTCGCCGGTGGCCGCGCCGCCGCCGGTGATGCGCTGCATGGCTTCGCGCACGAACTGCCGCACGTCGGCTTCGCTGATACGACCGCCGGGCCCGGTGCCCTGTACCTGATAGATGTCCACGCCCAGGTCGCGGGCCAGTCGCCGGACTACCGGAGCCGCGGGGGCCACTTGGCCGCCCTGGCGCACGGTCGCCAGATCCACGGGGGTGTCGGCCGCAGGCGGGGGCGGGGCGGCCTGAGGCGCCGGGGGGAGGGGGCGGGAGGCCGCCGGGGTGGGGGCGGGCGCGGGCGCCTCGGCTTCCACGGGGGCGGGGGCCTCGGCCGGTGCGGGATCCGCCTCCGGGGCCGCGGCACTGGCCTGACCGGCCTCGCCGGCCATAATGGCCTGTCCGATCTTCACCGTGTCGCCTTCGGCCACGCGGATCTCGGTGATCACGCCGTCGAAGGGACAGGGGATGGCCACCACGGCCTTGTCCGTCTCCATTTCCAGCAGGGTCTGATCGGCCTCGACCTTGTCGCCCACGGCGACCACCAGGCTGATGACGGTGCCTTCGGTGACGCCGTCGGAGACTTCGGGAACCAGAATGTCCTGAGCCATTATCCTATCCTTCTCAGTCGGTGTGCGGGTTCAGCTTGCCCGGGTTGATGCCCAGATCCTTTATGGCCTTGGTCACCACGGCGGTCTTCACGGCGCCTTCGGCGGCCAGTTCCTTGAGGGCGGCCACCACGATGTAGCGGGCGTCCACCTCGAAGAAGTCGCGCAGTTCCTCGCGGCCGTCGCTGCGGCCGAAGCCGTCGGTGCCCAGACAGTGCACCGGTCCGGGGAACCACTGGGCCACGGTGGCCGGCAGGATCTTCATGTAGTCCGATGCGGCCACGAACGGCCCGGTCTCCTTGGCCAGCAGATTGGACAGGTACGGGACCTTGGCTTTCTTGCCGGGGTTCAGCAGGTTCCAGCGCTCGCACTCCACCGCGTCGCGGTACAGTTCCTTGTAGCTGGTCACGCTCCACACGTCGGCCGCCACGCCGTAATCCTTCTCCAGGATCTCGGCCGCCTTGATGGCCTCGTTCAGGATGGCGCCCGACCCCAGCAGATGGGTCCTGGCCTTGGCTTTGGACTTGGATTTGCTGAAGCGGTACATGCCCTTGAGAATACCGTCCTGGATGCCGGCCCGCTTGGGCATGGGCGGCATGAGGTAGGTCTCGTTCATGACCGTCAGGTAGTAGATCCAGTCTTCCTGCTTGCAGTACATGCGATCGATGCCGTCGCGCACGATGACCGCCAACTCGTAGGCGAAGGCGGGATCGTAGGCCTTCACCGGGGTGGGCGTCATGGCCAGCACGTGGCTGTGGCCGTCCTGGTGCTGCAGGCCTTCACCGGCCAGGGTGGTCCGTCCGGCGGTGGCGCCGATGAGGAAACCCCGGGCGCGGCTGTCGCAGGCCTGCCAGATGAGGTCGCCCACACGCTGGAAGCCGAACATGGAGTAGAAGGTGTAGAAGGGGATGGTGCTCACGCCGTTGTTGGCGTAACTGGTGCCCGCGGCGATGAAGCTGGCCAGGCTGCCGGCCTCGGTGAGGCCTTCCTCCAGGATGGCGCCGGTCTTCTTCTCGTTGTAGAACAGCAGGCTGCCCTTGTCCACGGGGTCGTAGAGCTGTCCGGCGTGGCTGTAGATGCCGGCCTGACGGAACAGGCTCTCCATGCCGAAGGTGCGGGCCTCGTCGGGCACGATGGGCACGATGAGCTTGCCCATCTCCGGATCGCGCAGAAGTTTGGCCAGCAGGTGTACGAAGGCCATGGTGGTGGCCAGGGGACGGTCGCCGCTGCCTTCGTAGTACTCCTTGAACAGGGCGTCGGTCTGGCAGGCCATGGGCTGGGCCGACCGGTCCGGATTGGGCAGGGCGCCGCCCAGTTCGGTCCGCCGCTCATTCAGGTAGACCATCTCGGGGCTGTCGTCGTCGGGCTTGTAGAAGGGGGCCTCGGCGATGTCCTCGTCGCTGATGGGAATGTTGAACCGGGTGCGGAACTGCTTGAGCTCCTCCTCGTTCAGCTTCTTCTGGCTGTGGGTGATGTTCTTGCCCTCGCCGGCCTCGCCCAGTCCGTAGCCCTTGATGGTCTGGGCCAGGATAACCGTGGGCGCGCCCTTGTGCTCCACGGCGGATTTATAGGCCGTGTAAACTTTGGCCGGGTCGTGGCCGCCGCGGCGCAGCTTTCGGATCTGTTCGTCGCTGTAGTTTTCCACCAGCTTGGCCAGTTCGGGATACTTGCCGAAGAAGTGGTCCCGGATGTAGCCGCCGCCGCTCACGGTGTAGCGCTGCATCTCACCGTCGAGGATCTCATCCATGCGCTGCAGGAGCTGACCGGAATCGTCCGCGTCCAGCAGGGTGTCCCAATCGCTGCCCCACACCACCTTGATCACGTTCCAGCCGGCGCCGCGGAAGCTGGCTTCCAGTTCCTGCATGATCTTGCCGTTGCCGCGCACCGGGCCGTCGAGGCGCTGCAGGTTGCAGTTCACCACGAAGATGAGGTTGTCGAGGTTTTCGCGCGACGCCAGGCTGATGGCGCCCAGGCTTTCGGGCTCGTCCATTTCACCGTCGCCCAGCAGGGCCCAGACCTTGCGGCCGGAGGCGGGGCGTAGACCGCGGTCCACGAGGTAGTGGTTGAAACGGGCCTGGTAGATGGCCGTCAGGGCGGTGAAGCCCATGCTGACGGTGGGGAACTCCCAGAAATCCGGCATGAGGAAGGGATGGGGATACGAGGCCAGGCCGCCGTCGGGATGCAGTTCGTGCCGGAAGTTGGCCAGGTCCTTTTCGGTGAGGCGTCCCTCCAGGAAGGCGCGGGCGTACACGCCGGGGGAGGCGTGGCCCTGGAAAAGGACCATGTCGCCGATGAAATCCTTGGTGCGGGCCCGCCAGAAGTGGTTGAAGCCCACTTCCCACAGGTTGGCCGCCGAGGCGAAGGTGCTGATGTGGCCGCCGATGCCGGGGCGCTCCTTGTTGGCACGCACCACCATGGCCATGGCGTTCCAGCGCACGATGCTCTTGATGCGCCGCTCCAGTTCGCGGTTGCCCGGATAGACGGGCTGCTGGGCCTGGGGAATGGAGTTGATATACGGCGTATTGGCCGTGAAGGGGATGCTCACGCCCTGTTCCTGCGCCCGGGTCTGAAGCACCCGCAGCAGTTGCCGCACCCGGTCCGGGCCCTGGGCCTGCAGCACGTAGTCCAGCGACTCCCGCCATTCCGCATCCTCGATCTGGTGGAGCTTGGCGTGCTCCTGGGGATCCTGCGTTGCCATCGGCATCTTCTCCATGGATTGAAAATTGGGTTCAATTTCGCCTTAAAATCTAATTGCAAAAGGAATTGAGTCAACAGGCGGTTGAGATTCCCCGGGCTGGCGGGGCGGCGGTTCCGCCGAGCGAAAAAACTAATGCTGGATGAAAAAAAGATATAAGGGATATGATATTCGGGCCCGAAATACGGATGAAGGATCATTCGTAAAGGGAAGAGGTTGGATTTAATTGCGTTATTTCAACAGCATACTGGTTTTTCTCCTGGGGTTGGCCTGGGGCGCGGCCTGGCCGACGGCGACGTCCGCCCAGGCTCCGGCCCGCGAGGTCCGGGTGGGGATCATCGATGTGGAGCCCATCAACTTCCTGGATGAGACGGGTCAGCCGCAGGGCCTGTTTGTGGATCTGGTGGACGAAATCGCCCGGCGCGAGGGCTGGCAAGTGGAATATGTGCCCGGCAGTTGGGCTGAGGGCCTGCAGCGCGGCATCGACGGAAACCTGGATCTGCTGACCTCCATTATGCCCACCCCGGAGCGGGACCGGGTCCTGGATTTCAGCTCCCAGTCCGTTCTGACCATCTGGGGACAGGTTTTCGTGAGACCCGGTTCCCCGGTGGAAACCATCCTGGATCTGGCCTTCGCCAGAGTGGCCGTCATGAAGAACGACCTGAACGGGACCAACTTCCTGGACACCATGGAAAAGTTCGGGCTGTCCTGCACCACGGTGGAAGTGACGTCCCACCACGATGTTTTCCGCCTGGTCCAGTCCGGCCAGGTGGAGGGCGGGGTGGCGCCCAACATTTTCGCCGAGGGAAACACCGCGACCTATGACCTGCTGCCCACCTCCATCCTGTTCAGTCCCTCGGGGTCGGTTTTTGCCGTGCCCGAGGGCGTGAACGGAGACCTTCTGACCACGATCGACCGCTATTTGGCTGAATGGAAGGCCGACCGGGCGTCCTACTACTACCAGCGCCTGGACCACTGGTTCGGGGGCAGCCAGTATGAATCCCGCGGGCTGCCCTCCTGGGTTCGGTGGGCCCTGGGCGTGGCCCTGATGGTCTTTCTGCTCCTGATTCTCTGGACCTGGACCCTGAACCACCAGGTGAAGGTCCGTACCGCGGAGCTCAAAACCAACGAGGCCAAGACCCGGGCCATTTTCGACCAGACCAACCAGTTCATCGGGGTCCTGGACGCCCAGGGCACGGTGCTGGATATCAACGAAACGGCGCTGCAGTTCATCAACGCATCCCTGGAGGACGTGGTCGGTCGTCCTTTCTGGGAGTGCCCCTGGTGGTCCCACTCCAGTGAGGCCCAGCAAGCCGTGCGGGACGGAATTCATATTGCCTTAACCGGCGAGGTCTTTCGCAACACTGCGATCCACGTGGGGCTGTCCGGGGAACCCCATGTGGTGGATTTCAGCCTCAAGCCCATTTTCAATGAGGCCGGGGACGTGGTCCAGATCATCCCCGAGGGCCGCGACATCACCGACAGCTACGAGGCCAACCGTCAGTTGGCGCGTTTGGGCATGGCCATCGAACACACCACGGACGTGGTCATCCTCATGGACATGGACGGGTTGGTGGAATACGTGAATCCGGCTTTCTCCGAGATCACGGGCTACAGCCGCGACGATGCCCTGGGGAGAAATCTCGAATACCTGCGCAGCGAACTCCATGACGATCGGTTTTGGGCGGAACTGTGGATCGACCTCATGTCCGGCAAGGTGTGGCACGGCTTGATCGCGAACCGCCGCAAGGACGGGGAGATCTACCGGGCCGACATGACCGTGTCCCCCATTCTGAACGAAGACGGGCGGCCCATGGCCCTGGTCTGTATCCAGCGGGACATGACGGAGATCGAACGGCTGGAAGGGGAGTTGCGGCAGGCCCAGAAGCTGGAGGCCGTGGGCACCCTGGCCGGTGGAATTGCTCACGACTTCAACAACATTTTGACGGCTATCGTGGGCTACAACGAGCTGGCCATGATGGACGCTGAGGGCCAGCCGGACTTGATGGAGAACCTGAAGGCCGCGGGCGTGGCCGCCGACCGGGCCCGCACCCTGGTGCAGCAGATTCTCACTTTCAGCCGCCGGTCCGATGTGGAAAAAGTCCCTGTGGTGCCGGCCCGCATCCTGACCGAAGCGGTGAAGCTGCTGCGGTCCACCATCCCCACCACCATCGAGTTCCGGGAGCGGATCACCTCGCAGCGAACGGTGCTGGCCGATCCAACCCAGATCCACCAGATCGTGATGAACCTGGCCACCAACGCCTTCCACGCCATGGAAGAGGACGGCGGCGTGCTGGGCATCTCCCTCGGGGACATCCTGGTCCGCGAGGAAGATCCGGTGCTGGGCACCAAGGTGACGCCCGGCGACTACGTGGTCATGGAGATCAGCGACACGGGCGAAGGCATGGATGCCCGCACACGCGAGAAGATTTTTGAGCCCTATTTCACGAGCAAATCTTCGGGCAAGGGCACGGGTCTGGGCCTGGCCGTGGTGCACGGCATCGTGCGCAGCTTCGACGGGCACATCACCGTGTACAGCGAGCCGGGACAGGGCGCAAGTTTCCACGTTTACCTGCCGGTGGTGAGCCTGGAGGGCCAGGACTCCCCGGCCGTTCAGATCAGTGAGGAAAGCCTCGGGGGGCAGGAACATATCCTCTTCGTGGACGACGAGGCCGATCTCGTCAGCCTGGCGCGCAAGTACTTCGGGAGCACGGGATACCGGGTGTCGGCCTTCACCAACAGCCGCAAGGCGCTGGAGGCTTTCCGCGCCAGCCCGGAGACCTTCGACATCATCATCACCGACCAGACCATGCCCCGTCTGACGGGTGTCGAACTGGCCACCGCGGTGCACGAAACGGTGCCCGGTTTTCCGGTCATCCTGTGCACCGGCTTCAGCAAGGTCGTCAGCCGGGAAATCGCCGGCAGTAACGGCATTACCCGCTATGTGCAGAAACCCGTGGTCATGAGCCGACTGGCCGGCCTGGTGCGGGAAATCCTGGACGCCTAACCGAGGAACACCATGCAGACCACCGTCAAGGGATTGCTCATCGGAGGACTGCTGCCGGCGCTCCTCTTCGGGTTCGCCGGACTGCTTCAGAAGGTCTACGGCCGTACCGACGGCGGTCCGGGACCCTACATCCTGTTCATCGGCGTGGGGGTGTGTCTTTGCGGGGCCGTGCTGACGGTCCTGGAACCCGACCGCACCGTCACCTCGGGTTCGGGCCTGACGGCCATGGGCATCGGTCTGTTGTGGGCCCTGGGGATGGTGTGCGTCATGTACGCCCTGACCCACTTCGGCACCCCGCTGTCCAAACTGGCGCCGCTCTACAACATGAACACCCTGGTGGTCAGCGTGCTGGCCCTGGTGGTGTTCGCCGAGTACAAGGACGTGCAGCCGGTGAGCCTGCTGTCCGGGGCCCTGCTGATATTCCTGGGGGCGGTGCTGGTGTCGCGGGCTTGATCTCCTGCTTTCACCTGATTATGTTTTTTCAATGTCGATGGCGCGTGCATACCGGTTTGTCGCCGGGGGCCTGATGGTCCTGTTCCTGCTGGCCGAAATGGCCGCGGGGCTGGGGACCGTTCTCCACGAATGCGACCACCTGTTGGGCGACGCGGAGGCCCACTCCGCACCTGTCCATGACCGGTCCCACGGTCACCACCATCACGGGTCCGCCGGGGAACACACCCACCGGGGGTTGGTCCTGGTCCTGAGCGGACGGGCCACCGGGTCGGCCTCACCGTCGGTGCAGCCCGGGGTGACCCTGTCCAGCGGGCTTCTGGCCCGGGACCAGGATCTGTGCGGCCGGTTCGCTTGGGGGGAAAGACCCGAAAATACCGCCCACTATCCCGCTTCACAACACCGGGGACTTCCAGACCACCGACTGACGCCGCCGACGCCCCCACCCATGGTCAGGTTTTCCTGAAATCATCATAGCCGTTTCATCTTTCCGGCGGGCGCGCTCGTGCTCCGGCCGGATTCAGGCGTCTACCATGAAGTGAGGAAACCCCATGTCCATCATCGGACGATTGAGTCTGTTGATTCTGTGTGCCGCGGGGCCCGCCCAGGCGGCGGCCCCTGTCCAGACCACCGCCGTCGATACGCTGGCCCAGGAGAACAAGGGCCACGTCCACGTCCTGGATCCCCTGCGGGTGGAGGGGCGCCGGGACGACCTGACGCACATCGCCCTGTCGGCGTCCGAGGGCCGGATCGGCCGCATGAATTTCGCCCTGCGCCCCCTTCTGCGGGTGGGGGAATTGCTGGAGACCGTGCCGGGGATGATCGTGACCCAACACAGCGGGACCGGGAAGGGCAACCAGATGTTCCTGCGGGGATTCAACCTGGATCACGGAACGGATTTTCGGACCGAGGTGGAGGGGATGCCCGTGAACCTGCCCACCAACGCCCATGGCCAGGGCTATACCGATCTGAATTTCCTCATTCCCGAACTGGTGGATTTCATCCGGTTTCAGAAGGGATGCTACTACCCCGAAACGGGGGATTTCGGGACGGCGGGCGCAGCCCGGTTCAGTTTGGCCCGCCGGCTGGAGCGAAACTTCCTTCGGCTGGAAACCGGACAGGGAAACCACAGACGGGTCGTGGGAGGGGCCTCCTTCAGGGTGGGCCGCGGCGACGTTCTGGTGGCGGGCGAACTACACCGGTATGACGGGCCCTGGGACCTGCCGGAAAACGTGGACAAGATCAACGGGATGGCGCGCTGGACCTTGTCCAGTGACGACGGAAAGCAGACGCTCTCACTTTTGGGCCTGGCCTATGACAACAGCTGGGACGCCACGGACCAGATACCGTCAAGGGCGGTTGACACCGGTCTGGTGGGACGTTTCGGCTATCTCGACCCCACCGACGGCGGTTCGGCGGCCAGATACAGCTTCAGCGCGGACTGGAACCGGGACACCGGGGACCAGGCCCAGCAGGCGACGGCCTATGTGTATCGTTACCGGATGCAGCTGTTTTCCAATTTCACGGGGTGGCTGGAGGATCCCGCGAACGGGGACCAGTTTGAACAGGAAGAAGATCGTGTGGTGGCGGGTCTGACGGCGGACATGAAGTGGTGGACCGACTGGCTGGGCCCCGACAGCTGCCTGCGGGTGGGGGTCCAGTCCCGCAGCGACATGATCGACCACGTGGGACTGCACAACACCCGGGCCAGGGAGCGGGTGTCCACCGTGCGGCAGGACGAGATTTTCCAGACCCTGAACGGCGCTTTCGTGGGTCTGCGAACGGATTGGAGCCCGCGCTTCCGCAGCGAAGCCGGGGTTCGCCTGGACCACTATCACTTCGACGTGCAAAGCGACCTGGCCGCCAACTCGGGAACGGCGGACGACCTGATGGCGAGTCCAAAACTGACCTTGGCCTGGACGATCGGGCAGACCGGCGAGGTGTATCTGAACGGCGGCCTCGGCTTCCACAGCAACGACGCCCGCGGCACCACCCAGACCCTGGATCCGGGCACGGGGCTGCCGGTCGACGGCGTGGATCCCCTGGTGCGGGGACGGGCGGCTGAGGCGGGTGTGCGTTGGCAGCCGTCCAAGTCGATCCGCAGCACTCTGGCCCTGTGGGGGCTCGAGCTGGCTTCGGAGTTGCTCTATGTGGGGGATGCCGGCGCCACCGAGGCCATGGGGGCCAGCCGCCGCCACGGCCTGGAGTGGACCAACTATTTCGAACCGAAGCGGTGGCTCATGCTGGACCTGGACCTGGCCCTGACGGAGGCCCGCTACAAGGACGAACCGGCGGGGGTGGACCGGATTCCCGGCGCCCTGGAGCAGGTTCTCACCGCGGGGGTCATGGTGCGTCACGCCACAGGTCTCTTCGGGGCCTTGCGGCTCAGGCACCTGGGAGAGTACCCCCTGACGGAGGACGACGTGGTGCGGGCCGAATCCACCACGCTGGTCAACGCGGCCCTCGGCTGGGATTCCGGTGCCTGGGAACTGGCGGTGGAGGCCCTGAACCTGTTTGATGCCGAAGCGGCCGACATCCAGTATTATTACGCTTCCCGGCTTCCGGACGAACCGGCGGCCGGGATCGAGGATATTCATTTCCATCCGGTGGAACCCCTGACTCTCAGGGGCCGCCTGGTCTGGCGCTTCTAGACGCGCCGGCCGGCCAATGATTCAAAAAGGGTGATCAGATGCGTTGGTTTTCGATGATGTCCCTGGTCCTGCTGATCGGTCTTTCGGTGCCTGCGGTTGCCCGCGACCTGTCGGACCCGGAATACGCCCACATGCTGGACCTGATTCTGGAAGCCCGGCCGGATGCCGCCGCGGCCCTGCTGGATTCCCTGGAGGCCGAGTGCGCCGGGGAGCCGGTTTTCCTGCTGGCCCGCGGCCGGCTGCTTCTGGAAGACATCCCCATGGACGACGCGGACAAGGAGGAAACCAAGGTCCTGTCCGAGGCCATGCTGGATCTCATGGAGCAGTGCATCGCCGTGTGTGACGCCCGGCTGGATGCCGGCCAGGGCGATCGGCAAACCCTCACCCTGCAGCGGGGCTGGGCCTGGATGATGCGCTCCCAGGCCCATGCCATCGGGCACAATTTCTGGTCGGCCGGCCGCGAGGCGGGCAAGGGCAAACGGGACCTGGACAACTATCTGGAGGATTTCCCCGGCGACCCGGTGGCCAGCGGCCTGCTGGGGGCCTTTCTGTATTTCACCGACGCGGTGCCCGAGGTCATCCAGGTGCTGTCCAAGCTGGCCATGATGCCCACCGGAGACCGGGAGCTCGGCCTGAGCATGATCCAGACCGCGCGCTCGGTGGACAACCCCCTGCGCAACGACTGGCGTATGCTCGACGTGAATGTCAGCCTGTATTTCGAAGGTCGCCTGGAGGAGGGCCTGCCGCGGGCCGAGGCCCTGCACGATTCCTTCCCGGCCTACGCGCGGTTGGCGCTGGCCCCGGCCCTGGGGCGGATCTGGGTCCCGGCACGGGAAGCGGAATACGCGGCGCGCATTGACCGCACGGTCGCCCTGGCGAAGGATCTGGCGGTGGGCGGGAAAGTGAAGTCGTCCCTGTGGACGGCCCGCTTCTTCCGGGCCTGGGGCGATCGCTTCCTGGTGGGGGCCGGGGCGTCGCGCGAGGCTTTCGAGGCCATCGTGACCGCCGCGCCCGAGCGCCCGGACTGGGTGGTGCCCATGGCCCGCCTCAAGCTGGTCGAACTGGCCGCCGAGGGTGGAGACCGGCCGACCGCCGATCGCCTGGCGGCGGAAATCCTGGCCGACGAGGCGCTCAAAATGGTCCACAAGCCGGCGGCCAACCTGCGCAAGCAGCTCAAGGACGCCGCCCCCACCGGCCACGTGGCCGATTGGTACCAGGCGGAAGCGTCCCTGCTGACCGGGGATTTCACCGGGGCGGAATCGGCTTTCCGGAAAATCTCCTCCGCGCCCGGGCCGATGTGGCTGCAGGACTACCGGCTGCTCAGCACGGTGCGCGTGGCGGAACTGAAGGCCTTGCGCGGCGAGTACCGGTCGGCCTCGCGTTGGCTGAAGAAATCGCTGAAGTATTTTTCGGGGGCGTTCCGGCTGGACTGGGTCATCAAGGGACGAAGTCGCTACTTCGACGAACTGGATGCGCAGGGGGCCCCGCCGCCCGCGCAGGAAGCGCTGTTCAGCCGTCCGTGACCGGCCCCACGGGGTCCGGTTCGTCCTCGATGACGGCGGTTTTCCAGTCGCCGCGCATGAACCACACCAGGGCCACCAGTCCGGCCAGCAGGTTGGACAGGTTCATGGCCCACCACAGTCCCGTCGGCCCCATGCCCATGACCTTGGCCAGCAGCCACGAGGCCGGGATGCGCACCAACCACAGACGGCCCATGTTCACCACCATCACCGGCAGGGTGTGACCCGAGCCCTGGAAGGCCCCGAAGAGCACCAGGATCAGACTGAAGGCGAACACCGAAAAGCTGGTGATGCGGAACAGGTCGCGGCCGTAGGCAATCACCTCGGGGTCGCTCACGAACCAGTGGGTGATGTTGCCGCCGAAGAGAAACGTGAGCGTGGTCAGGGGCAGCAGCACGGCGGTGATGAGAATGGCCGACCGGTTCACCGACAGGGCGGCCCGCGCCGGGAAACCCGCGCCCAGGTTTTGTCCCACCGCCGTGGCGTTGGCCTGGCCCAGGGCCATGGCCGGCACCGAGACCATCATCACCACGCGGTGTCCCACCCCGAAGGCCGCGGTGGCCGACGACCCGAAGCTGTTCACGATGCCGATCAGCAGGGTGAAGCCCAGGCTGGTGGCCGCCTGGCCCAGGGACAGCGGCACTCCGATGCGCAGCAGGCGGCCGGTCATTTTCCTGTCCAGGCGCAGGTCGGCCAGGGTGATCCGCAGGCCCGGCCCGCGCAACAGGGCGTGCAGGGCGAGCACGGAGGCGACCGCCCGGGCAATCACCGTGGCGATGGCCGCGCCCGCCACGCCCATGGCCGGCACCGGGCCCAGCCCGAAGATGAGGATGGGGTCCAGGATCAGGTTGAGGATGACGGTGGCCACGTTGATGCGCATGGGGCCGACGGTGTCGCCCAACCCGGTGTAGATTCCCTGGTAAACGTGGAAGACGAACATCAAGGGCACGCCCGCCAGGATCCAGCGCATGTAGACCAGGGTGGAGTCGAAGGCGTCGGCGGGGGTTTGCAGGAGCCGCAGCAGGGGTTCGGCGAAAATTAGACCCACCACCGCGATGAGGGATCCGGCGCCCACCTGCATCAGCAACGACTGGCCGGCCGCCCGCTTCATGGCCCCGGTTCGCCCGGCCCCCTTGTACTGACTGATGAGGGTGGTGCCCGCCTGGCCCAGCCCCATGGCCAGGGCGATGCCGATGAACACGATGTTCATGGTCACGGTGGGGGCGACCAGGGCGGTCTTGCCCAGTTTGCCCAGCCAGAAGGCGTCTACGAGGTTGTAGAGGGTCTGCAGCAGCCAGGAGACGGACACGGGCCAGGCCACCGCCAGCAGGTGGCGGGTCATGGGGCCGGTGGTCATGTCGCGGCCGTGGCTGGCGGGACCGGTCATGGGGGGCGCCTCTGCAAGGGTTGGGGTGGGGCCGTCGAAGGGGGCTAAGCCCACAAAAATGATGGGATTCCGTCCACGGCCAATTCCCAAGGGTAATCGTTTCGGAGGCGATCACCAAACCGGGTGGGCACCTTGGCAGGGGGCGCATTTTCCGGTATCGTCTGAGGCAGAGGGGAGGCAATCACTAAGGAGGTGTTTGATGGCTGCCAAAAAGGAAGGATGCGCGGCCCCGGCCGCCGGGCCCATTGCGCCCGCCGACAACACGGCCGCCGCTGCTCCGGACCAAGCCCCAAAGGAGGAGACCAGAATGCTGGCACGCGTAGGACAGCCCGCACCGGATTTCGAGGCCACGGCCTTCGATCCACAGACCAACGACTTCACCAACGTCAAACTGTCGGACTACAAGGGGAAGTGGATTACGCTCTGCTTCTATCCGGGTGATTTCACCTTCGTCTGACCCACCGAACTGGCGGCGGTCGCCGCCCTTTATGACGATTTGAAAGCAATGGACGTGGTGGTGCTGGCCATGAGCACCGACAGTCGCTTTACCCACAAGATCTGGCAGGAAGAGGAACTCTCCAAGATGGTGGACGGCGGTGTGCCCTTCCCCATGATGTCGGACGCCGGGGGGCGGGTGGGCACCGTGTACGGGGTTTATGACGAAGCTGCGGGGGTTGATATCCGTGGCCGCTTCATCATCGACCCGGACTTCACCATCCGCGCCATGGAGGTGCTGACACCGGAGGTGGGACGCAACCCCCTGGAACTGGTTCGTCAAATCAAGGCCTTCCAGCACGTGGTGGAAACCGGCGAGGTGACACCCAGCGGCTGGGAACCCGGTGACAAGACCCTGGTGCCCGGCCCCGCTCTGGTGGGCAAGGTCTGGGAGCAGTGGAAACCCTGAGTCTGGTTTTGTCGAAAAAACGGCCCCGTCGGTTTGTCGCCGACGGGGCCGGTGTCTATCAGGTGGCCTCTACTCGCTGAGGGCTTCCACCATCTGGGCGGCCAGGGCCTGGCCCCGTCCTGCAAAGTGGTTCAGCACACAGCCGGAGAGGGTGAGGTCCAGGCTCGGGACATAAAATGAGAACGTGTTCCAGAACCCGGTGTGACCCCAGCCCAGATACGGCCCCAGCTCTACGTTCATCAGGCCCAACCGGTAGTTGGGCGCGCCTTCGCCGATCATCAGGCCCAGAGTGGCGGGCTTGGCGAACACCCTTCCCTTCATGAGTTTGCGGGTGAACAGGCCCAGGTCCTTGGCATCGCAGATGATCCCGCCGCCGCCGTAGAGGTCCAGGCTCGGGTTCCAGTCGTGGGTGTCCGAATCCCCGTAATACTGATGGGCCCGGTCACCGGTCGCGGCCGGGGCGGTTTCGGAAATTTCCCACCAGGTGGCCTTCAGGCCCAGTTTGTCGTAGTTCACCAGCCGACGCACGGCCACCCCCAGCGGCTGCCCGGTGAGGTCCTCGATGATCCGGCCCAGGAGGATGTATCCCGTATCCGAATACGACCATTGCGCCCCGGGCGGACCCACGGGATCGCCCCACTCCACGGTGAGGCGCACCACTTCGTCCGGGGTCCACACCCGCTGCGGGTTCGCCTCGATGGCCTCGCCGTAGCGTGGGTCCGCCGGATGCTCCCACAGCCCGCTGGTGTGGCTGAGCACCATGCGCAGGGTCATGTCGCCGATCCGGTAGCCGTCGGCGCGCAGCAGGTCGGCCCAGGCCGGGGGCAGGTGATCGGCCAGACTGTCGTCGAGGGATAGCTTCCCCTCTTCCATCAGACGCAGGACGGCGGCGGCCACATAGGTTTTGGTGTTGCTGGCGATGCGGAAGGTGGCATCCCCGGTCAGGGGCGCGCCGTTCCGGTTGGACAGACCCGTGGTGCCGGTCCAGTCCAGGTCCAGCTGGGGGGAATAGGCGTACACCACCACGCCGGGGGCGGCCACGTTCACGGCCTGGAAGGCGTCGAGGATTTCCTGCAGACGGGCCTCGCGCGTTTGGGCGGCGGCGGGGAGGGCCGTCAGAAGGAGGGTCAGACCCAGGAGTGAGACCAGGCGGTGGGGTGTGGGGCCCTTCGGATTTCCAAAAAGTTGCCTTAGCAACAAACGACCAAAACGCGACATGCTTTACCGCCCGGCTGGAGGTTTGAACCGTCGGGGAACTCTTGGGGAATTCAATAGGGTTTTGATCCGGAAGGCAAGGGGAAGAAAGGGCGTCAGTCTTTGTTCACATCCAGCATGCGCAGGCGGTGTTCCATTTCGCGCAGGGTCATGAGGTCGCCCTTGCGGCTGGCCACGTCGATTCCGCGCTGCAGCACGTCGGCGGCCTCGGGCGCGCGGTCCAGTTCCAGCAGCACCTTGCCCAGGCTGGCGTAGAGGGAACTGTTGTCGGCCTGGGCGTGCAGGGCGCGGTTCAGGTAGGGCTCGGCGGCGGCGGGATCGTCCAGATCCGTGAGGGCCCGGCCCATGCCCATGAGGGCCAGCGCATCGTCGGGTTCGAAGGCCAGAACCTCGGCAAACATGCTCTGCTTGCTGCGGGCGGCCGCATGACGGGCCTCCCGCTCCTGGGCGGCCAGGGTTTCGGCGTCGACGGGCTCCATCCCGCCGCCGAATTTCTTCAGCGTGGCCAGGGCCTTCTGCCGCTCGGCCTCCTCGATGTCGCCGATCTTCATGTAGAAGAGGCTGAGGTTCGTGTGCACCATGGGTTCGGCCGGGGCGGCTTCCTCCAGGCGCCGAAAGATATCGATGGCCTCGTGATACTGACCGGCGCGCCCCAGCAGGACGCCCAGGGCTTCGAAGGCGTCGGCCTGGGTGGGATCCAGGCGCAGCGACTGTTCCAGAAGCTCGATGGCCACCGTGTCCCGGCCCTCATTGAAATGATCCAGGGCCTGTTCGTGGAGACGGGCGGCCTGCTCGGCGGTGTCCACGGCCGTGTAGATGGGCAGCAGGGTCACTTCCGCGGTGACGGCACCTGCGGAGGTCTGCACAGTGAGGGCGTTTCCCGGCGTGCGATGGGCCCGGTCCAGGAAGGCCAGGGCGATGGGGCTGTCCAGCACGGCCGAGTAACCGGCCGAGGCCCAGGTGCCGATTTTCCGGTCGTCGACCGTCAGCAGGGGGGAACCGGGCACCGGCAGGTCGGTCCCGTCGGGATAGCTGAAGACCAGACTGCGCAGGGCTTCGGGCACCGAGCCGTAGGTGCGAATGCGCGCCACCACCTCCTGGCCCAGATAGCAGCCCTTGGTCAGGCTGACGGTGGTCTGCTCCAGGCCGGTCTGGGGCAGCACCCGCTGCCCGGGCGTTATATCCAGATCCATGACGGGCCAGCCCGCTTCCATCTGCAGCCAGTGCCAGGTGCGACGGCCGGTCTCGTCATCCGGGAGGTCGGCCAGGCCGGCCGATTGGGCGGCGGTGTGGGCATCGGCCAGGAAGATTTGGGTCGCGGGGGACGGCGGGAACAAAAGGAGGTATCCGGGATCACCGGTGAAGGAACGGCGGATGACCCAGGCTTCCAGTCCGCCGCGACCGGTGGGCAGGATGGACAGAGCGTGTTCGGCGCCGTCGGGGACGGAAATTTCCAGACCCGCGGCCGCCATGAGATTCGTCCCGGCGGGTCCCTGGAGCACCAGGCCCCGGAAATCGCCGGAAATGTCCTCCACAAAAACGTGTTCGGTGATGACGAATCGGGTCAGATCGTCCACCACCCGGCCAATCTCAGGTCGCGGGAGGATCAGCAGGAACGAGGCGAAGGGCTGACCCCGATCCGGCAGGCGATGCAGGCTGAACCAGGCGCCGAGGTTGCCCTTGCGGTCCAGGCGGGCGGACAGCTGTCCCTCGCCGGGCTGCAGGGCGGCCACATCGCTGGTCAGTTGGGCCTGCAGGAAGGTCCCGGCATCCCGGCCGGACACCAGCACCGTCCCCAGGTCGGGGGCGGCGTCCCACGGGGTGACCAGGCCCTTGCGACGGGCCTGGCGGCACAGCTGTATCGCCGGTGATCCCATCAGAGCGAGAAGCTCTCGCCGCAACCGCAGGTGTTGCTGGCGTTGGGGTTCTGGAACTGGAAACCGCGGCCACCCAGGCCGCCCTGGTAGTCCAGGATCACGTCACGCAGGTAGATGGAGCTCTTGCGGTCCATGACCACTTCGAAGTCGTCCACGCCAAAGCGGACGTCGTTGTCGGTCGGCGTGTCGAACTCAACCTTGTAGACGAGGCCGCTGCAGCCACCGCCGGCCACGGCCAGGCGCAGGCCGGTGCCGGGCTTGTCCTCGGCGGCGATCAGACGGGCCACCTCGGCGCGGGCGGCGTCGGTCAGGGTGACGGGGGCGTTGCCGCCGGACTCGGGAGCGGGCTTTTCGGTGGTGGCCGCGACGGCCGCGGCAGGCGCGGCGACGGGCGCGGCACCGGGCGCCCGCACATGGTCACTCAATGGTCGCAGGGACGTAACGTCGCCGGCCGGCAGCACAAGGCGGTCGTGCTTTGTCCACACACCGAAGCGTGCGGCCCGGTCCAGCCACTGGGCGTGAGTCTTGTCGTCCTGGCCCTCTTCGTGGAGGTCCACGTCGAGCAGTTCTATTTCCGCGGCATCGCGGCTGTGACAGCGGCCCACGTAAACGGTGCCCGCGGTTTCGGCGATGACGGTGATCCCGTGCAGGGGATCCTTGGTGTCGTGAAAAGTACCCATGGTCTTCCTTGTGGCTGACGGGCGGCGCCGTGGCGGCACCGCCCGAAAAATCGGATCAGGCGCAGAACTGGTCAAAGGCGGCGGCCAGTTCTCGGGCGATGGTGTTGGCATCCTGGCCTTCGATGAGGTGACGCGGCACGAAATGCACCAGTTCGCCGTCCTTCATCAGGGCCATGGAGGGGCTGCTGGGCGGCACATCGCCGAACAGTTCCCGGGCCCGGGCCGTGGCTTCCAGATCCTGGCCGGCGAACACCGTGGCCACGGTGGCCGGCTTGTTGGTGTTCTCCAGGGCCAGTTTCAGGCCGGGCCGCGCGCTGCCCGCGGCACATCCGCAGACGGAATTCACCAAGACCAGGGCGGTGGTGCTCCGGTCGGAAAAGAAATCGTCCACCTGTTCGGGGGTCCGCAGTTCGCGGACGCCCGCCTGGGTGAGCTCGGCCCTCATGGGGGCCACCATTTCCTCGGGATAAGGCATGTTCTTTACTCCTGTGTATCGTCATGGTCACTGCTGATGGCAGTGCCCGACTGGTCAAGATTCTGTCCCTGGCTTTCCAGAATGGCTTCCAGCGCCCGCCAGGGGAGGGTCGCGCATTTGACCCGCGCCGGAAAATCCTTCACACCGCTGAAGACGGCCAGCTTGCCCAGGCCGTCGGGGTCCGGCACCGCGTCCTGGTTGGTGAGCATTTCGATGAACTCCTCGAGGATGGCCTTCACTTCATCCAGGCTCTTGCCCTTCAGCGCCTCGGTAAGCATGGAACTGCTGGCGGTGAAGATGGCGCAGCCGTCGCCCTCGAAACTGAGGTCGTCCAGCGTGCCCTCGGAGTGCTTCACGTACAGCTTCAGCTTGTCGCCGCACAGGGGGTTGAAGCCCTCGCGGTGACTGCAGCCGCTCGCGCCGTTGCAGTCGTGCATGCCGCGCAGGTTGCGCGGATTCCGTCCGTGATCCAGGACAAGTTCCTGGTACAAGTGCTTGAGGTCGCTCATACGCCGAAGAACTTTCTGACCTGATGCAGCGCCTCTGCCAAAGCGTCCAGGTCGGTGCGGGTGTTGTACAGCCCCAGGCTGGCCCGCGTTGTGGCGGGCACCTTGAAGCGATCCATGATGGGCTGCGCACAGTGGTGTCCCGTGCGCACGGCAATGTGGTGTGTGTCCAGGACCGTTCCGACGTCATGGGGGTGCACGCCGTCGAGAACGAATGAGAACACGCCAGCCTTGTCGGGGGCCGTACCGATAAGCCTCAGGCCGGGTATGGATCCCAGCAGGGCGTTTCCGTAATCCAGCAGATCCGCTTCATGGGTGGTGATGGCGTCCAGGCCGAGGGTCTGCAGATAGTCGATGGCCGCGCCCAGGCCGATGGCGCCGGCGATATGGGGCGTGCCGGCTTCGAAACGGGCCGGCGGAGGCGCGTAGGTGCTTTCGGACAGGGTCACGTTGAGAATCATGTCGCCGCCGCCCTGCCACGGAGGCATGGCCTCCCAGTGGGCCAGCTTGCCGTACACGGCACCGATTCCGGTGGGTCCGTAGACCTTGTGTCCCGAGAAGACATAGAAGTCGCAGTCCAGGTCCTGCACATCGACGGCCATGTGGGGGGTCGCCTGCGCGCCGTCCACAATGACGGGAATGTCCTTCTCGTGGGCGAGCCGGACGAGGTCACGGATGGGGTTCACGGTGCCCAGGGCGTTGGAAACGTGGGCCACGGCGAACACCTTGGTGCGCGCGGTGAGCAGGTGGTCCAGGGTGTCCATCTGCAGGGTGCCGTCGTCGGCCAGGGGAACGTGCTTGAGCACGGCGCCGGTCGCCTGACACAGCAACTGCCAGGGCACCAGGTTGGAGTGGTGCTCCATTTCGGTGACCAGGACTTCGTCGCCGGGCGACAGCCGCGGCCGCACGAAGCTGTTGGCCAGCAGGTTGAGACCCTCGGTGGTGCCGCGCACGAACACGATTTCGCGGTCGTCGGCGGCACCCAAAAAGCCCTTCACCTTGCCGCGGGCGGCTTCGTAAAGGGTGGTGGCGTCCTGGCTGAGCTTGTACACACCCCGGTGGATGTTGGCGTAGTTTCGCTCGTAGACGTTGGCCAGCGCGTCCAGGACCACCTGGGGCTTCTGGGCACTGGCGGCGCTGTCCAGGAACACCAGGCCGTTGGCCTCGGCCTCGTGGACGAGCAGGGGGAAGTCGGCGCGTACATCGCCGCCGCGCAAACGCTCCAGGGCCTGCTGATCGAGATTCAAGCTGCCGGCGGGCATGTTCATGAGGTCATTCCACCATGCAGACGGGCGGTGATGCGCCGGGTCAGATCCTCGCGGATCTGCGCCACGGGCATGTTTTCCAGGACTTCGGCCGCAAACGCGGTGGCCAGATGGGCCCGCGCCTCGGCGGTGGTGAAACCGCGCGACCGCAGGTAGAAGATCTGGTCCTCGTTCAACTGGCCGGTGGTGGAGCCGTGGCTGCATTTCACGTCGTCGGCGTAGATCTCCAGACGGGGAATGCTGTGGGACACGGCGTCGTCCGAGAGCAGCAGGGTGCGATTGGTCTGGAAGGCGGCGGTGCGCTGGCTGTCGCGCGCCACGTTGATCAGGCCGTCGAACACACCGCGGCTGTTTCCGTCGAGGATACCCTTGTAGAGCTCCACGGTCCGGCAGTCGGCCGCCGCGTGGTTCACGCGGGTGCGCATGTCGAAACGCTGGTCGCCGTCGCCCATGTACAGGGCGTTCAGTTCGCAGCTGGCGCCGGGCCCGGCCAGTTCCAGGTGCAGTTCGCGCCGGGTGCGGTCGCCGCCCAGAGCGATTTCCCAGGAGCGGTATTCGCTGTCGGTGTGCTGCACCACGTGGGTGCTGCCCAGATGCTGCCCGACGGCCTCGCCGCCCAGCAGTTTGACGTGCTGTACGACGGACTTGGCGGCGCAGTGGACTTCGGTCAGCGGGAGTTGGGCGGCCGGCGTGTTGCCGTGGTAGTGCTCCACTACCGTCAAGGAGCTGTCGCTACCGGCCACGATCAGGTTGCGGACGGGGACCAGTTTGTGGTCCGCGGCCGTGTCGGTCACAAAGACGAGGTTAACGGGGCGGTCAAGCTTCACGCCGTCGGCCACCGCCAGATACAGGCCGTCACGCCAGAAGGCCGTATTCAACGCGGCGAGGGCAGAGTTGAAGAAGTCCGTCACGGCGCCCAGCTTGTCGCCGGGCTGGCTGTCGGCCAGGGGCTGAAGGGTGACGCCGTCGGGCAGGCCCGTCAGGTCGGACAGTTCGGAACACAGCAGGCCGTTGAGAAAGACCAGCCGATAACCCTCGGTGACTGGCAGCGCGTCGGCCGCCACTTTCACCGAGGGTTGATCGGCCATGGGCAGCGACCGGCCATCCCCCACAGAGCCCATGTCGCTGTACATCCAGTCTTCGCGGCCTTTGGTGTCGAAGCCCAGGGCCTCGAACCGGTCCAGGCCGGCCTGACGCAGGGCGGTGTGGGTGTTCCACACGACTGCGGTGCGTTCGAATAGGTTGCGGAACGCCTGGGTGCCGGAGTCGGTCAGGGTTTTCACCGGACTACCTCCCACCCGCGGCCGCGGATTCGTTTTCCAGCCAGCTGTAGCCGGATTTCTCCAGCTCCTGGGCCAGTTCCTTGCCGCCGGACTTCACGATCTTGCCGTCCGCCAGGACGTGCACGTGGTCGGGCACGATATAGTCCAGCAGCCGCTGGTAGTGGGTGATCAGCAGCACGGCGCGGTCCTCGCGGCGCAGGGCGTTGATGCCCTGGCTCACGATGCGCAGGGCGTCGATGTCCAGGCCGCTGTCGGTCTCGTCGAGGATGGCGAGCTTGGGCTCGAGCATGGCCATCTGGAAGCACTCGTTGCGCTTCTTCTCACCCCCGGAGAAGCCCACGTTCAGGGAGCGCTTCATGAGCTCGGGGTCCATTTCCAGGATCTTCATCCTGTCCTTGGCCACCTCGGCGAAGTCGAAGGCGTCGAGCTCCGACTCGCCCCGGTGCTTGCGCTGGGCGTTGAGCGCGGTGCGCAGGAAGGTCTCGTTGTTGAAACCGGGGATCTCCACGGGATACTGGAAGGCCATGAAGAGGCCCTCGAGCGCGCGCTCCTCGGCGTTCAGGTCCAGCAGGTCCTGTCCTTCGTAGGACACGGATCCGGCGGTCACCTCGTAGCTCTCGTTGCCCGCCAGCACCTGGCTCAGCGTGCTCTTGCCCGAGCCGTTGGGGCCCATGATGGCGTGCACTTCGCCGGCTTTGATCTCCAGGTCGATGCCCTTGAGAATGGTCTGGCCCTCGATCCCGGCCTGAAGGTTCTTTATCTGCAGCATTGTTCCGGTTTCTCCTTGAAAATAAACGTGTTATCCAACACTGCCTTCGAGACTTACGCTCAGCAGCTTCTGCGCCTCGACGGCGAACTCCATGGGCAATTCCTGAAAGACTTCGCGGCAGAATCCGTTCACGATCATGCCGATGGCATCTTCGGTGGAGATGCCGCGCTGGTTGCAGTAGAAGATCTGGTCTTCGCCGATCTTCGTGGTCGTCGCCTCATGTTCCACCTGGCCGGTGGCATTGCGCGACTCGATGTAGGGGAACGTGTGGGCACCGCACTTGTCGCCCAGGAGCATGCTGTCGCACTGGGTGAAGTTGCGGGCATTGGCCGCCTTCTTGCCGATCTTTACCAGGCCGCGGTAGGTCTGGTCGCCCTTCCCCGCGGAGATGCCCTTGGAAATGATGGTGCTCTTGGTGCCTTTGCCGATGTGCACCATCTTGGAACCGGTGTCGGCCTGCTGGTAGTTGTTGGTCAGGGCCACCGAGTAGAACTCGCCCACCGAGTCTTCGCCCTTGAGCACGCAGCTCGGGTACTTCCAGGTCACCGCAGAACCGGTTTCCACCTGGGTCCAGCTGATCTTGGACCTCGCGCCGTCACACAACCCGCGCTTGGTCACGAAGTTGAAGATGCCGCCCTTGCCGTCCTTGTCGCCGGGATACCAGTTCTGCACGGTGCTGTACTTGATTTCGGCGTCGTCGTGGGTGAAAAGCTCCACCACGGCCGCGTGCAGCTGGTTCTCGTCGCGCTTGGGGGCGGTGCAGCCCTCGAGGTAGCTCACGTAGCTGCCCTCGTCGGCCACGATCAGGGTGCGCTCGAACTGACCGGTGTTTTCGGCGTTGATGCGGAAGTAGGTGCTCAGCTCCATGGGGCACTTCAGGCCCTTGGGGATGTAGATGAAGCTGCCGTCACTGAAGACCGCGGCGTTCAGGGCCGCGTAGAAGTTATCGGTGTAGGGGACGACCTTGCCCAGATATTTTTTGACCAGCTCGGGATGTTCCTGCACGGCTTCGCTGAAGCTCATGAAGAGGACGCCGATCTTGGCCAGCTTTTCCTGGTGCGTGGTGGCCACCGAAACGCTGTCGAACACCGCGTCCACGGCCACGCCGGCCAGCAGTTTCTGTTCCAGCAGGGGAATGCCCAGCTTCTCGTAGGTGGCCAGGATCTCGGGATCAACCTCATCCAGACTGTCGAGCTTCTTCTTGGCCTTGGGCTCGGAGTAGTAGCTGATGGCCTGGAAGTCGACCTCCGGATACTGGACCTTCTGCCAGTCCGGGGGCGTGAGGGTCTTCCAGTGGGCGAAGGCCTTCAGGCGGAACTCCAGCATCCACTCCGGCTCTTCCTTGCGGGCGGAAATGAAGCGAACCACGTCCTCGTTCAGGCCGGGGGGCACGGTATCCGACTCCACGTCGGTCACGAAGCCCCACTTGTATTCCTGCTCGGACAGGTCCTGCAGCATTTTCTTTTCGTCACTCATGTATCCCTCGTACTCAGGCGCGCTCAGGCGGACACCTGGTTCATGGTTTTCAGGTCCTGGGCCACGGAGCCGGTCATGCCGCGCAGGGTGATGCCCCGCAGGGTGCTCAGCAGCTGTTGGTTGATGTAGTTCCAATTGGTTTTCAGCCCGCAGGCCGGCTGAATGTCGCACTCGCAGGTGCCCCCGCTGGAGCAGTCGGTGAGGGACATGGGGCCCTCGATGGCCTCGATCATCTCCACCAAGTTGATATCCTCCGGTTTGCGGGCCAGGGCGTAGCCGCCGGACACGCCGCGGGTGGAGGTGAGGAGCTTGTTCTGGGTCAGCATTTTCAAAAGCTTGCTGACGGTGGGCTGAGGCAGGCCCATGTCGGTGGCAAGATCGCGTGCGGCAACCATTTCCGTATGGTCCTTGCGGGCCAGGCAGGTCATCAGCACGATCCCGTAATCTGTCATTTTTCCGACGCGGAGCATGGGAGCCTCTTATCCGGTTTTAAATGGGGACCAAAATAGTTCTCTTTGAAGCAAGACCAAATTAGTGCTCTTTAATCCGGGGCGCAAGTAAAAAGGTGGGTATTTTTGTTAATTATCTGTGAAATGGCAATTTGGGCCCAAAAACGGCCTTGGGGGTGCTATATTTCCAGAGGCTCAACCATCTGATAATGCGGGGAATCCGGTGATTAGTTACATGACGCTCTTCTACGGCCTGGTGGCGGGCATTGCCCTGACGCTAGGCGCCGTCCACCTGCTGGTGTGGCGCGGACGGTCCGGGCGCCGGGTCTACCTGCTTGCGGCGGGCATGGCTCTGGCCGCGTGCGCCCAGGCCCTGGTGGAATTGGCCCTTGCCCGCACGTCGGACCCGGCCGCGGCCGCCGTCCTTCTGCGTTGGGGAAATTTCACGGTCGGGGCCACGCTGCTGTGCATGGTCTGGTTCGTCAGGGCCTACCTTTCGGCCGGGCGGGCCTGGATCCTGTGGGCCATCACCGGGCTCTGGGCTGTCGGCCTGATGGCCAACGTCTTTTCCCCGTACAGTCTGGTCTACACGGAAATCACGGCCATTCACTCTCTGGAGACATTCTGGGGGGAGACTAGCTATCAAGTGGAAGGGGTGGCCAATCCTCTCAAGTACCTGACCGACCTGGCCAGCTTCCTGATCCTGATCTTCGTGGCAGACGCCGGCCTGGCGACCTGGCGACGCGGTGACCGACACGCGGCGGTGACCTTCGGCGGGTCCGTTGTCTTTTTCATCCTGGTGGCCGGCATCCACACCCCGCTGGTGGATGTCGGAATCATCCGCACCCCCACCATCATCAGCGCCACGTTTGTCGCCATCCTGGCGGCCCTCAGTTACCAAATCGCCTGGGAACTGGACCGCGCCAGGGCTTCCGAAAAGGCCTTGGGGGAATCCCGGCGGCACGTGGACCGGCTCATGCGGTCCAACCTGCTGGGGGAGTTTGCGTCTTCCCTGGCCCATGAACTCAACCAGCCTCTGGCCGCCATCCTGGCCAATGCGCAGGTGGTGCGTCGGTACCTTGGCCACGAACCGCCGAAGATCGCGGCCGCGCGCGAGGCCGTCGACAGCATCATTGCCGACGACCGCCGCGCCTCCGACCTCATCACCCAGTTGCGGACGCTCGTTCACCGGGACGTGGTGCACCGCGAGGCGGTGGAGGTGACCGGGGTCGTTGACGAGACCCTGGCCCTGGTCCGGCGTGAGTTGAAAACCCAGTCGGTCACGGTGGACGTGGTACGGCCTGGTTTGTCGTTGACCGTGAACGCCTCCCGGGTGGAGATGCAGCAGGTGCTTTTGAACCTTCTGTTCAACGCCGCCCAGGCCGTGGAGGGCCAGGCCCTGCCGCGGCGACGGATCCGCATCGAAACCGCCCAGGACGGCGGATGGGTGTGGGTGTCCGTCGCGGATGGGGGACCGGGCCTGGCGCCGGACCGCATCGACCAGATGTTCGAGCCCTTCAACACCGGCCGGACCGGGAACATCGGCATGGGGTTGGCCATCTGCCGACGCATCGTTGAGAGCCATGGTGGGGAAATATCAGCTGTCAGCGGCGCGGACGACGGTGCCGTGTTCACCTTCACCCTGCCGTTGCTGGAGAAGGGGTGCGTTGCCAATGAATGCGCCGGATAAAGGTCGTGTGGTCATCGTCGAGGACGACCGGCCCCTGCGGGAGGCCCTTGTCCGACTGCTGTTGGAAGCCCGATACCAGGTGGAGGCCTTCGGGTCCGCCGAAGCCTATCTGGTCGCCGCCGCCCCCGAAGATTGCCACTGCCTTCTGCTGGACGTGAGGCTGCCGGGCTTGAGCGGTCAGGCCCTCCAGCAGAGGCTGAACGAAGAGGACGCCCCCCGTTTCATCGTGTTCATGACCGGCCACGGCACCATTCCCGCGGCGGTGGAGGCCATCCGGAAGGGGGCCGTGGACTACCTGACCAAACCGGTGGAGGAAGACGCCCTGTTCAAGGCGGTGGACACCGCTCTGGACCATTGCCGGATGGAGAAGGCGCTCAACGCTGACCGTCGGGCCGCCCGGACCCTTCTGGCCCGCCTGACCCCCAGAGAAAACGATGTCCTGGGCCTGGTGGTGTCGGGGCTGCCCAACAAGGCCATCGCGGACCAACTGGGGATCGCCTTGCCCACCGTCAAGATTCACCGGGGCCGGGTCATGGAAAAGATGCAGGCCGACTCGCTCGTGGACCTGGTGAACCGGGCCGAACAGGCGGGATTTCAGCCTGATTCAGAAAACACGTAATACTTAAGTCGGATTGTCACTCTGCTCCCCCGTCAAATACTCTCCATTTGATTGTCTGATAACTGCTTCTGTCTTCCGGCCTCCCAGGTCGCACAGCCGGGGCTTGGGGCCATTCCAGGAAGGACATTCCCATGTCTACCCGTCTATCCATTCTCATTCTTCTGACAGCGGTGCTTCTGGCGTCGGGGGTGGCCGCGGAGGAGGACGCCTCCGGGGGCGGCGACCTGCGCGCCGCCGTGCAGAACCCGGTGGGCTCGCTCATCAGTGTCCCCTTTAAAAGCATCTGGGATTACGGGGCCGACAACGGCACCGCCTACTTCATGAACCTGCAGCCGGTGTTTCCCCAGCGCGTGAACGAGTGGAATCTCATCCACCGGGTGATTGCTCCCTACATCTCCGTCGACGGGTATCACGCCGGCCGTCCGGAACTGCCCAACCCGTCTTCAGGCGAAGGGGCATCCGGTCTGGGCGACATCAACTACACCATGTTCCTGTCGCCGGCCGAACCCAAGGGCGCCATCTGGGGCGTTGGGCCGTCCATTACCGGACCGTCCGCCACCGACACCCAGCTGGGATCGGGCAAGTGGAGCGCCGGGCCGTCGTTCGTGCTGCTCAAACAGCCCAAGTTCGGCACCTACGGCTTCCTCGTGAGGCAGCTCTGGTCCGTCGGCGGGCAGTCCGATCGCAACGAGGTCAGTTCCTTCCTGCTCGAGCCCTTCCTGAACTACAACCTGCCCAAGGGCTGGTACCTCGTCACCGACATGGTGCTGACCGCCAACTGGCAGGCTGCGGACGGCCAGCAGTGGATCGTCCCGATGGGCGGTGGCGTGGGCAAGCTCTTCAAGATCGGCAACCAGGCCATGAACACCCGGGTCGAGGCCTATGCCAACGTGGAGAAGCCCGACGGCGGGCCGGATTGGTCGCTTAGCTGGACGCTGCAGTTCCTGTTTCCGAAATGAGTTGGAAGCTGAACGATTTCGAGTTGATCAAGTATCGCTGAGAAGAACATTGGGACCATAAACAAGGAGAGAAGACATGAGACCTGTTTCAATCCGGATCATGGGTGCCTTCCTGCTGATCCTGATCCTGGCCGCTCAAGGGGTCATGGCGGCGGACAAGCCCAACATTCTGATCATCATGTCCGACGACGTGGGCATCACCAACGTTAGCGCCTACAGTCGCGGGTTGGCGGGTTACCAGACCCCCAACATAGATCGCATCGCCAACGAAGGCATTCTGTTCACCGACTTTTATTCCGAGCAGAGTTGCACGGCTGGACGGTCGGCCTTCATTACCGGGCAGCACCCCGTACGCACCGGGCTGACCAAGGTGGGCTTCCCGGGCTCGCCGCTGGGCCTCCAGAAGGAGGATCCCACCATTGCCGAACTGCTCAAGAATCACGGCTACGCCACCGCTCAGTACGGTAAGAACCATCTGGGTGACCGCAACGAATACCTACCCACCATGCACGGGTTCGATGAGTTCTACGGCAATCTCTATCACCTGAATGCCGAAGAAGAGCCCGAGAATCCCGACTATCCCAAGGATCCGGACTTCTACAAGCGCCTGGGTCCCCGTGGGGTTTTGGACTGTAAGTCCAGCGACAAGGATGACAAGACCGACGACCCGCGCTTCGGCAAGGTCGGCAAGCAGACCATCAAGGACACCGGCCCTCTGACCAAAAAGCGCATGGAAACTGCGGACGAGGAGTTCCTTGACCGCACCGAGCAGTTCATTCGGAGCAACACCGAATCGGATACACCCTGGTTCACCTGGGTCGCAACCTCCCGCATGCATTTCTACACCCACCTGAAGCCCGAAAGCGAAGGCGTGACCGGGCTGGGCATCTTTGCCGACGGCATGGTTGAGCACGACGGCCAGGTCGGCGAAATTCTCGACCTGCTAGAGGAACTGGGTATCGACGAGAACACCATCGTGGTCTACGCAGTGGACAACGGCCCTCATTACAACGAGTGGCCCGACGGTGGCATTTCGCCCTTCCGCGGCGAGAAGAACACCAACTGGGAGGGCGGCTATCGTACGCCCTGCATGGTGCGTTGGCCCGGGAAGATCCCCGCGGGTAAAATTTCCAACGAGATCATGTCCCTGCAGGATTGGCTCCCCACTCTTTTGGCGGCCGCGGGTGAACCCGACATCACGGAAAAGCTGATGAAGGGCCACAAGGCTGACGGCAAGAATTTCAAGGTCCACCTGGATGGAGACAATTTCCTGCCCTACCTCACGGGTGAAGTCGAAACCGGGCCTCGCGACGAGTTCTTTTACTTCAGCGACGATGGCTCCCTGGTGGGCGTCCGTCACAAGCAGTGGAAATTGGTTTTCGCCGAGCAGCGGGCCAAAACGTTCCGCGTCTGGTCCGAGCCGTTCGTGCAACTGCGCATCCCGAAGCTGTTCAACCTGCGCACCGACCCGTTCGAGCGCGCGGACACGGACGCCAACAACTACGACCGGTGGTGGATCCAGCGCAGCGCTTTCTCTGTGACAGCGGTGCAGGAGATGGTGGGTGAGTTTATGGGGACCTTCAAGGAGTTTCCTCCGCGCCAGAAGCCGGCGAAGTTCAACGTGGAAGACGTCATGAAGACCATGTACAAGACGGGTGCTCACTAGGCTGAGGACGTCGCGGAATTGCTGATGTACTTTGGTGCGGGCCGTCATTCCCTGGCGGCCCGGGCCATTTTCAGATTCGTCTTTCGGCCGCCCCCGGGGTTTTCCCTCGCTGGGAGTCCATTCGAAAGGTCAAGACCGTGGAGATCGAACTCAACACACTGCTCGTCGCCCTCATGTTCGTGACGATCCTGTCCATGGGCATCGGGAATATCCTGACCACCCTGGCGGACATCTTTAATAACGCCACGTCGTCCACCCGGAGTCGCGGGCACATCGCCTGGATCGTCCTGTTGCTGATGGTCCACTTCAACCTGTTCTGGCACACCAAGGCCATCCTGGACGTGGAGGACTGGGCTTTTCCCGGTTTCCTGCTGACCATGGCGGGCCCGGTGCTGATGTTCTTCGCCACGAGCATCCTGCTCACACCGCCGCCGGAGGAATTCCAACCCAGCCTGGACGCCTTCTTTGCGCGACTTGGCCGGCGCTTCTACGGTATGTTCGCCCTGCTGCAGTTCTGGATCGTGGCCGTGAGCTACCTGATGGCCGGGGCCTTCGTGATGACCGACCTGGTCAATGTCCTGTTCGGACTGCTGGCGCTCGCCCTGGTCCTGAATGACGGCCGTCGTCTGCAGGCCATAGGCGTCTGGCTGGCCTGGGCTCTCGGTGTGGGAACGCTGGTCGTCCGCTGGCTTGTCCATGCCGCCTGATCAGGGTTGGACCCGGTTTAAGTTCTATGACATGATCCGCCCA